>Ga0179593_1383805_pt1 | contig 11226 bp, 20 predicted proteins | sample CZODoug2_1_08_16_FD_185931 | JGI IMG/M metagenome (GOLD analysis project Ga0179593, IMG submission 185931) | Vadose zone soil fungal communities from Angelo Coast Range Reserve, California, USA - CZODoug2_1_08_16fungal (PacBio error correction) | ecosystem: Environmental > Terrestrial > Soil >... | reverse complement strand
GAGTGGTGGTTTTTTAGCTATAGAAGCACCTGTTGCGTTGGCCCCCACTTGCTATCTGGCATTGGACTGCCAGACAGGCCCTTTGTACACCTGATCTTTCCCGGGGGTGTTAGTTTTTGCATCTGGCTTTCTTTGTCACATAACATAACTTTTCAACCACGGTTTCCCCCCCATCTCTTCTCCCCTCTGCTTTAAACCATGACAGTTATTTGTGTTGGCCACTTAGACCGGGGGCTTCCCCCGACCTTCGGACTTTTTCGGGCAACCTTTTTCATTCCTTGTTTCGCCCCGGGCTTCTGTTACTGTAAAACCACCGTTTTCCCGATCACACAGTTTTCTCTTTTTCTTTCTTTTTTTTTTTTTTCCTTTTTTTATTATCTTCCCCCCCTTCATATTTTTGTCGTGCTGACAAATGCCTCGCCCCGCACATCCACCACCCGTTTTCCTTTTGTTCCGTCACCCAGACAAGTTCCCCCCGTCCCTGGTCCTTCTTTTCTATTCCAAGTCCAATCCTTTTGGGTGGATCCTTTCCTTTTCGGTCCCCGTTTCCTTTTTTTTCCCTCCCATCCCCCAAAGGCCGTCTTTCAGGAAAATTGTTCTCAAGGACCCGCGATGAAGGGTCCCGGGCTTCACCGTTTTCCACCGTTAGATGCTATCTTTTTTTTTTTCCCCAAACAGTGTTTGGGGAAGGACATAATTCCCCCCCAACTTTTTTAGGTTCACACGCCCTTTCCCGGTCCTATCACATTGGGAGTTTCTCTCCCTTAGCCCTAACCTCTCGATGACTTACCTTTTGGGCTCCTTTGTCCTTCTCTTCACGGACTGCCCTTATATTGTCAGAACCAGGAAATTTCTCGTCCACCTTTCCCCCCCCCAATACCCTAGGTCCCCCCCTCCCTGGCTTTTCCGGATGGTTTCTGTGAAATATGTTTTTCCCTTGGAAACAATGTTTGTCGGTCCCCCGCTCCCCCCCCGTTTGGTCTGGTTCCCAACTCCATTGGCTTTTCTTGCGGAAATTTTACTTTTTATAATGATGGTCCCTCATTCCCTCTCGGTGGTGGTCCCCCTTTCTTCACCCACCCTAACCTCGAAATCCCCGTGCGCTTCCTTGACCCTTTCTTTCTATTTTTGTCGAAGTTTGTTCTGAGGTTTTGTTCAAGCACACTCAGCGTCGTTTCCCCCCAGTGTTTAAAAAGTTCACGGTGCCCCCCCCATCCCCCAGTTTCTTTTTCTATTTCGTTTCCTTTTGGCAGCTTGTGCGTGGCCGGTCTTCATTCTTTGATTTAGGAATTGCTTTTTAAAGTTCCCTGCTCTCCAGCCCTGCTTTCCCCTTTCCCACCCCACCTCGTGCGCATTCTTTAGTAACAAACCAGACCAGATTCGTCTCGTTTTCTAAAGTTACCTTTTTGCCAATTCTCTTTTCCCCAGTCCCCACTTTTCTCTTTTCCGCTGTATTACCTGGAAAGACTGAATTTGAAGTTGACCCATTGGCACCCACCAGGTTTCCCATAGGTTCCTTGTTTCGCTACCCCTTTTTTCGATTCTCTTAAACCCGTGGGATCTATGGGACTCACCCCTGAGTTCGGTGTTTGACTTCCGTGTCGCCCCCTCTCCCAGGTCCTCCGATGTGAATTTTTTTCCCATCCGGCCACGGAAAATCCGCCAGGAATGTTGTTCGTTCTCCCCGGGTGGGGTTACTTTTTGGGGCCGCTCGGCCAAATCTCTCGTTTTGTAAATTTGCCCTGGGGACCTGTCCACGGCTTTTTTTGATTATCCCCCTCCGAGAATGTCCCCTTGTTAGTTTTAATTTCCGGTCGGCTTCTTCTTTTCCTGGGAGCAGTCGTTTTTTTTTTACTTTCTCCCTCCCTTTTTTTTCCTTGAGAGAAAAGTTCTCCACGGACCCTTTTTTGACCCCGCGTCAGTCCCGAAACCCGTGCTGATGTTTTACACGCCCAGTCAATTTTTTTGGTCGGTCAAAGTTATTTTCCCTCCTTTCAGGGAGCTCGGTCCAATTTTTTTTGGCGCATCTTTTCTCTTAGTTTGAAAACAACCACTTACATTTCACCCTGATTTACGGAGTTTTTGCTTGCATGGTCTCAAGCCCATTTCCTACTCAGTTGTCTGTCATTCAACGGCAATTACCCTTTCTTTCCGCCTTTCCACTGTTACTGGACTGACAATTTCCTTCTCTTTCTCCTCGCCACGGGCCCCAATACCCCCTAGGTTTTCCTCTCTTCTGGTCGTTTTGTTCTTTATCATTTTCTTTTTCCTATAACCTTGTTCCAACCTTTTTAGTGCTTTCCTTTGACCGGGCCAACCTATCCTCGATCCCACCAATAAGTTTTTTTGTTGATATAATGATTAGTGCTGCATCCTCCCCTTTTCCGACGTTTTTTATATCTGGAATACCCTCTTTTTCGGAATTCTGTTCAACGCCTTTCGGATCGTTCCTGTCTGGGTCAGGAGAGAGATTGCCACGTCCACTCCCAGTTTTTTTTCTTACACCGGACTTTCTTTTTTTTTAAATGCCTTTGGTGCCAGAGGCCTCCCCCCTCGTAGTGGAATCCTGTCCCGTATGTTGAACACCTTTGCCGGCTTTTTCTATCCCCCACATTCCCACGTAGGCATCTGGATTCGTTTTTTTTTTTCATTATTTTGCGGACCTTTTTCCATCATCCACTCCCCGTTTTGCCCAAGGGGCATGGTCCCATTTTTTGAAGCCCCCAGTTGCCCCCCGAGGTTGTTTTTTAACCGGGGCCTTGTCTTTTTTTTCCACCCGTTTTGATTTTTTGAGAACTGTTTCGTCGTTTGTCATTTCCTTCCCAATTGGATTCCAACAACCCTTCCCACACCTTTTTTTTCACGGAGTTTCTTCCCCTCCCCCTGAGGCTTTTTTTTCCCCTAAATCAAAAGTGCCCATTTAGGCCTAATACCTCGGTTCCCCCCCCCCAGTTCTTCAGGATAGCCAACCACACCTCGCGGCTGCCGGAGTCTTTTTTTTCGTCCCGTTTTCGAAATCAACAATCCCCTTACTTGTTCCCTCATTCTTTTTGCCCTGATTGCTTTCCCGTAGTAACTTTCTTTTTCTTTATCGCCAACATCTCTTTTTCCCCCCCCCGCGTTCCCCGCCTTCTTTTCGGTACACCTCTGATAAACCAGTTCCTACTCTATCGCGTTGCAAAAACCTGAACAATAGACTCTTTTTTCAGAACCGGACTTGCCCCCTTTTTTACCTCTCCCAACTCCTTTTTCCGACCTGCCTTTTTCATCTTCCGGTCCCAATTACTTTTCTACCCCGTCTCTTACTCCGCTGTCGCTTAGCTCCAAAATGCGCACGTGCGGTGGTGACCCTGGGTTTGTCTTAATCTGTTGTCTCCTGGAACAAACTTTCCCGTCTGTACCCAATACATCCCCTCATGTCTTGACCTTCTGGCATGGGCCACGAAACCCCCCTTTAACCTGGTATTCGCCGGTTGGCTTGAACTTTGAAAGGGCTTTTGGACTATGTCTTATATCCCCTCACGCCTTCACTCCGCTCCCGTCGCGCGTTTGCTCTTTCCTTTGTTGCCGTTTTTTTGGTTCCCCCCCACCTGCGTCTGTTCGCTTGGCAAATTCCCTTCCCTTGCAGGTACTTTACGCTACCCCCAAATGTGTTTTCCTTTTTTAGCGTGCCCAGTGTTTTCCATTTTACCCAACCCCCCCTTCTCATACTCTCCCTGCCCCGTCGTGCCCTTCACGTTCTTTGCTTTTGGCCGTTTGGACAACCGAATCCTGTGCATTAGTCCTTTGTCCATCGATTCCTTTCCGTTCGGGATTGGAGATGACTGTTCTTCACAATGTGTTTTTTTTTCCCGTCCTTTTCTGTTGCCGTGTCCAGCACTTGTTTTTCCCTATTCATAAGGCTCCGGTGTTTACCAATTCGGAAGCATCTCCCAGTTTTGCCTTTCGGATACGGGAGTCCCTTCCCCTCTTTCCCCCCCCCGGCGATTCCCCTCCCTGTCATGCAGTAGCACGTTTTTAACGTTTTTTTTTTTTTTGTATTGCCTGCTGATTTGTTTCCTTATCGTCCCTTCCTGACCCACCCCATCTGATCCCCCCAATGTCTTCCCCCCCCGGTTAATGAAGAATTACATGGGTATGCGTGTCCTTGCGGCCCCCCCCTAACCGGGTTTGTTTTTTTCGTTTGATGCATTTCATACCCCCAGCTTCCCACGGATTATTCCTTTTTTTTCGCAACCTTTGCTAGGTAACTTCCTTTGAACCTAATTTCGCGGCGTTTGCGAATTTCCGAGACGGCGTGTATATTGTACCCCCACCTTATTTTTCGTCCCCCCCCCCCCCCCTCACTGTCCGCTCTTTGTTTTGTAGGATCCACCTATCCCTTTTAGTGAGTGAACCCTTTTTGTCACTTTTTACTCTTAAAGGTGAAAATTGTAACTCCCCCCTTCTTCCCTTTTTCCTTCCCCTGTCGGCCTTACAGTTCTGCCCGTCCCTCCTTGGCTCTTCCCGGCCCACCATTTTCCCCCTTTTATTTCATCCCTCCTGTTTGTTTGTGGTCTGCGAGATGTGAGCTTTAGCGTAAGTCCATGGGAGGGAGTTGCCTGCGTCCTCTGAGGCTGTTACTTTATTTATGGCACCACCCCCCCATTGTCAATCTTTGTTTGTGTAGTTCCTTTTCTTTTTTTCCTCACTTTGATGCCAAAGTTTTTCACTACGGACTTAAATCCGTGTGATTGTCTCCCCTTCAACCCCCCCCCCCCCCCCACTACACCCCCCCCCCAAACACCAAACCACTTCGTGGGGACAGTTATTTTTTTCCTAACCCTCCTTTCTTTTTGAACGGCCTCTGGTGCAACGCCCCCCCCCCCTTTTACGTAATTTCTTTTCTATTTTCTTGGATTTACTTTTCTGATTTCACCCCTTTTTTCCCTTTTTATCCCCCAAAGGACCTGACTTACCCCAACCGTGTTTCCACTTGGAACGATGTGAATTGTTCCCCATCCCCCCTCCCCCCCTGTTTCGTGTGGCCGAAACCTTACAATCAGGCACCAGGGTACTTCTCCCGTACAGCGTTTATCCCCGGTTTTTAGCAGTTCTCTATTCTCACTGTGTGCTTGCCGTTGTCACTGTAATCTATTAACACCAACACATCGGTTCAGAAATTTTTCTTTTGAAGTTTGACCTGTTCCTATTTTCAGAGTATAGCACCGTAAAACTAGGCTTCTCCAGTATAATTGTTTTATTCTTCTTTCCCCCCTCTTTTTCGATTAGTTTGGGCTTACCGTTTTTTTCCCTCCTTTTTTCCAAGTGATGCTGTCACCTCAGTTCCTTCAAATTGGGATATTTCTCTTCCCCCCTTTCCCCCCCCCATCGAACGGAAGGGGCTCTGACTTTCCTTTCTTGCAAGCGACTCTTTGCGTTGACCCCCGGTGCCGTTCTTGTTTTTTGAGCCAAATTTGCTCACTTTTTCCCCCCCGACTTCATGTCCGTCGTATGAAGTGGTCTTCACTTTCCCATTTTTTCAAGTAACTGGCCTCTACCTCTTTTTCTGCTCAACATACATCTTATTTCTCTTCTCACCCAATTTACCCTTTTGGATTCGCAGTCAGTAAGGAAGCCCTTTGGAGTTGGTTTCCCCCCCTTGCTTCCGCCCAGTCACCATCACCCAATCACCCCCCCCTTCGGGCGCGACGATGAGCTGGATTAGGAAGTTGGCGTGATAGCGTGAGTCCCCTGGCTTTTTCCCACGGTGAGCGTTCGTCAGAACAGGGGTCCCCAACGTCCACCGTTTACATTGTAACAATTTTCAAATTTTCTTTTCAAACTTAGATGGCTTTTTCCGGTTCAGGGAGCTGCTTTTTGATTTTGTAGTTTCCCGTCTACCCGATTTAACCCGTTATTACCGCTTGCTTTTCCTTTTTGATCTTTTCACCCTCCCCCCCCCCCCCTCAAGTGAGTAACTCTTTTTGTCCCTCCTTCTTTGGTTGTCCCCAATACTTCTAGTTTCCCCCTAGCCTCGTTGTTTCTCCTCCCTCTCCCCCTGCAGTGCTTTTTCCCCTTTTTGACCCACTTTGTGCTTCAACCTATTTTACAGGGTTGTCGATCTCATTCGTCAAGTTTTATTACTCATATTGTTTTTCTACCTCCCTCCGTTTTTCGGTTCTCCCTTTCGTACCCAAGAGCATTTTCACTCCGGCAAAATCAAGAGGTCCCGGCCACGTTCCCTTTTTCCGTGTGACTTTTGAAGTCCCTCCTTTTAGTTTCTCTTTTCCCCCCTTTGGACTCCGCATGGGTATTCGTGTTCGATTCACTTCTTCTTTTCCCCCGACCCCAGTTTGATCAAATCAAGTATAATTTTTTTGTGCCACTTTTTTTTTTCGTTGTCCTGATCTTTTTTTTGATGGGTTCTTGTTGTCCCGGGGCAGCATTTTACACTTTGCCTCCTCTTTTCGCCCAAGTAACCCAGTTATCTTCCCCTTTGTGTTTTGGGGGACCGGGCCAGGCTCCCCCCCAAACGTACCTCCGTTCTCAGTTCTCGAATTGGACACGTTTCGTTGGGCGGCAAAGTTATTATTAATTTTTTTATCTCCTGTGTACCCTCCATCGGCGCCTACTCTACCGTGGGAACCACCCCAGTGGTTTTTTACGGATTTCTTAGGGCAGGCAATGTTAGACAAGGAAAGTTTTTTTTGCAATTCTCCCTTTTTCCTTCGTTTTTGCTTTTTTTTTTTTATGGCTCCGGGAATTCATACTTTACGTTGGCCAGAACCCTGGTATGACCCCCGAATGTATATCTTCAATCCGCACTGGGTCCCCCCTTCCCCTCCCCCCCTTAGTTTCGTTTGACCAGATATATTGCCGTTGATCTCTCGCCTTTACTTCCTGGAGCCACTTGTTATGTATGGTTCCGGGTTGACCCCACCTTATTATTCCTTCCTTTGTTGTAAGTATATTCTTTTTTAAGATCCCTTACTCCTCCTTTTACAGCCCTTTATATAGTTATCCGCCATACGCAAAAGTTCACCCTCCGGCCCTCCTAGTGTGACTTGATTTTTCCATCGTTAATTTCGTAGGACCCTCTCCCTTATGACCGGCATTTGGGTTGGGAAAGGACCCGGTCTCCGTGGCTTTGTTCCCCCCCACGCTTCCCGTAAAGTTCTTTCTGAATTTTCTCGTCTTTTTTCTGAATTGGGCCCGCCCTCGATCATCCGATCTCTGCCCCACCACTTTCCCGGATTTTAGAATTGTATGCCCCCCTGCGCTTTTTCCTTTGGTGCCGGATCTTTTTCTTCCCCGTCTCAATAACTTTCCGCCCCTTTTATTCCGTCCGTGGGTCCCCCCCGATTTTTCCGGTTGTTTTTTTTTTTACTCCGCCTCCGCTGCCCCCAATTCCCTATTGCAACGTGTGTGATTTTCTGCCTTTCCCAACCAATTCCCAACGTCGCCCCCTTTGGCCCCTGAGAATTGCTGGAGCGTGCAGAACTCAAATGTGCATGTTTTCTCTTATTTTTTTTTTTTTTGACAATTCCACCCCCCCTACGTTGGGGCTGGAACCAGTCTGATCTTTAAAACGCTACTGAGTGAAGTACCCGGTTTCCCACCTTTTTCACCTAGTTAATTTGTCTTTCCTTTCCTTTCGTTGGCAGTTCCTCAATCTGGAACTTCCTGGCTACTTGGCGCGACAAACATTCTAGGCGCCCCCGGTTTTTCTTCCTGGAAACTGTCCATAGTGTGGGAAACCCGGTGCGACCTTCGATCTGCGGCAACCTGCCCCATTTCTTCACTCGTTGACGTAATCAACGGCATTACCATTGTATGGACCCTTTTGGATCACCCCCCCCCCCTCGTTTTTTTCAGGACTTTGTTGGTCCTTTTTTTTGAATCGTTGTGGCCCCACGATTTCGACGTCCCGCGTCTTCCATTTCTGGTAGTGTACGATTCAAATGCCTCCTGGTTATTTTCCCGGTTGTTGGCCCCATTTGTTAGCTTTTCCCCCTTTTCCTCGGAAAGCTTCCCTGAACTCCCTTGCCATTTGTACAGCACAATAGAACCTAACCCTTTTGGATTGGCTCCCGCCTCGGTTTGAACCTTCACGGAAAGGTTTGAAAGTTGTGTCTTAGCTTTTCAGTCACCTCCCTCTCCTTTCGTCAGAGCAAGTTTTTTTGATTTTCCTCTTGTTTGGTTTTTTTTACCTACCCCAGACCAATCTCCTGGGGCCCCCCCGGAAGTCTTCGTCTTTTGCCAATAACTGTAATTCCCCAGTTTTGAGTCCTTTTTTTTCCCGGTTTACTCCCTCATTCCCAATTGATTGTGTTTAGTTCTGCCAGTTGGTCAAGGCTGCCCCCATGACCCCTCTCTTATCATCCCGTTGGTCATGAAGTCTGTTCTCCCTTTGTCTTGGGTTCCTGCGAAAGGAATCCGGTCGGTCTCGTCGTTCTTTTTGAGTAATTTTGAGTACCCTTTTTCCGTTCTTGGGAGTTTTTTTTTTTTTCGCGAATTTTCTTCCCCCAAGTGGTCGTTCGTCCCCCTGAGGTAAGTTTTCAGCGCTTGGGTCACTGCCCTTTTACCTCGTACATTCGTCACGAATCTACAGTTTTTTCCTTCTCCCCTTTGTTAGCTCCCCTCTTTTACTGGCACAATTGTGCATCCATTTCTGGCCCTGAAAGTTTTTGAGTTTTGGGTTGTTGCGATTTTCCTCAGCAACACCTGTTTCCTCACTGCTCCCCTTGGATGACGTCGATTACCCCCTGGCTTTGCTTGTCCTTTCCTGGGCCCCCCCCCCTGCCCCCACTAGGGTTTGGTTGATGTGGTCTGCCTCAATCAAGTTCAAGCCCCCATAGTCCCTCTGGAGGGTCCCTTTTGCCTCTGACCGTCTCCCCCCTTCCTTTTCTCTCCACCCCAAATTTTTGTACGGCGGCGGTTCTGCTGACTTTTTTGGTGATGAGAGTCCCCGGAGTTTTTTCCAATCCCTAGCGATTTTTTCCTGGTTTTTGATCACGATCTATAAGTTGGGTGCCGTTTTTGTAGTTGTCCTCTAAAGGAATTCTGGCCAAGTTTGGACTCCGTCAGTTCTCTTATTTTTTTCCCCACTGTGTCCCCTGCCGTCCCTGCTCTTGCGACCCTAATGTCTTTCCCCTCTTTAAATCCCCCCTCTTTTTCTCTTTCTTTTCTCTCCAGGGTGTGTTGTGCGGTTGTGAGTAAACTGTTCTTTACCTTGTGCGGAGAAGCCCCCAACATGGGGACTTCCCCCAGTTCATTGTTCCCCTATCTTCGTTTGAGTTCAGGAGGATTCCGCCCTTTTACAAAACTGTTCACCCAACGTTTGTAGTGATCCATTCAAACCTCAGGAAGTGTCCAGTTATTTTCTACCCTCCGTTTTTTTTCCTTCCCGCGGCATCGTTTCCCCCCCCAAGTGCCCTCGTCAATTCTATCCGCCGGGCCTAGAATTCGTCCAAAGTTTCCCACTACAAAAATCCAATTTTTACTCCCTTTTCCTTCTTGGAGTGTCTTTGCCTTTTTGCTCGGTCCAGCCTCATTTTCCCTTTTCTTTGTCTGCCATGTTGAATTCCCATCCCAGGGGTACTCCCACATTTACCCTCTTGGGGTCAGGTCCAGTTGTTTTTTTGACAGTAAGGCATAGACTAAAACCTTCTGGCAGTAATTGGCGTAACGGGGAATATCGTGCCCCTTCTCCTTTCTTTTCCCAACTATCCGGTTCCAACTTTATTTTTGGTTTTAATTGTGCGATTAGTGTGAGTTGAAGGAATAACTTTGTTTTCCCAATAAGGGGTGGTGCCCTTCTCCAATCCCAGATAACGTCAATTTGGATATTTTCAGTTTTTCGACTTTTCCCTCTTTCTGCCCCCAGTTTACCCCTTCTTTTCTTTTTTCCCAGTGTCAAGGCCTCACTTACTCCCTCCTGTCGGGGAGGATGATCATTGAAAAATGTGACTGCATGGGCCGCTACTCCGTTATCTCTTAAACCAAACCCCCTTTATGTCGTCAGTAATTATTCGGCCTCCCATTTTATTTGACGTGGTTTGGTCCTTGAGCGTCACAACCACCCGCCCCTCTCCCCCCCCCCTCCCCCCCCGGTTCTCTCCCCCAGTCAGTTTTCTTTCTTCGTTGTTTCCTTGCCGTGTCGAGTATTCCCAATCAAAGAAGAGGTCTCCATTTTCTCAAACCGCACCGTTTCCCCCCCCCCCCCCAAGGTAATCTTAGTTCCCCTTTTCCTCTTTTATTGCCCTTCCGTTTTCCAATGCCCTCGTGCCCGGAATGGGAAAGTCTGGCTCAGCAGTTCGGTGCACCTAACCACGAGTTTTTCTGGCATTTTCCGGTCAAAAAAGCCCTTTATTGGTAGAGGTGGCGAAACCCCCCCCCAAAATTTCAATACGATCCACCACCCAATTTTTCTTCCCCCCGTTCTCTTTTGTCCAAATGAGCTTATTTCCTTTGATTATTGCCAACGCTCACCCTTACCAACTATGTTTTTTTCCCTCTGATCGACCGCTCACGTTTCTCTTCTTTTTTCCCCTTTTTTTTTAATGGGGTGTGCGCCTTTTTTTTCAAACGAGAAAGTCCAAGATGGTCAAAATCTCCCACCTTTCTGGGCCCACGGGAAATTTCATCCCATGGAAGGTTCGTTTCTTATATTGGTCCTCTTTCGGTCCCCTCATATGGGTTTTCGTCCGGACTGGGGCTCCGCCACTGCGGTTGGTCATGAGAAAATGGATAAATTTTAGTTTCGCTTTCTCTTTTCAGGGCTGTTTCCCCTTTTTTCTTCTTAGTTGAAACTCCCTATTTTTTTTGATTTTATTCCCCTTTCCCTATGAGGACCGATTTCTCCACCGGGCCCCCCTTTTTTTTTTTTTGGGAGACACCAACACGTCAAAAACCCCCGTTGGCGCGTTTTCTCGCAATTTCCCCCCTTTGGGCGGTATCATATGGCGCCTCCCTTTGATTCCGCTCCACTTTGCCTTGCCTTCACGTGAAACCAACCGTTGCTTTGTCCTCACCCGGCACGAGTCTTCCCATGTTTCTCCCCTCCGATCCGGGTCTACGAGTTGCGGCTGGCTCCGGGTTGTGCATCTACCTGGTTTTCCCCCTTTAGGGGAGGCTTTTTGTAAGTTCCCCTTTCAATCTCCCTAGGGCCCGTTTTCTTCTTGACCCTTTGTTTATTTTTCCTCCTACCCCTCCTCTACCCTTCCGTTTAGGTGATGAAAGCGG
>Ga0179593_1375139_pt1 | contig 11226 bp, 10 predicted proteins | sample CZODoug2_1_08_16_FD_185931 | JGI IMG/M metagenome (GOLD analysis project Ga0179593, IMG submission 185931) | Vadose zone soil fungal communities from Angelo Coast Range Reserve, California, USA - CZODoug2_1_08_16fungal (PacBio error correction) | ecosystem: Environmental > Terrestrial > Soil >... | reverse complement strand
TCTCCCTCCCTCAGATCTTTTCAGACTACTCCCAATCTGCTCTGCCATTTCTAACGAGTCGTGCCCGGGAGTATCTTTCCATCTTTTTAGACCCCCTACGCGACGATAATCGCGCGATGTCGAAGCGATGCTTCGGTGTTCTGGCCACTCCCAGTTTGACGGGTTGGTGGTGCGGATCGAAGGGTAGACCCCGTTTAGACACCAATTCCTATGGTAGAAGCCCGGCTACCTCCTTCTATCCGGAATTTCAACGTTTCAGGGAGTCAAGAAAGAAATTGAAACCTTCTTGATAGGCTGGCGGTTTCGTTCCAAGATTTACAGCTCTAGTTTTCTGATCAAGTAACTCCCCCACCCCCCAGTTGTCCCGGGGCCCTGGCGACGACGCTCGGTCTTGAACTTCGGCTTTTTTGGTTTTAAGTGAGAGAAGTCCTCTCGGTCTACCCCGCCAATAAAGCAAGCAGTTTGAAAAGAATTTTTCTCATTTTCCTCTCTTCTTCACCCTACTTGGTCTATTTCATGGTTTTTTTAAGAAGGATGTGACTCAGTTCAACCCTAATATTAACCCCCACCCTTCGTCGACTTTCATCACCCCCAACCAACTTGCCTCTCTGTCCAACCACATCCGACCCCCACGTGTATTTCCTTTTACTCAGTGCACTTCTTGCCCTGGAGCCGCCAGACATGACCCCCGTAGCTCTTTCCCCCCCACTCCTTCTGCGGAGGTCCGGGATCGAGGTCAGAAATTTTCTTTTCTCTCAGATCACATTTCTTTTGCGAATACCTACCCCCGGTGCAGGGAGGTCCCATCCTTCTAGCCTGGCTTTTCTTCTCTTCCTTCCCCCTTCTGTGGCACTTGAAGACTCGGCCCTTTTAAGGATGATGGCCCTACATGATTCACCCGTTTCTCCCAGAGTAAGTTTCAGATACCCCAGATCCTAGTGTCCTTCCGTTTTAGCGGGTCTTTGGCGTCCCTCCGGCTTTCTCACCCTATTTCCTTAAGTGCCTGATTTCCCCGCTCCCCACTCGTCCTTGCCCCTGTGTTCTTTACTTTTTCGGGGTGCGCCGTTTTTCCGACATTCGCCGTTTTCCCCGCCCTAGACACCCCGGCCCGATAGGCAATTCACTTTACCAAAACTTCGGCTGCCGAGTCTCCCCCCCCTCTCCCTCCCAGGTTTTAGATCTCGCGCGTTTTGGGGCTCGTTGACGTCTCTCCTCCTGAAAAAGATGTAGACCCCGAGTTTTTCTTTTTCCATTCTTAGACCGCGCCATGGTCATCCTTTTGGCCAATGATACTGAGAATGAGCATTTGTGATCGTCCTAGAGTAGGTCTTTTTGCTCACCCCCCCCCAAGCGTGGTGTTTCTCAGCCATTTTTTGCTTTTGGCTGTGACACCCCCTCCTCCTGTGACCCCCTCCCCTTTTCCCTTAACGTTCACCGGAAGGAAGCGTCCACTACTGCCCTTAAATCCATCGCTCCGGGCGCTGGCACGCCATTCTTTGACCTGAGTCGTCTTTTCTTTGTCCTCTTGCCTTAAGAAGTGAACTTCTGATGACGCCCCCGTACAGATGCCGTCTTTAACTAGTAAGCCTAGGAGCTCCAATCCCGTCTCCTTTTGAGTAACCTGCCGTTTTGTCTCCCCATTGAGCGTACACTGCCCCTTCTAATTTCCTTTGTCAGAGGCCCCGTTTGAAGAAAGACCCCCCCGTCTCTCGATCGGTTCCGGATATCAGGTTCCCCCCTCTTTTTATCCTTCAAAGATCAAATAGTAGAGTCCCCTGCACACTCCCCCCTGCACTCTTGGTCCTCGCTCTCTGGAATCACGCCCCTTCAGTTTAGCCCCCTGCCTACCCTGCATGTTTGGCCTCCCATGCTTTTTTTTTCCTTTCGCCAGCTCTACAAACGGTCCCATTTGGATGGAGTTAGCTCCCCAGTTCCCCTCCCTTCCATAGTCATGGAGTCTCCTCTCTGATCTCGTTGTCCCCTTTAACAGCCTCCGTCATTTTATCTCTCCCTTGTTTTAACTCGGTGGATACGACCCTTGACCCTCCCCCCCGTTTCTCCTAATAGTGCAAAAGCTGCTTTTAATTTCCTTCCTTTCCGCGCGTTACTCCGCTACTCATAGTGATGAGGTTTTATCCCCCAGCTTCCGTCCTAGGAGACTTTCCCAATAGAAGATACCTGAGCCTCTCCCATCCGCCCTTCTTCTTCCTCTGAGTCTTTTTTCACTTCTCTCGAAACAATCATCAAACGGCAGAGATGCATAAGCGTGATTGGTTCTGCGTGATCTTCTGACTTTGTGAGCTTCTCCTAATATTTCTTCAGCTTGTTTCCCTTCATTATCTATTCCTCTCCCTGGCAGCCGTTCGGCGGCGGACGACGAGATTTAGAGCGATTTTTTTCCGTTTAAGGCGAAACCGTTTGGATTAAATGATGTTACTATTTCTTTTTCCCCCCCGGTTTTTGGTCCCTGCAATAGAAGAACAGATGAAGCTCCTTCGCTTTTATAAGTTGCCTCGAAGATCTTTTTTAAATTCGCCGTTCTCGCATAATCGTAATGTTTTTGAAATTTCCTACGTCCGTGTTTCCGTCTTTCTTCTTCTTTTTAGAACCCGTTTCTTTCTCTGGATACCTTTTTCTTTCCTGGTTTTTTCCTGCTATGCGACGTTTTCGCATTACTCTTGCTTTTTTACGCCTTTTCTCTCTCCGATCCATGGAAGAAATAATGGGACTTTGATTCCAGAACCTCCAGGTACCCATGTGGCTAGGGGCGCTCGGTTCTATCTAGGACTCGGCCCCACCCCCCGTCCTTGGTCTGAGAGTTTCCTTTTCGAGATTTTTTAGATATTATAATTCCTTTTCCTCCCCTCCTTTTTTGTGGTTTATTTGAGAGTACGAACGGATCCCCCCTTTGCCCCCCCTTTGACCCCGCCCCACGCCTGAACGTCGGCCCCTCTTACCCCCTCACGGCCCTTCTATGACCTATACTCTTCCGGCCGCCCCTGGTGCTACCGTTGCCCTCCAGCAGACGGCCATTCTTTTATGCCAAGGATAGTTCACCTCTTGACGGCTTCCCTCTCCAAGAGAAGGTCGCTCCCCCTCCCTTTGACAACCGCTACCTGCTTCGCCCTCTCCCATCGCTTTCGATGTTCATTGCGTCTTTTTACCTTTTAAATGAAAAATCTCTTTTTCGAGGAAGGCCCTCCCTTCCCTCTATGCCTCCCCATACAAGGATCACGCCTCCTAGCCCCTTTTTCTTTCTCTTTCTCCCCCTCGTGGTACTAACACACCTTTGAGAAGTGTTCTACGACATGCCAATGCGGCATTTGTTCGATTCTTGTACAAGCTGTTCCCCTCACATAGGGGTATATAAAACACTTTTCCCTCCCCGCACACCTTCAGGAGTTACCTACAAGACACGATCCAGGCTTCCCCATCCCACCCCTGCAATCACACCCCCTACCGAACAGCTCCCCCCTTCCCACTGCTACCCCCGCACGCCGCCCACAGGCTTCAGTCGAGAATGTCACTCCCTTCTTTGATGCAGTGATCCCCCTTCTCGGTGAAATCTTGAGTTCTCTCTGGCTTGATGTGATCTATCGCTCCTTTTCCAGCCCCCTCCGCTGGATTACTTTTTCTATTGGCGAACACCTAACCCCCCCTATTGCTTGGAGTCTGTAGTGCCCTGAAGAAGTCTATAACAAGATACCCCTTTTTCCTTCTCCTACCAGTGTTGCGATCAACTAGGTCGATTGAAGCATCCAATGCGCGGCTCCCCTTTCTGGGAAAAGCATCTGTTGATATTCTCCCGATCCAGGCGATTCAGATTCCCTCAAGGCCCCTAGAAATATTTTCTGGATTTTTTTCGTTTCGACACTCGCCTCTTCCTCGTTTCTTCCCCGTTTCCATGCCTTTTATTTTTTCATCCTCTTCTAGTGCAGCAAGTCTATCCCTTTTTCCTTTTTCGCTTCTTAGACCTCCTTTTTTTCCCAGATATAATCCTCATCTATCTGGGATATGAGAACCAATCCCCAGATGCCCCTACTCGCTAGAGTTTATGGGACGCCAAACGGCGGGGCTCAAATTCTTAGTGGGCTCGGCTCTTTTCTAATGCAAGAAGGACTTTCTCCTTCGTGCCCCGCCCCCCTCTCTCCGACCCTGGTCCAATGAGTCTTTATTTCCACAGAGTCATCGCCGACTCGGGAGGAACCGCTTACGAGCTTTTTCTTCGCATTCTGAGAGGCTAGGAATTCCCTTCTGAATTTCATTTTAAAAAGCCCCATTTTTCACGAACACCCCAGTGGCCTCGAGAAAAAAAAGTTTTTTTTGCGTTGTTTTACCGTAAAAGACCTTTTAAACCAAGGAGACCAGGATCTCCGAGTAGAAATACTTTTCCTTCCTTCATTCTGTTTGTTTTTTTTCCTCTCCTTATGTGCACACTCTTTTCTATCTTTCTCACCTTTTTGTTAGTCTCGCTCATGTGAGAGAGCGCCCACAAGCAATTAAACTCCTACTTTCGTTGATCTTGTTCCTCGCCTCCGATGTGGTTGCAAGTTTTCGCATAAAGACCGTTTTTCTCGAGGACCATGTCAGATGTAGTCTTCTCACTGAAATCTTTCCCCTCTACATTTAGCGCTTGTATTCATTAGCGTACTCGGGAACGCAAGCGAGAAGAAGAGAAGTCCCCTTCAAGAATAGGGCCGCCTGTTTCTAGCAACGGATACGTGCTAAAGTGCTTTCGACATCAGCCTTCTCTTCAGTTTTTTTTCGATCTTAAGGCCATTTTTGGGCATATTTTCTGCTCAACCCCTTCCTTGAATGCCGCCCAGGAGAAGTCAGTTTCCCCTGCCGGTATATTCCTGCCCCCCCGGCAAGACTCTAAAATAAAGTATTTCCAGTACTCTACTTCTGAAAAGAGTTTTTCAAAGAGACGATCGAAGACTTACCTCTATCTCTTCGAAAATTTTCTGTCTCGCATCTTTAGGAGAGATCCCGGTGGTATTTCTCCTTCTCAACTCTGCCCTCCTCCCACCCCCCGACTTTTTTTGTCTCCCGTCTAGTCCCGCGCCTACAGATTTTTTCCTTCTTTCATAGTAGTTCCTGTGTATATCCGCTCTTAAAGGCAGAGGCAGCCGGATTTCGAGAATCCCCCTCCCCTTCGTAACCCTGTGTCCTGACGCTCTTCCCAAATGCTTCCTTCTTAGTCTCTCTTTTTCGGTGGAACGAAACCGCCGTTTCCTTTTTTTGTCGAGGTGTCAAATTTGAGGGTCTTCCATTTAAGTTTTTTATTTTTCAGTCAGGACGGTGACACTTCATAAGCATAGGCTGGTGGACAGCCTGATCGTGACTTAGACACTCTTTGTTTCCTTCAAGTCCAGAAACGTGTCCATGACCTGCTATCTCGCCGGCTACCCCTCCGAGGTTTATTTTTATCTTGGTCTAAGACGCTGATACGAAGGCACGAGCACTTTTTTCACAGTGCTCTATTTTTTTATTATCTTCCCCCCGCCGATTAGATTATTCTCTCTTTTTTCACTATCTGTTGACGAGAGATATCCCCCCTGCACCGCCCTTTTGCCAAGAGACTACCACAGTTCCCCCCCCATGCCCCCCCCCAACTCCTGCCCCCCCCCCCTGTCCACCTCACCATAGAGCTCCCTCTCCCTTTTTTCTCACTTTGATGAGCCCCAAAATCAGACTCCACGCCTGCCCTTGACCCGAATTCTCGTCCCCGCCGGTGTTCTTCCACCGGCCCACTTCGCCCACCGCCACCCCTGCCCTGCCCGCTGTACGCCCCTCGTTCGACTCCCCCCTGACCCCCTCTTCTTTTACCCGGCCCAAAAGCGCCCCATCGCGCTTTCTCTTCTGTCGGAATCAGTTCGTTCGCTCCCTCCACCTTGACAAAGCCCCCTAAAACAACTGCCAGCCCACCCCCCGGCTTCACGTTTCCCCCCCCCGACCCCCCCAATGTATTTTTTCCCAATCCAGCCCTCCCCACCAGCCTCGTACCAAGGCTTCCATTTATGATGTTAGCTCGGGATAACGGCTTTCTCGCTCTTTTTCTAGGTCAGTTAATCCTTCTCTTCCCCCTCTCTTTCTACCCCCTCGCACCAACGAAAGCAGTTGACCACCAATCTCTTCCTAGAGCATCCAAGATAGTAGAAACACACACTCTACTTATGTCATGGCGAGCATGTTCCACCCCACGGGACCCCCCCCATCCTATTTTTCAAACCACCAAACCTTTTTTTCCTCCGTAGAAGAACGAGTTCCCTTGAAGCAGTTGTCCTCTCCCCCCCCCCCCGCATCTCTTTCAGGGGCCGCAGGTGTCCCGAGGCGTTCTTGCGACGCTTAGTTCACTCCCTGGGCGTTGCCCTCTCTTGCTCCAATTTCATTTGTCTTAAGTCACAGCCTTTGACCCTCGTTCCTTTGTTAGAAGGTACCACTCCTTTTCCTTGTGGCTCCCCACCCACCATCCGACACCCAGCCCAATGGGTGATCAGTCTCTTCCAATTTTCGCTTCAGTCTGATTTGAAAATCCAAGGTCTAGAGAAGTTTATGAGCTTACAGACCTTCTCTTCTGCCGAAGCAGTCGCGCGTCCGCGCGATGGTTTTTGACCTATCTATCCTTCGTCTTGGCTCAAAATAGAGATTTTTCCAATTGCGAGCTTCCAGTTTTTAGTGGCGCCCCCCTTTCCCCGCACCATAAGGTGCCTATTAGACCCCCCCCTCCCATGTTTAAGCTTTCTAATTTCACCCACATCCCTGGGCGACGAACCCAGCTCCTTCACCAGTTTTTTTGCCAGTTTTCCTTCTTTCTATGCTTTAGGTGGGGGCGCGCGCCGCGTCCGCTGGCCTCCCTTCTTCTCCCATAGAGCTGAGTGTTCAACCAGCCCAGGTATCGACCCATCCATTGCCGCTGCGCCATTTGCTTCTGCCCGTCGACGCCTTTCTTGGTGTTGAGAGCCCTTTTCTTGTCGGTACCACCACCAGCTTTGTTTTTTCCTGTCCTTCCCCTTTTTATTGACTATCGTTGATTGTTTTTGCACCGGCAATCCGGCAGCCGCCCCTTTACGAATTAGCCCCCCAGCGCTTTCGTTTTTCCTCCCAAGACGTGCGGCACGCGGCGATCGTGGATGCCCGGCTTTTTGACAAGGCCTCTTCGTTCCTCCCTTTACTCTTTCCCGTTTTCCCTCACTGATTCTCTGAAAACTCCTAATTTTGAGACCAGACTTGGGTGGTAACCCATGAGCCAGACCCCCCCTGCCGATTCGCGAGTTCGTTTTCCTTTCCCGGCTGTTTTGAGGTTGAAGAATAGACATTAGATCTCTGGTTCTCTCCCTTAAACACAATTCCGCGATCAACAGACAACTAGGATAGACGGGCCCCCTTCCCTGCTCTTAACGAGGGACTCTTTCCTCAAGAGCGGACATGTTTCTACGGTCTCAACGCCTTTGCGCAAGCCCTTCTTTCGCTCCCGATCTTTGAGCCACCCCACTTTCAAGAACTCTTTTGTGAGTAGATCAGAGCTCCCGTCATCGCCGGATGAGCAGCGCTCTTCTTGCGGGTCCCTCCCTGCTCCTGCAGGTTTTCCTTTTTTTCGAGCGTTTCCCTCGGGTTGATAGAACAACGACGGCGCGCCGGAGAGCTATATAGTCGCATGCAGAGCGGACCTCCCTTTCCCCGGTTCATGAGGTTTTTAGCCCCAAGCCTTTCACGTATCAGATGTTTTTGCCTTTCTCCCCTAGATTATATTTCTGAACCGTAAAATCCATCCGCGGCGGCAGTCGCCAGGCGCTCCGTACCCATGTTCCATCACTGCCTCTATCCTGACTTTCCAATTTTTTTTTTCCTTCCAGTTCCGTTGGATTTTATCTTTCTCCGAAATGTTTTTGCTCAGATGGTGCCGTCTGTATATCTCGCCGCAGTTCGCTGGTGAAGGCCTTCTGGGAATCTTTCTTTGCTGTTTCCTGAGCGAAACCCCCTCCTAGCAGGGCTGTCGTATGCGCTTCTCCACGGGTCGCACTCGTGCAGCCCTCTTCCCTTCCTTTATTTAATATGCGGCCCGACTATTCCCCAGTGTTCTGGATTCGCACCTCTCCTTAATGGGGTTTACTTTCATCGGGGTTCCTCCCTAGGCTGTGATTTCGAAAACGCGTATTGACGATCTCCTCCTTAGGGTGTTTGTTTTTCCCTTTCTTTCCAGCTTCATCTTTTTCTCTATGCTCTTTGCCAAGACGTTTTGTCGATATCACCTGGGAACCCGCACTACTCCGTCGACTGCTTCTAACATGGTCGAAAAGGGGCGAGGATGACTCCTCTTTCTATTTTGTCCTTTCACGCCCCTCGTTCCCTCTTTTCCCCATATCCAGACATTCACGCCCCCCGTTCCAACGAAAGTTACGCCCTCTCTCTCCTTCCATTCTACCCTTTTTTTTTTCTACCGACACGCACGCAGAGACCGGAACCCCCGGCAAACGCCGACAAGGCCCCGTTCTTTCCGATGTCCGATACCCTCCCCGCTCTAGTGTTCCTTCACGGAGATTCTCTTCCCAGTTTCTTTCCGGAAAAGGCTTGCGGGCTTCGGCCGATGCCCTTTCGTCAGCGACCTGCGAATCGTCCCTTCCCTGTCTGGATCCAACCTCGACCCTTTTTCCTTACTCTTTGCCCATCTCCATTAGTGATCCGAAGCCCAGCCACCCCCCCCCTATTAGGAACCCGCCGTGAAATGACCCCCTGACATGATGGCGCTTTCTTTTCACCTTTTACATCTCAGGCCGACTATCCCCATTAATAAAAGAGCCCTGATACTTGTGAGCTGGATGGTCTCCAGGTCTGTGAGCCAGTTGGGGCCGCGAGAAATCCAGTGCCAGCCCTCGTTTTCTTTGCAAAATAGGCTCTCCCTCTTGTATGTAATCTCCCTAGCCAGAATGCCTCTATAGACTATAACGGCACAAGCGGGCAACTGACTTTTTTGTCTCCAGTGTCCCCCCCCGTCCCTCTCTCCATCTCTTCCCCCCATTTCATAGATTTTTATCGTCTTTATAGCATGGGGCTGCGCTTATTTGCCCTCTTCCCGGCCAGATGGCTTTTAGGTTCATAGTTCGCTTTCTTCTTCATGTAAGAAATGACGATTTGAATTCGACGCTTGAGAAAAATTCCGCTTCGATGGTTCTCTTTCTTCAACTTCCTCTCCCTAGACAGCGATTTTCCGGCTACGCCGTAGTTGTTCTTCTCAACCCCCTCGGTACGCGGATGTCCCCAAGCTTTAAGAGCGGCGTCGGGAATCCTTCTTAGGCTCCCCGATTCCTCTTTCCCGATGGCCCTGTCGAACGGATCTCACGGCATCGTTGGCGCCTCGGCTTTCCTTGCTCCCCCCGACTGAAGACTTTCTTTTCTCCCCCCTGTTTTTTTTTTTCTTGCCCCTGGACTAGGTAAAGGTTCAGGAGTTCCCTCGTGCATGCCGGCAGCGTAATCTTTTGACGAGGCCTTCCTCACCCCTTACTTTTTTTGACAGCCTATCCGGCAAGCGTCATGTGGTATTATTGAAAATCAGATGCCGAAAAAAGCTTATTCCGTTTTTCGGCTTTTTGAGTGGTTTCGCCCAAAGGCGGGGATAAAGGGGAGCTGGGGTACTCCGCGCAGCTGAACTCCCTTGAATTCTTGCCGTAGCGAGCTTCACTACCACTTGGTCAAATGATTTAGGAAGTCTCGAAAGCCTGAAGAGGGAGATTAGGTAGCGAACCCACTCCTCCCTCTCGGAGCCTTAGATTTGGGCCTCTTCATTAATTGCCTTTAAGCCAGTCACTCGCGTTCAAGACCCCCTTTGCCATCTGTTCGAGACCCCCCCCTGGTGGTGGTCGTGACCTCACGGCGCACCCCCAAGTCTCATTAGCTGGAGCTTGCCCATCCTTTTGTGTGTTTTTTTCCTGAATGGCGCGGTGATCCCTGTTTCGTTCCTGTGCCACAATCCGCCCCCTCTTGTTCTCCCTTTTGTTTTTTCTTCGTCGCTGGCCGGTCGCGAGCCCCCTGCCCCCCCCACAAAACATTAAAGATCAGAATTTTGGATGGGTTCTCTCACTACGATGGGCCGAGGAGATCCGTCATTTTTTTCCCTCTGACTTTTTGAGCCCCCCCCCGAGCCCCCCCACCCCCCCCCCCCTGCCCAAGCTTGTGTCGTTGATCTATGTGTTCAAGCGCCTTGATCTCCCTGACTTACTTTTACCATTGTACGTACACCCTCACCAAGAGCGTCCCCTCGCAAAGCGATCCCGGCCCTGGAGTGGCAGCCGTGACTCTCTCCACGACACCGGCTAGGCCCCCTTTTCTCCCCTTCCGAGCAATAAGCCCCCCCTTTTTTCCCAGGTATTTTCATGAGCCCCGTCTTCCCCAATGAGGGCGTAGTAGAACACAGCTTTTCTTTCCCCCTCTCCCCTCCAGATAACAGGCAGGTTTCCATCGGAAAGCCCCGCGATTTCCAATAAGGCTTCGCCCACCCCCCCCCACCCCTTCCCTCCCCAACTTTCCTGCCCCCACCCCCCCCAGCCCCCGCCCCACCCGCACGCATGACCCTGCCCCGACCAAGCCAATAGACTCGAACCGCCCCCGCCGTCGGCGCCGCCCATCCGCCCGGGCGCGAATCGAGGTTGTCTTTTTCTCGACTCCTCAAACCACCTGTAGAAACTGAAACCCCGAAGTCGGCGGTCCGAAGATAAGCCATCTTCAAGCCCCGCGCACTTTACCCCTCGACGGCGTCGTGGGTGCTCTCCTCCTCTTTCTTCCTTGATACTTCCCACCAGTAAGCCTGGCCACCACAGCCACCTCATAATTCCGCGCACAGGGATTCCTCTCCACACTTACCACCCCCCCAACGCGGCCCGCTATTTCTCCCTATGATCGGTCCCCCCATCCACTCCCCACCAGTGTCCCCCCGCCTACCGCAAGCCTTTCAATTATCTTCTGTCCAAGTGTTTCTTCGCCAAGCGTTTCTGCCTCTAGAATTGACAATTGACTATAGGCCTTGGGAAGGACGGGGGTTGTGTGTGGGTCTTTCCTCTCTTTCTTCCTCCAACTCTGGCTTCATCGTACATGAACGGCGTGACTGAAACCCCTTCTCGGTAGCTAGGCTCCAGAGCGAGGTCTGTGGGGCTCCGACCTCTCCTCCCTTCCCCTCTATAGTATCCCAAGAGTTTTAGCTAGTCTGTTTTTCGCATTTAAAACCTCGTCGCT
>Ga0179593_1329842_pt1 | contig 11226 bp, 11 predicted proteins | sample CZODoug2_1_08_16_FD_185931 | JGI IMG/M metagenome (GOLD analysis project Ga0179593, IMG submission 185931) | Vadose zone soil fungal communities from Angelo Coast Range Reserve, California, USA - CZODoug2_1_08_16fungal (PacBio error correction) | ecosystem: Environmental > Terrestrial > Soil >... | reverse complement strand
ACAATTTTTTTCTTACATACCCGAATATTGGGTCCGCCCACCCTGATACGTTCGGTAGCCCAGTCTTTCCCTTTTCCCATTTTTTTTGGCTGTCTTTTGCTCGCCGGCCCCCAGAAATTCTCCCCCACTGAAATGAAGGAAGCGACATGCCTTGTTCACCCCTTCATTTTTTTTATATCCTTCTTTTTCTGACTTTTCGCGCAGTTAGATTCCAGAGTCGTACCCAAATCGTCTTCCAGAGGATCTTTTCATTAGCCGAATAACAGTTCCCACCTCTTTCAGTAAGATACGTGAGACCCACCGGCCTTCTTTTCTCTAGGCTTGCTCCTTTTAGCGCACGCTCGCTTAAAGTTTGCCCCCACTCGAACTGCAAGTTTCTGCGTTTTGAACCCTGAATAATCCCCGCTTCAAGTACGTGTCAGTAACCGTCCTTTGCCGATTGGCTTCAGCTGTTGAACGTATTGACCCCATGTCCCGACCAAGGAATCGAAATAAGTTTCCTCCGGCCTTCTCCATTTTAGTGCCTTCACCCCGCGCTCCGAACCCGTTCTAACACATTTAACCCTGCCGTTTTCACGTCCCCGAGTTCCCTTTACTCCCCCTCCAGTATATCGCCCTGATGACAAGTTTCGCACCTGCAACGATGGAAACGGCCATCTAGACCACTCGTGACCTTCGCTTCATTTTTCCCCTTCCCCCCCCTGACGCAATAGCCCCTGCTGAGGTTGCCTACACAGCAGCAGTCCTTAGTTTCCTACACACTTCGTATTTTAAATCTCCCACCCCTCCCAGACTGCGTACCCCCTCATTTGACTGACGTACACCGTGCCCTTTGTCGCACCATCGTCACTTTGCCAGATTGCGAGTGGTTCTAGCTTCCTCTATTCCCGTAGGGAGCGATTAGCATTGTCTGGCATTGGATTTGTCCCAGTGAAGCCCTTTATTTTATGATAAGATTTTGCCTTCCTAGATATTCTTCCTTCCACTCACCGCAAACTTTTCTCGGAAATACCCAAGACAATATGTTTTTCCCCCTTCGGCTCGTTTTCCAACTTCGTTGTGGGCAGCTTTTTTTTCTTTTTTCTTCTATCCTGCCTTTTATGTCCTCCCTTTTTTTGCCCCGGCAACCATTGTTTCTTAACAGAGTACGCCCACGATAGGTTACCTGTGCACACCCCCCTACCAAATCTCATGCCAAACACATGGATGGCGTCGGTCCGTCCCCAGATGTGCCTCTTTCTGCAACTTTTCTCGCTGCTACCCGCCTCCGATTGCTTTTGGAGTCCAGCCCTTTTAGTTGGTGAAAACGTACAATTGTCTGCCAATCACGGCCCAGCCGCTCACGCCTCCCTAATCCCTTCCTAGTAAGGGGTTTCTACTATTACCGCAGGTATTCACGCTCCTTCGATCCCTGCCCCCGAGATGAGCAAGTTGTTATCTCTTTTAGTTGCAACCCATCTTGTTGCTCCTGTTCCGGCGTCCAGACCCCACGCATTCCCTCTTGCGTTTTTTCCGTCATTTCAGTCAATTCACCCGCCCTCTCCGCCCGGCATGGATGCACCTCTTTCTAATCGATTCCACGTCATTGTCGCTCCCTAACTCGCTTTTCCCCCCCACTTCCCCCCTGCATAAAGGCTCCTCTGGTTCGGGATGCTTGATCAGATTTCTCCCTCCCCTCCGCCCATTTCAGACCCTTTTCTTCTCCCTCCGCCCCTTTCTCGGCTGTCAATTCGTTTGTTAAGTCCCACGAGGATTTCACGATATTGCGTTGCGACCCTCCACTGCGCTCGCTCAAATGAGATTTCCCCCGCCCGCCCCAACATCTTCCGGGTCTCATTTATCGTTGTCTCCGCTCGAATTGATGCCCCACCCTGTATCCGGAATTCTACCGGCAACTTAATGAGAGTAGTTTCACCTTGGCATCATTCGAGTTACCTGTTCACACGGCTTGACAGCTATCAGAGTCAAGAGTGTTTTTGGCTTCAAGGATCACCCAATGTCCCTTCCTTTCCTTCTGAGTGTGCCCAAGGTTCTTATATTTTTTTTTTGCCATGACGTTTGGGCCCCTTCTTTTGATACATCTCCCCACGAGAAGCAAATCCCCCCCATACTCCTCCGTTGTTGTTGTTGCGGTTGTGACCTGCACCTTCAGTTTTCATTCTTCTCCCTGAGTCTTTAAAGATAGTTTCTTTGGTTTCGGTTATACCATAAGACGACGTTCTTTTCGCGTTCTCCGTTAAGCCAACTTTTTTTACATACCTAAGAATTTTTGCTCTGGCAGCTTACTTTGCGTTCGAATTCATCTTTTTTTCCCGGGCGCCTATGTTGCCGTGATGAAGATCACGTCTTTTTGGTGTTTGAATCGAGGGCCCCCCCCCCCCCCCCCCCCCTTTTCTCCCCCTCCAAGATGTGGTGCGGGTTGGATTGTTCTTTCCTCTCTCTTATTGTTCGTCCTCCTCTATGTAGGTATAGACACGAGTTTCTCGTCTGCCCCTGATATTCCACTGAACGTCTGCTGGACCCCTCGTCCAGCCCTCCTCTGCGGTTTTGTCCTACTGGACTACGCTCAGTGAAGTGAGCTTTCTTTTGAGGGACGGCAGCGATCCCCCAGCTCGTACCATATCCCTTGTTATTTCTTGTTTCCGAAAGTTATGACCAAGCCTGGTTTCCGAGACGTGTTGACATCTCTGGAAGAAATTGACAGCCCCCCCACGTCGGCTAAGACTCGCTTGTTAATTCTATAAACGGATTGAGTCGCTTTTTATCGTCTGGCTTGCTGTACTAACGACTCAGACCCCCCATCTGATGGTGGAGGTTTGCCCAGCGGCCACGCCTTTTTGTTTTCCACGAGTTTTCCTTTTTCGCGGCGAAGATGCGGTCTTGAATATCGTGAACATATCCCCCTTTTCCCTATGGCCTGCTGTCTGAACGGTTTTTCCCCGTGGTTGCATGACTATTCCGTTACGAGTTCGCCTTATGGGCCTGCAATTAGTCAAGGAACGCATATTTCGCCTCCAGTTACAGATCGGGCGCTTTAACGCTTCTTTTGCTGCCTCGTTTCGTGACCTTGCATCGTGGTCACTGGCCTTTAATCGAGAATGTAGTCCTTTTCCCTTAAGGCGATGAGTAGATATCTCTTGTCGGGGGAGGCGATTCTGTTGTCGCTGGACCGCGTGTTCTACCAAGTTCCTGTGCGCGCTTTTCCTTCTTTTGCCTTTTAAGCTGATGCCAATCCCTTTTGTTCCCCAACCGAGCGATGACACAGTCAAAGGATTGTTTCTCCAAGGATTAATTCTTGCGGGACTTTTTTGCTACCTGATCGATCTTGGCATAGTTTTCATTGTGTGTGCCGAATTTCCTTCCATTGCCACAACTTTTATCCAGATCTGCACTTTGATCCTACGGAGGAGGCAGTCCTCAGTTTACGATGGCCGCTGGCTGCGGGGATTTCTCCCCTTGACTTGGGTTCCCCAAGGACGGTTGTTTCCCAGAGGCCATTTCTCCATTTTGCCCACCCATTTGGTAAAGAAGCCCATAAAGGGGCAGAAACGTCTGTTCCCTTTCGAGCATGCCTTATTTCGACTTACGATTGTGTTCCCCGTCCAGAGTTACACCGCTCACACACACGACCCTTGTTGTCTTTACCTTACCAGGTTGAGGAGTGGTCCATCCGGTGCCGCGTAAGTTTGGGGCCGTTTTTTTGGTGGGGTTTGTTGGTCTTCGATGTGTTGGCCCTTTTGTGTTCCCCTGAACGCGTTCACTAGCGGGCCACAGTTAGTTTGTCTTCGGTGCGGGCCCCAGACGGCCAATCTTGAGCCATTTTTGCAGAACCTGCGTTTCCTCTTTTTACCTTGTGCGGTTGTGTCCTTGACACTTGCTTCTCCCCCCTTCATTTTTTTCTTTCGAGTTGACGCACTGTGTTAGCGAGCTTTTAGCGTTTCTTCTCCTTCTCCAGAAGAGAGTCGGAGCGTGTCACGCTGATTCTTCTTACGTCACCGATTCCGCTGATACTATTATCGGGTCCCCCTTTCCTCTGCGGAATTTCGGAAGAGTTTGCTTTCTAAACAAAAGGCAGGTTCATTTGAACTTACCCGTTTAGTTGCCACTGGAATTGTCTGAATCGTTTGGCTTCGCACGAACATCCCTTGACAACGCAATTTGTGCTGACGTAAGGTATCGTTTATTTGTTTTTTCCCCGGGCTTCCTTCCCTGAGTAAGTGAGCTCCTCTCCGGTGTTGTTGTAGACTGACGGGCAATCCCCTTTCCATCCCTAATTTATGAAACCGTGATACCCTTTTTCTCAGATTGGTTCTCCTTTCTTCCCCCCCCAATTTCCCTTTCGTGTGCCCTTATTTTTTTAGGCAATCACACAGTTTTCCATGAAGGGATGCTTTTCAGCGCCCTGCACCTTTTGTTTGCATAAAGAGGTTTTGCTTTCGGGACTGCAACAGTCCTCCCTTTTATCCTTTCTTCCCTTCTTTGGTCCATTCGGAGTCCCACGGTTTCCTCCCTCCCCACTAGTACTCCACGATCTGGAAGGAAGATTACGGTAGAAACTTGTTTTTGTTTCGACATGCTTCCATGGCCTGGACCCTTCAATGTTTTCAAACCACCCAGTCCTCTGGCTTCTTTGCCATTTGTTCGTCTTCCCACCGAATCCGAAGCGAGCAACCCTTCCCTGACGTCTTTTCTGAATGGTTGCCGTTGCCCATGCCCAAGCCCTTTTTGCAACAACTCCCCCCAGATGGGCGACGGTTGCCCAACTTTTATCCCTTTTCAATCCCGAGCCAAACGCCTTTTTTTGACCCCCCCCAACCACCCCTAACTCCCGCATTGACGGCCCGTTTTCCTCCTCCCCCTCGACCTGTACGCCCTTTTTAAGAACATCTGCAAAGGGTCTGTTTTAGCTCCCACAATGTGCATTTTTCCCGGAGCCTTTTCTTCTTCACATCGTTCGCCCCTTCATAAAGCACTTATCCTGAAAAGTCCCTGCGCATCAGCGCTCTCTTTCCTCAACTGAATAGAGTCTTTTCCCTCCGCAGATAGCCCGTTTTCCAAGCACCTGGTGCCATTTTTCCAAGCTTCCCGCTTACCAAAGCCTTCGTCCACTGACCAGTCCTTCTCTCCAAGCACTCGTAACTTCCAGATTCGATTGTACTTCCACTCATCCCTTTTAAGCGTCAGAGTTGGTCGGATGTCATTCCTTCAGCCCCCTTTTTTGTGGACCGCGATCAAGCCTCATCTTCTTACCCGATTACCCACATATTCATTAGGCCCTCCTTTTTCAATGACGGGTTTTTTCTCCATTGGGTCCCATCCGTTGTTCCATGAAGTGGTCAATAACCGGTACATGTAATAGCGGTCCCCCCTTTAAGAGTCTACGGTTTCGATTTCTTTCAAGAGAGAAGACACGCAAGTTCTTCACGCGCGTCCCCCCTCCCTCTCCTAAAACTTTTCTTTTGATGCCCCTTACCTGGTGGAGAATCGATCGTTTACGTATGACGGCCATTTCCGAAGCACGCGTTTTCATAAGACCCTCGCTGTTAGGCACCTTCCGTTCATCCCCAAACTGACTTTTTTCGAGTTTACCCTTTTCACTATTGCCCACACATGAGCACCTGCAATTTTCCAGCTTCGTGGAATAGTTACTGGGGGATATAGTTTTGACCTACACGTATTCACGCAGGTGATTCTAACGTTTCCCCCCTCCCTCTGGGATTCAGTTTCGTTTTCACCCCATCTTAATTTGAAGGACCCCCCGTTCTATCGTTCTTCAGTTCCGGCGATTGCGTTCTTTCCTTCCTTCTGTTGCGACATCGCTTATATCCTCCGCGATCTATCGCCGACTTTGTGATTGCTGATGCCAAGTGCTTGAACCATCAGATGGTAATTACTCTTCTTCTCATAACTCGGATTTTTCATTAAAACACCCCGGAGCACTCCCTTGCGCTTTTTATCAGAATTGAAGTTAGTTTCCATCTATCAGGAGGACCCGGTTTCCCTCTCCCCCCTCGCATCGGCTTCTGACTTAGATTCTTTCCACCCCTTTCTCTAGTGAGTACTGAACACCTTGTCGCAAGAGCTCTATTCCAGCCTCCCTCCCCCCGCCCCACATTTTTTTAATAGTTATATTTTTCCTTCCTCTCCTTTTGAGCGTTTCACACCCTCAGCCGTCCTTCCTCTCCCCCCGGACACTCTCTTCCTGGGAACCTTGATTGGATGCCCTATAAATGGTCTGTTCCCGAACCTCACCCCTTGGATCGTTGTACAACTCTTCCTCTTATCCGCCTGGGGAAGTGGATGCACTCTTCCCCAGTACGCCCACCCCGGACGTTCGGACTGCGTCTGCGCCATTCCCTCTTCTTTTCAACGGAACCTTCTTTGAACCTTCGTTGTGAGCCCTCTTCCGGTTATAAATCACAGGATCACTCTTACAGAGGTGGTAGCACCTCCTTTTCCTCATACCCGTTTTTTTTTTTTAGTCGATGATTGCATCCCCCCGTTCTCGGGGAATCCGGCATGTTTCCCGCTTTCCGTCAAAGAGTTTGGTTCCAGACACTACGATTTCCCCATCCACGCTTGTCCGTTCCTGTCCTTTTTTTTATGTTTTCTTCCCTCACCATTAGCATCCGTTTTTTATCGATAAGATTGGTCCCCCCCCCTTTTCGCTTCTCTTCGTGTTCCTACCGGTCTCCCCGTCCCTCTTGCATTCCAAATTTTCTTGACAGCCACGGCATCCTTTGTAGTCGTTCCTTTGAGACCGACGCCAGGCCTTCCCCCTCTGAAGATTCCTCCCTCTTTTTTTGGATTTATGATTTTTCTCCCCGCCGAGCTGGAGTCTTTCACGCTCTCATTAAACTTCCCTTACGCTTTTTGACACCCGTTCCCCCCCCCCCCTTTTTTGGCTCAGTTTGCGGAAAGACGTGGAGCACCCTTTCTCAGTGAGATGTGGAGCGGGCTCCTTTTAGAGAGATTCTGACTGCAATTTCCTCCTTATCTCGTCTTTTGTGTCCTTGCAAGTTGCGAGTTAGCAATGTAGACGTTTTCCCTGATTTTTTTTCTAAGCACACCCACCTTTGCGTGCGAGACTTTGAACTAAACGGATTTAATCGCAGTTCGTACTGTTTTTCCCGGAAACGTTGTCTTTCCGACTGCATCTTTTTGGTAAAGTGTTGCCGCGGTTTTCCCCCCGCGGTTGTGTCCAGCGCGACCTTTAACTATTTTTTCTGCTCCCGAGAACTACCCTCACTGCTTTTTTCTTGACTATGGAAGCGGTTGTTGGAGTGTGGGGCCCATCCATTGCGAGAGTTCGCGATTTGCGCCTCGACGATTTTGACCGTTGTTTGGCTTTACTATCGGAGTGTGGGTAATCTTTTTCCTCCCTGTTTCCTGAGTGATTTCTTCATCTGGTGTGGGACGGACATTGTCCGGACTCTTTCTCACTCCTTGTCTCATTTATCGCGCTATGGGGAGCTGTTATTTTGTTTCGCCTGCCTGCCTGATTTTTTGTTTTCCGTCTGCTTTACCGCATCGGGCCTTGAGACTCCCATAAAGGAGTTCCAGGTATCCCTCGTCTCCTATGCAACCCCTAGGCCCAACTGCGGTCCCAATTCCGAGCCTTTTTGATCCCCGTTTCCCTTATTGCGTGTTTTTCGAAGACCTTTGGGCGGGACTTTTTTCCTTCTTTTATTGAAGCATAGAGGCCGGCATCCTACCTCTTATTTTAGTTGGCTTTTTCTCCTTTTGACTTTCACCCCCGATACGACTATCTCATTAGTGATCTCGACTTGCGGAGAGTTATGCCCGTTACGCGGCGATACGGTTTTTGGGACTATCTTTTGCTCGACTGACCGCTGTGTTCTGGTCACAAGTTGCCCCTTTTTTTTCAGCCTTGCTTTCAACTATCTGTTTTTATTACGAAGCCCTCCATGCAGCAGTGCCTTGCCCTGTTACTTTCGCGTTATGCGGTATTACGCGGTCGTGCTCTTGTCCAGTCCTTAGCCCGTTACTCCCAATTGGTTTTGTCGCAAAAACGAAACTGCCTATTTCTCTTTTTCTTCTTTATAATCTTTGTCAGGAGTCGGGAATCGGCTTTTTTTTAATTGTTTTTTTGGTACTTGGGGGTTGGTCCTTTTTCCCGGAGTTTGCTTTTAGCGCTTGGGTTTAGGACCCCCGCGTTTAATCGTTTCTCTTTTTCCGTTAGTTATTGACGATTTCCTCCTTTGCAGGGTGTCAAGAGGCATTATTGCCCCCCCCTTAACTGGCTCCCTCGATCCATTGTTCTGCGCGTGATCCTTGTTGTAAGCGGCCAATGGCGAACGATGGGTCAATGGGTCGAGGATCCCTGACGATGTTTCTTGTCTCCCTATGCATTTTTCGCCCACCTTCTTCGTACCCACCTTTTTTCTGGCCTTATGAGGTTAATCCCCATTCTCGTGGTAACTCTTTTCTTCTTCTTTTTGACCGTCACCGCTCTGGATGACCCTTGGGTTCCGAACTTAGGCCATGCTGACTTGCGAAGTTTTTTAATGCACACTTCCTTCTGTATGAAAAAGCCTTGACTTTTGTCTTCCTTGTACCCTTTTTCCGCATCCCTAGGCCCCCTTCGTGTTATGCGTTCTGTCGTCCCACTTTGACCGGTCAGCCTTGGTCCAATTTCCCTACGGTACCTCCCAAGCGTATCAAGTTTCCTAGTGTTCCTATATTGGGGTCCCTCCCCCCCCCGTGTGATGATTCTATACCTCTTTTTACCATTTTTTTGATTGTTAGGGATCTAGCTTTCACTTGTTGTCCCCATAGGAACAAAGTTTTTTTTCCCATCAAGCTTTTTCAGCTTTCTCGGTAATTCCAAACCCCTTTGTTGCCTCTTTTTCTGAGCCCCCCCCCGGCCCCCCCCTCAATTAACCTGTCTATTGAGGGTGCGGCCTCTGTACAGCTTATCAATACCCTTTTGTTTCATACCCTTTGTCCCCTTTTATGTTTTTCTTTTTTGAATCATCCAGAATTGATCCGCCAGTCATAGGGTCGGATGATACGGTGCCCTAGACTCCATTTTATCACGAATCTTTAATTCCGATGATGAACCTAATCCTCCCCCTCGCCCCCATCCTTTTGGTTTTTGAATCAGCCCGATTCATCCACTTTTGCTTCCCCGATCATTTTGCGCGATATCCGGTTACCCTTTTCAATACTGTTTTTCGTTCGCATGCCTTTTTTTCCCCCTACTCCCTCTGCGCAACACGTCGCCCTCCTTTTTTTGATTGTTGTTTTCGTTTGCCTTTTGCCCCTTAACCTAGTCTACTGTGCCCCCGTCCTGCCCGTGTCCCCCCTTTGCCATTTTCCGCCAAAGCAGGAAACCTGCAACCCCGTACCTCCTCCCACCTCCCGGGCACCGATATTTTCTGGACCGTACTGTCTTTTATACCTTCATCCTGATAACATGCACTGGCGTTTTCGCTCACCCTTTTAACTCTTCACCCGTCCCGTCGTCCAATGCGAATGCTCTTAAATGCACGACTTCCCCTCCCCTCCCCCCAAAGCCTCCCTTTCTTCTGGGTCTTTTTTTTTTTTGTACTAACCCAGTCACCCTTGTCTTCCGCCTGCGCGTTCAGACCCCAAATCCCCCCCACACTTTTGCGAGGTACCCCCCCCTAACCTTATGCGTCACCGCCTTCCTCCTCCCACGTTAGTTTTTTTTTTGTCCCTCCCTCGTCGCGACCAAGTAATAGGTCTCCCGTCCCACCTCTGTTCGTTTGTTCAACCACGCAGCCTTTCTGGAAGATGTTCCTTCTCTTTCATTATTTCCCGTCTCCCGTACAGACACGGAAGAACTGCAAATAATTTTTGACCTTTATCGCTGTTTTAAGGGCACCACAGGGTGGAAGTCGAATCTTGCTCAGCGGCCGGCCCGATCCCTTTCTAACCCAGAGCTTCCGTTCTTTGCAAAAGGCCGATGTTTTCTACGGACGCCCTCATGCGATCGTACGAGACCTCATAGCTCCCCACCCCCTGACTTTCCCACAAGACTGGCTGGCGAATCGATTTTTTTTTTCCGTAGCGTGTCCGGCAACAGTTTCCGATCCCCGCGGAGACTGAAATTTTTACCCTGCGTCACGATCTGTTTTTACCTCCTTTTCTCCACCCCCCCCTTCTGAAGCTTCGATTTTCCTTTTATCTCCCCCACCTAGTCTTCATCCGTTATCCCAAATCCGCGCTCAAGCCGTCGTCTTTTTTTCCTGTGGACATCTTCTAGGCTCTGTTGACCCGCCTTTCTGTCTCACGAGTTTTTTGATCACTCCCGCGTAGTTCGGCCCTGCTTTCCGGTTAGGCCAACCATTTTTCGGCGCTGAGTCAGCGCTACAAGCCCGGTAACGCATCAGTCGGCTTGTTTTCATTCTAACCTTCTTCTACTCTCCCCTCCATTCTTCTCGCCCTTTTTTTAATTGTCGAACTCCATCGGGTCCACTTTCTTTATTTTCCTAACTCTCTTTCCATAATTTGCCACCCGAAAATACGGTTCCTTTTGCTTTGAAGGCCGTGCACAGTGCTCCCACCCTTCCCCCCCCTTCGTGTCGCAAATAGTTTTCTTACACCAACTCCTCGTTGAATCTCTTTTTTTTTAGATCGTTCCAATCCAGGCTCATCGATCTGAGGCTCTCCTCCGGCTTCGCTCACGTGATAACTGACCCGCACACACTTTTTTTTTTTCTGCTAATTTCCCTTTCGCTTATTTTGTGCATACAACGGTGGACCCTTTTCACGGAACCAACTCCGCTCCCCTCAAGACAGATTAGCTGGGAAAGCGTTAAGTTCGCCCGATATAATAGGGAGCCTTCCCCCCTCCAGACGCGCCGACAGCCCTAGTTTTATGGACTAATTTTCTTGAACGGAGTTTTTTTGCCTTCCAGGACGGACGGCCCTTAGCCCACGGTGAAATCGTAGTTTAGTGGAAACCAAAGGTACTACTTGCGTTTGAGGCGCTTTTATACATCACCGGTTCCGAGACTGGGTCTTCCCCTCCCTACCGTTTGTTGTGTTGATTTTTCTTGTTATCTTTTCCCGCTCTGCTATGTTTCTACCTGATTCCGTGGCGAACCCCTCCACTGCTTCCATTTCCTTTTTTGTTACACTACGATTTAACATGGCGCCCGCCTTCGTCCTGTCTTGGGCGTAGTTCTAGTTCGAACTCGCCATACCGTGCCCCCGAAGGTGTTTTTTCCCCTGCGT
>Ga0179593_1326820_pt1 | contig 11226 bp, 8 predicted proteins | sample CZODoug2_1_08_16_FD_185931 | JGI IMG/M metagenome (GOLD analysis project Ga0179593, IMG submission 185931) | Vadose zone soil fungal communities from Angelo Coast Range Reserve, California, USA - CZODoug2_1_08_16fungal (PacBio error correction) | ecosystem: Environmental > Terrestrial > Soil >... | reverse complement strand
TTGATTCTTTTTGAGGGCTAGACTTAACTTTTCGTGTCCTTTCATTGCGTCACTGGATCGCGTAATCGTTTTTTTCGCTTTTTTCCATTTGTAGTACTGTCATCCCGCGACCTTCTGCAGCGCGTAGTTTAGAGATCCTTCAAGAAGCCACGGAGAAGTCTCTTTCTCTCAGAGCGTCTCCCCCCTTTTCAGCGCCATCGGTGCCGCCTTGTAGTTCCCGCGTCCCCCGTTTGGTACCACTGATCGGATAATAAGGACGAATTTTCCCTCTTCCCCTAATACCAAAATTCTGCGACCAGCTGGTGTCTTTAGTCCCTCCCCTTTCACCGGGCCCTTTGAATTCTTGCTGCTCTTGTCGTTACATCCCTTAAGACCGTCGCCCCTCTTCTATGCGATGATCTCGGGCTAACCGGTTTTTTTTTTTTTTTTTCTGACCCCCACTGCTTGATCCCCTCCGACATTCGTCTCTTGCTCCCCCTGAAACATATCTTTTTTTTTTTTTTCTTTTCCTCTCCTTTTTTTTTTTTTTTTTTTGTCTCTCCCAGTCTCCCTCTGGATTACCCTCCGGGTCGGCGTCTGTTCTTACTTTCCTTGAGAAGCTCTGACCTCTCAGGCTACTCCCCCAACGGCAATCCGTAACGTTTGGGGTTAGTTGTTTGTTTATCGAAGGACGCGTTGCTCAAGAGTCTCCCCTTTTCCCCGGATAAAAGTCACCATCCCCTCGCACATTTGATCCAAATTACAATTGATCCGGGCCCTATAGGAGAGAATATAGGTTGACATGTCACGTTTTCACTTTCTTCAGCCTAGTCTCTCCTTCTTTCTGTCATCTAATCAGGTGCCTTTTGGATGTCTCACTACTGTTATTTCCGGTCGTCAATTCGAAAGAGCAAGCCTATCAGAACAAGGCCGTTCTGTCACGCAGCTCGTTTGGTCGTCCGTAAAACTTTTCGGCCGAGTTTTGCAGTTGGCAGTCCTTCTTCCCGGCTTGCTTGTGTTCAGCTCTGCGTTTTAGTGTCCTCCCCGCAAATCCGCGGGCATTGCTTTCTTCCCTTTTTCTAATTATGTTGACTTGCCAACTGCTTCGGAACCGCCAGCTCACCCTACGATAAGAGTCTCTAGGGATCCTCCTTCCTCTTAGTCAAGGGTATCTCGTCCATTCTCTTCCCCTTGTATACCAAGACCTCAATTGTTCTTTTCAGGCCTTGTACTTTGTTTTATTTTTCCGTTGAGAAGATTAAAAGTTTTTCCCCTGGTGGGGATTCTCTCTCCAACTGTTCCCCCTCGGGGCACGTCAACTCACAAAGACTTGCTTTCTGTTCCTAGCAAGAGTTAATCTGACAATCTTCCCATCGATGGCGTACGGCGCCGAGTCGATCCCCTTTTCGTTCCTTTACTTCTCTCGAAGGGGCTCGGACCGGCACCCTTTCCACATCGAATTCCCTGTTTCTGTGGCACCCTTGTATGCTAACCTCCTGGTCGGCTACCCACTGCTCTTTCTTCACTTGAAGTTCCGACTTGGAAGAGATAACCCACCAGGCTATCCCCTGCGGCCGGGAGTGCACCTCCACAGGCGTTACTCCGCCGAGCTGCTTTTCTGTGTTTACTGCACTCCCCCGGCCTTAATGGCCGACTTTAGTATGCTCGGCTCGAACCCTTACCCCCTTCCCTCAAGATTAAGGGACTGTTCGGGTCCCCTTTTGCCTCTGCCAATTGTTTTCTACCAGAACATACTTTCCGTTCTCTTTTGCGGTCAGAGCCTGCTTGGAAACTCCAGAGGTCCTTACAAGATCTTTGTCCCTTAATCCACCCGCAGTCGCATGAGAAGGCTCTTTTCGGACGCAAGTAACCTGCAATTGAATTTTCAGACCAGTGTGTCTCACGGACACCCCTGTAAAGCCCATGGAACACAATCCCCTAGGAAGGGAATGGTGCACCTTCTCATGTGTTGCATCCCCACCACTTTGTTACGGCGAACAGCCAGGTCCGAGTTTCCGTGCCCTGGCGCCCCCTCCCGCCGTTCGCAATTATTTTCATAATACTTCAGTTGCGCTTTCGCCGCCGAGCAGGCTCCTAGGCCCTGCTCAGTTGAGGGAAGTCGTACCCATATTAATTAAAACTCCTTTTTCTTTTCCCACTTCCAGGTACGCGGCCTAAGCACTTCTGAGTGGGTCGCCCGCGGGACAGGTTACTCCTAGCGAAGTCCTCTCTGTAGTACTTAATTTGTCTTTTGCACGGTGTGACAGGTGATCGCGACTCTTGATGACTGGCTTCCTTAAACTTTTCCCTACGGCGTGGCACAAGTAGTAAGTGGATTTTCCCCTCAACGCGAACTGTACTCCTTCCTCTGTATCCCCAATTTGGTTATCAGATGACCAAGCCCCATGCCATTCATAAGTCGTCTGACTTTAGCCGCTCTTCGTCTGCGCCCTGTCTCCCTCAGAGATCCCCTCTGCTCCCATAAACTCGATCAAGCACCTTTGTCTCATTTTGCTCCTTAACCTATGCACAAGATTATGGCCTACTTGATTCAGCTAGGTATTTTTTTTGGATTAGACTGAAGCCTACTTTTTTCCACCGCTGTAATATTTTCTAGCCGATTGAATTCCGGTTAGCAGCTCCTCTTAAGCCTTTCTTGGCAAGTAGCCAGGTCTTGCGCAAACCGTTGACTTCACAACCTTTCCTTCCTCTTCCCAATTCCCTCCAGGTTCTTTGCGAGGACCGCCGAGGCAGTCCCACTCTGAATCAGACGTTGAAACTTTTTATGACCTGGGACGTCCCTTTTTAAGCTTCGTTTTCTACCTTGCTTCCTTCTCTGTTCCTTTTGTTCACCTCGATCTACCAGATGGACGCCCACCTGTTAAAAGACACCCTCGTGTCACCACCCCCAAGTCCCTCCCTCCAGTTTCAAGATTTGCGCCGTTCTCCCGAGGGCGCCCATACTCCCTGAGATAACCATACTTTCCCTACCTGGGCACTAAGAACTTGGCGTTCCCCTCTGATCTGAGGAGCTTGACCTTTATCAGGAATGATTTGTTAAACCTTTCGTCCCTCTCTCAGGTAACCTGTACTACGACTGGGGACCCCTGATTTTTCCCCTGCTGAATACAATAGCGTCCCTCCCGCGGGTTCCTCAAGGATCAGTTTAAGATTCTTGCGGAAGTTCTGCACGGGTCTAAGGGATCTTAATGAAATTTTTCCCTCCCTTGACCTGGACTGACCCGTCGCGGATCATGGCTCGGTCCGCTCCTGCCTTGGTCTCACTCAGTCGGAATCCTGTTCGCCACCGTAATTTTTTTCTTGACGGCACTTTCATTTTCCCCCAGAACGCGCACCGGTAGTTCTCCCCCTGTGACTCCCAGTACAGGCTGGCGTCCTTCGAGGACTTCGGTTTTGTATTGGAACTTCTCTAGTCCCCCCCGGGTGTTACACTACTTTTAGCGGTATCTTTGTGGTCGGCGCACCTTCAACTCTCTAATTGCCTTCTGGGACTAACTCTGTCATCGGAGGTCCATTATCGAGTATCCCCCCTCTACTGGTGGTCTTGGGCCGTTCGTTCTCTGAGAAACATACAGCTGACAGTCCCGGCGAATTTAGCCTTACCGCTTTTCTCCCACGACTTCCTGAGGGGTTGAATTCCCTTTTTCTCCTTTCCTCCGGAACTAAGACCTGCCACTTATCAATTCCCTCCCTTTCTACAATGTTTGCCGTCCGTCTGGTGGACAAAGATTTTTCACAGGACAGGTTCAGTCCCTCCTCTCGGGCTGTGACTCCTCTGCTCTCAACCTCATTTCTTAACTTCCGTTCCACGGTCTTTCTCTGGGAAGGTCATCTATTCTCTTTTACCGGATGAGTTTCAAGAGTACTATTCCCTCTTGCAAACTCAGTATCTTTTTTACTACTTATCCGGCCAGCCGACCTTTCTTCCCTTTTTTTTTCCTCGTGACTCACCCATCACGATTCAACTCTCTGGCGTCAATGGCGTCTTGAGTCAGGCACTATCTAGAGAAAAAAGACGTTTGTCCCTAGTAGTCACCTCCCTATGGACCGTTCGGGGTGTTTCCAGATTTCCAATGAAAGCTTTATCTGAGTTGGCGGGCCATCCAGGACCAGACCGTCAGGCCGGTCGCCGCCTCTGATCCCCCCGGAGAAGTTACTCACAACGTTCCCGAGTAGATTTACCGGCATTGTCCGCCCTTCTTACCCATTAAGCTAATTTTCAGGTCTTTCCCAGTCTCGATGCACGGCTTCAGCTGAGGTTTCTTTCCCTAAAATAGGTACGGTTACCCTTTATGATTTCTCGGGTCTTCGCGAACTACGCTCCCCTCGCTTGTTAGTAGGCTTTTCACTCTGAAAATCCACTACGTCAGTTGAGCTCGATAAGCTTTTTATCTGCCTCTCCCTTCATTGTCTGCTTTCTCTTAGCTCATTCGGGTGGATAGCGTGACCCGTCCGTGCTTCCACCTGTTCACTATACCCCCTCTCCAGAACTCCCACCCCCCCCCCAATTTGGCAGAAGGTACACAGAGCTCCCCGAGAGAGATCGTTTCGATCTTCATTTAACCTCCCCTTCTGCGGCTTGAGTCTTCAAAGATCCTACCACCTCAGATTCCCCGGTGAGATCACTCACGCTTTTCCTTTCCTAAGCGGACTGTCTTTTTATCAGAGTACCGAGATCAACCCACCTCAAAGCCTGCAGCTTTGCTATTTTTTTTTCTCGTTGTACGCCCCCGCCCCTGTTCGTCCCCCAAGCGATCCAAAAGTTTTGACCTTCGGCTCTGTTATAGGTTTTCCGGCAAATTTTCCTTTAACGGCGGTTGCAGCGCGCTATCAGGATTCCGGAGCGATTTCTACATCGTGTAGGCGAGAGATCTCCCTTCCGGCCGCCGAAATTCAGAACCCGGCCGACCCCCCCGAAGAGGAATCCCAGCCCTTTTTGAACCGAATAGCGCCCACCTCCGCCATTTCCTCACGCTGAGGACACTTAGCCTCGGAAGCATCATTTCTCTATTCATCACGCTGGTATACCCCGTTCCACTCCAAGCATGAAGAGTCCATCTTTCTTTTTTAATATAAGTTTGTTTATATCTCTTCTCTTGCCCCGATTTTGTTTCAGGGTTAAGTCCCGAGTGCTTGTTCCACTAAATTTTATTGACGGCAGCGTCAGGCTCTCCTAGAGGTGAGTCTGCCTCGGTTTCTTCGTTTTGGTAGTAGGCCTCTAATAGAAGGTGAGGGTTTTAGTTCCTATTCTTAAATTGCAGGTTCCGCTTTTTTCCTCCAGGGATTGTCACCGCCGCCGCCTCATTCACTCCGCGCTCCAACGACATCTCACATGCGAGCGTCCCCGAAGCGCGCATTGTCCGTGGATCTCTTCCCGGCTGCTAAAAAACCCCCCGCCTGATTAAATGGCCTGTCAGCGGTGAGGTGGAAATTCTTAATTGCCCCCCCCGCCCGTATGCTTAGGGAAACCGGCTCGCCCTTTAGTTTCTCTCTTCCCCGGGGCGAGATTCCCTATTTCTCTTCTTCAGAGTACGCCGGAGAGCTAGAACGGGTGAAACGAGGGACTGAGAGCCTCTTGTCCGAGTATAGCGAGGTTGATTTCGACTCTTTCCTCATTTCGACGTCTTGTCCACGTCGTGCGCGAGAGCAAGAGATCGTGCCCACCCGGTTTTTTACTCCGGTACCTTTTTCCCCTAGCATCAAGAGAGTACGTTCAACCCTTCGCGTGCGTCATCTGACGCGATTCCCCCATTCGTAGTGCGTGGTCAAGAGCTCATCTCTTTCAAGATGATTACTACGATGGTTCTCGGTACCCTCGCGCCGATCATACCAGAAGCCGAGTAGACACATTCCTTTGGTAGAAACCTCAGCCCGGGAGCATGTCAGCCTTCACGCCGCCTCTCCCCTTTGAGTCTCACCGACCCTTCCTCCCTTTTTTTAAACTTTCCACAAGCCGGACGTTTTCGTCCCCCGACTTGCATACACTGTGCGGCTCCTTCACTCTTGACTCCTTTTTTTCCCCCCCCAACACCCCGCCGCTCAGGGCTTTGACCGGTTATGGGAACGCCTGCCCCCCCGACTTGGACGGAGTCTCTGCGTTTCACTGCGCCGGGGTGGACGACTAGTGACTCCTCTGACGAGAAATTGTCGGCCTCTTTGAGAGCGGGTTTTTTTCTCTTAAGCGCTTTTCTTCAAGCCCGTTTCCGCATCGTGTTTCTTCCTCAGCTTTTAATAGGTGAAGTTGACCGAGGAGTAGAAGCCTTCCTACTCTACCCGAGCCTCCTCCTGATGCCCTGCGCCTGACTCGGACCTTTCCCCTTTCACCTCCATGGTTTTTCACACGAACCAACCCGTCAACCAGCCACTTACCTATCTTCTCCGACTCTTCCGGTCTCCCCGGTTTCCACCTATGCCGCGCCCACAGTTGGTCCTTGGGAAGGAGTCCGTTGTCCGTCAGTGTTTTTTCTTTTCAGTCCGTCTCGACCCCCTCGGCAGGTATTTCGCCCGCTACGCGGTAAAGGCGATCTTTCCTCCGCCGCACTCCTTTTAGGGCTTCCTAGGTCCTCCCTCGGCTGCCCATCTTCCATCCCTGGTTTTCTAACCTATGATCCTTGTACACGGATGGCGCGGGCCCTTCCGGAGAAACATTTCTCTCGATGCTCTGGTTCTCAGACCCCCTCGACCTCGGACCCTCCTGTTTCACTTCCCTGTGGCCGTTTCTAGCTTTCCCCTTGTTTTTTCCCATCGTATTACCTTGACTAACAGAGATTTGTCGGCAACTCTTCCCACTCCGGTCTTTTACATTCCCATTTGCGGACCTCCACAGGTAAGACTCTCCATTGCTGTGGGCTCATGCTTGACCTTAAGCTTCTCCCCCAGCGTTCCGTCCCGTTTCGAGCTAGTATTCTCCTGGTTGTGCCCTTTTCATTTCGGTCAATGTCGAGTCCCCGCCACCAAGTGTGACCCCCGGTTCCCTTCACGCTCCTTCCAGGTCCCTTGCGCCCTGACCCCTCTTACCCACTAAACCTTTGGTTTGCTCCTCCTTTCCGTCGGAGTTAGTAGTCGTAGGTCACGGTTAGATTGATCGTCGGTACTTGGAACTAATAATTTCTTCAGTTCGCTCGCCTCCCCTTTTTTTCACGGCCACGTTCGGCTGCCCCCTTACGTCCATGAGTTTGTCTGATGGTGTCATGTTGCGCCTCGGTGCCGGCCTGCAGCCGGTTCCTCTTTAGTCTGAGTATTTTGTTTTTCCCCACCGCGGTTTCCCAGTGCCAACGTTTAGTTCTTTATAAGTTGACCTTGAAGCCCGAGCAGAGTACGTCCTGGGTCGCCCACCTCTCAATTATGTACGCGCCTGTTCTCTTTTTTCCGTTTCAAACCCCGTGACTCGTTTTTCAGGACCTTCGCCGCATCACGGCCGCCTTTGATTGTGTTTTTTTGGATGGCCCGTTTTTCCGTTCCAACCTTTTGATCAGCACTGTCTCGTTAAACCCTTCGGTCGCGATGCCGCGCGAGCATCCCGATCTGCGCCCCTTGCGGTGTCACTTCTCTTTATAGCCTACGAGCAGGGCCATTTTGAGCCTCCCCCCGCATTTTTTCTTTTTTTTGTATGACGGACAAGGCCCTCATGACGCTCCTCTTGGGTCCTTTGCTTCGCTTCCACTTTTTCGTCTGGTCCCGTTTAGTAGTTGGAAAACTCTGCGGCTCCATATGCCTCCTTGATCATGCCTCTGTGTCGGTCTGTGCGACTACTCACCACTGGGCTAGTCCGCGTCTTTACTACTAGTCCAGGTCTCAGTTTTCCTCTGTATCCGCCATTTTTACACCTTTTGCAACATTGAGGTCAAGGAGTCGTTGTAGCGCTCTTGATTCTAGTCACCCTGTTTCCCGGTCGTACGTCACTTAGAGAGATCGGCCCGATTTTCGTGGAGGCCTTCTTTTACCCTGGTTTCCCACCAATCCGGCTTTAAGATCTAGCCGCTAATGACTTCCACCTCCCGCGGGTTTTTTTCCCCGATGTACTTACGTTGACGGTGCGTTCGTCATCCTTCCGATTTCGCCCTTCTGAAACCTTGATTTAGGAGGATCTGACTATTTTTGACTTGCGTTGAGTTGGGTCCCCGGGTTCCCGGCCCGGTTGTCTGGCATTCCGCGAGTCTTGATGCCCAGATTCGTTCTTCCCCAGTTACGCGTGATTTCGGTCTTCTTGTCTGCACCCCTGTCATCCCTAGTTTTCCTGCGGTTCCGTGCCTTTATGCCTCTTCCGGCCTTCGCTTATGACCGGCGGTAGCCGTAACATCCGCTGACCAGCTCTGGCTTGGCCTGCGTTAGTGAACGAAGGACGACCCTTACGATTCTGTAACCTTTCCCCCTGCAACGTTGCCTGAACCTCCCTGACCTCTTAATTTTCTTTTGTTCATTTTGCAGTCGACCTTCCAGATCCTTGCATTGAGTTCTTACCGCACTCAGTCGCGCGCTCTCGTTTTCCCCGCTGTCTGAAATAGTTGTTTTTGCCCCTTGTTTTTAACTCGCCCTGACGTCGTTTTTTTTGACCTGGATTTTTGGCTTTTTTTTGATTCGGCCCCTTCTTCTCTCTCCAACGTTAAGCCCCGATCGCTTTCGCCCCGACTTTTTTTTCTTCCAGCAGCACGGGAATCCTCCAAGGTCGCGTTTGTTCGTTTGCAACCTATAGGTGGATTTTCCTCCCTTCCATGCTCTATCAGGTATGCCCACCAGACTTGCAACCGGGGTACGTCGTTTTCCCCCCACGGACGGCATCGATTTCAATTTTTCTTCCCTCATAAACTTTTTTTCCCCCATTTCCCCCTTTTGCCCGCCGTCTGATTGTCTCTCTTTTCATCGGATTTGAGGTTACACAGGGGTACCCCGTCCCCCGCGCATATTACCCTCTTCCCCTTCACCCTTTTTCACCCCCCGTTCTTTTCCCGCCCCTTTGAAGGCGATCGCTCTCTCCCGACAATGTTCCAGTCCTTATGATCCCTCGTGCCTAAGCTTCCGCTCTTTTGCTGCCAAGTCAGCTGGTTTTTTTCCCAAGCATTTCGGAGACGCCCCTCTGCATGGGCCAACCTCTTTTTCTTTTATGACGTTCTAAACCGAGCTGCCTATTAACGCCCCCCTCTTCTGTATGAAGTTTCACTGAAATAATTGCAAACCTCGCGCGGTTGATGACTCCCCCTCCGCTGCTTTTTGCGCCCTGCCGGCTTCGCCAGGTTTTCCTCTTTTGCGTCAACTTTGCGCTCCGAAATACACTCGTTTCGTCACCCCGTCACCTATTTCTATCACGCTCCGCCTCTTTTGAGTGACCAGCCTTTTACGTGCCGTTTTTGTACTACTCTAATTTTTTTTAGGGGCCCTGCTTTATCAAGCGGCTTTCTCTGATTGACTTATCCCCTTTCTTTTGAGCGCTGTGCTCAACTTGATAGTTTTATGAATTTCTTTTCTTTCGGTGTTCTGCGTTGCTTTCTGAGTAACTTTCCAGATCGCCGACCTGAGTTGGGTGTTCCTTTTTCAGCGTTTTTGTCTCTCACCCCCAGCCATTTCCCCCTGGTGGATCGATCAGCATGTCGGTATGATTGATACCTGACATACCTTTGTGTAGCAAGTCGTTTGACTCGACCTCTCCTGTAGATTGAAAGGGATCTCCGGCTCTTTTTTTTTCCTCCCGTTAGCGACCCTCATTTTGACGCCGGATGTTTTCTTGCCATGTGATCTCTCCAGAACCCTGTCCGACTTTTTTTTCCCCGTACTTTTGATGCATTCTTGTTGTTTTCTGAAAGTCTCCGGAAGTATCGATCTCCGCCTCCCCCCCCGGGTGTATTTTCCCATCTTCTTACGATTTGTTCGCGATCTGCCTTGTTACTTTTTTTTCGCATGCGTAGAAGGCGGCGTCGCGCCCATTTCTACGTTTTTTTTTAAGAACTTTTGCCTTAAGCCCTTCCTTGTATGTTATACGACTCCGCGGCCGATCCGTTTCTACGCCCTGCGCCTGAACGCCCCCTTTCCCCCGCGAGCCTCTTTGATGAAGATTCATTTGTTCCCGACTGGCGAGTACTCCCCGTTGCTCCTTCCATTCTTCAAGGAGTAGGTGGTAGGGTTCTTTTTTAAACTGCTTCTAGATCCCCGGCGCCGCTTTCTGACAACCCTCTCTTCTCGATGCAGGTCTTTTTTTTTTTCCCGCCCAGCTTTTTGTTGGGCTCGCAAAACGAGGTGATCCTGGTCGTCCCTCTTCTCAGTTTCATCCTTCTATCTCTTCTGGACAGCTTTGCCCCGTTTCCGACCTGTTCCTTTCACCGATATCCGGCTCTTATGGACCCCCAAAGCGACTAATAGTGGAGGTTGGTTTCTTGGAGGAGATTTCGGCGGTTTTATAGCCAGCTCTCCTCTGACTTTAACGTCTTTTTCTTTACACGTCGTTGCTTCCTTCGGGCGCGAGTGGTTCGCGAGGGTTCCGATTCGTCGATCTGAGGGTACTGATGACTGGTTTCCTCTAGGCTCGCCTCCTTTTTTTTTCATTCCGCCCTGTTTTGCTCGATCGGTTCACCCCTGACATTCGTTTGTCACCAGCCCCCGACCCGACGGTCAGTCCGCTCGCTTGTTAGATTCCTTTCTTTTCTTCATTATTTCCCCCGAGTGCGCTTATTTTTTTCTGCCAAGTGGTCCCCACGTTTTTTTCGTATTAAATTGTTTTCCCTTTTTTGTCTCCTCTTGTTGTTTGTTGATCTCTCTGTCCCTTTTGATGGACTTCAATGGCGGGCCTCACTGCGGTCTTTGAGTTTCTTTTGACTTAAATCTTTGACCTTTTCCTCGAAAAAAAGCGAAGCTCTTTTTTTTTTGACCTTCGTTTTTTGCTTTTTGACCCCCGCTCCTTTTTCCCGGACGTTTCTCCAAATGGGCGGCCCTTACGTCCCCAACGCCGGATGAGCGAGCCTAGCCTTTTCGCTCTCCCTTTACCCTTCATCCGACGATGCTGCTTTCCCCTCCGCGCCTCCATAGTCGAAGCGCGAGTGCTCCGACGTCTTTTTTTTTTTTTGACCAGGTTGCCCCTTCATCCTATCTCCTTTTATCTCCTATGGTCACGGCCCCCAGAAAATCTCCCACCATTTTCAGCGGCGCCTAGGCGTCGTCGGTCCTTATTTTATCTTCCCGGTTTCCAGTCCAGTCGGGTCCAACTCTTTTTCCATTCCTCTGACCTCCTTCTTCTCCGTC
>Ga0179593_1811059_pt1 | contig 11227 bp, 16 predicted proteins | sample CZODoug2_1_08_16_FD_185931 | JGI IMG/M metagenome (GOLD analysis project Ga0179593, IMG submission 185931) | Vadose zone soil fungal communities from Angelo Coast Range Reserve, California, USA - CZODoug2_1_08_16fungal (PacBio error correction) | ecosystem: Environmental > Terrestrial > Soil >... | reverse complement strand
GGTCGGCCCAGATCTCTCGCCCTCCCCTCTCTTGGGCTGGTAATGAGGAACTTTGGTTGCGGCTTTGGCCACTTCTCCCTTCCCCCCTTCTTTTTTTTCCCCTCTTTTCTTGCTGTCCCGGTGAGCGATCCTTGTAGGCAAAGCTCGGACTGCTTCGCTCCCTTTTCCCCCTTGACCTTGAAAAGGGCGATAGTGCGGTAATGATGTCCTCGACGGATTTTTTTTCCCCTCCCTTTTCTTTCCCTCTTTTCATTTTCTGGAAGGGCCAGAAAACCAAAAAAAAACGGCGATTGTTTCCCTTTTTTTTCCTTTTCAAGAGCGAGGTGTTCGACTGACGATGGGCTGGTCTTGCTTTTCTCTTCTTTCTTTCCTTTTTCTTTGATGGACGGACGTCGCCAGTCCGGACCCTCCCCCTTTTCTTTTCTCTAAAAAGGGACTGAAATGGCCGTTCGATGTTTTTTCCCCCTTTTTTTCCCCTTTCCCCTCCTTTAGCCGGGCATGTAAAGCCTCATTTGACACCTTACCCCCCCCCCCCCCCCCCCCCTTTCAACTAATATGCCTTACAAAGCAGGCGATTAGGTTTCCACCTCCTCCCTCTCCCCTCTTTTTTCCTTTTTCCCTCGACGGATCAGATAGCCGAGATGTTTCCGACCTCCCCCTTTTCCCTATCATCCGCTATGTTTAGGGGCAAGTTCCGAGTCCTCTCCTTCCCCTTTTCTTCTCTTTCCTCCAACGCGTCGGCATGCGCTAGCAATTTCTCGTTTTTCTTTTTTTTTTTTTCCCCCCCCCTACCCATCGTTGGACCAGCCGGGGCACCCGTTATCGCGCCCCTCTTTTTTCCCTCTTCCCTTTCTCTGGCCAACGTCCGCTCTCGTCGCTGCTCACATCAGTGTTCTTAGTCTCCCCCCTCCCCCCTCATCCTGCAAAGAACTGAACGACAGTTTGAGCCTGCTCCCCCTCCCCCCCCCCCCCCCTTTTTTTGTTTTTAAGCCGGAAACCGTCCCTTTTTTCTTTCTCCAGGATAGGAAATCCAAGTGCCGAGGGCCCCTTTTCTTTTCCTCCTTTTTTCCCCCCCTCCCTCTGATGCAGCCTTTTGTCTGTGAAACTTCTGCCCCTTTTTTTCCTTTTGTCGACGCAAAAACCACGTTCTCCCGCCTCTTTCCTTTTTTTTCCTTTTCCCTCTTTTTCTTTCCCCTTGCCTCCCGACTTGGCAGGCCGCACAGATCGACAGTTCCTCCTGTTCCCCCCTCTTTCGGGCGGACGAATACGAGGGGTACCCTGCGCTTTTCTCTTTTTCCTCCCCTACCTAGGGCCGCGTTCGTAAGGCCAAAAGCCCAACCTTTTTTTGCAGGAACATCCAATTACACTGAGGGCGTCCGCTGTTTCCCCCTCTTCTTTTCCCCCCCTTTCTCTTTCCACTGGCGATGTGCGGAAAAAATTTCCCTGTTGCTTTCCCTTTCCCTTCCTTTTCTGTTTCTCGGGGCCGGTACTTTTCGCGGGGCGATTCCCCCCCCTTCCCCCCCTTTCCCCCCCTCTCTCTTGCGGGAAATGCTGAAAAACCACCCCTCTTTTCCCTTGGCGGAATATGTGGTGGCGACTCTTTTTCCCTTTTTCCCCCCCTCGGTACGCGATGCATCCGGATGGCGGAACACTCTTCCACTGCTGGGGATGGTGACAGTTAGATGTCCCCTCCCCCTTTTCTTTCTCCTTCACCAACTCCCGCGGCACCGGTTGGGTTTCCAAAACCCCCCCTTCCCCCTTTTCTAATGGCGCTCTCTGATCGTTCTCCCTTTTTCCCTTTCTCTTTTGTTTTTCCTCGCGGTGCCGAGGCATTTCTCTCTCTTTCCTTCTCCTCCCTTTTGTTGTTTTTTCTTCTTTTTTTTCTCTATGCTCGGCAACCGCGCGCCCCCCCCCCCCTTTCCTTTTTTCCCCCCCTTTTTCCCTTGATTCAAGCGAGCAGCTCTCCCCGCAATTCGACGCCGGCTGTTTTTCCTTTTTCTTCCTGTGAAGCGGGGATGTGGAGGTGAATGAGGAAATAGACATTTTATATGGAGAAATAGAACTCAACCCCCCCCCCCTTCCTTGGAATTATGTTGGGTGTGTTAGAAATAAGGTCTAATTTTTCTCTTTACCGCTGGTAGAAGAACATGATTCTACCTCTTCCCCCCCCCTCCCTCCCCCCCCCCCTTCCCGCCCCTGACCGCGTCGTCTCTCCCCCCTTCATTTTCCCGCAGGGAGAGGCTGTCCTCCCTTCTTTCTTTGGCAATGGGAAATCGGCACCGCTTGGCCCCCCCTTTTTCTCCCGGAAAAGCAGGGGAGCCTTTCCCCTTTTGGAATTTTTTTCAGGGCGCCGCCATGTTTTTTTTTTTCTCTCTTTTTTGAATGTGCACCGGGGGGAGGGAAATAGGGCCCCCCTTCCTTTCCTTTTCTTTTTTTTCCCCCCCTCCTTCAAACGTTGCTGTTGGGGCCTTGACCGAACGCGGTTTTTCCTTTTTTCCGTCGATTCCTCCCCCGGAGATAGTCGCGCACAGCTGGATATCTGACTTTTTTTTCCCCCCTTTCTTTTTTGCGGGCCTTGGAAGAGTCGGCTATCGATCCCCCCCCCTTTTTTTTTTTCCCCCCCCTCCCCCCTCCTCTTCCCATCGGCCCGGGCAGTCCCATCGCGGAGAACGTGTTTTTTTTCCCCCTTTCATCCCGAATGGGCTCCGCCGTTCAAACAGACAAAAGGCCCTTCCTTTTTTTTTCCTCTTTCCCCCTCTCTGCTGGCTAGCAGGGTCCTCGGCAACGTGATTGCCTAATTTCTGGCCTCTTCTTCCGGCGCGTAAAAACAACGGGGGACGCTTTTTCCCTTTCTCCCCCCACTGGCGGCACACCTTTTTTTCCGCTGGAGTTGTAGTTGGCTAACTTCCCGCCTGATGGTCTTCTCCTTCTCGTGCGGAAAGTTTTTTTTTTTTTTCTTTTTCCTTTTTTGAGTTTTCTCCCTTTCCCTCCTCCCTCTTCCTAAACCAAACGGCGTGCGCGTTGGATAAGGGGGCCGTTTTTTTTTTTTCTTTTTTGCGCTCGTAGAATTTGCTAGCGCCTTTTTTCCCCTCCGTGTCGGGGCCAGCGATTGAGTTTTTTCCCCCCCTTCTTTTTTTCTTCCTTCCCCCCCCTTCCCACGATTTATATTCATTTTGTTTTTTGTCGGATTATATTGTCGTATCGGTCTGCATCTCGCGACTTCTCCCTTTCTTTTTTCTCCTTCCCGTAAAAAACATAGCAGCGCGATTGGAAACCCCCTTCAGTCTTCTTTTTTTTTCTATCATAGTTTCCCGCACGGTTGGCATGAGGCGTCACCCCTTCCCCTTTTTTTTCTTTCCCTTTTTTCCCCCTTCCTCCCAATCGAAACGGCACAGTTCAGGCTTTTTAGCGTGAAGGTTTTTTTTTCAATTTTTTTCCTCTCCTTCCGTCATCCAGAGAATCCTATACGAGCAAAGTACCCTCCTCTTTTTTTCCCCTTTTTTTCCCCCCCCCCCTCCCCCCTCCCCCTCGATCGACGTTCTGGCCTTCCAGAAATGAGAGGGGAGATTACGGCTTTGGACTCTTTCTCCCCTCGTCAGACATTCATTAACGCACTCCCTCTCCCTCCCCCCTTTTTCTTTCTCTCCCTTTTTTTTCCTTCCCAGGATCGCTCCACGGACATCCGGCAGGTCGGGCCCTGTTTTTTTGCTCCCGTGCTGGAGGGAGCGTTGCGGAGAAAAAGCCGCACCCCCCCCCTTTCCTCCCTCCCCTCTCCTTTCTCCCTCAATCTGCGGCCGACCCATCTATCTGCTTTTCATTCATTCCATTTCTCGCGGATGTAGGCCCAGATATGAGCAGCCATATCTCGATCTCCTTCTTTTTTTCCTTTTTTTTTTTTTTTTTTTCTCCCCCTCTCCCTTCCAGCAAGTAGCGGACACCGAGACTCGGCGTCCTCCTTTTTTTTTTTTTCTGATTCCTGTAGGCAAAAGCTCGAAAACTGGGGCTCTTTTTCCCTCCCCCCCCCTTTTTCCTTTCCTTCTTTTTTTCCCTCGAACGATGAGTGGCGAAGTACTCCTGCCGATTTTTTTTTTCCTTAAAGGAGAACGGAGATTAGAGGGGTTGTCGGGGCAGGAGCTCTTTTTTTTCTCCCTTCTCTTTCTTCTTCTCGGGATGGACGGGGACGTCGCCAGGACTCCTTCCCCCCCCCCCCCCTCTTTAAAAAAGCCTGAAATGGAAGTTCGATGTTAATTCAGGGCAATCCTCCCCTCTTTCCCCCCTTTTCCCATCCCCTTTCCCTTTTCCACCTGGGCGGGAAACATAATTAGGACTAAAGCCGTTCCTTTCCTCCCGCTTTCTATTGTTTACTCCGTCGCAGTAAGATGATTCTTTCCTCCCCCCTCCCCTCCCCCCCTCTTCCCTCCTTCAAATCCGCTCTGTTTAGGGCAGTTAAGGAGTTTTACAGCTTTTTCCCATTTTTTTTTCCCCTTCCCCTCCCTTTTCCGACACACGCGTCTGCATGGATAGAAAAATTTCTAAGAGGCGTCCCCCCCCTCCCCTTTTTTCCTCCCTCCCCCCTTCCCCCCCCCTCCTTTTGGTTCGAGGCGGCTCATTCGATGCTCACGGCCTCTTTCTTTTCCCCTTCCCCCTTCGAGCCCACCGGCGGGGGAGTAGAAAAAGAACAATTCCTCCTCCCCCCTTCCCTTTTTTCCTTTCCACCCCTCCCCCACGGGAGCGTACCAAGTTGTTTACGGACGGATCCTCAGCCTTTTTTTTTCCCACTAGGCAATACAAGTGCAGAGACCTTCCTTTCTTTCCCCCCCTTTTTTCTTTTTTTTTTCTTTTTGCCTACTAGGATGCAGACTCCCTTCTTTCCAGGCGGAGGAAAATTAGGGATAGTTTGTGACTCCCCCCCTTTCCTTCCCTTCCCCTTTTTTTTCCTCTTATTTTGCGGGGAGAATTCTGGATCGTTTTTTCGTCCCTTTTTTTCTTTTTCCTTTTTTCCCTCACAGGACGACGGTTCCTCGGGATAGCCCCCTTCTTTTCCCCTTTTTTTCCTTTTTTCCCCTTGCGGTAGAGACATAGGTACCCCACCTTCCCCCTCGTTCGTCACAAGGCCAAGAGCAACGTTTTCCTTCCCCTCTCTTTTTTCCCTCTTTCCCCGGTGCATGCCAAAAACAAATCGCTCCATTGGGAAAAAATTCCCAGTTGGCGTGTCCCCCCCTTTCCCCTTCCCTCTTCTTTCCTTCCCATTGCACCGTAGGACTTGAGAGACAGCTCGTCTTTTCGGCCCCTTTTTTTTTCCCCCGACCGGGCAGGGCGGAATATTTGGGGCGCGCTTTTCCTCTCCCTCTTCTTCTCTCTTCCTTTCCCTGTTCTGCGAACACCATATGCCCACGGGCTGGATGGTGGGGTCCGATTTTTTTTTTCCCTGGGCCAAGGCGAGTGGCCTCATTCACCCAACTCCCCCCCCTCCTTCCCCTTTCCCTCCTTCTCCTTTTTTCGCTCTCTGATCGCTTGATCAAGGGTTTTTTTCCCCCTTCCTTCGGGTGGGGCGCGCGGTGCCCCCCCCCCTCTCCTCCTTTTTTTTTTTTTTTTCGAGGAGATATGCTTGGCACCCCCGTCCCTCCGCCCACCAGAGGGGAAGCTCAAACCATTTTTTTCCCCCCCCCTTTCTTCCCCCCCCCCCCTCCTTTCTTTTTTTGCCCCAACCGGTTTCCCCCTCTTGCGTTGTGTGAATGAGGCAACTCCGCCTTGGCCCCAGTATTCTCCCCCTTCCCTTTCCCTTTTTGTTAGACATTCTCCCTTCCTCTCCGGGGGAAAGAATGGGTAGACCGCCCCCCTTTTCTTCCCCTCCCTTTTCTCCTTTTTTTCTTGCCCACCAATATAACGACAATTGACAGACGTCGTTTCTTTTCTTTTTCTCCTTCTGGGGGAGGAGAAAGTATACTTTTCCTCCCGAAGATTTCAAACTCCCCCCCTTTCCCCCCCCCCTCTGGGCGTTAACTTGTCTTCCCCCCCCCTTTCCCCTCCCCTCCAGTGGACGCTATTGTTTGCATGAACCGGGACCTGCTTTTTTCCGGCCCTCGTGTAGGGGATGTTCTGCAAACTTTTTTTCTTTTTTTCCTTTTTTTTTTCTTTTTTCCGTCGAGGGTGGGTCTTCGATAGAGGGTTCCCCCCCCCCCCCCCCCCCCTCTTCCCCCCAGCTGGCATATCACGACGGGAAACTGTCGGATCCTTTTTTTTTTCCGTCTTCTTCTATTACCGAATCCAGGGAATTCCCCCCCTCCCCCCCCCCTTTTTCCCCCCCCCCTTTTCCCCCTTTCGCGGAGACGGGGGTTTTTCGTCGGACAACCTACTTCCTTGAATTTTTTTCCGTTCACAGGGGACAAAAGGATGGAATACGCGGTTCTTTCCCCCCCCCCCTCTTCTCCCCTCTTGCTTTCTAAGAAGGTATCGGAACTTGATTGCTAGATGGCGCCCCTTTTTTTTCTTCGGGGCGGTAAAACAACGTTTTCCCCCCCTTTTTTCCCCCCTTTTTTCCCCTTTTTCTCCCCCTCTCAAACTGCGGCAGGGTTTTCTCAGGGGTTTTTTGCTCTTTTTTTGCTACTCCCGCCTGATGGATGCGCGACGATTTTTGGCGCGACTGCTTTCTCCTTCGAAGGGAGGCCGCCTCGAAACCCCCAACGCCTTTTTTTTTTCCTCCTTTTTTTTTTCTTTTTTTCCCGCTGATGGGTGATGGGGAGAGCTCGTAGAATTTTTTCAGCGCATGCGAACGCGTTTTTTTTTTTTTTCCTTTTCCCCCCTCCCTCCTTCACTCGGAACGGCCCGAAACAGAGCGTTCTATCTTTTTTTTCCTCTCGCGATATGATTCGTAGGAGGGAGACTTTTCCCTTTTTTTCCTCTCCCTTTGAAGAAGGAAGGTGTTCTTCGAGTAAAAATAGGAAAGCTCCTCTTTCCCCCTCTCAGAAGCGCCTTTTTTGGGCTTCCCCTTTTTTCCCGCCCGGTGCCATGGAGGCTGTCAACCCCTTCCCTTCTTTTTTTCCTTTTTTTCCTCTTCCCTTTTTTGTTTTTTTTCTTGCCGAAGAACATCGAAAGGCAACAGGTTTCAGGCTTTTCGTTTCCTTTTTTCCCCCTTTTTTCTGGGAACTGGCGACGTCCGTCATCCCTCTCCCTTTTCCCCCCCCCCCCTTTCCTTTCCCCCCTCCCCACCTCGCTCTGGCCCCCGGAACAAGCCCTCGTCGCCGTCCCTCTCGGCGACGATCCGGAGCAGGAGACTTTCCCCTTCCCCTTTCCTTTTTCTTCCCCTTCCTTTTTTTCCCCTGTGCACTATCGCGCTTCAAAGTCGACTTTTTTTTTCTTTTTTTTTCATGTTCGAGCCTTTGACTACACAAGGGATCCGCTCAACCCTTCCCCTCCCCCTCCCTTCCCCCTTTTTTTTTTCCCCCCTCCCCTTTCCTTTCAGGGAGGCGTGCGAAAAAGCCGAAACCAATCCTTTTTCCTTTTTCTCTCATAGAATGCGAGAATGGCGTCATTAGTATGGCCGTCCCCCCCCCCCCCCCCCCTTCTTTTTTCCCCTTTTTTTCCCCTTCTCTCTCATTTTCCTGGCCCAGATATGAGCGCCATTCTCGCTATCTATGGTCTTTTTGCTTTCCTTTTCCCTTGGGTTTGCGTCCTTTCGCACGCTCCTTCAGCACGTAGTCCCTTTTCCCCCCCCCCCTTCCTCCCCTTCGTTTTCCTTTTCGCGATCCTTGGTGGCCAAAAAAGCTAGCTGCTTTCCCCCTCCCCATCGACTTGACAGGCGCGGATAGTGAGTCCTTTATTCTCCCTTCTTCCTTTCCTTTCCCCTTTTTCTTCCGGATCGCAGATCATGTTTCTGGAAGGCAGAACTTTCGTCTCTCCCCCTCTCTAGGTGTTTCCGACTGGAAGATTGGCGTATTTGATCGTATGAGGAACTTCTCTTTCTTTCTTCCCCTTTTTTCCCCCTCTTTTTTTCACCAAGACGAAATGGCCGTTGATGTTTATCAGGGCCTGATCTTTTCCCCCACAAAAGTCGCCCTTGAGCCGGCCTGTGAAAAGCCCTAATTCCCCCCCTTTCCTTCCCCCCCCCCCCCCCTTCTCCTCTTCTATGGTTTACTTACAGTTTAGAAGTAGAATAGTATAAATAGAAGATAATATCTCCTCTCTTTCCTCCCCCCCCTCATGTTAGGGGCGTTCCGATTTTTTCCCCTTTTTTCACGGCCTGCTGGAACTCAATCGCTGCCGGGACAAAGCGTCGCATTCTCCTTCCCTCTTTTCCCCCCTTCCCCCCCCTCCCCCCCCCTTATCGAGCAAGAGTTGGTTCGAAGGAGGATAATTCTCTCTCTCCTTTCTGCCAACGTCCGCTTCTCCGTAGAGATAAATCAGGCTTTCTTCCCCCCCCCCTCCTTCTCCCCCCTTTTGCGGCTGCTTCACGCACCACGGGAGCGTTTTTTTCCCGCCTGATCATAGAAGGCTGGCGCCAGCTATTCCCCTTTCCCCCTTCCCTTTCTCTCCCCTCCCCCCTCCTGCCGGAATATTGTGGGCCTACATAGGATGCAGCCTTGTGTTTTTTTTTTTTTTCCCCCTTCGTGATAGTTTGTCGACGAAAAACCACTTTCTCCCTCTCTTTTTTTTCCCTCTTCTTTTGCGGGGAATTTCTGGATCGGATAGCCCCGTTCCCTTCCGCACAGGATCGACAGTTCCGTTCGGGGAGCTCCCCCCCCCCCCCCCTTTTTTCCCTTTTTTTTACCCTGCGATCGAGACATAGAAGACATTTTCCTATTTTTTTTTCCTTTTTCAGGGGCAACAGCAAACGTTTGCATCCCCCTCCCTTTTTTTCTTCCCCCCTCTTGGGAAGAGGGTAAAGGTGCCTTTTTTCCCCCCCCCTTTCGTCTTCCACTTGGACGCGCTGGACCCCCCCTTCCTCAGACTGCCCGCTGGAGTGTCTAGCCGTGTTTTTCCCCCTTTTCCTATCTTTCCCATTGCCCGTAGACTTGCGCGCCAGGCTCTTTTTTTCTTTTTCTTTTTTGAAACGACGCGGGAAGGGGCGGAAATATTTTTTTTTTTCCTTCTTTTCTTTCCTTCTCCCCGGCGGTCCCGCCGATGCTCCGGATGCGAAACCACTTTTTTTTTTTTTGATGTTTGGAGTTAGATGGGCGCAACTCCTTTCCCCCCTTTTCCCCCCTTTCCTTTTTTTTTTCCCCAACTCCAGCAGGAAAACGGTTTTTTTTTCCCCCCCCCCCGCCGCGTCGAATGGCGCTTTCTTTCTTTCTTCTCCCCCCCCATGGTTAAGATTCTCAGTGGGGCGTTGTTTTTTTTTGGTGCCGAGCATAGTATATCTTCCCTTTCCTTTCCTTTCCCTCCCTCTCCGATATCTTTTCCCCTCCTCCATCCTTTGCCTTCTTTCCCCCACCCGGCCGACCAGAAGGAGAAGAATCTCCCCCTTCCCCGGTCGGAGAAGATCTTCTTCCCCTCCTCAAGTCGAAAGAGGCTGTTTGTGCCCACTTGGTTTTTTTCCCTTTTTGCCGCTTTTTTTTTTTTTTGGTGCATGAGGAACTCTCCTTTCCTCCTCCCTTCCAAACATCAAGACGTGGTCCCAATGGTGTTTTAGAATAAGGAATCACCCCCCTCCCTCCCCCTTTTGGTAGAAGCCCTCCCTCCCCCTGTCTTCGTTCCACCACAAATATTCAGCCAATGCCCCTCTTTTTCCCCCCTTTTCGGAGATGGTTGTCTCCCGCAAAGTGTTAACGGGTCCCCCCCTTTTTTTTTCCCCCCCCCCCACGGCGAGACAAGACCTCCAGTTTCCTTCTTTTATTTTTACTGGGAATTTTCCGCGCTCCCCCTTTCTTTTTTTTTTTTTAGAGCTTCTCATTTTTGGCATGAAAATGGGGAAGAGGAAAAGTCTGATTTTTTCTTCCCCTTTTGGTAGGGATGTGGTTACTGCACACTTTTCTTGTTTGGGGGGACTTTTTCACCCTGGGCCTAAGGTAGGTAGTCTCGTTCTCTATCTCCTCTTTTCTTTTCGTTACTTCCCCCCGCCTGGGCATCCCGAAAGGAAAACTTGTCCTCTTTCCTCCCCCCTGGAAGTCGGATATATCAATCCCCCCCCTGCTGTGCACATCGGGCCGGCCAGTCCCCTTCTCCTTTTTTTTTTTTTTCTTTTCGGAACAAAATAATCCCGAATGGCCCTCCCCCAAAAGTGCTGCAATTCCAGAGGTAGGACCACCCCCCCTCTCTCTCCCGAGGCTGGCTAGCAAGGTCCTCGGTCCCTGATTTCTTTCCCCCCCCCAAAGGTCCTTTATGATTCGAGGAGGTTTCCGTCCCCCCCCTTTTTTCCCGTGAGCAGCCGCAAAAATGCCGCTTTTTTTTTCTTTGGCTACTCCCCCGCCTGATGGGAGGCGCGTTCCTCTTTCTCCTTGGAACGTTGGGCGAGGGACTGTGAGATCGAAGGGAGGCGCCTTTCCCCCTTCTCTTCCTTTCTTACGGGGGGCCGGCTGTTTCCCTTTATTGTTCGCTCTGTAGAATTTGCTAAGGGCGCTTTTTCTTGTTACCCTCCTAACTGGGCGTCCCTCTCCTTTATTTCCCTTTTCCCTCTTGACCACGGCCGAAACAGAGCGGATTATTTTCTTGGTTTCCCGATTTCTTTCCTTTTTTTTTCCCCCTTCCTCCTTCTTACAACATCATGTAGCAGGGACGGGGGGCGCCTGTTCCTCCCCTCCGCCGGCGGTAAGGGCACATATAGTTTTCCGGCCCTTTTCCTTTCTTTCCTTTCCCTTTTCCCCCCCCCCTGATCTAAGGCAGTCTTGCCCTGAAAAGAACCTTTATTTCTTTTTCGGCTTGACAGTCGGGAAACATCGGACTTTCCCCTCCTTCTCATCCTATACGGGCAAACAGGCAATTCGTCGATTTTTTCCCGCCAGCCCTTCGAATCGGCCGTTTCTTGCCCTTCCGACCCTGTGCTCTTCCTCCCTTCCCCCCCTCCCCTTCATCGATCTTCCCCCTTACCGCACTATCGCGCCTTCAAAGTCGCTGTCTTTCTCTCCCCCCCCCCTTCCCCCCCCCTTCTTCCCCCCTCCACGGACATCCCGGCAGGTCGGACAGACGCCTGTTTTTTTCCGGAGCGTTCCGAAAAAAAAGCCGAAAAAAAACCCCCATTTCCCCTCCCCCCCCCCTTTTCTCCTTCTTCCCCTTTCCTAATATGGGCCGAACC
>Ga0179593_1700057_pt1 | contig 11227 bp, 14 predicted proteins | sample CZODoug2_1_08_16_FD_185931 | JGI IMG/M metagenome (GOLD analysis project Ga0179593, IMG submission 185931) | Vadose zone soil fungal communities from Angelo Coast Range Reserve, California, USA - CZODoug2_1_08_16fungal (PacBio error correction) | ecosystem: Environmental > Terrestrial > Soil >... | reverse complement strand
AAAGTAAAAGTTAGGGCGCCCTCGACAACTTATAGTCCCTCCCCTTCTAAGAGCTAGGACGGTTTCTTCCTTTCCCCCCTCTCTTTCTTGTGTCCTCCTCTTTTAGTTTTCATCTTTGCTTCCCCCCCCCTCTCCACTATGATTAAATCTTCCCCTTTTTCCCCCAGGATGCGCACCCCTCCCCCTCGTAAAAAGCATCCCTCGACACGAATTCCCCCCCCCTCCGTCCAAGCTCGTTGCACGTGTTCTTTCCTATCTTCAAGTGTGAGGTTGTAGAAATTCTCCCCTTCTTACAAATAATTCGGACTTTCCCGCATCCCTTTTTGCTGCTATCATCTTGATCCTCCCTTTTCTTGACGGAGCGGACGCCATCCTCCTGAACGGCATTCGGCGATCTTTTTCAAGATTATCATTTAATGCCCCTCCTTTTTGAGGGCTAGGAAGGTTGGTTCTCTCCCCCCCCTCTCTCCTTCTGGACAACCCCCCCTCCCCCCTTCAGGCAAACCCTCTCAAAATGGATGTACTTGTCGACGTCCTTTCATTTGCACACTTAGTTTTTCTCCCTCCTTTCTTTGTCGAAGGTTGACCGTTCTTTTTCCCAAATAGGTGGCATGGCCGTAAACATCTTTCTTCGAAAAAGAACGTGGATATTAGGTGCCTCTCTTTTTTTTCCGATGGCCAAAAGATCGCATGAAAACCCCTCTTTTTTCTTCCACGGATGGTACTTCTGTTTCTTTTGAGAGAGAGGAAAAAAATTGCTTTCCCCCTTTCCCGGTTCGGGACTATGGCCCCTTCTCCACGAGCGGCTAATGATCCTTTTCCTTCTCCCTCCCTTGACGTGACATTCATTTCTTATTTTTTCTTTTCGCTGGATCCTGCAGAATTCGGCATATGCTTTCCCTGCCAGTTGCCCTCAGATCTCGCGGTTTTCCTTTTGTCATTCGTGAATGAAGATAGTCCCAGTAGCCCCCCCCTTTAGTCAATCAATCCTAGTTTCGGATGCTGGTGCCGGTCCCCTGGGATCCCCCGCACGAACTCCTTTCCCCCCTTCAACTCGCAAGGGCTCCGTTTCCTCCCTTCACACCCATTAGACATGGCTTACCCCCCCCTCGATTGTGCAATATCCGACCTTCCCTTTTGTCAACTTTGACATGAGGGTACCCTTCTCGTCGAAAGCATCTGCCTTCCTTTGCTCATCATAATTTTTCCTCTGGAGGTTTACCAATAAGTCTTGTTTGGTTTTCTAGCTGCCGCCGCTTCCTCACCCCTTCTGTCAACTTTTGAGGAAGCTGATCTTTCTTCCGATGTCTCGAAGAGTTTTTTTGGGGATGACGTTAGGCTTCGGCTCTACTTTGGTACCCAACTAGCCGTGGACCCCTTTCTTTTTTGGAAGGCGTCTTTCCCCTTCTCCGGCACAATTGTCGCCCTGACAGAACCCTTCCTCTTCTTCCAAAAAGAGAATATGTCAAGTCCCCCTCTCCCCTCCAAGTTGATTCCCTCCTTTGCAGACAGGCACCCAGCAACCCTCGCAATTAATTCGCAAACTCTGTCCCCCTCCTCGATTATGTGGGCCGCTTCCCTTCCTTTTTAGTACTAACTTCCTTTTCTTTTCGGGATTCAATTAACTTTCTTCCCAACTCATACCCTCTCTCCCCCCCCCCCACGCAGGACTCTTCCTCCCCTTTGGCGATAGGGAGAGCAGTCGCCCTCTCTCAGAACAGCGAGCAATTGGGTGGCATTCCCCGCTGCCATGTATCCTCCCTTTTCTTTGCCCTCACAACAGATGACGTTCCCTTCCTCTTTCGACTTGCAAGCCGGAGACCGCTTTTTTCCTCGCATGAGCACACCCCTAGAATCTCCCCCCTTCCATTAGGATGCGCTAGGCTGTTTCCCCTTCCTTTTCTCAGAAAAATTGCCTCCCTCCTCTTCTAAGCTCACACGCTCCTAACCAAGTGCCATGTCATCCTTTCCTTTCTTTTTTTTTTTTCTCGAGAGGACATGGCCTTTTTTCCTTTAGCTTCAGACGCTTAGGAATATGGGCTTCGGTTCGGCCCCCCCGTTCCTTTTTTCCTTTCCTCCCTCCTAGGGCATTGGCGAAACTATAGGGTTCTTCACTTCTCCCCTCTTCCGGGAAAACGAGGTCTCCGCCCCCTCCGGCCATCAGAACGCGAATCCTCCCCTTTCTCAAGCAGCCCAGCCCCTCCTCGGAGCGTAATACACTTTTTCTTTCCCATGAGCGCTGGTTTTCCTCCACGAGGGCGACTGCCCTTCCCCGGCGCCCCTAACTGAAGATTACGTCTCGTCCTTTTTTCCCCGCCATCGTTGGTAGATAACGATTATTTCCTCCCAAAATCGAAATTCGAGCTCTTTCTCACCCATCAGTTCCTCGGCCAACTAATCGACGATAACGTCTGTCAGCCCATCCTTTCCCAATGATACTGTTGATGGGGCCTGTTTCTTTCCCTCTTTTTCAACTCACTTGATGTGAGCCCTTTCTCCTAGGATTGGACAGTATTCTCTTCCCTCCGCAGACTTAGAGTTCTTTTCTCCCAAACTGTGCAGTAAACCTCTCTTTCTCCTTTTTTCCGCAGCCCATCTCCGCGCCTGGGTAACGCTTGTTTTTCCCCTCTTTCTTTTCCCCTTCCCTCACATTAGAACTCTCCCCCCTTTTCGACGCCAGACTCCTTAAACAAAATCGGTTTTGGACTATTTCTTCCCCTGTTCAGCGGATGCACTCCTTTTTTCAAACACATACCTACTTTCTCCTGATGCTGTCGGTCCCCTTCCTTTCTTCAAGGACGGTCTCTTCTTTTGAACATTTTAGAAGGTTCTTTCAACTCGAAGTGGTTTGGAGGGTCCTGGCCTTCCCTGACCCTTTTTTCCCTATCCCTCCCTGTCCCGTTAGAACTTGCTCTCTTCACAACTGTTTTCGGCCCCCCCTCCATCCGAATCACAACTGCACTCTGTCTTTCTTCTCCCTAGGTGATCTGGAACTATCGTTCCCTTTTCCCCGGAACCGCCCTTCAACGGCGTTGGATCTCCTCATTCAGATCCTCTTCCCCCTTTTCTTAATGTAACGCCCCCCCCTTTTTTTCTCCCGAGAGATGGACAACCCTATCCTGAGCGCTCGTGCCCCCCGATCGCTGATCCTTCCGTGCCTCTTCTTTTTTTCTCTTTTTTAAAAAATTTTTTTCCTCTCTTCTTTTTCCCCATCCACCCAGAATCTCCTCCACAATGAACAATGTCTGGCTTTTCATGGCGAATAATTTTTGCATCTTTCCCCCCCCCCCCTTTCTCCTTCCCAATTCAAGTTTTCTGTTTCGCTCCCCTCCCCGAAGCCCTCACCTCCCTGCTAACCTATTTGTTTCCCAGCGCCTCCCCCTTTCTCAATAGAGCTCGCGCCCCCTTTTTTCCCCCCTTCCCAGTATTCCGCGACAAGTACAGCACTTTCCTCGCCCTTTTTAAGGAGTTATTTGTTGCCTTCCTGCTGAGTTATTATGTCTTTGTCTGAGAACCAAACTTTTTCTCTCTTCTTCATTAGATAATCTTCAGGCGAATCTCTCCCTCCTTTCGGATGAATAAAGCTTCTGTCTCTTTTCCTCTCTTCCTGTGATTGTCCCTTCCAGAAAAATTTCCCTCGGGAAAGGCGCGAAATTCTTTGGCCCTCTTCCCCCTTTAGTTCCCCGACTCACACCCCCCCCTAAATCTGCTTATCGCACATGACTCCCCCCTCCCCCCTCTTGAAGTTCTTCGCTAGTTTTCCCTCCCTTTGGGATTCTTTTTACGATTCGTCTGCAGCTTTCCTCGCGTTAAGATCGTTAATTGTTTTCCTCATTCAATATGCCCCCCCCCCCCCCCGGTTCGTTTCGTTTTCCTGACCACCACCCCTCCCATTCTAACAGTCCTAGAGCTTAGCTCTCGCGAAGAACGTTTAAGGTTTTCGGTCCCTTTCTTCTCTTTTTTGTGTGAGAAGATGACCTACCCCCCCTCTCTTACAAGTTCGGAGCTTTATAGTCCAGCACCCTCGCCGTAGCAGTATTTTTTTTCCACCTCTTCTTGTCCGGAACGAAAATTTCTTTTGGTCAGATTGATTAAAAATCCTATTTTCTTAACGACGACCCTTTTTTTTCTCCGCAGGAGAGGCAGCCCTTCCCCCTTCCCTTTCCCTTACAGAAAAGCATCCCTTTCCTCCGGAAAGCGTCGTTGCAAGGGCTCTTTGTGGCCCGCTCTCTCTTCGATTGAGAACCCCCTTCCCCCCTTACACAAATCGCTTTTCTTTGCCGATGTGCTGTATTCCTTTAGCCAGCCATTTCCTTCCTCCCTTCGCTTTCTCCTCTGTATTCAAATAGCACTTTTTCTCCCCTTTGCTTAGCCTGTTGTCCTTTCCCCCCCCCTAAGATTTGTAGGCTGCGAAGGTTTTTCTTCCTCAAAATATATCGATTTCTTCCTTTCCCCCAAATAAACCCCTCCCTTTCCCCTTGAGCGAAAAATTGCCTTACTTTTTTTTTCTTTTTGAAAAAACTTTCTTTCTAATTGCGCCTGCATATTTGCCGCCCGTTTTTTCCCTTTCCACCAAAATAGGTGATCCTTCTTCTTCTTTCCCTTTTGCCTTCGGTTGATTTTCGCTCTCCTTCCCTTAGGTGCATTAGATTCTTCCTTCTTTGTGGTTCACAGCTTTCCCCCCCCCAGCCAGAAATGTTCATTGTTTATTCCTTTTTTTGCTCGAATGTGAGAGAGAGGCCCCCCTCCCCCTACGGTCTCGGGCACTTTTACCAGCTCCTTTTTTTTTGCGCTTCTTTATAGTTCGCTTTGTCACTTTCGGAAGTGACATCATTTCCTTGAGAATTCTCTCTTTTTTTCTCCTCGGAAAGCTTTCTTTTCTTCCAACGATCATCGTCGGTGCCGGTCTTCTCGGTGAGTCACCTAGTTTCCTCTCCTCTTCTTTTCCTCATAAGAGTTTTCCTTTTTTTTCTGTGACGAAGGGTCTTCTTCATTCAATCGCAAGTTCGAACCGTGACTGTCCCCCTCTCTGTCGGAGTTTCCCCCCCCTCAAAACAACTTCGACCCCCCTCTAAAATGGTCAAAGCAAGCAGGGATACCATGCCACCGGCGAGTTCGCCCCTCCCTTCTTCTCCTCATAATAGCGATATTGTATCTTTACTTTCCCTTCTGGTAGAGGCAGACGCTTCCGATTCGTCACCCCCGATGTGGTGGATTTCTTTTCGCGGTCGCCCGTTAAGACTTCCTTTCAGGCTGCGGGGGACTGGTCCCCCTTTTCCTTCGGATGGGGGCCTCTTTTTTTCCAGCCCCGGTTTTACGGCAAAGTTGTCGCTCCAATACTCTCTATCTGCGTCCCCAAAGCTTTCCCTTCCTTTTCCCCTTCCCCCCCCCCGATACATCCAAGTCTTTGGCAGACAGGCCCAGAACCCCTGGGCAACGATGCGAATCCGTCCCCTATTATGTGTTCCGTAGGAACTGATTTTTCTTCTCGAAAAGGTACGATTTTGTTTCTTCCTCTACCAAACGATAGGCATTTATTCCCCCTGACTCGCCCCCGTAATTCTTAGGCTGCCTTTTCTCCCCCGCAAATCGTGGCGTTCCTCCCCCTCTCTGCGAAATGGGACATGACGTTCTCGATTGACGGGCTGGCCTTTCGTCCATCCCACCCTATGACGTTTTTTTCTAAGGGCCGCTTTCCCAAGAAGGAGACTCCGGAGGAGGCGGCTCCCTCCCCAAATAGACATCTCTTTCTTTTTCCCAATAGGAATGAGCTCCCTCTCCTTGAGAGTCCAACTTTTCACGGCCCTGCTTCCTCTCTTTCTTTCCCCCCTCCAGTTCTTTTCAGAATCATATTATTTTCTCTCCCCTTTATGTAGAGATGCATTTCCTTGTTGGGCCTGTTTGATCTTTTCTTCCCCGTAAGCAGGGCTTTTGCCGCGCCACCTTTTGAGCGAATTCCTATTCCTTGTCTTATGTCCTGTTTTTTCCTTCTGCTCGCAAGCCTTTTTTCGGGTCTACAGGCCCCCCTCCCAAAGAGGACTTCGAACGCGACTTAACCCCCTGTTGTGATGTACGACTCTTCCCCTGCAATAGGAGCCCCTCTTCATGGAACATTGCGCGCCCGTGCTTCGCCTTTACTCCCCTTCCCCTCCATAAAAGAGCTCCGGAAGTAAGGCGAGGTCAGGCGTTTGGTTTTTTTATATGCCTTATCTTTCTTCTCCGCTTAATCCCCCCCCCCCAAAATCGACATTTCTTTTGACGTTAGTACTAACCAATTCAGTCGGCCACCCCTCGCGTAGATTCTTTTTTTCTTCCCCATTGCTACTGGTGCTGGGGGTCCTTTTTCCTTGTAACTCACCTTGCTTCTTTGACTAGGGCTGACAGTATTCTCTTTGGCACGCCTTTGCAGAGATTGCTTCGTTATTGTTCTGCCCTCCCCTCCCTCCTTTAATCGCAGATAGTCCTTCCTCAATCCGCCGGGGTTCACGGGTAGTTTTTTTTTTTTACCCGTCTCTCTGAACTTCCCTTTTCACCCTTCGCGCCCTTCTTTTTCTTTCCCCGGCATCCCAAACAACCCAGATGTTTCGATCGGTCTTCTCCTCTACCAGACGTATGGTAAAACCTTCCCCTCCTGATGACTCCTTCCATTACTTTCGCGATGCTTCGACTCGACTCCTGTCCCCTCTTGTTTTCCCCCCCTTTTTTCTTTGCATCGAATGGGGTGTCCGACCAGGTCTAATGTAATATCCTTTTTGAATGCGCAAACTTTTCGGCGTACCCTCGGCCCGCCTCCGTACTCCCCCTCTTAATCTGCAGGATGCAGAGGGCTCTGTGCCCCGCCGCGACTCTTCCTGCAACTGGCGTTCGGATCTATGCCGAATTCTTAGCTCCTCCTGATCCCCCCCCTGAATGTCACGTCCCCTCTAGAGATGACACCTCGCTCGTGCAAAAAAACGATCGCGATCCATACTTGCACAGACCGGTAGTGCTTACTCCCCAATTCGAGCAGCATCCCAGTACCATCCGGAGGCCTACACATTTCTTTCGAATAATTTTCCTCTGCCCACCACCAGAACTTCTCTCCCAGATTCACACGTTCTGTTTCGAGCGCCCCGACTATTTACGGGGCCATGCTCACTTTCCTTCAAACCCGGCGGCCAATAGCTGGGCTCTTCCATTACTAGAAATTTTGGCCCCCCCCCCCCCGTACAGAAATTTGCGCCTCCCCCTGAGTTATTTGTTGCCGAGACGTGTTATCACAACCTTTTCGCGAGCCCTAACAAATCGTAGGGGAATTCTGATCACTTTCCAACCTGGTCTTCCCTTCCTTCCGTTAGATGCGATTTGGCTGGAGTCAAAGTCTTTTCTTGACTAGATGAGCTATCAGCAACCCGAACCCCAATCGGGAACTCGTCCCCTCCCTTTTCAACAACCCATTTTTTTTTTTTTTTTTTTTAGCGAGTTTATCAAGACTCACACGCGAAATCGCTTATCGCAACACATGTCACTTTTCTCTTTCGCTAGTTGTGACCTTCGTTTCGCCTTCTCGTCTGCCGCTCCCCCCCCCTATTCGTTCGCGTTAAGCATAGACTTTTTACGCTTCAATCTGACCACCCCGACCTTTTTTTTCGGACACACCCCCTTATTTGAGCGTAGAAACCTCGCTTGATGGTGCTGGACTATCTTTTCGCGGACCCGTTACTTCTCTGTACTCCTCCTCCTTTTTTTTTTTGTTTTCAAGTACCCGTAAAACGGTTCCCGATATAGTCCAGCACCAGCAGCGCCTAGCGCTAGATTCCTATTCATATATGCGTGTGTCCTGGACCCTTCCCCTTCTTTTTTTCGTGGTGGTCAGACCCCCCCAGTAACGATGCTTAACGCTTCGGGCAGGATGCGCAGCAGTTATCCGGCAGACGATTTTCTCCCCCTTTCGAAACGAAGGTAAAAACCCTCTTCTGCAAGCGTCAGTTGCAGTTCTTTCTTTTTTTCGCATGTGAGCTTGATCCACTCGCCCATTTTGTTGCCCCTTTCCCCCTTTAAAGAATTGTTCTCTTTTGAGAAGCACGGCCCCCTTGGGACGGCCATCCGCTTTATTTTTAAATATATCCTGAACGTTCATTTTTTTTTGAAAGATTATCCTAATGCCCTCCCTTTTTTTCGAAAAGGTGGTTCTCGCTGGAAAAGATTGTCTCATCAGTCTCCCTGCCAAAATAACTCCTTAACACTTCTTTTTCCCCCCCCCCTCAAAATGCTCCCTTGAAGAATGGGAATTGTGCAGTATGGCGAGAGAAGCTCCCTTTGCCGCCTTTTTGACTTCTCCCCCATAGGTGAGACATTTTCTTTTGAAGGGCTTGGGTGATTTTCCATCACGTGGAGATTAGGTGCTTACTCGGCCTTATCTGTGTGGTCAATATTTCCCCCATTGAAAAGCCCCTCCTTTTTCGGCATAGGATGGACTTCTTTTCTCGAATGTGAGGAAGAGGAAAAAAATTCTTCTCCCTACGGTCTCGGGCCTTTTTTTTTGCACGAGAGCTCGTCATCTATCGGCTCCTTTACATTTCATTCCTATTTGAGAATTCCGTATCCCTGCAGACCCTCAGTTGCGTCACGATCCGGTGCCGGAGTCGCGGCTTGATATTCCCGACTAGTCCCCTGATCCTGCAGATTCCTCACTTTCGTCGGATGATGGTGCCTCTTTCCACAGTGCCCTCAATTCAACCCACGGGCGAAACCTTTTTTTTTTTTTTCCATGAGAACTGGTCGGAGTTCCCCCCCCTTCAGATTGCAAATCCGTCCTCCCCTAGGGGATACATTGGCCCGTCGATCAACCAGCATCGCGGACCATTTCTTTCTCAGTATCGCGATCTTTGTTTTAACATAAGTCTGGTTGCGGACCGATCGTCCCAACGCTGTGTGCCGGAGTTTTTTTCTTCCGAAGGGGGATGCCGTTCAGGTCTAGCCCGTGGACCCCAGTTGCGCCTTTTTTTCAGGCGGCAAATCGTCGAGTTTCCACTCCTTTGTCGCCGGACAACCCTATGAGGCCTTCTTTGTCAGCCTTAGTCAGCCCCAAACCGTCACATCCCCCTCACTATCTATCTAATGCCTCCCCCAGCACCCTTCCCCCTTGGATCGCAAAACGCTGACGACTCCGCGTTTATTATGTGGGCCGTCTTTTCTCCTAATTCCTCTCGGAAATGCGCTTCATTAATCGGTAGCTACCCCCCTTCATCACCCAAAACTCCTGACTCTCGCCTCTTTCTTAGTTGGCGCTCGTTTGTAGCCCTCGTGTCCTGCGAAGCCACCCGCTCTCCGGGCAATGACTCTTCCCCCATCCGAGTGACGGGCTGGCCCAAACAGATTCCTCCCGCCCCCCCTGATAAGTTTAAGATTCTCTTAAAGCAGGAGACCCCGGACGGAGAGGTTCCCACCTAGACTTCAGCCAATTCACCAGGAATTCTCTCCCCCAAATGCCAACTTTTCCGAAGCGGCTGAAAGCCTCAACACGCGTCAGCACAAGGCCCCCCCCATAAGTTGTGGTTTATGGGACTTGTGATGGCCGCCCTTCGGAAAGCAGGGCGTAAAGGTGGCCTTCGCCCCGGGAGGGTTTTTTTCCTTTCTCATAGGGCACGTGGCGAAGTCCCCCCTTGCGCCCGCGCAGCCTTTTTTCCCTGTCTCCGGCTTGGCAAGGCCACCAGCGGCCTTTCACTCCGAAGCACGTCATCTGTTTTTCTCGGCTCGCCGGTCAGGTCATTTTCTCGCGTACGCCACGAGGCGACAGTGCATCACCCCGCGCACTAACGGAAGTAGGCGGATCTATTTCTTTGGTAGCTAACGATTAATTTTCTCGAGGAAGTTAGTACTAACCCATCAGTCCTCGGGCCCAAAGCCTCGACGTTGATCTTCGCGTTTGCGATTCCCATTTCCCAGGAATTAGAAGATAGTAACTCACTTTTTCTGATAGGGTTGTAAATCCTCAGATAGAGTCGAGGTTTTTTTCTACAACTGTTGCCTCCCGCTCTTGGAATAGCAGATTTGTCCCTCCTGACGCAAATCGGGTCCCCTCTTCCCGCAACAGCATGAACGTGCATCCCCCCTTCGAACGAGTCACCCCTCTAGGCATACAACAACCTTTTCGATCGGTCGAACCGGAAGCGTCTTTCCCCTCTACCCATTTTGGACTTATTGGTAAAACCATCCCGTCTCTATAAAGGATCGCGAATTATGTGCCCTTCCCACGTGACAATGTATCCCTTTGGATATTGCAATCGACTTTTTTTCTCCCTCCGAACAGGTCTAATGTAATATCCCCCCAGCCCTTCGCTTGCGAGTTGATTGCCACTTGTTTCGGCGATAACCTTCTTCCACTGCAACTCTGATGTCCCCTTTCCTTCCTTGACCTATCGGGAATTACTCCGCCGAGACCGTCCCCGATGATCGTTCTTGCAGAATTCTGAAGTCCTCTCATTTCCCCTTCCGTCCGGCAAGATCCGTCTCCTCCCCCCCTAATATCCTTAGCGCTCGTGCAAAAAACGATCGCTGATCCGTGCCGAGACGGTAGGTGCCCTTTCGGCAGAACAGCCACCAATCCTTCGACACAATGAAAACAATGTCTTTCCTTGGCCATCTTGACCACACAGATACAGGAACTCCCGGACCCAGCTCCACGTTCTGTTTCGATCCCCTCCCTTCAACGAATATTTTACGTTCCCGCGACGTCAAACCTCTCTCCTCTCATTAATAGACAGTGTTGTCATCCATCTTCCGTCGAAAAGTACAGCATTTTTCTTTTAAGGAGTTATTTGTTGCCCGAGAACCCCCTCTCTGATATCTTGGAGATCCCCCCCACTTTTTCCCCCCAATCTTAGGGGAATTAGGATATCTTTCCACCCCTTTAACTCGCCGGAATGCCGTCTAAAGCGGCTGGCGTCCCCTCCTCTTTTTCTCAAGATGAGCTATCAGAAACCCCTTCCCCTCCCGGCCGCAATTATTTTTTTAATGGTCAACAAATGGCGAGTCCAGATCACAATGCGAAATCTGATTCTCCTTCCACGACGCTTGCAGGCTTCGCTAGTTTTACGATCGTCTGCCGCTCCTGTGTCTCCCCTCTTTAATCATCGCGTCTTGTTACGCATCCCCCTACACCAAGAAATGGCGGTTCTTTTCGTTTTTCCCTCTGTAGCAACCGTATAGCGCTAGTTTTTTCCTCTTTGTCGCGTCCGAAACGTTT
>Ga0179593_1663640_pt1 | contig 11227 bp, 10 predicted proteins | sample CZODoug2_1_08_16_FD_185931 | JGI IMG/M metagenome (GOLD analysis project Ga0179593, IMG submission 185931) | Vadose zone soil fungal communities from Angelo Coast Range Reserve, California, USA - CZODoug2_1_08_16fungal (PacBio error correction) | ecosystem: Environmental > Terrestrial > Soil >... | reverse complement strand
CGAGCGACAGTCAGCTGAAAGTCTTCCCTCCCCTGGAGACGAGATCCCGTTGGTCTATAAGGAATCAGCTTTCCATCAAAGTTTCTGACGCGGCTTTGTGCGCTCCCTTGTCTAAGTTCCCCCCTCCCCAGCCAGAGAAGACAAGAAGGCTCTCGGCGTCTATGCCGGCCTGGGTCACCACTTTACACTCCGGTAGCACCTCAAGAAAACGGGTACCCTCGCACTTCCTTGCGGATTCACCTCGCCGCCGAAAGAATGGAGCATGCCGTTGTAGTTTTCCTTCCCCCCCCACCACCGCGGGCCTGAAGATACCTGGCTTTCAGATCTCCCGTCGACGCAATGTCGGCGCGCATACTCCTCCCCTTAGGGCTGAGAAACTCTGGGAGGTGCCTTGCCGATTTGGTGACTTTTAGGGGAGCTCGATCGGTCCCTTATTTTTTCACCTTCCATGTCGCCCTACCTCCGGCGCCCTCTATTAGGACTTGATTCAACCACAGGGCCTTTTTTCGAGTTCCGTATTGTTCGCCGTTGATGGAAGAGAATGCATTATTACTGCCATCGTCGTGCCTTCCTGCATTTGGGGAGGTAATTCCCCCCCCCTCATTGACAGCTTTGTCGCTATTCCACGAGCAACCTTTTCCATTTATTGATTACTCGATCTTTGAGTAAGGAAGAACCTTTTTATTTTTCTAGTCCCGCAGGAAATCATGCTGACTTCTTTGCAAGATGTATACCATGGTTCCACCTTAAAGTCCACCGGTGGCGTCTACCCGTTCGATTATAGATCACTCCGAACTGGTTTTACGATGATTGCAGTCTCCATCGCGGTAGCTTACGACCGGGACCGTTTAGGACCAGGGCGTCCTAGGTCTTGAATCGTTGAACCTGCCGATTGAAAATTGTGTCTTTTTCCCCCATAGGATTCAACGTGCGGTCTACTAGAATGGGTCCGCACCCCGCCCTTCACAGGAGTCGATCCCCGGTCGGTAATCACTTTCACCTGTTTTGAGTGAGGATGTCTTTCTTTTCGTATTCTTTACATTGCCGCCCCGCAGAACAGTGTAGGCATCGTGGCTCATAATGTGACTGCCGACATGGAATCTTACTCAGGGTGCCTTACCGATTCCATACCTGCAATTTTTGTTTCCACTCCATCGATTGCCGAAGGCCACAACAGAGCGGCCCGTTCTTCCCCCAATCGACCCGGTTTCTCAGTCGCCCCTCGCCTGGCTGGAGGGAGGACGGAGAAGGTGACGGCAGGCTTACGGCCGGTGAGAAGGCCACCCCGCGATGCCCGGCGCCACACGCCGGCAGCTCGACCGTAGATCTTACCCCCTTGCAATTCCTGACATCGCACGGCAGTTGTCGGTCTCATCTGGGCCTTGGCCAATACCGTATCCCCCCTTTGTTGCGTCAGGCTTCTGGTTTCGGATTTTTTGTCGACGGCACCGTGCCCCGTCCTCACCTCCTGTCACGCCGCCAACGGCGCGTCCCACCCAGTACTGCAGATTTTCGGGGCGCGGATCTTTCCGCCCGAATATTCGCAACGTTTGAACGGACGGCCCCACACCGTCTTGCGAGATCGAAACGATGACAGTGATGCCCCAACAGGAAGACTCCGCAGCGTTTATAGATCTCCTACTACCGGAACTTTAACTAGACTTGCCAGCCTCGCGTTGAGAATGGTCTGACGGCCTCGCCTAGGCTCAGATTCCACGGCCAATCGTTTCACTTCTTTCCAAACCGGCGTTTGACCAGAAGGAGGCGGGGTTTGTGGGCGTAGTGAGGCTAGTCCTTCAGGAGAGTTTCTCAGAGCGGTGTGACCTGCCTAACGTTTTGTTTTCAGAACAGCTTCGACCCAAGGCTTGCTCTGGAATAGGGAATTTCTGCCGTTTAAACTTACGGCGCGTCGAGAATATCGTCTTGCCGCAATCCTCCCAGGGCCAGATCAAAGACCGAACTCCCAGTCGTACCGAAGAGTCACGGACAGTTAAATAGTATAACACCTTTTCGCGATTTTCTGCAGTATTTTTCTTTGCCTAGGATAGGCTTTGCGGCGCGTCACTCATTCTCCCTCCCACCCCAGCCTCCTTCGCCACTTCGTTAAGCATCATCTTCCACCAGATCGCCCTCTGGGGCGCCATCGCCGTCTTTCGCCTTCTCCCGTCGCCGATGGCGGATCCCCCAGACGCCCCCCTGTCTCACCTCAGCCTTGTTGTTGTTGAGACGTTTCGTATTTCAGCCCGCAACCTTTTTTTACTGCTTGGACCGGGCGATCCCGCGCTCGTTCCGTTCTAAGGTGGCCGATTTTTTTTGGATGCTGCCCACCAGCCCCTCTCGGACATTCGGCCGGCGAAGTAGTAGTTCCTTTAATGAGTCGTTTTCTCCCTGCCCATAACCTCATGATCACCGCCATCACGGCCTCATCCAACTTCATCGGCGTGGTTTTGTCTCCCGTTCCCCGGACCCGCACTATGCGTTCTTTCAGTTCTGGAGCCTTTCTACAAACTGTTTTAAGCGGAGATGATTGCCGCCGTGTTTGGGAGTCGCATAGGAATGACCCGCCCCCCTTTCCTTGATAAGGGGCGCATTTCTTTTAGAACTCCAGCATCCCGTAATACCCGTCTTGGACCTGACGCTTTAACCAAAGTCGCTAAGCACTTTACGCAGATCTCTTCCCCCTCATTTATCTTTATGGTCTCCGCCTCTTCCATATGCTGAAGGATTGCACACGATGAATTTTCTTGGAAGGACGCTCTACAGGAGAGCCGAAGAAGAAATATACTTAGGATGATATACTCCCCCCCCCTTGATACGTTATTAACAGCTTCTTCTATTTTTTGATTAAGGTTCATCTTATTAAAGTTCCCCATCACAGAGTTATCCAACCGACAGTCGGATAGTGCTTTGAAACCACAGTCGAGATATTGAAGTACAGCCTCTCCCCCCCTCGATGCCCTTCCTGCATCGAAGTTATGGACTCTCCATTGAACGCTTCAGGAAGGCCGGTTATCTACCACTCAGGGTTGTCCGCGCGCCGATTATCAAGCGAGCATGAACCAGGTCCTCCCGATTGCGACGTTGATTGCCCTTTCAGATCCAGGACCGCCCCCCAGGATACTTCCCCTTGGTTACACGAGCCCCAGATCTCGTTAGAGTTTGATGCTTTTTTTCCCAGGATGGTAAGTTGGTTTTAGACCTCTTGAGCGCTTCCTTTCTCCCGCGCCCCCGACCGATGCCTCCGCGCCTGTCCCATAGTGTCGGTTTGATCCTGGTCGATCGTTTGAGTTTTATCTCCGGACTGTATTCATGAAGCACTGAACATTGCGACCGACCGGAGTCGCTGGGGTCATAGCCGAGTTTACATGACATGGATTCGTCGGACCTGTCCCCTTGACCGGCGGCCCTCCTACTAAGAATCAATGGGCACGCCGAAACTCACCTCAGGATTCCCCGACATGGACTCCCCCCGGTCTGCTCTACATTTGGCCGGGCGCCGTCACTTGAAGATCCTCCAGGTTGGGCTGGATTGCGGTTGCAGTGGCGAGCGCGGCCCGGTCCCAAGTGTATTTTCCTTTCGCCAGCGTCCACCGAGAGCGCCCCTTTTTTTTTTTTTGTGCACCCAATTCTCTGGTTAAGTGTGTTCCTTCAAGTCTGTCGAACAGAGCACCCTGTTCGAGGTCTACCCATTCCTCCCCCAATGGCTGCAGCAGGCTTTTTTTTCCCTGATTGTCTCGCTCATGAGGCCCATCGGGCTTGGCCGGACCACCTAAATGCATATCGACCTTCCACGAAGACCAAGTGGAAAAGTTGATCTTGCTCTTCCCCACAGCTGTGTTCCCCCCCCACCCTTTCAGCGACTTCTTCCCGTTTTTTTAGAGTACCTGAATGTGGTCGAGGCATGCCCCTTCTGACGGTGCGAAGCTTTAGCCGATAACCAGACTTTGGTGCTTTCATCCCTCCTCAGAGAAGGCCTTCCCTTTAGGTGGCCTGGCGTTCTGGCACAATTGCCTTTTAGAGAGACTCCCTGCCCCAAATTACTTCATCCCCCCAGAGCGGACTGCACTTCACCAAGTTCGAATAGAGCCCCTATTTGGGCCGACCTTTTCAGACGGTTCTCTCGATAGAAGATAATGTTCCGCGGTGGTTGTACTTTTTTTTGGGTTTCCCCCGCTTTTTTATCATCTCGTATGTTTTCGCCCTCTTCTGAAGTTTTGCAAGTATGAGCCGCGCCCTTTACTTTTTGGCGCGTGTGGGGGGTGTTTGAGGTCCGGTTCGTTGAGGTCCCGGGATTTTTCTTTGAACCCTTATTGCGCGCCATTGAATGTACTGACTTCCCTAATGTCGTCAAACCTGATTTTGATTGACTTGGGCGGGTACTAACTTTTCTCAAGACAGGTGAGGCGGCCTTCCTCCAGACGTATACTCTTTCCTTCCTTTCCTCTTCACTGATGGGACGCTCGTCCGCCTTTAACTATCGTTTCGTGTCGCCTCTATTTTATTTCCCTTCCTACTTTGTGTTTTATTTCCCTTCGAAGACGTTTACTCAAGAATAGATCGCCCTTTAGATCGCCGCCGTGGCGTTAATTCAGAAGGATGATGCCAATTCCCCCGACCGTTTTTCTGAAGGATGTCCTTTTCCCCTCCTAACTGTCCTCATCCTTTTCTCACCCTTACTTTTAGGAAATCTTTTACAGCAGGTTTAGGCTTAGCCCCTACACGTGGCGATATAACAGGTTTTCGCCTTCTTTGAAGACAACCGTCCCCCCCCGTAGGAGCCACCTCCCTTCGTCCTCACCTTGCCCTCGCCCCGCTTTAACCTTATGGAGCATTCCTGATGTAGATGGTAAGAGTAGTTGAAAAAAAAATTTTCTTTGAGCGGATCAACCACCCGTAGAAGACACTCCTTCATCAGGACTTAGGGTTGCGAATAGATTTCTCCCGTCGTTTTCATTGGGCCGCCTGCTGGCCTAAGAATTAATTTGAGGTTCCTCCCTATAAGGGACAGCTTACAATTCCCTTTTTTTGTCGAAAACTTCAGCGAGGTCTATAACTCTCTTCACACCCACCCTGGTAGAGTTCACCCTCCCTCAAGGTCTCGCCGGGATGATCGCATTCCCCCTTGAATCTCCTTCTAGATAACGGACGGCCGGCCTCGGGGGAAACGGGCTCTTCCCTAGGGGCGTCCTTTACTCCTCCACTTTAATTGGATCGGCGTCTTCCACAGGGATTGTCTGCCGACAGCTTGTTTTCCCTTCCTCAGCGAGCCCTCAGTGAAAAACGGCAGGACGTCTAAGCATAGGATCTCACAATGGCTGGCAGATCCAACCTCCGCTGTTACCCTCCTTTCAATAAGCCCCTTGAGAACATGCTGAGTAGTCTTCTCCTGGATTTTAAGGAAAGTGCTTTCCTTCCCATTCCTCGAGAGCAAGAATCACCTTTGCTACCTCAGTTCCCACGCGAATAGAGCTCAGCAAGTTCCCAGTCCGTTATGGACCTCTTTGAAAGCGGGTAGGTGACAACCCCTTTCTGGTGTATTGGACATTGAGAAGGTGCCTCCGGGCCGGTCTTCGGAGCATACCATCCTTAATGCCAACCCCCCCCGACCCCTTTTCGGTACCCAGGGAGAATTTTTCATGGCTGTGGTGCCATTTTTAGTTTTCCCTCATGATCCGCACATTTGTGACCCGCGCCAAACGCCCTTTTTTTTTTCAACGACTTTCCCTCCTTGTCCCTTTCCCCTAGGAGGGAGGGCTCTTACGTCTCTGGCCTTATCAATGATCGTCTACAACAGGAACATGCCGGAGTCCAAAAAGAGGACGTCTCCAATCCGCCTTTTTCTCCGGTGCGGTCTCTTACCTGTCGGGGCGGTCGGGAATTCCTCCTGCATTTTTAGTAAGCAACTGTCTTTCCCGCTTGCGGTTTCCCTGCTTCTAGCCAGGAGGGCCCCTCCCTTCCCCCTCCCGCAGAACAACCTTGATAAGAACTTCCCCGAAAGGCGCTCCACACTACTAGAGCTGTCCCAGGGCGATTCACCTATATTAGAGAACGGTGCCGTGTTCAGGAAACTCTTTAACGGTGACTGCCCCCTCTTCCGTGTGGACTGAATCTTCATTTCGACTGCCAACCCCCCTCGGAGAGCCTCCCCCCTCGGTGGTCGTCTTCTTTCCTCTGAGAAATCTGTAGTAGTGAAAGACATGATTTTCTCAATGGGAGTTTGAAGAGATGGCTCCTTTCTGATGACCCAACGGACATTCCGGGCTGACTTTATCCATGACCTAGAGGACAAGAAGTTCTTCCTTGATCTCAGGTCAACTCTGCTATTCCCCCACGGTGCCTTTTAGCAGACGACACTTTCCCCTAGCTACACTGCCAGGGCTAAGAGCCATCGCACTTTTCCATGTTCCCTTCAGCGGAAATGCCACTTCCAGTTCTCCCTCTTCTTGCCGCCCCCTTGTGATGAGTACCCCTTATTCACCAAGAACGTCCCGCACGGAATTCATTCCACGACTTGCGTTCTTTCAGAAATCGTTTTCATCACCCCATCGCCTCGATCTTGGATGGCGGGTAGGCATAGTGCTTCGGGCATAATAACAACATCCCCGTCCCGCACTTTGAACCCGCCCCACTTTGAGTCCTCTGAAGATCGACAAAAAATGCTCCCTATGCGGTCTGGTTCTCCCTCTCTGCAATCGAGGTTTCTCCCGAGACTTCTCCTTTTGAGGGCCTAACGCTTTTCCCCCTTATTTCTCCTCCGTTGTTGTTTTTCTGAGTCTCTTATTTCGCGTTTCCCGCAAAAATAGTCGTTGAGACTTTCGAGCAGACCAGGATTTTTTTCGTGATAGTTGGACCGAAGTCCTGTAGATCATGTTTTTTCCTTCTGGCTCTTGTCCGACGAGATGGCGGACGAAGGGTTGTCATAATTGCCCCTTTCCTTGCACTTCACCCCTCTCCCTCTTCAACTCCATACTGCCCCACCAATTCATCTCCGATGGTGGATTCCTCTTCTTTTTTTACGGTCCCCGGAACAAGGGTCTTCAAATGCATGCTTTCCCCCCCCCCTTTTTTTTTTTAGACTCGGACCCATGGCGCCTTTTTAGACCTCCCCTCTTTTTTTCAGCGGTTCTTCTTCCCCCTTACTTGAGAGTCACGATCTAGGAAGTTTTCGGCTCGACTCCCGGCAGTAGGCGACCCCCTTCCCGCTGCGCGATTCCTCACGGTTGTTGTTCTCTTCCACTTAGTTTTGTCCGAAAGGTTAATGATTACCGAAGGGTCCCATTGTGCTTTTTTAAGGCCCCCTTCTTACGAAGATAATGTCTTAACTCTCCCCCCCATTTCCTTCCCTTTGACTTTAAGTTTCCTTGATATCAGAAGCACCTCTGCGGACTTCTCTCTTTTGACTCTTCATGTCCTCTTTCCCCCCTCTTTACCACTTAACTGAAAACCTCCGTGCGGTTTATGATTGCCCTTCACTTGTTTTCCTTAATCGGTCCCGCTTCTAAGCGACATGAGGCTTTTGGGATGACGCCCCCCTTTCTTCCGGAGGCATGCCTTTCTCTGCATGTGTGACGTCCTTCGCCGCTTTTCCTTCGAGATATTGGCGTAAAAGCCATTCCCCAACGACTGCGTTCGTTCCTCCTTCCCGTTCAAAGACAAATGAGTATATGACGTTCCACCTGGCCCAGAGAAGTTAGAGATCACCTCCGAGTAAGTTGGTTTTCTCCCCCCCCCATGATTTCCCCTCTTTTTTCTCGACTCCCCACGCTAGTTATAGTACCCGTTTGAGCCCGCGCGTTAGTTTGCGTTCTCTTATTTATTTGAGTTCTTTTCCCCCTCGCCAAGGATGGACGTTTCTTCCTCATGGGAGTCTCCCCTTCTTTTTCCTCCAGCATGAAGTTTTAGTTCTTTGACCGGTTCTGGAAGGACTTACTTGTCTCCCCCCAATCCCATGGTTGCTGACCCCTCCCATCCCAGACACATGATTCAATGAAAAGGACTACATTCTTTCCTCCTCTTCTCTCGCATGGAAAGGACACCTCCCTCGACAGAGAGGCTGGGGGTTCGGAGCTAGAGGCCCCTTTTTTTCCTCCCGGTGGGGATGCCGCGTCCTTTCCCCCTACAACCCAACAAAGATCTCTCAGCGGTTTTCCCAAGTAGGCGGATGGATATCACTTGGTCAACTCCACTTCTCTGCCACTCTTCACGACAACTCTCTTGTCATACGAAATTGCAACGTCCCATGCCCCCCCGCTTTGGAGCTCCTCATTGCAAGGAACATTTTGACGACCCCCCAAACCTGCTCCTATAGAATATCCCGACCGAATTCATTGAACTGAATTTTTCCCTTCGTAAAAGTGAGTCTCGCCTCTTTTCTTCTGTGGCCATTTCTCCGATGGCTATGCTATCCCTTCCCAGAGGACGTTAAGGCCTCCCCCTTCCCTCGCGTTTTTTTTTTTTGACGATTATCCTTCCTTAGTCACGGTGGGAGCTGGGCCTTTTTTCCCAATACTTCCGAGCTCAGCCCGGCCCCACTCCCACCCTTCAATCAAACGGTTTCCCCCTTCCAGCCGAACCTCCCCCTCGATGTAGGAAAATAAACTCTGCTTGCGTCCAGACCATGGATTGAGAAGGTTTCGGGCTCCCCCCCAGATTAATGGTTCTGGTGGTGGCCCTTTTTATCTTTTTCATCGATCCGAATGTAGAAGAGTTAGTTCTGGGAACTTTTGGCAAACTGTCTCCCTGAGCTTGATGTGGAAGTGGAGCGAGGGTTTGGTTCGTTCCGTGAAATTTTGCCGCTTTTGCAAGGAAAGTCTCCCCTTAGCCCTTCAACGGCTGAGATTGCCAACAATTTGGGTTTCTCCCTTCCTTTCAGACAAGATTCCCCTTCCTCGCCTTCATCAGATGGCGGCATTTCCCAGCTTCGCAACCGCTCTAGGCAGTCTTTCGTCGGCAGTCTGTACGCTCTGAAATATATTTTTTACCCCGTTTTTTTCAGATAATGGTGTATGCTCAGCGGCTAAGAATACATGAGAAGGCAGACTTTAGCTCTCATGATAAGAATGCTTCCCCTTTGAAGGACGGAGATATTTATCCTTCACAGACAGAAGGTTTTACACTAATTTCTCTTCTTCAGTCACTATAAGGAAGGCCTTTCACCGCGTTCTTTTTGTTTAAAGACTAGAGTGACTGTCAAATTTTCCCCTGGGCTCTTCTTCACCTGAGAGGATAATATTTTCCCCTTTCGTCACATAAAGCGCGGCTGAATGACAGATACTATCAAGGGGAACACCACCTCGTTCGCAGCTATAGCAGCCCCCTGACGTAGAAGAAGTTCGGCGCGAAGTCCTCCTCATTGGGCGGACCCTCGTCTCTTTTTCTGTTCTTGATCCCCTCAGAATTTGTTCTTTGAATAATTTGCAGGTTCTCTTCCCCCGGACTTGTATGGTACACCTGCGCCCTTTCCCCTTACGGGCCCGAGGTCCTCATAGACCTCCGGCAAATACCTGTCTTAGCTCAATACTCTCCATCAGTACCCTTCTTTTTCCTTCCCTTCGACTCTCCGCTATATCGACACCTTCCCTCTTATCACTCCTCAGTGGGAATGATACGAGTTTTTGGCTCCAGCACAAGTTCACCTTAGGATCCGGTTAGATTTCTCCTTTCTTTCCCCTAAGATGGTCTTTTCCCTGTTACACTCAGGTCCACTCATGGTATTGGGGTAGAATCTCGACAGTGCTGTTTGAAGATCTCCTCCTGTGTTACCCAGCTTTCGCTCCCGCCGCCCCCCGCCCTGGTTCCCCCCACCTGATACCTCGTCGAAATGAATCTGAGACTCCCGGGCTGAACAGGGGATAGTGAAATTAAGAGATTGCACGAATGCACATTTCGGTCCTATTCTTAACAGTTACCTTTCCCTTTCCTGCCTTCAGAAGAAAGGCTGTAGACCCCCTTTTACATTTCCTTTCCCCCCGGCGTCGGTGCAGGGAGTGCCCCCTTTTACCCCTGAAGGCGACGAAATTAGTCTGAGCATCACGCCCCTTCTATCTAGACCCCCCTTAGTAGCCGCGTTCCCTTGCCTTTCCCCCTTTTCGATTGAAATTAATGAATCCTCGCTTCCGATAGAGTCCCGTTATCCTATCCTCCCTCTTTGTTGCTACCACCAGACCGAAGCCGGTTGGTGAGAGGAGGTAGCTTTTCGCGGAACCAGGCAGCCTCTTTCGGTGTTGATTTCTGCGACTTACATGAATGGATCCCGGCCTTCACTGCCCCCGTCTCTTTGTCAGCTGACCCCCCTTTCTCTCAAATGACCTACTCTTCTGTCTGTGCAAGGGTGCCAGTGTTTTCCTAGTAGTGACGAAATGTCTGTTTTTTTTCTTGGTGCCTAGATCCCCGGCTCTTCGCGGGCACACGACCTCCCCCCCACTCCGGATGCCTCCCCTACCCGGCTAGGTCTCCAAGACCGCTTCTTATCAGAAGGTCGCTTCTCGCGCGAAAATTTTCTGCACCTTTGCCGTTTGCCCCCCAATCACGACGCCCTTGCTGTTCGATACCTTTGATCGAACCGATTTTTCCCCTCACACCCCGCTCTGTGATTGCTTATTCGCCTTTCTCACAGTGACCTCCGTGACTTGAATTTAACTTTTTTCCATGTTTCTGTCCGGATAGACGCTACCGGGCGCCCAACGCAATAGTTTTCAAGTTACCCTTTGCTCCCGAATTATTTTTTTTCTCCCTGACGCGTTGAGTCTTCTCCCCTACCATGATGCTCTCCTTGGTGTTACGTTACCTACTACTTGTTCTCCACTCACCCCTAGTTTAGCCCGGGCCCCGTCACTCTCTCAAATAGATGACTGGCCTTGCCTCCCTGCTTATCAATCCCCGAGTCCCTCTCTACTGCTGACATCTGCTTAAAGTCTTCCCAGATCCCCAGCTCCTGCGGATTAGGGGATCACCGCCTGGTTACGGCACCCATCGTCATCCCCCCATCTCCTCTTTCCATTTATGTTTGTCTCTGTTTCCTCAGATCTTTGCCGGATGTAAGAACTTCCTAAGACCCTTCGTCCGCCGCCTTTATCTTTAACGTAAGAAGAGAATTTTCCCCCCCCAGATACACCTTTGCTTTCGTAAAGAGCCCCTTCATAGAAGCTTGCGACCTCTCTCCTCGTTTCATTCTCCAAAGAACACCTTCTTCCTCCTCATTTGTGTCTCTCGCTTTGATTTTTTCAGA
>Ga0179593_1577432_pt1 | contig 11227 bp, 14 predicted proteins | sample CZODoug2_1_08_16_FD_185931 | JGI IMG/M metagenome (GOLD analysis project Ga0179593, IMG submission 185931) | Vadose zone soil fungal communities from Angelo Coast Range Reserve, California, USA - CZODoug2_1_08_16fungal (PacBio error correction) | ecosystem: Environmental > Terrestrial > Soil >... | reverse complement strand
CATTTTAACTTCCCTCCTGCCGGTTCACTGGTTCGCCGTTCCTGCGGAGAACGGCACATGTGCACCCGGCATCTTTCTTCCCTTTCATCGTTCCTAGCCGGAGGGCTCCTGATGGCCCAGACGGGCCATCGACCGCAACGCGGAGCCGTCCCTGGGGCCTTCCACCCCCACGTCCCCCCCGACCTGATGATCAACAAACAACTCCTCCCAGGTGGTCGTCAACCTCTCGCTGTCAGGAGGAACGAGTTAAGATTAAGGCCTTGACTGCTCGAAGACGTCATCACTTTCTCTTTTCTCCCCTTTTTTCCCCCCCCTGAAGGCTTAGAAGGCGGTGATCCTGCGGGGAGTGGACCTCGCCTTGCTTAGAGCCCTAGTGACCCAAGAAATTAACATCTATCTTCGACCGTGATTCGCCACAACTCCGTCCTTCGGGTCACCGGCCGGTTTGTTTTGTTCTTTTACGATGGAGACACCTGCGGTGCCCTTCCACTCCTCCATCACGTTCCATACATCGAAGGAGACAGTGAGCTGTCTTCTCAGCGTTCGCGACAACCTCTTCTCCGTGCAGCACAAGACCATAAAGAGCCCCGGATCACCGGCCCCTTTCCCCCCCCCTCTCTGCCGGGACCCTCCCTTCTTCTTCACCGTGTTAGAGGGAATTCCGGGTGCACCTCGTGGCCCTCTCAAAGACAACATAGAGAACCATCCCCTCAAAGGACGTGTTCCCCTTCCACCCCCCGTCGTACACCCCCACCCCCCCCCCCTGAAGATCAAGGTCGTCTCACTGACGGTGTCGGACCCTTCACCCCCCCTGAGCAGATGCAGTTCCTTCACGAAACCCCCAAATCATTCCCCACCGTCATTCCCTTCCCCCACACGACCTTTCACATTGACGATCAGACCGATTTCCTTTGGCGCCGCGCCCAGTCTCGGAGTCAGATAGAGGATTTTAAGGTGGAGTCCCCTTCCCCGTCAGGTTTACCTTCCCCTCTCTCTAACAGGTGTTGGGAAAACGTCCCTCCCCCCCTCGTCGGAGATCGTTCATCCAGTTCTTCATAAGTTAGGAATGAGACTGAGAGTGGTCTTTCAACTCCTCGACAACCACGGGCTTCCCCCCTCATCTCCTTCCTCCGGCACGCAATCTCCCCCTCCTCGGCGAGACTGATACTCCCTTCCCTTTGACCTCCACAGCGCTAGTCTTTTAAAGGTTGCTTAAACGATCGGATCGCAGTCTGTTTCCCTTTCTCCTCTCGTCTCCCCTTTCTTTCGGGCAGGTTGATGTGCGCGCTTTCTTCCTAAAGTTCACGGCTGAATACCATCCTTTACTCGACTCGGTGTGACATCGGATAAGGTGGGTGGTTCTTTCGCTTTTTTCGACCCCCGGCTACCATCAACGGCGGCAAGTCAGTTTTTCCTTTCCAGGCCGCAAAAACCAGCGCGTCGTTTCCCCTTCCCTCTGATCCCCGCACCCGGACAGCCCTAACCTGGAACAAATTATTATCCAGACCACAAGAACGCGTCCCTTTTTTTTTCTACTTTTCCCACCTGTGAACTTTCTTTTTCCCCCCTTTCCTCGCGACGATTACCAAGAAGGTAGTCCCTAATCCTAGACACGGAAGACGTTTTTTTTTCTTCCTTTTCCCGAGGAGATCGTTAGGGTTGCCACCATTCAATATTGTGCTATGATTCCCTTTCTTCCCCTCGTGGGCAGATGTCCCCCCTTACTTTCCCCCAATGAATCAGAAGGAGAACGGTGCGAGCGAAGATGACTTTCTTTTTCCTGTGGGGCGAGACCACTTCTCCTCTTGAAGAAAGCGATGAATACACTTGTGGTTTAGGAGAGTACTTCTTTCCTTCTTATCAACCCAGTTAATAAATGAATTAACGCCTACCTTCATGTCCAAGATAACCCTCCCCCTTTCCCGGAGTTTTCGTGGTGGCACCTTTTTTTTTCTGCGCTCCCTTTCCATCGGATTTACCTCCGAAGAATGAGATGAATTCCCTTTTAAGGGCGGCAGTGCTTCTTTTTCGGCTTTCGTCTGAATTGAAATTATTCACGGGAGACTTTTGCAACACGCGGGCCTTTTTCCGTCCTTTTCAGAGCCTTCATCTTTTTCTGGAAGGTTTTTTTTTCTTATCTCCAGCCAGCCAGGGCGCTGTTCTCACGTCTTCTCCGAGACGACAGTGGAGATGCCTTAATTCCAATCTCGCTCAGCCCTCTCGTTGTTGTTTTGAGTCTATCCTTTTCCTTTCCTTGTTTTTTTCCCACCCCTCCACATTTCTCCTGGACTGGATTGTAGATCCCCGACCTTTTGCCCGTCCAGAACAGTAGGAGGGAAGGATGAAACGTTTCAATCTTGGAACTTGCCCGTCGTTTCCCACGTCTTCCTTTTCCCCTCGGTCATTCAGACGTCCTCCTCCCTCTTTTTTCCGCCGTCGGTTGAGATTTCTCATTTTCAGGCGGGAAGGCCTTCCCCGCTCCGTCGCTGACGGTCTGCCGTTAACTGGACGGCTTTGCCACCAAGCGGTATCTTTTCTCTTGCCATTCGAAAAACTTTTTTTTTGTGGAACGGGTTGCTAGGAAAATTCTTTTCCAGAAAAAAATGGATCGTATCTTCTCGCCATGTCGTGATCCCTAGCGAACGTCTCCGTCTGCACGAGACAGAGAGAGCCTTTTTCCCCCCTTCCCTTCTTGCGCCTGACCCTTCCCTCCCTCGAATGCGAGTTCGTTTTCCTTGGGGGAACATCTGCACCCTCCCTTCCTTCCATGGGTCCTAATCCTAAAAATGTGATGTTTTGGAACCCTACCGATCGCCAGGCACCCCCTCCTCCATTGTGCCCCTCTCCTTCTTTCGCGAGCTGTCCAAACTCTACCTTTCCCCTACCTTATGCGGTAATAGTAGAGGAGCCCCCTTCCCCCTCTAATTTGCGGTTCATGTACCACGAACTCGTTCTGGTGGTATGGAGATAATAATTGGTACGTACGGGGTTGGGAGGGAAGGGTTAAGGTGTCCTCGCCACGAGCAGAAGATTTTTTTATCTCGCCTACATTCCGCCTGATGGGAGCAAGGTGGTAGCCGTGGGTCTTCGCGCGACCCAAACCACAGTGAGCACCTCTCCCTTTCCTGTCCCCGCAAGTTCTCCTTTGATGCCCCTCGGAGAAGAAGAATCTCCTTCCGTAGTCAGAGGAGACGACCGCTCTTTTCCTGGGCTCGTGCCATGAAAGATAATAAGATAGCCGATCGACCCTGCGACGAGCGCTGTGTTTACCTTTTTCTTCTTCCAGGCCTGCCCCTTCCTTCTTGAGGTGCCGGTTCTCCCTGTCGGGTCCCCGCTTGGTCTCGGCATTTTCCCGGTGTGTAGAGGAAGTTGTGACACCGCGAAGGCGCAGCCCCCCTTTTCTGCTTTAACGAGTCTTTACTCGTGGAAGTTTGCCCAGACATTCTCCCAGTGAACATGAAGGTTGCTTTTCTTACTCCACCGTCGAGCGTCGAGAGCTGAAGACGAGGCTTGGCGGCTCGGCGTTGGGATTCGTCTGTTTCCTTTCTTTTTTCCCTTAGACGGAGTTTTGTTCCGCTCTTCTTTTTTTGGATGGTGGTGTAGTTTCCCTGCAGCTGATCGATTGTCCAGCGTGTCGACAACGTACGGTGCCGCCAATGGTTGTACCTTTGATGATGCCGTTCTCTTTTTTTTATCACGATTTTTTTCGGAACACGGCCGTGCGGGTTTCTTTTTGTCTTGATCTCGCGAACTGTCCCTGTGTCCGAGATAGCTATGATGTCCACGGCCTTTTTCTTGCTCCTTTTCCTGCACGAAGGTGGTTCCTGTGCTACATGAGTGCTGAAGATTAAGTGCAGATTTTTCGCTAACGCTGCTTTTTCCCTTTCCCCAGCTACACGTTTCTGCCCTTTTTTTTTTTTTGGAGAAGAGAAATCTTCGGAGCTCGTTTCTTTATGTCGCCATAGCACCCAAAAACTGGCGGTTGCCGGGCAGTTCCGGATTTTTTCTTCCCTAGCTATCCGTGAAGGGATGGGTCCCCCCCCGGTAGATGCGACCCCCCTCCTTCCTGGGAGCGAAAGTCCCACCCGAGCAGGCCCTTTTTCCCCCAAAGAGTTTTTTTATTAGGTGAAATTGATTCGTCGAGATGCGATCCAATCGGCATAGTCCTTCCTGCCAGCGGTTCTTTTTTCCCTACCCCCAACTTTGATTCGTTTCTCGATGTGTTGATAATAAGGTCTTCTTTAAGGACAAAGTCCGATTTCTTTTCCGCGTTGCGGTCGAGGAAAGTTTAGGGCCATAAGTCGCCCTTTCCCCCTTCCCTGCGTAGTAGCGTTCCTCCTTCCGATGAAAGTCTTTGCGAAATGTGAAGTCGTTCAACGGAGCAACAGGGGTATCCATGAGGAGGTATCCCCCTTTTCCGAATGGACCCTAGAGAGTTGAAGAAGAAGAGTTTTTCTAAAGGCGGAACCCCGGGAAGGAAACCCCCATCCTGGAGAAAACTTCTTCGACGACGGCACAGGGGTAGCCGGCTCTTAATCAGGTCCTGAGAACGTCCCCCGAGCAAGAGGGTCCTTCTCCCCTCCTGAGGCACCCATAACCCCCCTCGACCGCAAAACGCCGGCTTTCCTTTTGCCTTCCACCAGTCCGTCCGGCAGCCAACGACGCTTCTCCAAAAACACCCTTCCGTGACGTCTTCCCCCCTCTACCGCTGGCGCGACCCACGGATCATTCCGGCTCCTCTCGCCTTTCAGGGCACCGACCCGCCGAACTCTTTTGGTCCGTGGGGCCGAATTAGCGTGTTTTCTTGATAGCCCTTGGATCGCAGCCGTTGGTGAGCGAATAGTTCCACAAATCCCCCCTTAACTTTATCCCGAAAGTGACCCCCTCTCCTGAGGGCTTCTCTTTCAAAGGAAACGGTATTGGGTTTTCCCCATAATCCTCTTTTCAGAATCCACAACCGTTCGCGCGCGCCAAGACATCATTTCCCTTCCCTCCTTTATTGACGGTAAGAATCCCCTCCCCCCCCCCCCCACCTCGAACTGATGATCGGAAGAAAAGACAAATGGACACTGCAATCAACCGGCCCCTTCCCCCCTGGGCAGCTTTCCTTTCCTTCGTCAAGGAGGAAGTGTCGTCCCCCATGGCGCTTTGCAGCCACCTTTTTTTCCCCTCGTCCAAGCCCCCATAGAGAAAACTTTCCCAGTGTTCGACAATCCTGTTTCCGTGATCAAAACAAATCCAGTGCAGCCATACGTTCCCCTTTCTGGGCTCCCCTCCCTTTTTTCCCTCCTCGGAACCTTCCTTAGTTCTCCGGCCACCCCCTCCCGGAAAACGTAAACCTGACCAAAACGCCTCCCCCTTTCCATTTACTATATCCCTCCCCTCAAAGAAGGAAGAAGAATGCCCTTCCTCTAGAGGACGCCGACGTTTTTTCCTCCCCCTTTCCGTTAAAAATGGAAGAGCAGCCGACTTTAAGTGTCTGTTCCCTCCCCACTAGTAAATTATGTTCTTCTATCCCGGGCAACGCAGAAGTAGGACTCGGTTCGCAACCTTAAGAGACCACCTTTAACGCCGAGAGTACCCCCCCCCTCCCCTCCCTGCTGAGTGTGCCTCTGGAAGAGAAGGAGAGAATGGCGCCTGGAACTCCCACAGCGCTCCCTTACTTTTCGCATAGGGTAAGAGATAGACGCCATGACGAGCAAGGTCCCTTTCTGTCTTTCTAATCTTTCCCGTCCTTTTGCGTGCGCGATTATTATTAAAAGTTTTTTTCCTACAAATCGTGCGCGTGACTTCTCCCCTTTTTGGTGCACACTTTCGTGAAACGGTGGTGGTAGAGGGGTGCCCGAGACAAGGATACCACCTTTTTTCCCCCCCCCCCTTCGGTCAAGCATTATTTCACCCAAAAAGCGCGTCAGTGCTAGGGGAGACCTTCACTCCCTAAAATGTTGCCCACCATCCCCCTGAGGATCTCCATACCACAAGAAAAGCGTAGAAGGTTTGAACATCAAAAAGGCAATTCCCTTTCCCCTTTCCTCATCAGTAGGGATTCTCCTCTTTTCTAGTAGAGGAAAAGTAGAGTTGTCCCTCCCGCTCGCGACAAGAAGAGCGCGCACCTTCTTTACGGTGCCGAGGCGATCGTTCTTTTTCCCCCCCCCACCCTCCCACTAGTGTTGCTGCTTATTCCCCTCTCATGAGGGGGCAAGATGTGAACCCCGTACCCAACTGACTAGCCTTCACTGTCTCTTTGCAGGCGCCGCCCCCTCGTGTTCGATGGCCTAGCGTTTCGTCCGAAGGGAGAGAGACGCATTCCCTCGATAACAGGTGGTTCCCCCTCTTCGTTTCCCTTTGACATGAAAGCAAAAGCATGCTCCCCGCCAAGGTTCTTCCCTTCCCCCCCTATTCAACGCTCGCCTGTCTGGGTGGAAGCCCCCTTCTAGACGGCAGCGACGGCCCTACACACCTTCGACCGCAGACTGCGATTAATGAAGGGTCGTCTGCCAACCGACGGGCGGCATTCTTTTCCCTTTCTTCTTTTCTCTTACTTTGACTTTTCTCTTGGGCGACACCGAAGGGGAAAGTTACTCCTCCCCCTCAGGAATGTTCTGGACGGTTTTTTGCCGCTCAGCAGGTAGAGATATCCAAGAAGCAAGGAGCGTCTTTTTAAACGTGCAGCTCTCCTTTCGCGCTTTCCCCTCTTTTCCTCTTCCCAATCTCTCCTTTTCCCTTTTTTGGAGAGAGATGGGAAGTCTGGCAAGCGCCCTTTCTCTCCTGGATGGATGGAGATCGCGACTTCCCTTCCCCCCTAACAGTCCGGAGGTCAAGGTGACGGTTTAAGTCCCCCCTTGAAATTGCCCGTTATTTTTCCTTCTTTATTTCAATAGACGAATCCGTCCCTCCCCCGCGACTGACGCCCGGAGGTTTTGTTATTTCCGCGACCATTCATGAAGCGCAGTTCTTGTTTCTCATTTTACGTCGATAGTAGATGAACGGTAGCGTTAACTGTCGACTGTCGGTGGCCACCAAGCCGGCTGACTTTTTCTTTCCCCTACCCGGCCGCGGGCTTATCCTTGAAAGGGTGATAGGCAAAGCCCTCCTGAAAACCAATGGGACGTGGGGGCATTAGATCGATGAGATAGCGGTGCAAGTATCTGCCTCTCTCTCTCCCTTTTCACCGGGATCCTCGTCTTTTCATGCAGTAGACTGCGAGTCATTTTTTTCGCCAGTCGGGGGGCAAATCTGACAACGAAGTTCCAGGGTACTCACCCTCATTCCCTTTTTTTTCCCACCGATCGTCTCTTCACCTTCCCTTTCGAGCTATTAGGTGCGCGAGATAGCGACTTGCGCCCGCCCTACTACCAATCTTTCGCGGCTCCCGATGATGTCCGTAGGGGGAACTAGATGGTTCATTAATCCCCTTTCCCCCTTTTTTTTTTCTGATGATCATCCCTTCATTTTCCTGGAAGGTGAAGGATTAAGAGTCCCCCTTCTCCCTCCTCTGGTTTTGAGTTGAGCTTTCTTTCCTTCTTTCCTCCTTTGCTTGCTCGCAGTTGGTAAGCCGTGGTAGCGTAGACTCCGCCCAAACCCACCGTGAGGCACTCCCCCCCCCCCTGCGTCTTTTTCTCCTCTTCCTTTTCAATTGATGCCCCTCGGGGAGTAATCCCCCTCTTCACTCACCTTCCCGAGAACGAGGATTCCCGCATGCCTTGCCTGGAGCGCTCCCTTTCCCTCGTGCCATGCACTTCCCCTCTGAGAACGTGAAGACGAGCGTTTTTTTGTCGCCAGGCTCGCCGGCGCGGCCCTCTCTTCCTCCCCGGCAGCACGATTCTGGTCAGAGATTAGTCTCTTACCGGTGTTGTCTTCCTTTCCCACGCGCATTTCTCCTTCCTTCCATGGATGAACGAGTAGCGACGAATTTCTTTAGTCGTCCGCTCTGCCAGTTGAACTTTTTTCTTTTGTTGACGCCAAAAGTTCAGGAGTCCTGCGAGCGAGAATGTCACGGCTGCGCTTTTTTTTTTCGTCTTTATCGTCACGGTTCCCGTTGGTAGAGCTGAAGTTTCTTTGGTGTCGTTCACTCATGATGCTCGATGTTCCAGAGCGTCTCCACAGTAGGTGCGCCCCTTCCTTTCCGTCGCTTTTTTTTTTTTTCCGTAAGTGTTGAGAGGATTTTCCCCCTTTCGGTTGTCTCGAGGGGGTTCTTGAGATAGCGAACTGAAACCTTTTTGCCTTATCGACGATGCCGCTCCTGTTCCCCCTTTGTTCGACTTCTTCCCCTCCCCCCCCCACCCCCCCCCCCCCCCCCCCCCCCCCCCCCCCCCCCCCCCCCCCCCCCCCTGAGCAACCCTTTCTCCCCTGTGCTCTTCATTACAGGACAAGGATTGAAGGTCAGCCCTTTTCTTTGAGTGCCGGGGCTCAATGATTTCCATTTTCCTTTTCTCAGTTCCGATGTTTGTCTTCCGCACCGTCAGATCCTCGATGATTGTTGTTTTCCGCCCGCGACACGTGATTGAGTCGTTTACTTGGGCCCCCTTCTTGATGTCCTCCTCGAACCAAACCTTTTGACCGGGCAGAAGAACTTTTTTTTCGATCAAGGTCGCCTCTTTTTGAAGGGCTTTTGCAAGATGGCGCTCAGCCGCGATGCGATCCCCTCCTTTTCAGCATTCCCTTCTCAGGACACGTCCCAACGAGTTCGTTGTTTTTCCTTGATGACGTAGTTCGAGCTCTTGAATCGGCTAGGTCTCCTTTTGCAAGACTCGTGAAGACCAACTTGCTTTCCTTCTCTCTTTTGTTGATATCAGTTTTTCTTTTTTTTTCTGGGGACGGCCAAGTCGAAGACGGCCTTTTTTCTCTTGCCCGGGTTCTGGGAATCAGGTCCCCGCCTCTTCTTTCTTAGTCGTTTTTAGCCAGGCTGACGATTGAGAATTTTTCAGAAGGGTGAGACCTGTGCCTTTCTCCTTTCCCCCTTGGTCGCCTTTTTTTTTCCCCGTACGCCTGATAATATACTTTCTTTTTTAGAGAGATGATCAGGGCGTCCCCGGTCAGGACCCCCATCACGCAGGGAGACCACGAGTGCGACGTCCTTACTCCCCTTCCCAAAGGTAGCAACCTTTCCCCCTTCCCACTTTAATCGTTCAGCCGGTTTTCCACTAAGAAGCAGAGGGACTTCTGGCAAAGAACCCGGCAATCGCCTCCGTCGCCTCCCGGCTTCGACTGGGCCTTAACTTTACTCCACATCCCCCCTCTCCCTGATTATCAACAACCCCCAGTGAAGATACTCCCAGAGGACCGCTGGCAGTCTTTTCTATTCCCTCTTCTTGCTAGAAGATCGAAGGACCCCCCCACGTCATAAAGGGCACGACCTTCTTTTTCCGGTGTGTCTTTTTTTTTGCTGTTCCCTCCAGGAGGGAGTGGATCTCTCCCTTTTGGAGCGCCATCGTGCCCAAGCCTTCCCCCCAAAAACCCGGATTTCGACTTGGATCGCCCCCCGAGGGCTGATGCCAGGGTCACGTTCTGCGGATGGTCCTCCCCCCATCGGCGGCAGCCGTTCACGTACTCCATCCACGGTTTTCTTTTTGCCAACGACCTCCCAGTGAGTGAGTAAGGTTAGCGACAACTCCCTGAGATCAGGCAGCCAACACATCGGAAGGCACCCGGCAACCTCCCCTTCCTGTCCGTTTGCCGGGGCCTGCCGTTGGCGTGTTCGCCGGGCATCTGTCTTTCCAATCGTGGCAGTTCGTCTCTCAAGGAACCCAATGCGCCCAAAACACCGACACGTTTTTCCTCTCCCAATCCGGTCATTACGTGATAAACTCCCCCAACGAGACCCTCCTGGTGGAAATCCACGGCCGCAACAAGGGCGGCACTCCTTTTTCCAAGATATGGAAAACCTTCTTTTTCTAAGACACCCCCTTCCCACCGTCAGACGAGTACAACAAGACGGCTCCCCCCTTCCGCTCCGAAATCTCTCACCGACAGCCTTCCTTTCCCTTTCTCTTTGAAGAAGACGGGGGGGCGTCCCCCCTTCCGGTTCAAATGGCATGGAGCGAGGACTCCTCCCGGTTTTTTCCCACCCCCCCCAGTAAATTAGTAGGCGCCTCTCCCCCTCAGAAGTCGGACTTGCTCTTTTTGGTCGCACATTCCAGACAAACCGGGCACGACCGATACCCCCCTCCAACTTTACTCTGCACGAAACGAACGAAGCTTTTTGATGCCTGGCGGACTCCCCTCAGGCCCTCCCAAATCCGATAGTAGCCCGGTAGAATAGGATGCTTTCGCTCTCGACGCCGTGCATTTCTTTTCTCTCGTCTAGTAGATATAGGCCTGTGCGAGCTTAGTCTTCTTCCCTTTTTTCCCTCAAGTTCAAAAGGCTGTAGACATAGTGCTTTGAGCGTGACGACGGTGGGCCCCATCTTTCCCCCGGTTGTTTTCCTTTCGACGCGAACCACGGATACCAATTCCCTAAGCAGTCGGCGAAGCTCCCCCACAACATCGCTTCGTGATCGTGGCGACGCCTGCCGCAACCGGCCCGCCTAACGTTTTCCCCACTTCCCCCCCCTTCGGCTCTTCCCAGCCCACCAGACTTTTTGATGACATGAACAGGCCCAGTCAGAGGGCGCCGCAGCCTACCTCCCTTTTTCTTCGAGGCGCCCCCCCGTCGCGTTTAGCGACGAAGAGAGCGCCCAAATTTTTTTTTTCGCTGTCGATCGGTTTTTCCCACCAACTAGAACTATTGTGTGAGGAGGGACCCCTTGAAGCATGCGGGGGAAGCAACCCGCCTGCAGTAACCAACTGACTCGTGCATTTTTCTTTTCCTTTCCTCCCCCGAAGCTGCCTTTTCCTTTATAGCGGGAGCCTCTTCGCACGGCGCTCTCCCGACAGCGATGGCCTCACCGAAGCCCTCATACAAGGTGGTTTCGGTCGTTTTTTTTTACTGCTGCAACCCCCTCCATTTCCGCGTAGGGTTCGTCACGGCGTGGTGGCAGCCCGTTTTCCCTTCACTGTACCGGCAGCGAAGGTTCCCGACGTCCACTCGAGATTTTCCTCCTTTCCCTCCGCGCAAAAGACTTTGGAAGCGCGTAAGTATGAATTGACCCCTCACTTTTTCTCGGTGGGCGACCCCCTGTCTTTCCCTCTCGAGAAGGGTTTGCTCCTTTTCCGGTGAAGATCAGAAGGTCGTCCCCTTTCGCGGACAGTGAATCTTCGCCCCTTCTTGCGGCTGCCATCCTTTACA
>Ga0179593_1434599_pt1 | contig 11227 bp, 9 predicted proteins | sample CZODoug2_1_08_16_FD_185931 | JGI IMG/M metagenome (GOLD analysis project Ga0179593, IMG submission 185931) | Vadose zone soil fungal communities from Angelo Coast Range Reserve, California, USA - CZODoug2_1_08_16fungal (PacBio error correction) | ecosystem: Environmental > Terrestrial > Soil >... | reverse complement strand
GTCGGGAGCGGTGCTCGCGTCCGCGTCCAGTTGTTCCCTTCCTCCAGTTAGAGTGTCGGGCAGCGTTGCGCCAGCTCGAGGAACAACTTGCCCTCTTCCGGTCAGGCAACTATTATTGCCGCCAGATCCCCTTCCCGTCTGGCCTTCCGCGGTTTAGTTCTCTTGACTTGAGGTTTGGCCGCGCCTCACGGTTCTTATACCCCCCCGCTCTTGGTGCCTCCCCCGGCGTGGTTGGCGAGTTTGATCAACCCGCTGCTTTTTCAACGTGGAGGCTTGGCCATGCAGCAGTGCCTCCTCCCCCTCTCCTTGTCTTTTGTTTTTTCAGTGTGTCCTTGATTCGAAGAGAGGCCATTCAGACGTCCCCTCTGTCGTCCTGTATCTAAGTTCTAGTTTTCAGTGGTCTTCATTTTTCAGACTTGCTCGCATGTTTCAATAGTTATCCCCACATCCCCCCCAGTGTTGATGCTCCTTTCGATTTTCAAGCCGCACTTCCCCTTCTCCTCCCATAAGTCTTAAAGTGATCCCGTCTCGTCTTAAGCAAAAGACTTTCTTTGCTTTGAGTTTTCTCCACTTTGAGCGATTTTCCATTTAAAAAAGCCTTAATGGTACTTTCCTGTTCTTTATGTGAAGAAGTGCTTCCCTCCTGACCGCTTTTCTTTTCTTTTCCTTCCATGGCCTTTCCCCCATTTCAGTTCCATGCCACCCGACACCTCCTTCCTCTACATCGACGCGACGATTCATTGCGCCCCCATTTCCCCCTTTCTCTGCTCCCAGGGGGGGTTTGGTAGCTTGATGACTGGTTCTTTTCGATTGTGGTCCTTACTTTAAGACGGGACCCGTCTGTTTCCCCCTCGGCCGTGTCTCCTTATTTTCCAGTCGAGCTGATGAATTTTACCCGCTGTTGTTCTCAGTTCCGATTTTTTTCGCTTTTTCTCAAATTTTTCCCCTTCTTTCAGGGAGTCCGAGACAGGTTAGGGGTTATACTTTCCCAAGATTTCTTCTCTAACTAATTTTTTCCTGAAACTGAGTCCCCCTCCTCCGCGTACTTGATAACTAGTTTTTTTAGCCCCCCCCCTCAAGTTTACATAGCGGTTCCTCTTGCACTAATCCGGTCTGGGAGGTACCTTTACAACGATCTCGCTCTTTCACCCTCGTTTTTCAAACAATGTCCTTAAAGTCATCGCTAATGTGATGTTGTATTTTTTTTTGTGCTTTCCCCTGAATTTACCTTTCTCCGCTCCACTTCGTTTCCCCCCCCTATAATTTTCGAATAAGTCCGATATCCTTTGCCAAAACTCTCAGTACAGGCATTGAATCCAAGAGCCTTAAGTTTTTCCCTGTCTCCCCCCCCCCGAACCCCTTGTACGATAAAAGCCTTCTTTCCTCTTAATTCCCAGGTAATGGGATTCTCATCTGATTCTTTTTTTCATCTTTGTCAGAGGAACTTTTTGGTTTGCCTTTGATTCGTCTGGCCCTTTGATACCGTCCCTAGTTTCTGACTTTCCCTTCTATCCTTTCATCTTCCCGACCCTTCCGTTACACAGACCAACTCCCTCTCTATTCCCTCTTTCCTTCCAAAGGTGAGTCGACCATATTCCGAGATCGTAGCTTGCTTCCCTCATTGTTTATTTTCTTACCCCCCTTCTTTCCGCGCGGAGCTCTAATAGATCCGCCAATACTTCAACTGGCGGTGATTGATCCCTATATTCTATTCCTCATTTTTCTTCCCTCCTTTTTTTGTTTTTTTTTCTCGAGATTCTCTTAGAGTTAGATCTACCAAACCCCCCTCGTTCTCTATGGAAGGACCTTGTCCGCCCTCGGCCAATCGTTCATCCCGCGCCTCCCGGCCGTTTCAGAACGAAGATCCGGAGCTCGTTCTAAAGATCTTCTTAATTAACCCCTTTTTTTTTCCCGCGCGGCTGGTTTGACTTTAGTTATTTCCCTCTTTGCAGGCTTCTATTATCCTACACAATGGCTTTTTCCTTCCATAGCGCAACTCCGAGCCCCTCCCCCAGTTTAAAAATTAATTAATTTTTCCTAACTCCTCTGTAAATCAGAGGACCCCGATCCCCTTCCTCCATGCTTTTTTCTTCTCGCTTTGTTTTCCCGTGTTCATGGGCGCGGTGTTTTCATTTTCTTTCAGGGCGGTACGTTATTTCCCCCTTCATATGTTTTTAGGCTGTTTTTTTTTTTTTCGGCCATGTCATTACTTCTTTTTTTCCCTTTTTGCATGCCCCACATATCACCCCTTTTCTCTACTGACCTTTTGCCTACTTTCAGGAGGTGCCAGTGCGTGGATTCTTTTGTTAAGGCCCACGTTGACTAGCTTCTGACTTTCACTTTGAAACTCTTGGTTTGCGTGATTTTTTTTCTCCCCTAATTCTTCTCCTTTCGTCGAGTTGTCTTGGTTTCCCATGTTTTTCTGTGAGATCCCCCGAAATTTTCCCCCCCCAGTCTCACCTTATTTTTTTTACATCCACGTCAAATTCCTCCCCATTGATCCCCTTTTTTTTTCCTCTCGGCGGTTTCACTCCATTTCCCCGATTTTTCAGCGCTCTTCCCGTAATTATACACGGGATCTGGAAAAAACCCCCCCTGCGTGTCAGTATAACACTGTAAGTGCCTGCCCCGTTCCTCCCCTGCCCGTCCGCGCTGGGTCGCGAGGTTCAGTTCACTTTTTCTCCCCCCCTTTTCACTGCGTCGTCAGTTTTCTCCCCTGATGTCTATGACCGCGTTGTGCTGGGGGAAGGGAATGCGCCTTTTCCTCCTTTCCCTTTCCTTTACTCAACCTCAGAGGCTTCAGTTCTTTTTACTTCGTCCACTCCCCACCATTTCACCCCTTTCCCCCTACTTTTTGGTGTTTAAAGTTTCTTCCTCTCCCCCTTGTGACTCGACACTCCAGCAATTTATCTTCCTCTTTTTTCAATTTGCAGAGTGTATCCCCTCCTATGAAGTTGATGGGGAGCGGAGCTTGCCGAGTTGCTGCTTTTCCTTCCTCCTATCTTTTAGACGTGAACTTTGACTACCGCGGAAAAATGAGAGCAGGCTTCTGATTCCCTGACTCTACCTAGCGTCAGACCAGACACCTTTCCGTGACTCCCCTCTGTACTCCAGCCTTTCTTTCCCTCAAACCGCTCTTAGGTTTCTGACCCCATGACCCCAGCCTTTCACCCCCAACTCCCTTCCGGATTTGCCTATGTACTGTTTTCTCCACTTTTTTTCTCCCCCTTCGTTGGTTGAGCCCGAGCCACGAGATGAACTCACTTATTTTTTTTTCTCTGATCCCTTTGAGGAATCTTACTTTTAGACCCTATTTTCCCTAGACTGCTGCGGTGCTCACCCCCTCCCAATTGCTTTTTGCGGCACTATCATGCTGGTTCTGACCCGGGTTGGCCCTCTTCCAGGTGGTTTTTGTTCATCCTGCTGCCGGAATCACACTTGTACCTCCATCCCAAACTTTTCTGATCCCACCGGCCCGGCCGCGACTTTCTCTCTCACCTCTTGCTCAACACCCCTTTTTTTCCTTCCTTTCCCCTTTCCATTCAACAAGGCTTCTCGGAAGGGGTTCTCTGGCACCTGAGCCCCACCTCCCCTCCCCTTTTCTAATGGTTGCGGTCGTTGGACTTTTGGATTTCAATTCCCTTTGCGCCCGCCGCTAGCAGCGATTCCCGCTCTCCCTTCGTTCGGCGAATGACCGATCCCATCGTCCAAAACTTTCCTTCCCAAATTCTGGTTCCCCAGAGTTGTCCATATCCGTTCCCATCCTCTCTTTTTTGCTTATTACCTACCTTCGAGATTACGGGAATGGTTGGATCCTTTTCCTCTCTTCCTCCTCCCTTCCCCCCGGAAACGCCTTTCTGATCCCCATCGCCCCGAGTGGAAATTCAGTCCGCGTCCCCCTTCCCTCCCCATTTTTTCCTTGTTTCTTTGTCATGCACTCCCTTTGTAGCAAAAAGTCCAGTCTCCTTTCGGCCTCTGCGTGCTTTAGCAATTTCCCCCCGAGAACGTCTCAACTCCTCTCTTTCCCCCTGTTTTCTTTTTCTTTGACTGCTAGCCTCCCCCCTGCCTGACCTGCGTTTTTGCGTACGGATCTCATTTTGTTTCCCTTCTGTCAACCCCGGAGTTTCCCACTCGATTGGTTCCAATTTTCTGGCTTTCTTCCTTTCCTTCACCGCCGGCGCGACTTTCCTTTCCTTCCCCTAGTACCTTTTTCGGCTTCTCAAGGGACCCTTTCCCGTCTGTTCAGAAAAACGCATGCGCACTTTTTTTTTGCTATCCCGGTTAAGCTTGCCCCCTTTAGTTCCGTTTTACTTCTGCTTGCTCCTTGCGTTCGACTGCGGCTGCCTCCCCTTCGCTTCAACCTACCTATCTTAACCGCCCATCGCCGTTTGGAAAGCCAGTAGTATGTCATCTCGTCTTTCCTATTTTACACCTTTCCCTGAACTTCCGCGCCCCCCGCCGCCCGGACCATCGTCTTCCCCTACCCCCTACAGGAAAATCGTCGTGCCCCTTTTCCCCGTGGGTGACACATGAGTTTGTTTTTCTCCTGCTCCCAATTCACACCTTTTTAAACTCGTTCTTTCCTGCTTCCTCGTCAAGGTCCCCCTTGCAATGGGCACTCCCCTCTCTCATTGCTGTACGTGAAACAACCCTTCTGTGAACTACGCAGAACGTCCTCCTTTACCATCTTTTGCACAGTTTCTTGGCCCGAGTTTACGTCGCTTTCTGAAACTTTCAGGGCCAATTACGCACAAGTTTTTTTCCTCCCTTACAAACGCACTCATTTCCTGGAACTCCCCCTCCTTAGTTCCAACAAGCTTTCGGCGCATCGGTCTCTTCCGGCGGTTTTCTTTTATGGTGTTGTTCTCTCTCTTTTCCTCTTCAGTGTGGTGGGGTCGATGAGAAGCCCCCCCACCCTTCCCCTCCTGCCGGATGATCCCCTCTTCTTCACTGTTTTTTTGTGATCTACTCCTGCGGCGCCTCTTTCCCATCGCTTGATATTTCCAATGGTTTTCCCCTGCTGCCCTTTTTCCTGAACAATCCTCTCTCCAGTCTACGTAACCACGCGTCAAGACGATGAATCAAAGATTTTACTGCCCCTTTTTTTCTATTCCCCTGGCCGTTTCTTTTCTCCTCCCTTACTTTTTTTTCAGTACCTTGACGATGCTGGTCGTTCTCGACACTGGTCCTCCCTTTTTGCCCTGAGTCTTGGAGCAGACGGTCGTTCCCGGTTGATGCGTTTTCCGTTCTTCCCCCCCCATGTGCCATGTTAACAGGTCCCGTGGTCCGGGGACCTGTCTTGCTTGCGTTTCGGTCATTTCCTGATTTTCTGTCGTTTTTCCCATTTTCCCCGTGTGCCAAGTTTTTGGGTTTTCATACTTCTCTTACCTACGCAATTTTGCCTTTCCCAACGGCCCCGACTGTTAGTTTCTTTCTCCTTATTTTTTACCTCTAAGCAGGCTCTTTTTCTCCCTTTTCTCACGCCATTTGCCACTTTTCCACTTTCTTCACGTTTTCCAAGTGAACCAGGGAGATTTTCACTGCTCAAGGTTTTTTTCGGAAACCTCCGTTTCCCATTCCTCCCGTCCGCTCTCCTGTAAAGTTCTAAGAACTTCGCTCCGGCGGTATGGACTTTTTCATGCGGGATTCCTTGCGCCTTGGTAAACCATTCGGTTCCTCCCTGAATGGTTTCTTACTCCATTGTCCCCCCCTTCTCGTCGGACCTCTGCGTCGGTCTTTTTCGCTAGTTTTTCTAGTCCTGTGGATTCATTATTCCTTGTCTTTTGAGACTTTCTCTTGGATTGCGCCCTACTTCTCCCTGACTGTTCCTGACACGCTCGTCTTGTTTTCAAGGATTGAAATGAAGGTTTTCTTCACCCGCTTGTTTAGTCCTTTTTCTCTCTTTCTTTCCTTCCCAGGTTGATTTTCATACTTCCCCGCTGTTTCCGCCGGCGATTTTAATCGCTCCTGACCGTCTAGACGCTTAAAGTAGTATCGACGGTATGCATCCCTTTTCAGTGTTGGTGACGGCTCTATCGCTTTCTTATGCTCGTTTCCTTTCCTTTTCTGGGAAAGTGTTTCCTTCCTGTCAGGGTCTTCTACGACTGAGAACTCCTTCGCTCTTGGATTCCCCGTTCCTTTTTCGGCCTACTGGGAAGTTTTGACCATCCCTCCCCTTCTCCCCCCGCTGGGCAACCATGATTCTTTTTGCGGGTGTTTCTCCTGAGAAGGGAACCCCCTTCTCATTCCTCCCTTGATTTCCGTCTTTTCCTACCTTCCATTTGGTGTTTGTTCCCCGAAGTTTCGTTGGATTCGCGGCTCTTTTTTTCCCGGTACCCCAATTATTCTCTGGCGGTGACGCTTGCGTTCCCAGATTCTTTGCACCCCCTCGTCACGGTAGGCCAGCTCTCTTTCTCCCTCTCCCGTCTTTTTCTTTCTGACGTCGCCGCGCAGTCTATGGGACCTTTCTGGGCTCGGGTCCGCTCCTCACGGGAACTATAAAAGAGATTTCTGGGCATAGTCTCTTTGCGTGGGGCTTCAACCCAGCCGTCCCTTTTTTCCCCCCCTTTGGATTTCCCCCCTGCAGGCAGGGCAGTAAGGAATCTGAATTGCCTGTTTTGTTGACAATTTTTTAGTTCTTTCGTCCCCCGCTCTTCTTACCGTCTTCTGTCCATGTTCCCTTTCTGTGCTTTTTAGTTTTTTTCCCCTTTCGGGCGGCTCAGCGGTTTTCCGCCCCCGCTGCTATCCCTTTCATTTTTTTCAGTTTCCCGGTGGCTTCCCTCCCCCCAATATCTTGCCAGCAGTCCAACTAGGTCTGTTGCTCCGCCGCAATTTCCTGTGAACTGTGTCTACATCTTTTCTTTAGTCCTCTGACCTTTCGTCGCCTTTTGCGGAGTTCCTTTCTTTACCACTGGGGCAGTTTCTCTCGAACTTTCACCCAAGCGTCAGTATTTTAACTGTCCCTTACCTTTTTCAGCAGGCGTGCTTCGATACCCCCCCCCTTCCCCCGCCAGCCTATCTAGTTTTTGGACCTTGACTTTCTGCCCCGATCCTCTTCAAATCCCAACGCTATACCTCCGGCGACTCTTTCCTCCTCCCTCCTTGAAAGGTGATATTTTCTCTCCCAGCGCGGTTCAGGTGATTGGTCAAGTGTCCCGGCACCCCCTTACTTTTTACCGCCTGTCCCGTCTAAGCGAAGGTTATTGTTTTTTTCTCTGTGATGGTAGGCGTATCGTTCTTCCCTTTTCTCTCCCTCTTTCGACCTTCGGATCCCCCCACATGGGGGCTGATTTGAAGGGCTTTTTTTTCCCGCTCCTGCATCTTTCTTGGTTCGTCTCTTTCCCAAGATGGTCATTTCTCATGGCAGCCCCTCGAACTTCCCTCTATGTTTCCAGGGTCACGTTTTTATCCGAACTCAAGACGGACCTTGAGTCTCTCTACATAACGACGCTTCCCTTTTTTTCTATAACGAGATACTTAATTCCACTCCTTACCCCCCCCCCCCCCGTACGGACTTAAATGTACCCAGCCTAGCCCTGTTCTGCCCTTTTGATTCCAGGCCCCCGAATTTTCTCTCCCTTCCAGAACTTTCTTCAAGCTCATTTTTTTTCGTGCTTCAGATTTCCCCTTCGCCCTGGACAAACGACGCCCTGACTCTTGCAAAACATAGCTCCGGGATCGCCCAACGGGAACCCTTTCGCTCCTCCCCCCTCATTCGATAGGACGGTCTGTCATGGTCGTATTAGCATCTTTTCAGGCACTTGTTTTTTTATTTACCCTTGCGGTTTTGTTCTGGCGTAGAGGACTTTTTCCTGTTCCCTTTTCCCCTCTCTGTTTTGCTGACCCCGAGTGCAACCTCGTTCCCTGCCCATCCGTTTCAGACCCCCTCAAGAGCGATGCCTGTTATGCCTATTTTCCTGGTGAGTTATAAATCCTTCTGCTCTTTTGTTGCTTTTCCAGCGGTCGCTCCTCCCCTTCTTTTCGAGCGGAGGCGTCTCTAGCTCGTCCAATAGAGTAACTGCCCTCTTTCGTTCTCTACCGCGCTTCATCGATAATCTTTTTTCCTCCCTCCTCCTTTTTTTCTCTCTGAGTTTTACACTTTTTCGATCTCCCCCCCCCCCGCCTTTCTCTATTTACTTCCTAGGTCGATCATCAGATTTCCATCCGGTGAATTTTCAGCTCTAGTTTTCACCCGAGACGAGCCGGAGATGCTACTCCCCCTTTCTGTCGGTCCTTTTTCACAGGCCTGATTGCTTTCTGGCGTACCTTGCTTTTCGTTTTTCCTATTGTGACGGCTCGTTATCCGCCCAACCCCTCTGAAGGACTCTCCGAACTTCCTTCCGTTTTCCACTCACCGGCATCGTTACGCCGACCTTTTCCCCCTCTCCGAGGTTCTTTATCGTACCATGACCGAAATGGGCTATTCGCCGGATCTCTGTGCTCCCCATTTTTCCATTTCTTGATGTTTGATCTTTCTTCTCTCTATTCCCCAATGTCAGAGGTTTGTCCCCTTCTCCCTGTCGACGTGCTGCGGAGCCTCTTTCTGTCCCCCTTGTTATCTTTCCGTTCCTTCCCTTTTTGGCACACCAAATGAATTTTCCCCCCCCCCTTTTCCCTCTCTAATTTTACTGCGACTGACTGTCTTTCCGTCTCGTGCTCTCTTTCATTCCCACGGCCCTTTTTTGGCTTGAGTTCCCCGATTGATTCCCCTCATTTTTCCGATGATTTTTTTTACCTCGTGATTTTCTTTGTGGTTCCTCTTCTATCCCATTTGACAGATTGACACTTTATCAACTCCTTTTTTTGCTCGGCCATCCCTTCAATAAGCCCCACATTTGATCCTGTTTTCACTCTTCTTCCTTGTTCAAAGACTTTAAGAAAATATTCAGTTTTTCCCATTCGCTTGGGGCCCCTTACGGTCCTTCTTAACACTTCCTTTTCCTTTCCAACCTTTTAACACATAGATTTTCTGGATCCTTGCGCTATCAGTTATCATCAACTGTTCGAAGAAGGAGTAGTAAGTCCGTAGAGATGTACATGCGCGTTGTTTCTGGTTAAGTTTGACCCTGATTCTTTTTTTTGATAATGGCCGTATTAAAATCGGATTCCACGGTCATGGCGTTTCTACTAGTCTTATTACGTTCTTTCCCATTACGGCTTGTTTTTCCTTTTCTCACGTTTTCACGCAAGTCCATCCTTCAAAAGGTTTTTTGAGGCGTACGAGCGATTTTTCCCTCCGTTACCACGACGTTGATTGGTCTTCGTCTTTTCCTCGTGTTGCTTGTCCCCCTTCTCTAGCTGTTCCTCTCCCAACTAAACTTCCTTCTTGTCGGACTTTACTCTGCACCCCCCGCGTTTGTGAGATTTTTTTTTTCGCCTCTTCTGCTTTTTTGAGCAGCACCCGTTGAGGAGAAACTCTCCTGGTACCTAAGGTTTAATGACGACAGACGCGTCCCTTCCCTTTATTGCTACTACCCTGTGCCAAACGCCTCCCCAACACAAACTCTTCCCTTTCTCTCTTCTGAATATGATTTTTTTTTACTACCTTTTGCATCCCCTTGGCTGGTTGGACATGTCTCTAGAACTTCCTCCCGTGGATCTTAATATGCCCTTTACCAGTCCCTTCCTCTTTTCTCATTCATCTCCTCTTCCGCCTACTTTTCAGCCCTCCTTCCCTTTTTTCTGGCGGAAACTATAGATCCCTCAACTTTTTTCTTTGCCCGGTTTCTCGATGAAGGGTCATACCTTGTTCGCAACTTTCTCTTTGCGGCAGACACCCCCACGGTCATTCGGCATGAGATCGCTTTTCAGACATTCTCTACCAACCCCCCTCATTCCCTTTCTATTTTCCTCTGTCAGGCAACCCCATGTTTTCTTATTTTTCTTTGGGCCCTTGTTCAATTCGACCACCCGCAAGCATCTCTGGTTCCAAGATTGTCGAGGACTTTTCTGTCCCTTAGAAGTCTTTTTCCCCCCCCTCCTCCCGAATTGTTCTCTTTCTGTCCTACCCGGACCAGACTTCCAAGTGAAACCCAACCCTATTATTTTTCCGCGCATCCGTTTCCCTCGATCTATCATGTACACTCCCATGCATCCTATTCTCTACCGGCTCTTCTCGGCCCTTCTTCCTCTCAGCCCTATTTACTAGACCGGCGGCACCCCTCCTTTCTTCTTCACATTTATGCTTAGGCACTCTCTTAAGCCGCGACCTGCCCTAACACTTTTCTCCTTTTCCTGGTTTCCACTCCGGTGTTATCCCCCCCGACCAGAGCTGCTATCCCTTATCTTTTTTTTCGCAATCCCACTCAAGCTCTCAACCTCCATGCCTCGTCCATTGTCTCCTCCTTTCTTTCGCCGCCAAGCCCTTCCCTCGCTTTTTACGAGAATGGGTCACTTCGTCCACCCACCCCGGGTCGTTCTTCACGCGCCGTTTTACCCCATTTTTCTGTACGGCGCTTCTCATCCTCCCAACCCCTCCCCCTTCGCGAATTGCTTTTTTTCTGGGTTTAATTTTTTTTTTCGGCTTGCGAACGGGAATTGAACGGTCTGGTTTTAGTTGCCCCCCTCCTTTTTATTCCTCAACTTTTCAGTTTCCCCACCTTGTCCAAAGACGGTTTCTTTATTCGTTGGCGCCTTGGCTTTTTATCCCCCGGCTCGATGCTTCGATTTCCACCCTTCCTCTTATTGAAGACCCCATCGCCTTTTGACCCCTCAAGTCTTCTTCCTACTCGTTTTTCCTTCCCCGCCAAGATGGACATTCTTTCCGCCCGCAGACATACCCCACGCCTACCGTACCCTGAGATGTAAAGGCCCCTCCACCAATTGTAACCCTCTCAATGCCCCTTGTGAACCTTGGTGTTGGCCATGCGTGGTTTGGCGCTACGTTTCTTCCCCACGGGGTCCAGACGATTTTTCTGCTTCCTCATTTAACTTTTCACCCCTGTTGCCATGGCTCTCCCTCATCAGCAGGATTGTACCCTTTAAATTACGGCGTCATCCGCCCTCTCGAACCTCACTTTTGCCATTGACAAGCGTCGGGCCCCCCACAAGTTTTTTCTTTTTCGGCCGAGTTTTACTTTATTCCCTGTCAAGTGTCCGGGCCCATACGACAAGTTTTTCAACTTTGAGCAAAATGAAGACCCCCTGATGGAAATCTGCCCCTCAGGGTATCCACCCCCTTTCCTCCTCCATCGTCTCCTCTTTTATTTTTTTCTTGCATTGGTTGCCC
>Ga0179593_1643942_pt1 | contig 11228 bp, 7 predicted proteins | sample CZODoug2_1_08_16_FD_185931 | JGI IMG/M metagenome (GOLD analysis project Ga0179593, IMG submission 185931) | Vadose zone soil fungal communities from Angelo Coast Range Reserve, California, USA - CZODoug2_1_08_16fungal (PacBio error correction) | ecosystem: Environmental > Terrestrial > Soil >... | reverse complement strand
TTTTCTCCCGTGCGCGTCTTTTGGCAAGGCGGCGCTTACCCCCCACTTCATTTCTTTCGAAGAGAGGAGGTTCGAGGGTTTTCTTTCGAATCCCTTTTTTTTTTAAGTGATTGTTCTCTCTTCCCCTCTAAATACCCTGCTCAGCTATGGACAGGAATCTCCCCACTTTGTAAACGACGTCGTGCGTAACAGACCCGGAATCCTGCCCGCCTTTCCCCCCTTTTAAAGGCTTGAGGGGACTTTGTATCCCGCTCCCGGCTTCGTGCGGTTCACTTTTCGGGAAGGTTTTTTTCTTTTCCCATTTCCTGCCTCCATGAGAATGAGCTGGCGACGTCTCGTTTTTCATAAGATGGCCAGGCACCCCAGCTCTTTCTTCCTCCGTTGTGGTTTTTGAGCGAGCGCTGGGCGTCTTTCTTAAGGGTCGACTTGGCGCAACTATTTCTTTTTCCTAAGCTAAGGGAGACTGAATTCTCTTCAGCCCGGCAGCAAAAGGTTCATGTCGTGTAGCCGAGCTTTGACCCCCCCATGTCGCCAGGCCGCCGACCTCCTGGCCTTTAAGATCGGGTACTGTCCCGGTTCGAATTTTGGCTCATGGGCGAGGTCGGCATAGCGTCTCTGGTGATTCCAGCGCGTTCTTCCTTCCCCATACTTTCCGGCAGACGTCAGGGCGACCCCCGCGACTTTCTCTCCCCTTAGTCTTTTAACGGTCATCGTGTTTTTAGGCCTCTTTGGTCATGCCGAGATCGCCGTCCTCCTCCCTTCTTGCTGCAAGTGCGTTCTTCGTTCTAAATTGATGACGAGCTCACCTATAATTTTTTTTTCAATTCATGAGATCGGAACCACTCTCTCTAGGGCTCTTTCGTGCAAATTAGCGATTAGCGCCCCAGACACAGGTTTGTCTTTTTCTTGATTTCTTCCAAGCGCCCGTTCATATGGTCGCCGGTTTTTTGGTAGCAGCGTTTCTGGCAGTTTTACGAGTTCATCAACTGCTCCTGATGCCCCGCCGTATTTCATGCAGCGCTCCTCCCTCTGCGGGATATAAGGGGCCAATCTGTTTTTCAGCGGCGGCCAAGCTCTCCCCCCCTGCCGCCGCCAGCCCCTATTCTGCCGTGTCCCACACCGAGCACATCTACCTTTTCCCTGCAGTTGAGAAGACAGACGCCCACTTTCTAATATTTTAGCCCCGCGCCTCATTTCCCGCCCCTTTTCGCGTGTCGGTATCTCTACCCGTCGTCTGGATCGGTGATGTCCCTCCCCCCCCGTTCATTGGACTTGGCTCTGTCCGAGGTAGCGGCAGCCCTGTCCCTTTCCCCCACCTCTAGTTCACCGAAACAACTCAGTGCTTCTTTCTCCTCGAGGACGTCTCTTCGGCACACACTGCCTTTCTTCGGTTCTGTCGCAACGGAGACGAAGATGTGTCTTTGTTTTTTCCTCTGCTTAGGTATGGCCCCCCCGGCCTCACCGCCAATTCTCCTCCCGTCTCGCACAGTATGAAAGTTCCTTGTGGTCGTCGTTGTCCTGAGATTGTCCTACGTTCCTGAACTCTACTCCCCCTGATAACCTTGGTTGCCCGGATTCTTTCGAGCATCGCCTTTGCCTCTTCCCCTCCCATCAGTTGTGTTTTGCTCATACTCAAGGCCCGATGCATCGGAACAGACTTTTGACGGACCTCCCATTGATAAGGTTGGACTCTTTTTTCGCGGGCACGTTCCCTTCGTCCAGATAAGGACGAACGGCGTGTCGTGAAGCCAGTTTCCCTCTCCCTTTCATCTCGGCTGTTCTATGCCTCTCTATTTGCGCGCCCCGCACGGCATCGCCCCGCCTCCTTTTTCCCGACGATTTATGAACATCTTCCTTCCCCGCCTTTTCCCATTCCACGGCGCGACCTCCCTGTCCTAAGCATTCCCCCCCCCTCTTTACCCGCTGATGAGGGTGCTGGTAACTTCCCACGACCGCGCGCTTCCTCGCCTTCCCCGCCAGGCCAATTATTTGGCCTCACTGGCAACCTACCCGCCTTCCCATTAATACCTCGCGCGGTCGCTTCCTCCTTTGCTACCCCCCAATATCGGCGCTCCTCCTTGGCTCACCCCCCCCCCACCCCCCCCCCCCCCCCCCCTGTCGCCGAATGGCGGTGATCCCTTTTTCTTTTTTCGCGGCATTTGACTTTGTTCGGCGGTGCCAGGGGTCTGCACCGCGATTTTCCGCCCGTCCACGCCAAGACGCCCGCCCCCCCCCGCGCCCTCCCAATAGAGGGAGTGGTCAGTTGGGGTGTGGGGGGGGTGGGGTTTTTCCCCAAACCGACGGGTTACCTTTTCGAGGGAAACTCCCTTCCCCTTTCCCCCCAATGATCAAGCAATGATCAAGACGCTGCGCCCCCATCCCCCTTAACGGTGCTGTCATTGTCCTCCCGTGCCTTTGGATTTTTCTTCGCCGTGCCTTGCCGTCAAGAACGTCGGCATCCTTTCTATAGGGGTTTTTTTTTGTATTTTCTAAATTTTGCACATGAATCAGCCCCTTTCAACTTCCCCTCCGCCGCTCTCTTCAGCGTCCCGAACTCGTCGTCTGGAATTGCCTCCCCTTTCTCCCATCCCCTGATCGACTGCGGCTGTATCCGGGCTTTGGTTGTTCTTTTCGTCTCTGCTGCCGGCGAGGAGTTCAATTCCACCCCTTCTATTGCCGGCCGCCTGCGCGCCGTTCTCCTTTCTACTTGCCAGTTCCCGTCAGAGCGGCCGCCGACAGTTTGGCTTCCATCCTTTTTTAGACAGCTTTCGTGACCTCACTAAACCTTGTGCGTGGTCTGGTCCCAGTTAGATCCCCCGCGCGTCCCCTCCACGCTGGCGTACAGGCGACCCCTACTCGAAGTGGAAAGGCACCCTCGATCTATCTTTTCCCTCGTTTTGGTGTTTAGAATCTCATTCGGGCCAGTCGATGCTGCTTTATCCCGGTTCCGAACCCTCATCGTCCTTTGCGTTTGCCTTCAGGTCCCCCTTCAATGGGAGCTCCTCATCCCACCCCGGTAGGGATGCTGACCACAGCACGTCGTCCGAGCGTGAAAAAATTTATCCCCCCGTCCCGAGCGTTTCTTTTTGATGATGGAGACGCTCTTTTCTCGATCTCTTCGCATTCTTCATGTTACTCCAGTTCTTAGAGGTTTTTTCATCGTCCCACCTCCACGCAGGCCGGTCTCCGGCTTTCCCCTAGTTCAGAAAAAAGAGACAGGGCCTCGCCGTCGATAGGTAATAGTGTGGAGTTTGTAGCTTATCATGCTCTCCGCCGTTGCTTGTCTTCACCCTCTCTGCCCGAGGCGGGCGGCTGGGCTCTTTTTCCTTCTGCTTCATCCTTTCGAGATAATGCTCTTCGGAAACTCCTAGATGGGAACCACTTAGCTCCGTATTTCACCGGACGAGCGTATTTCCCCGCTCCCACGGTGTGTCGAGACGGGATAGTTACTTTCTTATGGTTTTGTGGGGTGGCTCCTCGTCTTTTCTTATTTTAGGGGCGAAGTAAGTTAAGGTCTTAACCCCCCCCTCAGCGTACGTCCGCGGTCTTACTGCACTTCCCTCCTTTCGCGAGGAGATTTGTGGGTCCCTTTCTGGGCGTGGAATGATTCGTCGTAAGGGACCCCCCCCCCTCCGCAAACACGAACGCTCCCTTTTTTTTTGTTAGTCACACGTATAAAGAGCATATTCCATCCCTTTCCCATCAATCATCTAAACTTCGGGCTCGCCTATCTTCCGCCCATCATAAGATCATGTAGTTCTGATCCTTCGCTGATGTTAGTAACTGTACGTATCGCCGAGGGCGGCTCCGCCGGTGTTGTGCCGCCAGACACACCAAGTAATTGGTCTTTTTCTTCTTTGGGAGCTCGTCTGGCCCTTAACGTCAGTTTTTTACTTTGCCCCCTCAGTCTTTTTCCCCGTCAGAGTAGAGGAAGGGTCTCCTTTATCTTTTATTGAAGGTTCTTCGGTTCCTCCTTCTTTTAGACGGAAGCTGTCTCATCTCGTCTGCTCCTTCGTATTTGGCCCTATTCTTTTTCTTTGCAGCCGCCTCACAACCGCCTCGGAGGATCCTTGCCGCCCTTCCCTTGAGAAGGTTTTGAGAGATTCCGCCCCGAAGTTTCCTTTCAGATTGTTCTTCCTGCCGGATCCTCGTTTCCGTTCTGTCTGATCAGGTCCGCCCGTTCCCGAGCATTGTAGGCGGATTCTCTCTTCTTTTTAGATGATTACAAGGAGATGCTCGGAACCCAGTTTTCTTCTCTTTATACGGGTTTCTCCGGGTCATTTGATTCGACGTTCAGAACAGGTTGGAGGACAGCGCCTACATCTCGCTGGCGGCATCTCTCCGAGGCAGATTTTCGTGCTTTTTTTCCTCAACACACGGAAGAGGACTCTTTCCGTTCCTTTCCTTAGTCGCCGCTTGCGCCGACATTCGCCCCGCGCCAAGCCCCTTGTGCCTTTTGATTCCCCCCTTATTCACGTTTTTCTTCGCCGTGATAGAGGGGTTTTCCTCCAAGGGCCACCGGCTGATGCTGCTCCCCCTGCACAATAAGTGGGGGTTTTTGGCCTTACGGAACCTAACCGCAGCTACCCTCCCGATACTACAGCGCGGAGAGACGACCAGCTTTTTTTTAACTCTGGCAGATAAACAGACTTTCTCCTGCTTTTTCCCCCTTGGTTTCGCGAATGCGCTGTGATCGGTTGCCCCTGTCGCGGGCAGAATTCTATTTTCGTTGGGTGGGCGGGACTTTTTGAGGCTTTTTTCAGAGTAAGGCCCAGCCCCCCACTCAGATCCCTTACAAATACTCCGCGTGGGCGCTTTCCCGAAGACCTGACCCCTTGTTCCCGTCAGGCGGTCTTGAGGAATATCACCCTTTTATGTCGAGGAGAAAAACCACAAATCAGGACCTTTTTTTTCTCTCCCTTTCCCCTGTGGATCTACGCCGTTCGTTCTCGCGTTCCATTTTGCACGACTTCGGCAGATTTTGGTTCATCTAAGGGGACTTTCCTAGCTCCCTCTGAGCCGTAACCCTTTCTCCCAGCTCTCTCACGCAAGAAGGGTGGACTCTGTTCTCGTAATGATACCAACATTCTTCATCTCCCGTCTGACCTGATCGAAGCCTATTCGCTTTTTTTTTTTTTTTTAGCCCTGAAAGCGAAGAGCTTTTATTTTCTCCCCATCTTATCGCTTCATCCCCGCGACGCTTGCCTACCATGTTCCCGCACATACGTCGAGTTCTTTAAGCTCCGTCAGGCGCCGCACTCCCCGAGACCTTTAAGGAGTGACCTTGCTCTCTTTTCCTTCGTTCGTGCGACGTGCGTTTAAGCACTGACCTTTTCGTTCCGTCTCAGGCTCCCTCGCTTCTAGCTGCGCACATGGACGATCTTTTGGCCTCCCCCTTCCCCCTGTCCCTTCCCGCCATCCTTTTTCAACCTCTCCCTCTTCTTTTCATACTCGTTTTCCCTCTGGTGATTTCTCTGCTGTCGCGTCCGGGTTCGGATGTCCCCTCATCCGCATCGCCCTTTTTCAGTTCTTCGTTTGGAGATGAATCCCAAGTCTCCCCCTTCCCATTTGATGAAAAGACCTTATCTTTTTTTCGCAAAACGCTTCCCCAAAGGTAAAGACGGGTCCCCGTCGATGCTGATGATGGACAGCCCCTTCTTTTCTTTAGACCGTTTGCTTTTCCCGACCCCTTTTTATATGAAGGTTCTCCGTTTCTTACTTGTCTTTCCTGCAGCCTTGAACATAATAAGTCGTTCCTATTAGCTCAGGGGAGCCACTCTGAAGAACGGCACCAGCTCGCCCAGTCCGATCTTTCCATCTGTTTTCGTTAGGTCCCGCGCATTGTTTCGACCTAGAGCCAATCGTGACTTTTCCGCCCCTTCGGTTCTTCTTTGTTGTCGCAATCGTTTTTCCCTTAGCTCAAAGAGAGCTAAGGGCCCCCAAATTTTCCACTCACCTGAGATAGTCCGATCCCTTCCAGGTCCCCCGGACGATCCGTCCGGCGTCTCTCCCCAACCGGTTTGTGGTTTCCACAAGACCCGTCCCTCCTTTTTACGGCTTCTTTTTTTTGTTAGTCTTTCTTTTGGTTCATTTGTTTTAGAACCCCGGAGTCACTCGCTCCGCATCGCCTTCGCTGTATTAGAAATCGCACATTTCGAGAGGCCTAATTTGATTTTTCCTGAGATATGGAGTGACCCTTCCCCCCCCCTCCCTTCACGAACTCCTTCACTTCTCTGGTGGGACACTGATCACGGCGCATTTTCCCTTCTCCTCCGGGGACAGCAACAGCCCCCGATGAGCCTTCTAGGTAGACAGCAGCTGACTTGTCTCTCTGTGTAATTCTCCCTTCGGGCCCCGCGGCCCCCCTTTAGGTGTCGACCGGTTTGCCCCCACAACTTTCATTGGCCTGTAAGGCCCTTTTTGTTCAGCCGTAGGTGCCACCCGATCTTTCAATCTATAAGAGGATTGCCGTCCTCTTCGCTCCCCTTCTCTCGTTGCGCTGACGTCTCCCTCCCCCTTTTTCCGTCTCCCTTTGGATAGAGTGATAATATCCGGGGCACTCCAGAAGATGACAGTTTTTTATGTCCGTCCGCGCACTACACACTCGGAGTCTCTGCTCGCAGCCGACAGACTCTTTCGTCGACGACAGCCAACGAATTTAGCTTTTTCGTTCCCCGAAGCCCTCTCCCCTTCTTTTTGTCCAGTTCTTCTCCCGGATTCTTTCGACTTCGTCTGATCTCCTTTTCATCCTTCCCTTCTTTGGTTTTTTCTCCTTCTTCTCTCCAAGGCCCCCTCTTTCTCCCCTAAAAGTCATTTCCTTTCTCTTTTTTTTTTTTGGGTCCTTAGCAAGGGCGCGGGTCCTTCCTCAAAGCATTCCTTGACGAAGGAAGCATAAGACCCTGCGCCACTTTCCTCTTCTGCTTCTAGGTCCTTTGGTGTGAGGGCGCCGGGTGGTGTGAAAGTCCCCCCTCTCCCCCCAGTTCCTCCGGCGCGACCGAATGATTCTTCCCTTACCGCGACGCCATTCCTCTCAGCGGCGTTGCCTGCCGAGCGACCTCTTTTCCTTCTTTAAGCCGATGATCTCTTGTGCTTCAAGTCCTCCCTTGCTTGCCTCTCCGCGACCCGGCCCTGGCCAATTAAGTGTTTTTTCTTATTTCCCGGCGACATTAACGCCCGCGCTCTTCCCACGCTTTGGGCGACGAAATGTTCCCCGCTCCCTCAGTGGAGATGCTTCTTGCGGCCGTCTCTTTGATCGGTGTCCCTGCCCGCTTTCTTTTGAAGGCTTTTTGCTGTTCTTGCGCGGGGGTTCGGGACTCCGGTCCGAAAATTGCCCACGCCCTCCTCCCAACGCGCGAAATCTCTGTTCCTCCCTCGGGACGAGAAGGGCACGCCATTTTGCGAGTTGATTTAATCCTTTCCTTTCTCCAACCCTTGACTATTTCCTCGCTGACACCCACACGACCCCCCCCCTTCCCCGTTCTGTACTTGCCCTCTCGACAACCTGTGGATCTTACTCCCTTTTTTTCCCTCCGTACTTGCGAGTATTGAACTCTTCATCTCTAGTGTTCACGGGTGATTTTCTTTTGCCCTTTGTTCCCCGATTGAGCGTCACTCAATTGCCCAACCCCTGATCTTTTCTTTTTGCTATTCAAGTCTCCAAGAAGGGATAATTGATTTCCTTCCATGTCGCTACTCAACCTCCACTGGCCTTCCCGGTCCTGTTAAGGGCTTCGCGTTTTTTCCTTCCCCCCTTGCCCTGGCGGCGGCGAGGAGATTTCCCCCCTTTTTTTCACCGTTTCCGATATGGCCGATCAACCATCCGACCGCTACTTCGTCTTCCGTTCTACGGATCGGATTCCTCCCTCGCGACCCCTTCCGGCGGGACTGGCGTTTTTAGAATGCTCGGCTGCGGGTGGTCAGCACCTGAAACTGGTGCGCCGTTCGTTCCCGCTCGTTCGCGCCGCTCGTGGTCACCCCTTTTTTTTGGAGACCGTAGAAAAGTTCTCTGCGGCAACCCCGATCTCTCTCTTTTCGGTTTGTTGTAGAGATATCCCTCTTGGGTTTGCTCAGCGCTTGCTTCTCTGTTTTTCCCCTTTTTCCACTTAAATAGTACATTTTTGCGTTTCTCCGACTGGTAGGCCCGGCGCCATGCCCCCCCCCCCGGCTGCCACCCGTCGCCGTTTTTTTACAACACATGATAGCCAATCTGTTGACTTCGCGCTGCTGCTGGCTCCTTGTTGCTGACGAGGCTCGCCGTCTTTTCCACATGGAAGGACGGCCCTCCTTATTCTCTGAAGCTGGAGAAACATCCTCCGCTTCCCCGACTGTCTTTCTACTCTTCCCCCGGGCCGTGCATCAGGTATAGTGGAGTTTTTGCTTTTTTGCTTTTTATCCTCAGACGATTAGCCCTTCTTCTCTTCGGTGGGATCTTGTTGAGTGACCCGAGATCAACGTCTCTTTCGGAGCAAATTTCGAACCCTCACCCTTCCCCAATATATTTTCTTTTTTCTCTTTCGGCAAAGGAGCTCGCCTTTATTTCAAGCGGCGTAAGCCCCCCCCCTTTTTTTGATACGTTTTAACATGACAGCACGCCCCGGTTGGGTCCTCAGTAGAGGCTAATTATAATCCCCAGATTCCTCCCAGCCGACGAGCTGACCCCTTCGTTCTCAGTCACTTCCCTTTCTCTCGGATCTTAAGGGGAAATATGAGTGCCTTTTTCCTTTCGGCCCGCCGAGTCCGACCCCTCCGATCCCCAGTCCCCACGTCCGCCCTTCCCTTCTTGCCGTTCGTGGCGGGACACCGATCACCGCTGCCTTTTTTTCTTTGTGCGACCTGAAAAGAATTCTTCCCTGTTTCTTGCCCGCGCTTCACGATCATGTCGTCTCCGGGTTTATGTCTTCCGTCCCCTTGCGGTAGTTTTATGTTAAAGAAAGAACCTAATTCTTTTCTTAGATTATCCCGGCTGCGGGCCCCATCACCGCTCTTCTTCCCGACTCTATCCAGAGGCTTTGCCGTCCGCTTCTGACCTCTTTATAACGTTTTCCCCTCCCTCCCGGTCGCGCTGCTATTTAGCCCTCGGGCATATCTCAGGTAGATCTTTCGCTTTTTCCCTCTTTCCGGTCGCGCCACGGCCCCAAACCTCGGCCGATGCGCAAGCCGAGATCAAGTTTTTTTTCAGTGGTATGAGAGCTTTCCGCCAACGCCTTCCACTCTTCTTTCTTTTCCTAAAGATCACCTTCTACTCCGTACTTTCGCCCTCCTCAGGATCTGTTTCACGCTTGTAGGTGGATCTCTTTCTTTTACCGCCACTTTTCTCTCTCGATCCGGATACAAGGCGATGCCGTCACCTCCTTGCGGACCTTAATGATAAGGGGTCTCAAAGTTTCTCTTCTTCTGAACGCCCTTCCCAAAGCTCAGGTGCCCTACCCGGTGGCCCCGGAGCGATCAAGCCCTTCCCCCCCTTTCCTCTCGGTATCTTCAGAGGCGATTTGGCGTGCGTGGCTCCCCCCCACTTTTATCCCCATCACCGAAGAATACTCTCTTCCAGAGATGGATGCTTTTCTATCCCTCCTGTGCGACGACACCCTGTCGCTTGCATCGGGCCGGTCCCTCCTCCCCTCGACGCTGGGAAAGCGCTGATCGAGGTTGTAGCAATGGCCCGTCAGGATGCCGTTTTTTCTTTGATGCCAATAGTGTTGGCGGCAAGTCCTACACTACATCCCCCTCTCTTCGCACTTCCCTTACAAGCTAGCCCCCCTGATATCAGTGGTCTTCCCCCCTAGGCTCCCTCCGTTGAATTCTTACCCCCCTTCCCCTTTCGAATGGTCTCGTTGTGCACGGCCACGCTTTCCTTTTGGTCCGGAGTTAGTTTCTGGGATGTGGGTAGGGGTCGGACTTTTTTGCTCCGATCTCCCCTTGCCAGACGCTATTTTTACGCTCGCAAACTTTTCGCTGGCCGCAAGACCGCGTAAGGAAGGCATCCGTGGAGGAAATTTAAATTCTCCCAGCAATTATCAGCGCTTCACACCCCCACTACCATAATGATCTTGCTGTCTTTTCCCTTCCAGCCCAACTTGGATTTACTCTTTCGATGCTCGTAATTTTACCGTCGACATTCGCTCTACTGGACCGATCTCATTATTCTTCCAATTTTCATCATTCTTACATTCCTCTTGATCCAAACCGAATAGCCCTATTATTTCAGAAATCCGTGATATAAGCGTCTTCTTCTTTTCTGCCTCCCCCTTTCTAATTAAAACTCCACGATGAATTGACGACGGCTTTTTTCTCTCGGTTTTGTAGAACTGCCCTTTAGCCTCTTCTTTAGGATGTTCTCAATTTCATTCGCTTCCCACCCTCTTCTTTCAGGCCCAGACCAGGTAGCTCCAGCTTTGTCTCTCCCCAGAAGGACCCGGTCCACGTCTCCAATTAGAAGGGAAAGGGAACTTGGCATGATAATTTCATATTCGGAGAAGGATTCGGCCTCAAATGTCGTTGCGTGGCCGCGTTGAGTATGACACAGCTCTCCCCCGGTGAGAAAATGGAAGATCTGGAGCCTTCTCCTTCAGCCCGAAGAACTCTGTACCGTCCTATTTTCTTCTACCCCCCTAACCAGTGTTGTTTTTGATTTTTTCTAAGATGGTTTCCTGGTCTGCTGAGTTACGGGTAATAGAAACCTCTCCAGGTTGAGAAGAGAAGGTGTGCGACTGTGACTCAAATGGTTCCGCCCCCTTTTCATTGCAACCAGCCAGTATCCGAGTCTTTTCGACCGATCGCAATAGCATCTTTTTCTCCTTTTTGTTCGACGATGAAGGTGACTTCAGGATCCCCCTCAAGTAGAGGTAGGTTTTCCCGGTCTCTTCTCCCCCGCTTCGTAGGCCCCGTTAAGATGTTCCCCCCGCGTTCGACTTTCTTGGGAGAAAACGCGACCTCCGTAGACAGCTCGGCCTGTCGATCAGTACATCGTGTCGCCTTAATCTTCGATACGCCGACTCTTCTCTCTTTGTTTCTTTTGCTTTGGTACTAGTTGAGCAATTGTGATTGACCTTCTTTTTTTTGAGCCAAATTGTAGAAAATTTCTAGCCTTTACTCGTCTCCGACGCCAAAGACGTAGTATACGAGAAGGTCCTGCTTCCGTCGTCCCCTTCCCTGTTTGTCGATCTTAGCGTCCCTCTCCTCATAAGTTATGGTTCGTTTCTTTTTCTCCATCTTTCTTGGTTATAGGTCAA
>Ga0179593_1416292_pt1 | contig 11228 bp, 9 predicted proteins | sample CZODoug2_1_08_16_FD_185931 | JGI IMG/M metagenome (GOLD analysis project Ga0179593, IMG submission 185931) | Vadose zone soil fungal communities from Angelo Coast Range Reserve, California, USA - CZODoug2_1_08_16fungal (PacBio error correction) | ecosystem: Environmental > Terrestrial > Soil >... | reverse complement strand
TTTTACCGATTTTATATTGATCCCACCTCCTTTACCCAAGAACATGATAGGAAGGTTGAAGCCCCTGGAGGATTAACATCCCGCCCCCCCCGTTTGGGTCATCAGGCAGTGGTGTGACGGCTATGGGTTCGATTTTGATTGGGGTACTCTGAACGGATTGGTGTTGCCGGTTCCTGTGCATTTTCTGACCCCCCCTGCCCCCCTTCGGGGGATTTTTGTCGTCTGGCGACCCGGTAAACTTCTTCCCCCAGTTTCGGACCCCTTTCCGGAATATCACTCTTTATTTTTTATGTGAGGAACTTCGGTCGCTCTGCCAAGTTCACGGACTGGAGAAGGCACCTTGAGGTGATGCCATAAACAGTTTTCTGGCTTTTTACCTCCCGTGACGAGGCTTGAAGAACATTTCAAGAATGACCCACGGGTGGCCCTTTTCCTTTGCTATGGCCGTTGCTCTAGGTGATTCGACAACCCCGCTTTGTGCCCCCCCGTTCGAGGTGATGTGAGGATCTACTACGCGCGTACGTTTGGTGCAGAAAGCTTCCTTGTTTCTTCAGATGGAACCGGTCCCTCACTGAAACGGGACCCCCCCATGTAAGATTTCGTTTTCTTGAGGCTTTGAGGAGGAGAACCTTTTACCCTATTTTTCTGTGATGTTGACGTCGGCTCCCTTGTGGCAACATTTCTGACCCTTCCCTCCGGCTGTGTGTTTAAGATTTTGAGGGTATTCTTGAATCAATGGACCTCTGCTGTTTCTCCGTTCGAGGGACTCCACCGGTGCTGCGTTTCACACCGGCTCCACCCACATTGAAAAACGCACTCTTTTTGGCCTTCGGTTTTTTCGTATCGGCCCGTCTTTCCCCTGCCAAACGCCTTTTTTAAGAAATTAGAGTGGGCAGACTGGTTGTGAGCGGCATGACCCCCTTCCAAGTTCGAGGCTCGGGCGCGGTGTTCCGGCGTTAAGTGCGCACTACAGAAAAGGATTCCGAGAAATTTCCGCATTATGTTACGTTACAATCTTTCATACACGGGTTCTGGCCCCTGAGCTGGAGGAAACAATGGATTTTTCATTTTTTTTAGACCCCAGACTTGTTTTCTTTCGATCTCCTCTCTATAATCCCCGGTCACTTTCCGCAAGCTGACCAACAATAAGCAAGGAGATTGCACTGCGAAGTGGACGCTCAGTGCTGGCGGATTTATTACTGCAAGCAATTCGTTAATCTTGTGAGGCGTCTTTATACGGCTCGTTGTCGTTCCTTCAGCTGTAAGTTAGTTCTTAAGTCCTGGATGTGGGTGGGGTTGTGGGCTGCTTCATTTCCCATACCTGAAGGATTTTACAGGTTCACCGCTTGATCTCTTTTCAGGATGGCTTTTCAACCTGATTTCTTCCGCCCAGCGTGCCGCGAGGTTTCCCTTCTTCTGCAGCTCCCAGTTTATCCTACCGGTTTGACGGGCAGGAGCGTGAAGCCTCTTATTTGGAATTGGTGCCTCATTGGGGGCAACCAGGCGGCGTTTGTCTTTCCCTTTCCTTTTTCCTGACGGCACTCGACAGGAGAATTTTGCACATGGGTGTGAACAGGACTTGAAGAGATCGATTTTTTTTTCCCCCGCCTTTCGTGCCCCCCTCTTTTTGCCCCAACGTGGTTCGCTTCTTGACCGCGCGATCCCCGTCTCCTTCCTCCTCATTCTTCAGGTTTTCAGGCAGGTAGTTTTTGGAAGGGTATGTGCTTGCTTCTCGATTGAAGGGCACGTCACCCTTTGGACTTTGGTTTAGTGTGACCTTGGGATTCTCGTCCTATCTGAGCCCTCCCTGCTTTTCAGTCAAAAGTTTCCCCCCTTCTTTACGATTGAATTCCCTTGGGCGCTGTTTACGCGGCATCGACTAGTTTTCCTTTATCTTTAGCTCATAGAACCCCCCCGTGTTTTTTTGTCTTCAGACTAAACTCCGGCGATTTGATTCCGATTTCCAGTTTTTACGACAATTTCGCGTTGTGTTCAGGGTTTTTTTTTCCGCCAAGGCTTGGTAGCGACCGCGCGGAGGTCCTGATTATGGCGCTAAGGTCCGATGCCGGCACTTATTTTCAAGTTTACCAAGCGGCACTTCGTTGGCTGATCGTCTCCGGTGCGATTACAGCACGTTTTTGGTGCGGTGAAAGGCTTACATTCCTTCCTAGCTTGGTCGTCTTTATTTGGTTTTTGAACCCCCCCCCGCGTCAACTCTTCGCTACGCTGGTTTTAGAGATCTATTCCATTATCCTCCCTTGTGTTGATTTTGACCGAAAGGACACCAGCTCGTGCTTGGAGTTGTTTTAAACCCCAATCTTCCATTCCTTTCCCCACCCTGAGGACCTTCCTTGACATAATGCTTCCCCTTCCATCGAAAGTTTCCCTTTTTCTGCGTCCACTTTCCGAAACAGACCGTCTGACCGTATCTTCCCTCAACTTTGAGTCGCATGCTTCTTCCACTCCTTTGCACGGTAACCCTTCGAGAAACGACTAAAAGAGACATTCGTTATCGACCCCAAAACTTCCCCCCTGCCTCCGAGTCCCCCACTTTTTCCTGTTACCCATGCCCCTCCCCCAGTCGCCCTGAGTTTTATTTGCCCAGACACATCGTTGGCCTTCTTTATCCAACACCTGATAACGTTACAACTTTTATTACTGCCTCCCTAAGAACGCGCCATCCTCTTTATTATACCCCACATAAGAAAAAAAAAACCCCCCTTTTCTCATCTTCCCCGTAAGTTCTTCTACCTCAGCGTTAGATTTCTTGCGACAAAATTAATCATCACTCACGGTCATGCATAACCCCAAAAAGTTAACCTATCAGATGTGCCCTCCCCCTGACCCCCCCAACTCACCGGCGCATGAAATGCCCCGAGAGAGACCCTCTAGATTCCCTTTCCCCCCTATTTTCTTCCCCTTCCCCCGTGGTCCCCCCAGTGCGGTCCTTTCCCAATCTTCCCAAGGTACTTTTCATCCTTTACTGCCAGGTCTATCCCCTTTTCCGAATGTAAACTCGTTTCCACGTCAGAATCCGCAGCTTTTTCCCCAGCAATGTTTGAAGCCATTCACCCCGTCCAAACTATTTCTCCCGGAAATTTTTTTTCACCGTTCTGATCGGGTGAATTCCGGTATTGACGAGGTCAAATTTAGACCCTCGTCTGCTTAGGATCAAACAGCCCGGATCCACTTCCAATAGAGGCAACCTGCTCCCACGCTATGGACACCCCCATTCCTTTTTTCGTTTCACTTCAGATGAAAGTCAGGGGAGGAATACTCACTTCAGCAGACCCCCCCCCCTCCCCCGAGAGAACTTCTTTTTTTTTCCAATCTGTGTCAAGAAAATTTTCCATACGGCTTTCCTTTTTCCTCCTTGCAGCACGCGATAGAAATGGCAGGTAAACCAAAGCCTTCTGAGTGAAGTCATTGTTTAGTTTATAATGCCCTTCGAAGGGCCCAAATATTCCCGAGGGAAAGCCAGGACCTCTTAGAATAGTCCACCCCACGTCTGCCCTTTCCCTTGCCTTAATCTATCAAATAACCCCCTTTCGCCTATGTAAAGGGTTCCCATTCTGGAATTTCCATAGTACCATCCTTTTTCCTTGACTTCACCGACAGGACGGGGATAATCGATTTCCTTTTCGATATTTTAGTGTCGCACGGTCCCCTTTCCCCAGCTACGCGAATGGTTTCGTTTTCCGGCTTTTTCGACGAAACGATTCCCTCCAATTTTCCCCCTTTCGCACGTCCCCCAAAACCGTAGCTACTTTGTAACCCTTGGACCGCCGTTTTCCCGCCCCTCCCTTCTGCCTCAACTGCATTTTTTTCAACCATTTGACTGGTCCTGCAGCCAACCGAAAACCCCCCCTGACGCCAGCCCCCCCTCTAATTCCTGCGGTCGTTCCCCACTTTAAACTTTTTTCCCCCGATCCCTCCCTTTTGACTTTTCAAGGTCTCCGATTAAGTGCCGCCCAAGCACTGGTTCCCCTTTCCTTCAAACGGGGTACCTATTGTCAGTTTCGTGATTCGCTTTCGGTGGGGAGCATCTACCCTTGCCTCTTTTCACCACGTTTTTGCCTAGTCTCCCTATCCCAACCGCGAAACGCACCAGTTGGTTTGACCCCGTCGCCCCCGTCCACTCGAAACCCACCCCTTGCCATTCGGGAAATGTCATCCGCCACTCGACCCCCGTCTTATCAGAAATTTTTACCAGGTAATACCACAGCGCGTGTTCTCTTTTTTTCCCATGACGTCGTGGTGACTCCCCCCCTTTCACCATACCTAAACAACCGACCTGTCTTTTCCCTTATGCAAGAATGAGCCGTGGTGCAGCAGGTGATCACTTCGCGCCGCCACGCCCTAGGCTTTTTTTTCGGTCCGGCCATTTTCCCAGCCTCCGCGCCACCGTTTCTTATCACGGACTAACCCTGAGTTACTCCCTTCCCCGCGGAAACGCCACACCCTCGTGCGGCGCGTGGTCTTCCCTCCCCTGGGCTTCCCCTGATCATGTTTTTTGACGTCGACCACGCGGAAGTCTTCAGATCTCTCTTCTTTACGTTTGAGAGCAGCCCCTTCCCTCTTCTATCGCTTCGCCGCGGGCCCCCACGCAACATTCGTCACCTAGCCTTAAGCAATTGGGTTGAGCCCCACTTTTCCTCTAACGTCCCCCCCCCCCCCCCCGTTGCTTTCTCCACGGGGTCGGTGGGCGTTCGATTATTTTTTTTAAGAGCGGTTGATGCGCGAGAGCGAATTGCTGGCGCCCCAATCTTGAGATTCGTGGGCCCGGTCGAGATCAGATCCAACATGCATTACTTTTTTTCCACACTGGTCGGCTTCCGGAATTCCCAGTTCTTTGTCCTTCCAGCTGGTGCAGAGCATGACACGTGCCAACGTTCATGGCATCGCCCATGTCCCCACGGCTCTTTGATGACCTGTTTGCCCAAATTCTGCTTGGGGACGTGGGCCCGCGGTTGCTCGACTCCGCTGCCAAGGGTTGTTCGTTCCGGGTTTGGATGTCGCTCCGTGTTGATTTTTAACCCCCTTTTTTTCGCCCCTTGGGCATTGGATTTTTTCGTTTATATCTCCCTTTTTCCTGGTTGCATCAACGGCCTCGCGTTTTATGATCCCTTTCCCTTTGGCGGTACGTAAAGTTCACCGAAATGACCTTTGTTGAGGACCCGGTTGAAACAGTTCCGCATTTTGTCTTCCCACTTTTTTTGTCCCCTGTTTTCCTCACGGTGTGATTCTTTCTCTGAGGTACACATGCAATGAGACTAGGCTGGTTTTCAGGACTTTCGTGTTCGGAATTCTGCCCCCGTTTCTCATTGGCGGGGACTATCCAAAGGTTCCTCGTTCACGGCTCCCGAACCCTGTATCCCCGAGTTATGTCGATCTTTTCTGCGGGTTTTTTTTTCCATCGTTCCCGGTTTTTTTTTTTCCCCGCCTCCGGCAACCTTCCCGTTTTTCCGCTTGGTGCGCGCCGCCCGACAAAACAGAGCTCTCGGCTTGCCGTCATGGCAATACCCTTCAGTATGCCGATGGTCAAGTCGGCACAGTTGCCGCTTCGCCCCCCAACCCGTAGGCAAGATTTTTCCCCCCGGACAAAATACCCACGGCTGCGTTGGCTTTACGATAAGAAATGGCCCCGGTATTGATCTCGAAGATTTTCTGAATGCCCCGAGGAAAGCCTTTTTTCCTTCCCAAAACTTTCACCTGTTACCCTTGTCCGTTCCGTAGTTCCTCTTTTCTTAAGGGCCTCAGGATTTTGGATTTTACCCCCCTGGTTTTGAGATATTGGCTCTCTTTCGCGTTCGCTGAGTTCTTGCTTGGCTGTGCGCCAAATGATGCCCCCTACATTCAGTCTCTAGCGGTTTTTTAGGATGAGCTATTTTTGTTGTATCTTCTTTTTTTTGGATTGGATCTGCCCAGCGGACCGAGGATGGACATTGTCTGCCCCCCCAGCTCCCTTCCATCCCCATTCCTCCTCATCTTGGTGATTCTTTGGGCACGGAGCAGGTGTTACCTAGAACTCTCAGTGCTTCGCATGTGGGGTCCAAGACTGAGCGTTCTTTTCTTCTCCCTTTCTTCTGCCAATGAGTGCGCCGTTCCTCACTTGTACAATGCTTGTCATCCCACCAGTTCCGCCTTCGTTTTGACTGGTGGTTCTTTGGCCGCTTACACCTCTTTTTACCCGGCGACCTTCCGAGGAGTCCTTAGGAAGGTCACTTTAGCCGGTTAAGTTGGGAAGTTGGTCCGTTCTTGTAAGATTTTTAACGTTTGTTTGCGTCCTTCAGGTTTTCCTTGACTTATTATTTTTTAATAGTCCTCCCTTTTAAATTAATGCCGAAAAATTTGGTTCCTCCAGATGGACTAGCCGGTTCGTGTTCTTGTGGAGTAAGGACTGCGTAATTTTTCTTTTTTCCTTATCCTTTTTTTTTTTCTCCTCATTTTTTAGCCAATTTTATGAACTTCACGCAGAGGTGCTTTTTGACAGATTTTCAGTTTGAATGAAAAGTAGTTCGGTTTTTCGGGGTTCTTTTCGCAGTTCGGGGGCGCCCCTGGGTTTCGGAGAGGTTCCCCCTCCTTTTGCAGTGGCGGCGGATTTGAGACACGCGACGAAGTATTGAGATCTCCCCTGTCTTAAGCCCCCCCCCGGTGAGACGCCCTCAAAATGTTCCCGTTTTCTGTTCCGCTTTGCAGTTAACCAAGGACTGTAATCGAGAGATGTTTTCTTTGGATATTCGTTTCAAAACCCCCCCTCCCTCCAGAGACGTGATTTTTCGGCGTGATATATATTACATCCCCTCCTTTTTGTTGAGATTCTACTCAGACTTTGTTCGAGCGTGCTGGTGTTGTACCCCCCCCCATTCCCCCTCCTCCCCCAAATCTCTTACCCTTCGTGCCTGATTTACCAATTTAAATTATGGCCCTCCTATTGTTAGTACGGAATAGCCCCCAGGATTCGACAGTATTCCAACCAGATTTCGCTCTTCCCCTCCCCCGTGCCGCCACAGTTTTTCAACTTTTCTGCCGCGTCATTCTCCCAGGATCGTCTTAGGACACACTCCCTTTACCCCCCTCCCCCCCCCCCCAGCGCCCCCATTCTTCAACGACCTTTACCCCGGATCCCCTTTTTCTTAGTTATTTTAAAAATGGGGATTGTTCGTCGAAGAAACCTCACTTAAACTTTCAGCTTGTCTACGACCCCCGCTTATCTTATCCATTTCGCCGCCCCCCTTGTTTCCAGCTTCCACGCAGGCCCTCCCAGCAGTTCGACCCTAAGCAAGCCAATCCGCAGAAGAATCCCCCCCCTTGCCTGCCTTCCCCACCAACCTGTCCACGCACATGAGAAGAATGCACGTACCCCACTCCCCCCACCAGCGCTGTGACCTTTCCCCTTTTAGTCTTCCCCCCTGCTCTCTTTTTCTGTTTACTACTGCCAGCGTTAGTTTTTCACCCCAGCCGCACGCGAAGTTGCGGTAACCTGCTCAGCCCTTTTCCTCTGTCCTTCTCCGGTCCGCAGCCACCCCTTTAGTCAGGAAACTCAATCAACTTTCCGAATTTTCCACAATAGTTTTCCCATTAACCAAAGCCCTCCTTCAAAGTCACCCGTTTTTTTTCCCTTCACGTTGTTCGGGTTACATCAGTTTGCTCGAACTTTCCATTTTACGCCTTTCGAGTGCGTCAAACAGACGGAGGACCTCCCCCCCCTTTGACAGAGTGCCACTCTCCGACCTCGGGGTTTAAAACTTTTCCCCGTTTCCTTTACTGAGTCAATTCATACCCGTAATTAAGCTACCAGAAGCCCCAAGAGCCTTTCTTACATAATATACTCCCCATGTGCCCACAGCCCCATCGGATCAGTCCCTTGCTCCGCACGCTATTGCGCCCAATCTCACCGAAAGCGTTGATTTCGGACAGTACTCTTGATTCTCTCATTGTGTCTTGAAAGAATCTCGATCTTCCGCAGGACCAAGGGTGGCCTCTTAAACCCCGCAGATGGATATTTTACGCCCCACCCCCCCGCTATTCTCGGCAAGGGAACAAGAAGACTGCCCCTATAATTGTATGTTTTCCCTGTCAATGACCTCGGCGGCCCATGCTCCTTTCCGACTTTGCCCGACCAGGGAAAGCCCGAGACAGAAATGGTCCGGACGTGGGTGTGGTTTTTCACCCCGTGCTTCTTCCCCGAAATGACCAAGAGCGTGCGACGCACTAGTTTTTACCCAGGTCTTCCCCCTGCCTTGAAACCTTGGGATGTACTTTCAACCCCCTTCCCCTGCCGAACCCAGCGCGCTGTCACTCGTCAGAACCCCACTGTCAAAAAAGGCCGCCACACCAGTAGATTTGTCCTTTTGGTATCAATCTAATAGCCATGAATTGAAGGCACAAATTCCAACCGACCGTAAGTTTCCCCTTCCAACACATGAACGGAATTTCAAAAGTTTTGTATTCGCCAAAATAGGTGTACACTTGACCATTTCCTTCTCATTTTCCGCAGACTGGATTACTCCTACCCGCGGGCCGAGTGCTTCCCCCAAACCTTTTCCCGCGTTATGATACCCCAATAAATGACCCCTTTTGCTTATGTCGATAAAAGTAGCTCACCATTTTCTGCCCTCCCCGGAACGCTGGTGGCCTAGAATGTGAGTGAAATTTCGCAATTCCCTATCACCCTACGTCCCAAGCATCAAATTTGACCAGTAATAAGCTCCGTGAGGACCGCGAAATGACGTCCTTCATTGTCCTAATCGCGAAAGTTCCTTCCGCACACATGCACCAAAGACCCACTGTTATTTTTTTCGGCGACCGGCCTGCTCCGGGAACCGAATTTTTTTGACATTAGGCGAAACGTTGAGGACTTTTGTCTTGACTCTCTTAGCCCTCTTCCCCTACCCGTTTGCCTTCCCCCGTCCACCCCCTTTCCCGTCTTCCAGCACACCTGCCTTAGAAATTGCTGGATGGTTCCCGCATGGAGTCATCGAGGTGATACATTTGGATTGGGTCCTCGTGAGAAGCTTGAGAGAAACGAAAGCATACCCCCCTCTTTTTCATCCCTGTAGAGACGGTCCTTGAGTTTATCATCGCTTAGTTCTTACAAACTCCCCCCCTTTGCCCCCTGCCGGTTTTCCATGTTTAGGACAACTTCCAGACCGATGGTCGAAAGTTTCTGATGTTTCCCCCGTCCATGGGCTCTGGTTCCTTCCTTCTTTATTTATTCCCCTTCCGTCAGTTTGAGACGGGCGATGGGAGCGAGTCCCCGAACACCGACCCCTCGATAGTGATAGTCGTTTTTCCCCTGCCCGGTCCACCCGGCGCATTTTCTTCGCCGTCACAGACCAGTTCTTATTTTTTCGTATTTTGGTGAGAGCGTTAATTCTCCCTTAAGCATGCTCCTTTGACAACCGGAACGGGTGATGACCCCGGAAAAGTTTCTGTCGCAGTCTCAGAGTGTCAGTCTTTTCCCCGACAAAAGACCACTGTTTCCGTTCGTGTTTCTTTTTTTTCGTTGGGCGCTACCGTGATTAGAAACCAGCCCGCCCTTTCTCCTATGGTTGAGAGGTCTACCTTCCGCGGCCGTTGTGCAGCACCCTCTCCTCTTTTTTTTGACCCTCTCCTCCGTCTTTCGAGAGATTCCTTTTCTCACCTTCACACCTCCGAGGTCTTCTGAGTCGTGCATTTCGTCCTGGTGCCAAACTTTAGACCGTTTTCCTCAACTTTGATTGTTTCCTCCCTTTTTTCGGAGTGGCCCCATCAGATTTGCGCCTTCCCTGTTTTCCATTTATGTGGTTTTAGCCCTCCTCGGCCCCGTCTCGATAGGTTTTTTAGAGTGTGAAGGGTGCAACCAGGTTTCTCTTTTTTTCAAGCTCTGCGCAGAACCTTTTCATGCCAAAATGTATGGCAAGAGAAGCTCCTTTGCGTTCCTTGATTCGTAATAGGAGGGCTTCCAACAGACCAAAAGACTTGACCAAGCCCCACTGTGGTACTTGACCTGGACCGAAGGAACCACCCTCGAAGTGTCCACTAGGACGAGAGGTTTTCGTTTCCGGCGCCTAACCCCCCTTCCCCAATGCTTGCGGTGAACAGTAATTCGTGTCCTTGAAAAGCTTCCTCATACCCGATCAATTAGCTGTTGGACCATTCAGGCTCTTTTTACTTTTCAGGACTCAGGACATGGTCCCCGATTTTTTCCCCCCTAAGATTTTTCTCGTCCAAGAGAATCCCCCTTCACTCTTCCGGTCAAAGCTTCGATTGTTGACCTGCTCAGTCGGCTGGCTGAGACTTTCTTGATCGTTTTTGGTCCAAAGTTTTTGATCTCCGCTCTTGTTGATCGTTCGCGTTATTTGATTCGCTGGTCGAAAGCGCGGAAACATACCTGCAGGATCTTTTACCGCGGGCTGGACCCCCTCGTCATTTGGGGGTTGTGGGCGGCGCCTGCCCGTTGCCCCCGGGGACCTGACCCTTATTCACAACTCGAAGACTTTTTCCGGGGCCGGCCCGTTTTTGAAGCTCGAGGTGGGACTTTTGCCTCGGGTTTAATGAGCGGCCTGATTCCTGCACCCTCCGCTTTTTCTTCTTTTCACTATGCTTGTCAGTGACCCCAGGCTGTTTTTAAAAGATTACGCGACAGTTTCGCGGTGCGCTTTACAACCACTGCGGGACCCTTGAACCCGGTACCGTTTTTTCAGGACGAGGCCCGCTCTAGTTTTCTCACTTCGGTGCGTGGGAAAGGGCCCCCGGGCCCTTCTCACAGCCTTCTGTGACACCACATTTTTTTTTATGGGTCTGCGTATTGTGTGATGCGGACCCCCTCAAGTTTATGTCTCCCCCGTACTGTTGGAAGCTGTAAGTTTGCTGCTTGCTGTAAGTGTATGCGTTTTTTTTTCGTCCTACTTCCGTCTGTCGGAGATTCGCAAGATTGGCTGTGACTACGAACACCCCGTAGTTTGCCGGGCGCCGAGTTCCAGTTTTACCCCCATCTGTTGGGGGGTTCGTTGGATGCGGATACAGACGCTGCCCCCCGCTGTCTGGAGGGGTCATGTTTTCTGTGGCGTGCACGCGTTGAATGCAGGTGCTGGTTTGGTTTGTAGTCGGAGAGTGGAGCGAGCATTAACCCAATCGTTGCTGACGCGGGGCTTTTTCCCTCAGTCTTTTTCCCGGAATTTTATCCTCCGATTTTTTTTGATATTTTGGTGAAACGCCCCCTGGCACTTATTTCTGCTGCAGAG
>Ga0179593_1652220_pt1 | contig 11229 bp, 13 predicted proteins | sample CZODoug2_1_08_16_FD_185931 | JGI IMG/M metagenome (GOLD analysis project Ga0179593, IMG submission 185931) | Vadose zone soil fungal communities from Angelo Coast Range Reserve, California, USA - CZODoug2_1_08_16fungal (PacBio error correction) | ecosystem: Environmental > Terrestrial > Soil >... | reverse complement strand
TTTTTTTCTTCGATATCGGCGCACCCTTCTTGTAGAGAAAAGCTTCCTCCTTCTTCTCTCTCCTTCGAGTTTCTGAATCCGATCTGTGCACGCTGAGAACCGCGAGCTCCTTTTCTGCGCATTCCACGATTACAAATATCTCCCTTTCTCTGCCACGAACCGATGTCCCCCCCTTTTTTTTTTTTCTTATTTGCGAGTTCTTTCCACGCGCTTTCTGACGTGTACTTGCTTTCTTTTTCCTCGCGACTCGCCCTACGCTTTGTGGTTCTTCTCTTTACCCCGGCGGCTGATTAGTCGAGACGCTTTTTTTTTTTTTTTGTTAGTCTCGCATTTTTTTTTGCACGGCAGGATGCCCCTCTTTCCTACGCTAGCGTGCCTGCAAAAGTCCCTTTTTTCCTCACACTGTACCAGGCGAGCATAAATGCGCCCGCTTTCACCTACCCTCCTTTCTTCCTTTTGAAGCCCTTCCCTCTCTTCGGCGTTAGTCTTCCCCAAGCACGCGCCACAGACCAATGTTTTCCCTCCCTCCTCACATGTGCGATGCAAACGCCCCCCCCTCTTTTCGCGCCGTGTTCGCGAAGACATTCTCTCCCTTTTTTCTTCTTTTCGATCTTGTCTTCCCGTCATGCTGAGGTGGTCCTTTTTTTCCACCCGCATCGTCGAAATGGTCCTTTATACCCTTGCAGGAACAACGGCGTTCCTTTTCCCTCCTTCGCGGCTTGTCTTCCTCCTGCTCTATGGAGGCGCAAGGGATCAGGTCTTTGCGTCGGTAAAGAAAGTGCTTTTTTCTACGTTGGCGGACGTCGTTAATGAATCTTTTTTTTTTTCAAACGTGATGTTTTCCCGACCATGTGGGGTGAACACGAGGCTCGACCTCCCTCCGAATGCGCGGACACCCCTTTTTTTTTTTTCTTTGGAGCGCCTTGAGATGAGGAGCCCCCTTCCTCTTCCGTAGTTTCTTTTTCCTTTTTTTTTGCGTCGGAAAGGTTGATATAGAAATTCCTTTTTTTCCACGCCGCGGGCACGTGAGTGTGATGATCGAGTCTCTTTCCCTCTTTGATCACCCTGTGGAAGTGGACCATCACTTCAACTCCGTTTTCCTTTTACCCGATCGCTTTTTTTTGTTCGCGCGTCTATCGCGAATGGGAAAGACCCGTTTTTCCTTTTATTCGAAGCTCCCACAGGAAGGCCTTCCCTCCTTTTTCCTTCTTGTTAATGGTTTCCGAAAACGACGCCTTTTTTTTTTTTTTCATGCGAAAAGAACCCCCTCCCCCCGTTCTGTCTTTTTTGTCTCCGATCGATAGACGCTGCCTTTACTCCCTTTTTTTCCGTTTCACTTTGGCTCTTTCGTGTTGAAAACGTAGCATCTTTTCTTTCTTATGCACGCCTAGATAGGTTCGTTCTTTTCCTCCTCACGAGATCGGATCGCCTTTTTCCTTTCCTCTCATTTTCTGGATATATTCTTTCTTCTCTATCAAGAGATCTCCGGATCCGATTTCGTCAGACGTGCTTCGCGGAGAGACGATCTTTCTCTGGCGCCACGAATAGTTGTCTTTTTTTTTAGCACGGTTCTTTTTGAAGGCGCTGGGAGGTCCTCCCTCCTTTATCGATGCCATGCATTTCTTCGGCATCCACAAAACATTAGACTTCCCACATTTTCTTGCCGTCCCAATGGTTCTCTTTCAAAATCGTCAGAGTGTTCAACGCTGATCGACTCATCCCGTTCGGAATTCCCTTTTTCAGACGTTTCCTCTTTTCCAGTCACAAGCATTCACTTGAAAAGCTAGAAGGCTCCCCTCCTCTCATCAGGCCGCGCGACGACGAATCTTATCTTTCCCCTCTTTTTTTCCTCGCGGACTGATTGAAACGTAGGACTCCCCACCTCTTCTTTCTTTAATGATGTATTTTGTCCTTGAGGCCACTGGCGGAAAAACTTCCCCCCTCATGGATTCCGAAAAGGTGCTTGTTCGCTCAGAGTTGCTCGCCTTCTCGGATTGATCTTCTTTTTAACTTGACGGCAATTCCATTCCTTTTTTTAATTGCCGTCGAATGTGTGGGTTTCTTTCAGGGCATCCGAAGAAATAGAGCGCGGTTTCTTTTTTTTTTTGGGAGATGTGACTAGGTGATAGGACTCCCCTTTCCCCCCTTGCCAAGACAGAGCGCAGCCGATCGGCTTTCTACTCTTCTTTTTTAAGCACGTCGCCTAGTGTACAACGATGCTCCTCTTTCTCCTTTTTTCCTTGTCTGGTAATGTTTTTATGACAGTCGTTCGATCCGCTTTCTTTCCCGAAGCCCAAACCCGATATAGGGTGCATTTTTATACTCTTGCAAAGACCATTCCCTTTTACGATGCTCCACGCAAAACATATTGTCCCTTTTTTTTTCGGCCAACGGACGTTAACAGGCAGCGTTCCTTTTCTTTACGTCTCGTGTCCCTTTTTCCCCCCCCTTTTGCATGCCAGATTCGAATCGCACCGAAACGGCGTGCGTGTGAGGAACCGCCTTCCTTCCTTCGCCGTCGCGGGACGTCCTTGTTTGTCGGAGGAGTGTTTTCCCTCTCTCCTCTTTTTTTCGAAGTTTTGAACTCCGTCGGCCTTCGGATCGATGTAGGTCCCCCTCTTTTCCGCGAGTGGCAAGGGTGAGTGGTTTTAAAGCATTTTTTCCACATCACGTGCCCGGAGTTGTCTGAAAGGGAGGTTCCTTTCCTCTCGTCCCTGATCAGAAGACACCATTTTCTCTTCGTTCGACTATTCGTTGAAGACATCTTTCTTTTTACAGAATCGTATTTTCGCGACAGATCTCTGGAAAGGTCGGAGCCCTTCTTTTATCCACCCCACACGGTAGACGTTCTTTTCTCCCCCTCTCCTCGAACCCCCCCAGGGAACGACTGCCCCTTTTATCTCGCGCGGCCAGGGTCGTTTTTTCCTTGTCAACGACTTTTTTTTTTTTTTTTCTTTTTTCCCTTCCCTAGGATTTGCTCGTCCTCGCCGAACGAAGTGCGGATCCTCTCCGTGGTTGCCGCAGTATGACTTTTTTTTTTTCATCCATGTTCGAAGATGAGGCTTATTCTCCCCCCCCTCCAAGCCTCTTTTCGCAAGGATAGACTTTCCCTGCAGAGACATTTCTTCTTCTCCACCCGGGCGCCCTAAGAGGGTTCTTTTTCGCACATGGTGATCAACTTTTCAACCAGCTTGCACGAAATGTTCTTTTTTTCTCCCAAGACCCTCTCTTCCAAATCTCCCACCTTTCGATGCGGGGAGCAGGCAGAAGTCCACTTTTTTCCTTACGCGCAAAAGTTAGCCAGCTTTTTTTTTCTTGGTACCGTGATGTCCTTCCTTCTTGACTGGCTGTACTCCTTTTGCAGTCGAGAAAAAAACACCTTTTTTCTCGCTCCGCGATATACCTCAATAAGAGTTTTTACTTTTTCTCACGCCGAGGGCGTTGTCACCGGCGGTTTTCCTCAAGTCTTCCCTTCTCTATCCAACCCCTTTTTCGGCCGTTCGTGCACCACTCCGTCCGCCAAGAAAAGGACAGAGTTACTTTTTCCCCCCCCTCGTCGGAGAGTCTGGTAAGAAAAAAGTCACCCTCGGTTTTTTCACTATATTCGATGTTTTTCATTTCCCTTTTTGAAAGAGTGAATGAAGCCACTTTTTCTCTTCTTTTCTCGGCGTGACATGCTAGAGGAATTGCTTTCTTTTTTTTCCCGCATGGTTCGCAAAGAAAGAGTGCTTACCTCTTTTTTGCCGTAGAGTGGAGATTTTTCTCTTTTTTTTCCCCTAATAAGTGGTTGTTGTCTTATCCTCTTCGTTCGCGTGCCCCTCCGTACGCGGTTTTTTTTGAGATCCACCGCTTCGAAATAGAGGCGGCCTCCCCCCCCCCTTTTTCTTTTTTTTCCTTCGATCTGCTACCTCTCGAAGGAAGTCACGCCGAGAACAGCAGCGTCCTTTCCTTTTCCCAGATTTGCCGCAATTCACGAGTACCCATTCCTCCTCTTTTCCCTCTGCACTGCACCGACTGTATCCTTGGTGTTTTCTCTTCCTTCCTTGCAGTCGGACCTTTTCTCGCGGAGTGGAAAGACTCTCCCCTTTTTCTACGCTTGTGGGTTCGAAGCGCGTCTCCTCTTCCCTTCGTTTTATCTTCGATGACGCTTCCCTCCGAATCGCAGGTTTTTTCCTGATGAGTGAGGATAGCGTTTTTCTGCTTTTCAACCGATTTGGTTCTCTCTTTTTCTGTGGCGTGCCTGACAACGTCAACCTTTTTTCTTTTTTCTTCGAGTCATCACTTTTCTTTTCGATGCAAAGTCAAAGGGCGCACACTTTTTTCCCCCTTTAGCCTGATCTATTGATGCCCTTTTTTTTTTCTTCCGGACGAACACTGAGGTCTTTGCCTTCCATTCCCTTTTCGTCGCAGAGTTTTTTCTGCAACGCACACGAGATAAGATTCTTTCTTTTCTGCCGACAGCAGCGTGGATTTCCTCCTCACAGGGTCGAGCATTGCGCTCTTCTCTTCATTTTCTGACTTTTGTCGGGTGAGATAAACAGCATTCCCCGCCCCCTAGCTGTCATACGGAAGGCAACTTTTTTTCTCCGGACACACCAACCCCCCCCCCCCCCCCAGGCCCCCCCTCTCTTTCGTTCGCAAGGAAGATCCTCTTCCTCGTACTAGTGAGTAGCAGGCTAAGGTCGTCTTTCCCTTCTCGGCGAGCATTTCTTTTTTTTGGCGACGTCTTCCTGAATGACGCGGGGTGGTTCGCGAGAAATTCCTTCGCAAGTCGACCATGTGGGTGGTTCCCCACCTCTTTTCCCCGAAGTGTTCCTTTTTCTGGACGCACCTCACAGGTAGGCTCTCCTCCCTCCCTTTGCTCTTATATGAAGAAAAATTTTTCTTCTCAAGCGATAGTAGAAGACCTTCCTTCTCTTCGTTCCGTATCCCCCAGATGATCCGGATAATGACTTCCCTCCTTTTGGCACGTGATTGTGATGATCGAGTCCTTTTCTTTTAGTCCTTTAAGTCGGTCCCCTCGAATATCGAGGTCGATTGAAGCCTCGGAGGCCGCCGATCCCACCGGAGTCTCTCGACATTTATCGGCAAACACTCAAGGCCCCTCCCCCCCCCTCCTCTGTCGCGACGGCGAGGAGTTCTTTTTTTTTTCTCGGTGTCTCACAAGGAAGACGATTCCTTTTTGCTCTCCGGCACCGGTAACCAGGAAAAAGATGAGTCAAGTTCTTTTTTCCCTTTGCGTGAACGTCCGTTGGACGTTTTCTTTCTCCCAGAGGGGTGCAGGTAGCCTCGATCGAGTCCCTGGGCTTTTTCCTTTTTCTCCCCCCCCATGATTCTTTTGTTTTTTCTTCGATAGCAGATTCTCGCCTCACCGAGTTCTAGGAGATTTCATTCTGCCGAAGAATTCCAGATGTTATTTCTCTCCCTCTCTCTTCCTGAGCATCGTTGGTACACGCCGCCTCTTTATTCTTTCTCTGGGACCCGATATCCTTCAGCTAGGCATCGCCCGCCTGCTTCTTTTCCGCTGCAAAAGGAAAGGGCCCTCTGTTTTCCGACGCGATATTATTCAGATGCTCTTCTCCACACATTTCTTCTTTCTTTGAACACATTCGAGTCTTCCTTCGTGGAGCACGCCTCTTCCAAACTTCAGTCAGTTGCTTTTCCCTACTTTGCCCCTCTTAGTCCATGCGTGAACGATATTTTTTTTCCCCTTTTCGCCCATTTCTTGGAAGGAACGCCCCCTCTTCTCTGACGGTGCGGTAAAAGATGAGGTCTTTCTTTTTTTTTTTTCTTCCGATCTTCTCAGAGAGATTCGTCGTAGAGCGGCCTCTTCCCCCCTCCTGAGCCTCATCGTTTACGACCGTCGTTTTTCCATTTTCCTTCTGCCCACGAAATTGACGGCTTTCCCCCCCCGAACGTTTACTTTTTTTCTTTATCAGCGTTGCGAGCGGTTGATTTTTCTCTTTGATCGAGCGGGCGTGCTCATTTTTCTTTCTTTCCAGCCTTATTTTGATGCCTAAAGCAAAGCTCCCCTTCCCGGGCATCGAATAATATTTCTTTTCCGCGCAAAGTTTTTTGGTGGCCTCTCCCTTCGTTGAGATTCCTCTCTTTCCGCCCGTTGGCCAGACAAAGGAGAGCAGCTTTTCTTGGTACAACATGATAGGAATCGGACTCCTCTTCTCTGTCTGGAATCATTTCACGTATCTTCCGATCCGATCTCGTGAGGACGAGCTTTTCTCTCTTCTCCCTTTCACTCACCGCCCTATTTCTTATCTCTTTCCCCGCTCCCAGGGAATAGGATAAGATTCTCCCTACTTCCCTTCTTCCAAGGTCTTTTTTCGAGACCCAAGGAAGATCCTTTTTTTGCGTCGCATGAAGACCCTTTCCCCTTGCCGGAGTGTGAGGCCTTTCCCTTTTTCGGGATTCTCCCTTTGAGGTGGGAGAGTTCACTCTTTTTCTCTTGCGATCACGAGGATAGACGTTTCTCTTTTCGCAAGAAGCTCCTCGGTTTTCGTGCATTCGGATTCAGCATCCCCAAAAGACCCTCTTCTTTTTTTTTGGCATCTGGATCACGAAAGCTCCTTCCATCACACTCACGTGAACACGGTTTTTCTGCATTAGCCGGATCTTCTGGCTCTTATCTCATGGTTTGGCCCGGCGTAGAAGATCTTTTTTTTTTCTTCTTTCCTGGTCGTCTTTTTCATCTCAGAGGCGGCTCAATCCTTTTCTCCTCTTTTATTTGGTTTTTTTTCGGCGCCCACATTGAAGTTTTATCCTCTCATGGTCGAGTGCAGGTTGTCATTGTTCCTTTTCCCCGCGTCGCCAAGATGCTGAAGGAACCTTTCCCCGCCGGTGATCTCGAGCGTTTTTTCCTCTCAGTTTTTTCACCGACTAGCCTGAGAACTTTCTCCTTCCCCCTTCTGGACTACCTCCCTTCTTCTCGCAGACGGACGTGAGGGAGAGATTTTTCTTTCTTTTGCAGCGCCGCAGTGGTTGCCTTCCTCTTTTTCCATCCGCCTTTCTTTTTCACCAATTGTCCACGCAGCATTTTCCCCCCCCCCTCCTCGGCAAGGCTCTCCTTTTCCCCTCCCTTCTGATCGCCTCCTTCAGCGGAGCGTCTGGTGAGCACTTTTTTCTCTTTCCGACATATTGGCTGTGCGTTTTCCTTTCTCTCGTACGATGACTTGCATCAATAGAATAGGAGGTCTCTTGGCGCCCTTGACTTTTTCTTTTTTCGGGAGCATTTTTGATCTCGCCTTTTTTTCACGGCTGTCTTTTTTTTTCTTTGCAGCGGCACGCTAGCGGGTTTCCCCCATCGGTTGACAATCTGACGTTTTCCTGCGTGTCGGCCGAAGAACCCCCTTTTCGGCTTCCCTTTTTTGTGTCAACCGCCGGTCGAGAATATCCCCCTTTTTTTTTGCGCGAACGAGATCGCTCTAGCGAGTCGGCGAGGCCGCGCGTTTCACCCGCGTTAATCACGGAGTCCCTTCTCCTCCCTTTCTGGTCAGCACAAGGATACATCTCTTACCACACGCCAGATACGAAGATTAGCTCCTTTCCCTTCTGGAGAGGCTCGAGGTTCTCGCGTGACATTCCTTCGGCGAGCAGAACGACATAGGCCCTTTATGACGGCATCGATCCCTTTTTCTCTCCCGCGCGATGGCCCTTCTCTCCGTTGGTGTTGTTGAGAGGTGTTTTTTTTCCTATTCGATATCGGCGACACGCCTATTGAATTCCCTTCCAACGCGGTCGTGCGAACGATGCCGATTTTTTTCCTTTGCGGAGGAATCCTGCAAATGCGAAGGCACGCGTCCAAGCCTATTGTCCTCCGTTATATGGCGTGTGGTCGGAACTCTTTTCTTTTTTGTGATGACCAGACTCGCCGATGCGGGTCCCTTTTCTTTCTTCGCGACGATGTGGTCTCCTTACGCTTTGTGGTTCGATCCTTTCAACGGCGCATTGATCTTCGATCTTCGGTGGTCTCGTCTTTCTCGCGGCAAGGCAGGATTGAAACGCTTTTCCGAACAACCTAGAGTGAAATCCCTCCCCGGAATTTCTCAACAATGTACCAGTTTTTTCCCCCTCTTTAAAGTTGTCCCTTCTTTTCTGCCGCCGCATTCTATTGATGCACTTGCATTTTTTTTTTTCGACAAACGGGTATTTTGCTTCCTTGCCCACAATGTAGTGACAGCGGTTTTCTCCCCCTTTCCTTCACGTCTCGCTTCGCAGACCCACTTTTGCCGAATCCGATAGTCTTCTTTTCTTTTTTGCTCAAAAAACCCCCAGATCAAAAGAATAGTGCCAAAGATGTCATCCTTTCCCCCTTAAATTTTTAGTTTCGTGGAGAGGGACTCTTACACGGCTGCTAATAGTGGCTTCCCCTTAGTTGACAAGTTGAGTATTCCCCCTTCCTCCTTTGATTCCTCGTTCTGACAGCATCGGGCCTTTCCGAGAAAACGTAGAGTCTCCCTGCACGTCTACAATGTGGGGTTTTCCCACCTTCCTTTTCACTTCTTTTTTCGGCGCAGAAACGAGGTCGGATTTTTTTCTTCAGCGGACGCGTTCAGCCTTTTTCCTCGTCCGTGGAGTCGGCTCTTCCCTAGATCCGGATCATTTCCGTGTCACCGCGGGGTTTTTCGGCGTGTCCCCCAACAGCGTGACGTGGCCGTGCCAACGAGAGCATCCTTAGTTGCCGACCTCCTCTCTTCCCCTCGTGTTCGCTTTTTCCCGACCCGGCGATACTCGTGATCTTCCTCCCACCGCCTGGCAGTATCGTTTTTGTTCGTTCGCCGGGGAACCTTCTTCGCCGTTTCGGGTGCGATGATAGTCTTTCCTCCGGTAACCAGGACAACGAGCGTAAGTTTTTTTTTGACGCTGCCGTGAACGGCAGTTGGCTTTTTTTGGCGTGTCTGCCTGGGAGCTTTTTTTTTCTTTTTTCGCATCCACGATCACTTTGTTCCGCATCCCCTTACCTTTTGATCGAACGACTGGCCCTCTTTGAGATTTCCTCTTTACAGATGCGGAGGATCTTCCCTTTCTCTCCTTCTCCGGGCAGACGTGATTTTTCTGCACGGCTGCGCTTGGCCAATATCGTTCGTATAGAGAAGCCCTTTTCCCCGAAGGCGGTCCATAATTTCAAATTGACCCTTCCCCCGCGCAGAATTCAAGGTGAGATGTTCTAAAACTCCTTCCAGGGAGGAATCCAGTGGACGTCAAAGTGAGCCCCCCTTCTTCCGTCAGCGTGGCTCTCTCAGCTTCAATTTTGTGACCGATTCGTTCGTGCGGGCGCCCCATTTTGTGCAGAAGTAACTCGACGGCGTAAACGATGAGGATCAGGTAGGTTTTCCTTCCCTAGTTCCTCTCTCTCTTCGCGTCGCGATTGTTGGCACGCCATACTGAGCCCCCGTCGAGCGGGGCACTTCTTCCCCTCTCAATTAGGGAGGCAAATGGTTCCCCTTCTCACGCTCCGACCGGGCGTGAGCTCTCTTTTTATTCCTTTCTTGATCGAGCCGGGAGTGCCTCCCCCCTTTTCTTTTTCTCTGAATGTGATCCGCCCTGTTTTCTTTGTTTTCCCCCACGTTCGGGCATAGAATAGCGCGCCTCAGCAGAGCCCTTTTTCAGGCACGTTCTACGTTGTTTCTGCCTAGTCTGCTCGAGACCCTAAACAACTATTCGTGGCGCCCCCTTTCTCCACGATCTTTTTTTTTCCAGTTTTTTCTATTATCTTGATAGAGATATGCCAGATCATGCGCAGAATGCACTCGTCGTTCGCTCCGATCCGTGAGGCGCATCTCCTTCCTATCTTGTCCCCCATGGATGATCGTGGATGAGAAGTTTGCCTCCCGGATCGATGAGACACGCACCCCCTCCTTTTGCACGACGCCAAACGGACGTAACGGCAAGGTCCTTTTTTTTTTGTCTTTCCTCATGAGACCTAAAGCATCGTCCCCTTCCGCACGCAGTCACACGGCCTGTTGCGGGCCGTCGCGGACGATACGGAAGGGCGGTTTTTTCGATTTCATTTTTTTTCTTTCCCATTCGGCGAAGACGAGAGAGAGCGCGGCGGCCTCTTTCAACCTCTAGTCCCTGGCCAAGTCACCGGTGCTTTTCCCTCGGACTCATCATCCCCCCCCCCTCCCCCCTTTCTTTTTTTTCTCGAGATCAAATGATAATTTCGGCCGGCGTCGACGACTCTCTTCTCTGTCGCCGAGATACGCCGGTTGATCTCATCTTTTTTTTTCCCTCCCTCTTTCTTGACTTGAAAAGGTTAGTCTATTTGTCGAGAATAGTGTTCGACGTGCAGGTGTGTGCCCCCCCCCTCTCTTCGAACCCCTTCTGCAGGAAAGACGTCGACCCTCATCTCGCGCGGACCCCCCTTGTCACGACGAGCCTGAGCCCTTCTCCCCCCCCCCCCTCTTTAACCTTACCTCTCGCCGACGAAGGGAGGGGTTCCTCTAGCGCGCCCGTGGTTGCAGACAGTCCCCTTTCTCTAATTCCATTGTCCGAAGATTTTTTTTCCCTCAGACCTTCCAGGCTCGACCCTGTGGAAGACTACTTCTCTTTCTTTTGTGGTCTGCGCGATGTCCCGAAGCGGAGCGCTTTTTTTCGTTTTTTCCACGCGAGCAACCCCCCTGGCGGACGTGACGCTCAAAGCCCCCCTTCTCCTTCCGCCTAACGCCGAAGCTCACCTGCCCTTTTCGAACTTGCCGCCCAAAACGGCAGGGGAAAGAAAGTTCCAGCGCGCGACAACAAAAAGGTTAGCCAGAGGGGTGTCTCCCCTCTGTTGTACAGTGTGAGACATGGCCGGCCAATGACTCCTTACCAGGGCACGCTAATGAGGGGTTCTTTCCCCCCACGCTGTCCTATTGAGCCGCTTTAGCCTCCAACACATCAACGGCAGTGTAGCATCCCTCCTTCGACGCAAGGCTCTCCCCAGCCGCCGGTTTGCGCGAATCGAGATCCTCGTCTTCTCCCCCTTTTTTTACCGGGTGTCTAGTCTTCACGGACACACAAGGGGAGGCATCAGAAACCTTACACCGTCAGCGGCGAGTATGGTTTTTTCTGCGTGCACGAGGGTTCCCCCCTTGAATATCTTTTTTTTCCCCAGCAATTGGGCGAGGAGCGGCTACGCTTTTTTCCTGACCCCATGCGAAAACTCGCGGCGAGCAGCCCCCTTTCTACGACCGCGTTGATGCCGGCCTTCCTCTTCCAGAGGACTCGGAGTTTTCT
>Ga0179593_1449512_pt1 | contig 11229 bp, 14 predicted proteins | sample CZODoug2_1_08_16_FD_185931 | JGI IMG/M metagenome (GOLD analysis project Ga0179593, IMG submission 185931) | Vadose zone soil fungal communities from Angelo Coast Range Reserve, California, USA - CZODoug2_1_08_16fungal (PacBio error correction) | ecosystem: Environmental > Terrestrial > Soil >... | reverse complement strand
TCCTCATTTGAATGTCTTGTCGACGTCTACGTCACACCTCCTCTCACCGACCAGGGACTTCCCCTCCGGTGGCGATTTCTGTCTACTCTTTATTCCGCCGCGTTTGATTTCTGACCGACGAGGGAGCCTTACAAGGTGTACTTCTTACGGGTCTGGGCGTAGTTCGTACTCCGCCGAGGTCTCCACAAGAAACACCCGAACTCCCCCTTGGCCCTTCCCTTTTTTCGAGTTCTTGCCCAGGTATGACCGAAAGTATGGACCTCCTTTTTTCCCCGACCTAAGGTTTAGCTGGGCGCTAGATTTCCCCTCTTTTACAACCATTCCGTCCTTGCTTCTATACACCCTCCCTACTCGAGGGAGATGCGCTCATGTTGTCTGGTAACAGTCAGCGTTCACTGCCAGTGAGATGGCACCTTGTCTTTTTTTTTCCCACGAGCGCCCCATGAACGTTTAGGGCAGTTCTTAAAACCACCCGGGTTCATGTAATTGGGAAGCCCAAGGGTTGTGGTGCTTCTGCGCATCAACTCCCCCTCCGTGGTTACACCTCCCTTTTTTCCTGTTCGGCCTCTCGCTCGTTTTCCGGCTTCCTACTTCTGCACAGAGTCAGGACATGGTCCCTACGTATCTGTTTTGACGATGAAATTCTGCCTTCTTCCCCCACGAGGCTCATTTGGGTGCTACGGAGAGGCTCGGTGATCGTCCTCTTGATTCAGAGTCTTGGTAAAAGTCAACTATCCGACGCTTTGCCGTCAGCGGTCGTCATGTCACCCTCTTCTTTCTCTTCTCCGCTCGCGCCCATTTGGTACTTTGTTCCCCTTGAAAAGTGGCAGGACTAGACTTCCCTCTGTTATCCTTGGTCTTCTTGCTTAGAACGTTTGCCCGCTTTCTGGTCGGCATTCCCATTTTCCCTGTCGTATCGTCCCCCCCCGGTCGACACCGACAGAGATGTAGCCCCTTATCCTTGATCCTCTTCCTCTTAAGTCAGTACACATGTCGGGTTTTTCCTTTCCACTACATGTGTGGATCTCTGCTATATTTCCGATTACTTTTGCCACCGCTTTTCCTGTTGTCAGTTGTTTTCAGCCTCTAGCTCGAGGTTTTTCAATCCCAGTCCGCCCTACACAACCACCCTCCTGCCTCTGTCCCCATCAGTTCCACCGACTCAAAGTCTGACGGTTCACTTTTGCAGTGGGACGTGGGTACGTACGCACTCCTTCTGGCCTTTTCCCTATCCGTTTCCACTTCGGTTAGCAGAATGGTGCGCTGGCTTGTCCATGCTTTTTTGGCGGCCCCTCCTGTGTCGCTTTTCGTAGTTGGCTCCTTCTTGTATCCTGCCCCCCGTACCCTTCGTCGCGCCCCTGCGTTGAAGTGGCATTTTGGGTCATTTCCTCTTTGCCATCTGACCTGTTGCGCGTTACGGGCCGCGAGGGCGTGGTGCGCTTTTTTCCTTTTTGTCTGCCTGCCTGACTCCTCTAGGGTCTCTCTTGTTTTTTTCCCGTTCAGCAACTTTAGTCTCTGTTCCTATCACCCCTTCCATCGCGTGTTCTTCCGAGCGCATTTCCGTTGCCGTCACCTCTTTCCTCTTTGTTCACGGTCTTCTCCCCCCCGATGATCCTCCTTTTTTGGTAACAGTGAATTGAGAGCTAGTTCCGGAGTTTTGAACGATGTCCCACCTTGCGCCTGGGACACGGTCCCCGCCTGCCTTTTCCCGTGCTGTTTACGCCGTTTTATAATTTGGTGTCCTTCCCTGGACGAAACTTGCGCCTTTTTTTTCTAAGCTCTTCGCATTCGTTTCTTCTTCCCCCCTGGTGCGATTAGGCGGCGGGGAGGGATCTCTCCTCTTTTCTCACTTTGTTTTTAGCTTCATATATGGCTCAACCTCTGCCTCGGTTATCCCGTGCATTGCCTTCTGTTTCACCCTATGTCACTGACGTACCCTTGTGGGTCCTCTTTGGATTGCCACCTTTCCGTTTTTCACGTACATTCCCGTTGTCTGTTACATATGCTCAGGGCTTTTTTGCTTCCAACGTGCGTCACTTCCTGTTTCAACTACCTACTTCCTTACCCTTTTGATACCACACAGCGTCGGGGTGACGGCCCTGGCGCGCCCCACCCCCCTTTCCGGCATGCGATGTTACTACTGGCTTTCCCCTTAGCGCGAGATTGTACGTCCCGAGATCTACCTTTCTTTGACCGTTCAGTTTAGCACCAGTGAAAGCTCCTGCTCCACCCTCGTCCCTTCCCACCCGACCCTGACCATTTTCTTTATCTCTCCCCCGCACCCTCCTCGTCAGTCACCCTTTTTCCTCCCCCCATGCCCCAGTCCTTTTTTTTTCCCCTCGCAGGTTGGATCGTCTGCCGCGGTCATCATTCCTCAGACTTCCCTGACCGGAGGTTTCCTCCTTTTGGAAAGCTGTGCCTCCTGCGCTGACCGGGACTGTCATGTTTGCGCAGGGGACGGACTAGGGCGGCCTTTTGTGCGATCTTCCTCCCAGTGTCACGGATTCCCGGCACCTTGCAGTCTTCGCGTTTCTCCCCCCCTTTTCTTTAGAGGATGCCACCCGGAATGGGGTGGTGGTAAGGGCACCGATGAAGTCCCCGTCTTCACCTTCTCTTTTAGACCATACCCTCCAAGCATCTCCAAACGACCACCTCCCCTTTTTGAGCCACCCGTCGCACCCCCATGCTCTTGTGGAGGTGTTATTGTATGTTGTACTCTGTTGTTTTTTTTTTTTTACTCGGTTCATCGTGTCGCCTCTTTGGTCCTAGCATAGCCTAGCGCGGTTCTCCTGTTCTGTTTGTCAAGTCCGATCGATATACCTCTACGTCGTCTTTCCCCAGCCCAGCGTTAGACAGAATCTTACCCCTGTCAGTCGTCTGGTCTTTTTGCCCAATGGGAAAGTCCCTATAACACCTTGCGCTGAGCGACTCCCTTCCCCCCCCCTTTTGTTACGTGGCAGGCGACCGGCGAATCCTTTCTAGGACGTTCCTTCTTGAACGGAGAGGGGCCCTGTGCAGTCTCTGCAGTTGACCCAGCCCTGACCGCCGTTTTTTTTTGTCCTCATGAGACTTCGCTCTAGTTCCTTCTAGCAGGGCATTCCCGTAGTTCCTTCCTGTTTCCCTCGACCCTTGCGAAACCTGACGCTATAGCTGGTACCCCCCTGGTTTTTTTTTATGAGACCTCATACCCCACTTTTTGGGATCATTTGGGGGGTTTGCTTTCTCACTTTGCTCATCGTCTGTGGTGTTAGCCCGCTCATCGGTTAGGCCTTCGCCGTTCCCAGTGCGTTGCTTGCCCCCCCCCCCTCATAGTCTCCAATCGAGGACGTTCCTGGTTTGTAAGAGGTTGAGAAGATGAACCCTCGCCCATACCTCCGGGACCTCTGGGTCCCCACGAGGACATCATTTTCCCTCTTGGTCCGGTTCCCCCCGGCCAGGAGCGGCGTTCCGTTCGTATCCCCCTTTCCCTTCGTTCCCGTACTATTCGGCCCGGACCAACAGCAATATCCCTTCCCTTCTTTCTGAGGCCTGAAGGTATTTTTCGCTCCGGCTTTCATCGAGTTTTTTGTCTTCTCCTCCCTTTTTTCCCTTCCCCGTAGGGGGGAAGTTCTTTTGTTCGTGACTTTTGGCGTAGTAAACGAGATGATCGTCAATCTACCCTTTTTTTCTTCCTTCATTGTTTTTCGAGAGATGCCTTCTGTTATGCTTCGTTGAGCGCTCCTCCGCCCCGGCTTGGCCCCTACTGGCTCTTTTGATCTTCGAGATGCGCCCCGGCGGGCCATGCGTCTTCTTTCTGAGTCCCCTTATTTTCGTCTGGCTTATTCAGACTCTGGCCTGCCTCTGAGGCTTTTTAAACGGAATGGTTTTTTTTGGCTTTTTTTCTTTGCCTTCCCTGGCCATCGAAGCTTGCGCCAGCCGGGGTCTCCCCTGATTTTTCTTCCTTTTCTCTTGTTTTTAGGAAAGAGGTTCAGATTCTTCCACTCTCCGGCGCCTTCTCGGTGAGATGTTCGCTTGGGCTCCCCCCCCCGTCCTAGCGGCCGAGCCTGACGGGACAACAGTTTCCTTCGAAGGCCGCTTGCGTCGGACACCCCCCCCCCCAAACTTTTCCTTAGAATCAGCCCCTCTTTTTTTGATTGATGCGCATCACTCAACCATTTTCCCTGCAGCCCCTTTGGTCCAGCCTGTGTACTATCTACCAAGTCCCGACGTCGGCGAGGCTTGCTCACATTTTGCCGTCTGTGATTACAATAGTAAACTCCCCCCCTCCCCCCTTTCCTCTTCTAGTGTAACTCAACTCTATCTACCAGCCCGGGCTCTCGTTCATGTTAACACGCCCCTAGCAAGCTTTTGAGTTCCGCCTTTCGGCACTTCCCTCTCAGGCCTCTCTCAGCAAGGTTTACTTTGTTGCTGCTGGGCACGTTTTCTTTAAGTGGGCACCGTCTCGAAGTTTCGGGTAGGGCGGCGTTTTTTTGGCTTCCCTCCCCCCCTTCTTCGACCTGTCACCTTTCGTACTCATAGGTCCCCCCCTGGTCCATGCTTCTCCTTCGTCCCCAATCTTTCCTTCACAGGTCGGACCTGATCATTTAGAGTATGACGGTCAAAACCCGAGGGCCTTCCCTTTTGTTCGCTTCCCATTTCTCCATATTCGAATTCTTCGTTTGGTCACTCCCGCTCTTTCCGTATTTTTTTGTATCCCCCCCCCCCCCCCCCCTTTTCTTATTCCGTGCAGTCCGTTTCCCACCCCCCCCCCAAACACCCCACTTTCTTTTGGTCCCCTTTTCATCGTCCCGGCAAGCGTCACCTTTTTGCATCGGTTCTCGGTGGGTTTTCCTTTCATCTCAACTTCACTCTTTTTCTTTTGCGAAGACAGTCGGTTCGCGAGAGTTCCTTGCATGGTGAAACCTTCTTCTCGTCTTCGCCCTTTCTGTCAGCCTTTTTTTTCGTTTTCACTTGTCTCCTTTGAAACGATTTTTCGGCTCCCCCCCCCCTGAAGATTCCTGAATTTCCCCCTTGTGAGTTCCCTGGTTGGTTGTTTGGCGCAGTTGTCTTTTTTTTTGAGTCTGTGCCGGTTTTTTTTTGTGTTTGGAACTCGTCGCCCCAGCGGGATCCGATAGCGGATCTTGCTTTTTCGTCAGAACTGCCTTTCTTCTAGTGCTGATTCCTCCAGCCTCCCCCGTCGCCCTTTTTTTTTCGTTCTCTAGTCGTGCCGGGTTGCGCGGCCCCTTGTTTTCCCCTTCCCATTCCTTTTTAATTGATAGTCTTAGTTTTTGGTCCTTTTTCAGGGAACGCCCTCCTCCTTCCGTGCTTCGTGCCTTTGGGTGCATACTCCATCTTCGTTTCGTTACGAGGGGTCTTTACCTTCTTCCCTCTTCGGTTTCGAGTCACTTTTGTTTTTTCACGATGCGCCTTGCTGCCTTTTCTTTTCATTCTGAGTAGAGAGCGCGCGGGCCCTTTTATCGTGCGACGATTCCCACACGTTGTTTCGCGTAGCCTTATTTCACCCCCTAGGTCGAGCGATCACCACCCCGTCGGCGCAGATTGTTTCCCTGTATGCCCCATACCCTTTCCAGTCACGGGCTGCGCCTTACCCTGCTGTCTCATCAGAGTTGTCCCGCCGACGCACTACTCAATTACCCCGGTCGGCCTACCCCGCTCATACTCTGCAAGACGAGGAAACACTAAAATTTTGAGACCCCCCCCCCCCCCCCCCCCCCCCCCCCCCCCCCCCCGCCAGACCCCCCCCCCCCCCCCCCCCCCCCCCCCCCCCCCCCTCCCCCCCCCCCCAGGCCCACCCCCCCCCACTTTTTGGCGTTTCGTTGCTACCCGCACGTTCTACTTGCAAATGGCCGCCAGGGGTGTTATTCGTGGTGACAGCAGTTTACTTTTGCTGTGACAGGAGCTAGATCTAATTTTTCCGGTTCTTTCACGTCCTTTGTATTCGCCTTCCAGTTCACGCTCCTCTGTCGCCCGCACGTCCCTTCCAAACCGCTTTTCCCGTACCCGAATCTCCACTGCCCTTTCCAAACCTTAGAGGCACGGGCACATGCCCCTTTCTTTCCTTTTCTTTTTTCAGTAGCACGTGTTCCACTCCCCGACATACTCACTTTCGACCGCGGCTGAGTCCGTCGGGGGCATCATGGGCCCCCCCCCGTGCCCATGATTCCCGTGTATTTTTGACGACCCGGCTTTTTTCGTCGGAGCAACGGAGGCCGGCTTTCACTTGAATTCTTTTTTTTCGGCTTTCCAGAGTCCCCGCCGCTCACAGGGGACGTTGAGAGTTTCTTTTTCCCCCCCGAGGTTATTCCACCTAAGTGGTTTGTGATTTTTTCCCTCCCTCTTGATCCTTCACAGGCCTTTTGCTCCATCCGAAGGACATTACCTTTCCTGTGTTTTGTGCCCAAACTCACCGTTTTAAGTTTGATGAGCATCTCTGCCCTGATTTAGATTTCCCTCATTGAACTGCTTTTTTGATTCTTTCTGTTCTGTCGTTCGCCGTTTGCGTCACTTCAGTGGACCCCGCAGACAAAGCTTCCTCCCTAGTTCTTTTTCGTTTTAGCGACTTTTCACAGTCCTCCTAACAGGAAAACTCTCGCGTCCTTGCCCCAGTTTCGGCAAAAGGTTGCCCGCCCTCCACTTAATCCCCATTGCTCTTTAGTTAAGCGACTTCCCTCCTTTTGTGACTTTTGGCTTGTACCGCTGCCCCCCCGCTGGAGTGCTAGGTTCCCATCTTGAACCGTCTCGTCCTGTTGCCGAGTCCTTTCCTTTCGTCCCGCCATCTCGCCTTTGGCAGACCGATTTTCTTTTCCTTTACCAGTCCCCCATTTCCCGCAAGCCCAGAAGAATTAGGTTTTCCTTTCTTTTCTCCTCCCCCATATCATTAGGAGGCAAACCTGCTTTTGTTGTCTGGTGTATTTTTTTAACCAAACAACCCCCGCTTTGGCAGACTGCAGGTGTTCGTGTTTTCTCCTCTTCATAATCTCCTGTCCTTATGCTTGGTCTGCTTCCTACGCACTTCGTTCCGGCACATTCCTTCCTCGAGGACGTGCCTTTGCCCTCTGTTTTCATGACTGAACCTCTTCCTGCCCCATACTCTTTTCCCAATGTTATTGCCACCGGCGGTCCCCTCCATATTTTCGTATGGTTCAAGCCTACCCAAAGACTGGCTAGGGGTGTCTTTTTTCCTTTTTGGTTGCATCGGTTTTCCTATATCCTTTTCACCCCCTCACGCCGTCTCTGTGCGTCCGGCGGCCCGACGTGTTTCTTGCCGGTTTTTCACATCTCATCTTCTGGGCCCGGTCGGGGCCGTCTACGTAGTTTTTTTTGATTACCTGTTTCGTCCACCGTAGTTCGTGTTCTAGTCATCTCTCGTTTGTTGTGTTTTTCTGACTTTTCATGTATTGGCGCTTGACACGTTTCGTGGACTTCATTTGACCCTCCACCGTGTCCCAGAAGGGCAAGGACCTTCCACGTCTGACCCGATGGTTTACCTCTTCTACTTTTCTCCTCTTTTCAGCGCCGCCCTCCCTTTGCTTGTGAGTCACTCTTTTAGGCCTCCTTGCTTTTTGGTGCAACCCGTAGTCATTTTTTTACCACCTTCTTTCCGTAACCAGATCTTCCTCCCCGCTGCCCTGGCCACAACTTTGCCCAGAGGTTCCCCCGTTTTTATACGCGAAAGTACCCCGGCCCCTCGAATTTTCGCTGTCTTGGGTGGGCCCTCACATGCGGTCCCGTCTGGCGAGAAAGAGGTTCAGCGTCCACCCCCTTTCCCTTCGTCCGCCTTACCACTTTGAGTCTCGATGTCATTTGTTCCCGTTAACCAGCACCATCTTCGGGCCGGCGCTCCGTCGCGTCTCGGGAGCACTTTGTGCAGTCCCCCGCAGTGCCTTTAACTTCTATTTGAACCACACCCCCAATTGGGCGTCTCTTGGGCAGCAAAATCGGGTTTTTTGCTGATTTTTTGCGCTTCCCCACCCTCCCCCCCCATTTTTTGAGTACAAATTCCCAGTTGTTTCACGTGGAGCCGCCTTCGTGCCGCTGGTGTGCTGTCATGGCATCGTCGGCCCTCCCCGTCTTAAGACTAGAGTCTGGTCCGGAGAGTTTTCTTCTATATTGACTAATTGCCCATCTGGACTTCAATCTGGCGTGTTCCCGATCTTTTTAGTCGCGGCACATTTCTCCTCTCGTTCAATTATCCTTATTTCTTGGCCGTCGCACGCGCTTCTTGCTGAGACCCTCCCCCAGGTCCCACGGGTTCTGCGCTTAGCATCCTCCCCCATGGTTCCTGCTGGGCCCCTTTTGCACAGTTTCCAGAGCCTCTTTCTTCCTGGACTGCTGTCGGTTCGAACCTTTCGACCCCCTCGTGTCTCTTCCTTGTCCCTGGGAGGAGCTAGTTGGTGTCCCTCCGTCCGTGCCGAGACCTCACGACCTTGGTCGGACAGGGAATGCCATGGTTAACATCACTCGCCAATGAGGGTGCATCCACCCTTCTGCTTCTTCCTGCTTTATACTTCGCGTGCTTTTTTCGTTTCACGCCGCCTTTCGCGTCCTGTCTTTCCGTTTTTTTCTGACTCCACTCTCAGTGCACGGGTTCCTTTTAATCCCAAAACCCACCCCCTTCGCGTTTTCCCCCTCCGGCATTGTCCCTTTTGTACCCGCTCCCACGACCCGTTCAGTTTTTTCCCGGTTTCAGCGGGACTGTGTTGTCGTCGAATTTTAACCGCAGCCTTTCCCCCTTCTTCGGCCTCGTGCCCCTCCAGACATTCCCTTTCGTACCGAGATTTACTTCTTGTTTTGCGGCACAGCCGGATTCCCCTCGGCAGCGCGCCCCCCTGACGGTGGGGCTGAGGGAGTTGGCAATGCGTTTCCCTCCTGTGATATCGCCCAGGATCCCCTTTGCTGTGAACATGTTTTTCCATTTTGTTCTGACTTCTTCTTCCGAGTATCCTAGTGTTTCCGCTCGATGTGATACAGATTGTTTCCCCTTTTTCCGTTTTTTTTAATTTCCCTCTTTTGTGTGAATTCTACTTGTCTGGCTCCTTCCTTCAGGGGCCCCCGTTAGCTCGTTCGTTCCTTCGGAAATAGCTTTGGCTGCTCCCGAAAGAACGGATCGTTTTCCCCTTTTCTACATCGTCTCCTCGGTACCCTGGCTATATCTCTTTAGGGGTCTTACGGTAAAGTTATTTGGGGTTAAGATGCTTGCCCCGTTGCAGGGCACCCGGCCCGTTTTTTTTTTTTCCCGTTTTTTACTTTTTTTTTTTTCTCATGGTTTATGCTTCGCGTGCGTTCCTGCCGTGACTTTTTCTCAGTCGCCTGCCTCAAACTGGGTCTCGCCCCAGTTTTAAGAGGCCGCGGGAGGTCTTTCTCCTTCTTTTTTCCCCGGTTTTGTGGTTTACGAGATACTCCGTGTCCCCGTTCACTTGGCGACTCTCCGGCGTTTTCCGGAGACCTTTTTTAGACCCATTTCTGTCTCACCCCTGCTTCTAGCTTCCTTGCCACCCACCTGGCGTACAGCACGGTGGCCGTACGTATGAGTACTTCGGTCCTTCTCCCTTTCCCTCGGGCCCCTACATTACCCCCTGAACCCTTCTTTGTGGCTGTCTCACGCCGTTACTTCCCCACGTTGCACTTTTTTTGCTGTTACTATGTGACGCGCTCCAGTGGGTATTCGGTATGCCTTTCTCCTCATGTCAGGAAGAGTACCGCATCCGCCCATTGCTAACGGGCACTAATCATTCCTCCGTCCCTGACTTCACATGCGGTTGCGCGCCCCCCTTCACCCGGTGTGGTACCACGCTTGCTCTCTTCCTTTCGTCCCCCAGCCATTAGTCTCCGGCCGTGCCGCCACCCAGTCTTTCAATAGTCTAAACCCCCCCGTTCTCAGCTCTCCGCGTCGAACACCTAGTGTCAACCTTTTCCGCATCCTCTCCGTGACAGTTTTGCTTTTCCGCCGCGTTTTTTTGACTAACTTTTTCCATCGTTCCCAGTTCGCTTCTGTCCCCTTCCTATATCCCTTTTTGGGCACGGAGGCTACTGCCAAGGCCTCCGCCGAGACGACCCTCCCCCCCCTTCTTCCCTTTCCTGTTTCAGTTTGATTTCCGAACGAGGGATTCCAACTCTAGGTTTTGGTTGTTTTTCTCCGTACGAAGTTCCGTGTCCCGTTGGCGCCCCCGAGGAGATTTTGCTTGCCCCAAGCAGCACTTACTCTTGCAGGGCGGTTCTCCCCCACTTGGAAAAATAATCTTAAGACTTTCATGCTAATGAGTTGTGTCCCCCCCCCCTCATTGAACTGTCTCTGATTTCCGGGCATCAATCGTATCTGTTCGAAGCTCTGTGTCCCTTACCAGGTCAACACTTCCCCCCCCGCCCTATGTCCCTTGAAGCACTACTTCATCTTTTCGCTTCTCCGCGACATCCACTCGCACGTACACCACTGTCGGACCCTCTTGATGCCCCTTTTCTGCAACCAGGTGAAAGCCCTCACCTCACACCCCTTGCTGAGTCCTCCTCTCTTCTCCTCTTTTTACCGGTCCTGATCGTCCGCCTCTATGTTATGGTTTTACCTCTCTTTACCATTACGCCCGGGCCATTTGCGCTCTATCGTGTGACCATGATCGAAGACGTGGGCGTATTTGATGGATTTTCATACGCTGCCCCGGCAGTACAAAGGCAGGCCTGAGCCAGACTTTGTGTTCTTTGATCCGCCTCCACGGGGTCGGATGCAAACCTGAGTGGCAAAAGGGAGGGTCTTTTGGTCTTTCTGAGCATCCACCCCCCCCCTCTTTGGGCTGCCCCCATCTCTAAGTTTTTTGTCTTTACTTTCCGCTGGCATCATATTCATTGGGGACTGCTGGTCACGCTCGAGAAGAAAGTGATGTTCGGCCCCCCTTTTCCCATATCAGGTTCCTGTACACCCGTGTCTTTTCTTTTTGTGGACCTCTCCTTGCAGTATCACGTACAAGACCTTCCTTTCCCTCCTGGTTTTCCCCCGGCCCCCTCGGTGGATCCGGGGCTTGGCAACCATACCTCACAAACTTTTTTCTTAGGCTTAATATGTTAGTCTTTTCTGGTATTTCCTTCTCACAGCGAGACAAACGACCGATCTATCCGATCCTAGTCAGTTCCGCTTCCGCCTGGCTTCCCGACGGGTTTGCTTTCTGACTTCGAGGAGGATCTACCAATTGGGCAGACGGCGTGGGCCCCTTTTTTTTCGGATTTGCTTATTCAACGTTG
>Ga0179593_1423000_pt1 | contig 11229 bp, 14 predicted proteins | sample CZODoug2_1_08_16_FD_185931 | JGI IMG/M metagenome (GOLD analysis project Ga0179593, IMG submission 185931) | Vadose zone soil fungal communities from Angelo Coast Range Reserve, California, USA - CZODoug2_1_08_16fungal (PacBio error correction) | ecosystem: Environmental > Terrestrial > Soil >... | reverse complement strand
TCGGTCTGATCTCCGTTGCTTTTTTTTCTTTTCCCTCCCTCGTCTTTTCTTCCCCTTCTTTTTCATTCCCTTGATCGCCGCTCCTCCTGCCGTGATTTATGTTTTGGTATGTCCTGAGCCCCCCCTCTTTGACTCTTCCTCTCTCCTAACTTCGCTTTAACATGTCCGCCAATTTAAACTCACTAATTTACTTTTTCTTGATTCTATTTTTTCTTTTTTTTGTGCGAATTGGACAGCTGCCGTCTCTACTATTACGTGCTCTCATCTCCCCCCAGTCAACTTTTCCCTGACTCACATATTATTGTGAAGACTCTTTGCTTTTTCCCCGTGAAGCCCGCCGCTGCCATCTTTGTTTCCTCCTCAAAACCCTTTCCCTCCCCGTCTCGTTCATGCCCCCTCCCTCTAGCTCTTTTCCTTTCCTCTCATCCCTACCTAATCCCCTATCTAATTATTCCAATCCTCGGATAAATGGAACGTCACGTGTCTTTTTCCCCGTCCTTTCTGCCTCAGCCCCCCCCAATCTGAACCCCTTTTTCCCCCGATCTTCACGGATGGTCACCCCACGATGCATGCATCCAGATGTCGCTTTGTCTCCTTTTTACATCTGTGCCCGTTTTCGTATATGTATGGCTTATGGTATCGCTTCCTCTCCAACCATCCATCGCTCCCTCAGCGCTCCCCCTTTCTGATTTCTGTCCCACATGTGCATTCCTTCTTCTAGCATAAGTTCTCTTCTGCGCCTGATCTTCGTGTCACCGGCGAAACCACCCCGCTGGTACCCTGCTTTGTTTCGGCTTCGTCATAATTTGGCCGCCACCCCCTTCGGCGTAAATCTGCCGGGGACTGTCAGTACAACATGTAAATCTTTTTTTTTTTTTTTTTTCTTTTTTTTCTTCAATTTTCTTGAACTCTCCCCCTTGTGGTCTGGATGTTCTCCTCCGGATCCCGCCTTCCCATTTCTTTTCTTACGACGGCCCCTTCTCTTAAGTCGCTGCCTTCCCCCCCCCACTTTCCCAAATTTTGGGCTCCTCCCTCTCTTTGAGGTAGAAGCGGGGCTCTTCCGCCTTCCGGCCATTTTCCTAAGTCCGTTCCTTCTCTGAAGCGTTGTCGTTCCTTTCTTATCTGCCCTTGCTGTCTCTGCTGGAAAGTTTAGCTGTAGCGTCGCGTAGTTGTTCTGTCTGGAGTGTAATAACGGCCTGACTTCCCCTAGCGGCGGGTTGCCCCAGTTTGATCGTCCCGGTCTCAGTTACGATTCTTCATATCCTTTCTATTCCCCAGGAAGGTCGCCCCGCTGCATCAGAAGAAGATCGGGCAGCTCGGTCAGGCTCTTTTCCCCTTTTCCCTCCCTTTTAGTCTCTCTCTTTCTTTTTTCGCTTCAACATACACCGTCCCCCCCCCTCCACTACGCCTCGTATCCTCTCCCTCATTTCGACGTCGTTCGGTCGAGCGACACCAGTCTTTTTCCATACCTGCGATAGCCTCCTTCGCCTTGTTTTCACCGGACGTGCGCCCGCTTTTCTTCGCCGCGTGCCAAACATTCTTTTTGTTTTCGATCCCTTACCCTGTTTGCCGTACCTTGGTCCTGTGGTCTGTTTCCAGTGGTTTGGTGCCCTTTTCTCCTCTCTCACCTCCCTAGCGCTTTTCTTCCCTGGCTCGTCATGTCCATGCCATACTCCTCCCGCCTGCCTCTGAGTTTCCATGCCTCCGAAGCCCTGTCCTTTTCGCTCAAATGCAGTCCCTTGCCCCTGACATTCCTAGATTTTTTTTTTTCCTTCTTTTTTTGACAAGCGCATTGGCGAAACGACCTCTCATTTTCAGCGTCAGAGCTTTTTCCCCCCGGAAAGCGTTTTTTGACAATGTAAGCCAACCCCCGAGTTTTTTCCTCCTTCGCCTCTACGGTGCCCGTTGCCTCGGTGGTTTGCCCTGGGCAGACCCCGAACTTTCCCTTGTTCCCCCTTTTCGATTTTCTTCACGTGTATAAGAGATCCTTTCCCCTTTTTCAGGAATTTTCTTTCCCTTTTTGTCTCCCTCCTTGGAGCCTTCGTCGCGGCAACTTTTGCTGTGGACTTCGGTGATCAATGTAGAGGAATGCGCCACTCGGTCTGTAGTGCCCGCCTGGCCCCCGTCCGGCGGGGGAGGAAGCCCATGCTGAATGACGCCAAAGAGCAGTTCCAACCCTACCATCTTTCTCACGGCTCTGGCCCCGCGAAAGTCAGTTGTCCCATTCCCCCTGATATTGTCCCTCTGTGGTGAGGCCCTCAGACAGGCAGTTAGTCCCTGCCTCCACCTTCGTTGAGTCTTCCCGGGGGTTTTCTTTTTCCCTTCCCCCTTTTGGCGTTTCCCGATCGAGCCTTCCCTTTTTCCCCCTCCGTTCCTTTTACCCTTCCATCGTTTCAATCCTTAGTCCCTCGGCATAGACTCTTCCTTACTTCTTTTCCACTCCCCAGGTTGAACTTTTCTCCGTACTACTTGGGAACCTTTCGCCTTTTCAGTGCCTCCCTTCCTTCGATGTCCGGCGTCGGGACCTGCCCGGGTGTTCGGCCAGTCGGATTTTTTCCGGGCTTTGTCTGCCTAGCCCTTTACCTTAGAACGCCTACGCTCTCCACTCTTACGAGCCTTCCTTTCTCCCTCGAACTGTTATTTCTCTCTGGAGCTGCGCGAGGCTTTTTCATTCAATGTCCCTTTCTACCTCCCCTCTTTCTAAGCCTCATACCGCACTTTTTTTCTCCTGATGGTCTCCCTTTTCCCTCTTTCCGCGAAGAGGTCTTTCCTCTAGATACCTCTAACTGTCTGTCCTCTTCGCAACGAAAAAGAATGCCGGACTTCAACTCTTTCGCTATAACTCCTACACCATTCCAGAAAGTTTATCTGAGACTAGAGGCCTTTCAGGGATGAACGTCAAGGACTTCCTCTATCTTTTTGTACTACCTCTCTTGAAGCGTGGATGCGTCGGCAAACTCCATTCCCACTTCTCGGATCGACTCCTTCCCCCGTCCCCAAACCTTCAACAGAAGTCTGCAACGTAGTGGATTGCCGCGATGTTTACGACTTACCGCTAACATAACCCCACCTCTCCACACCCTCTTCTCTTTCCCGCACAGAGGCAATTTTTATTCCCTCATATCTTCTTTCTTGGTCTTCCCCCGTTACCATTACTTCTTTCGTTTTATTGAAACAAGACCGCCGTCCGGGGGTGTGGTGGTGCACCGGACGCCTGATCCCTCATAAGTTTAAGCTCCGTTTTCCTCTCATGCAGGGCAAAGCGCTTTCCTCTTGCGTTTTTGTTTACCGCCTACAACAAAGTTTTCAGGTGGATCTGGTCCATTGTCGGATCTTGGACCAAGAAAAATTTTTTTCGGAAACGTCTCCCCCCTTGTTTTTTAGTGCTGTTTGTCATGCATCAGCCTTGCCTTCCTTCCAGTGCATTTTCTCTTCAGGAGGCCTATGTACCCCAGACGTTTTTTCGATCAAACTCCCTCAGTTGTTTTCGGCTTCTCCCGACCTTGCGCCGCCACTTGGGCTTTTTTCACCGTGCAAAGCACTTTCTTCTCAACGGGGACTCTACCTCAAGCTGCCGCGGAACGCGGTTCAGATCTCGAAGGCAGTCCTTCCTTCCCCCCACTTCCTTTCACTCCTATCCTGTCGTTCTTTATTCAGGTTTCTTTCTACACGCAAGCCATTTACTTCCATCTCGTTTGCTTTAAGAAAAGAGTTGTTGCCGGTTTCAGCGTCTGCCTCTTCTCTCCATTAATTTCCTTCGTTTTGCCCTTTTCCAGTCAGGTTCTTCCCGCTCGACTATCACCTCTTCCATCCTGAGAAAAGGCTTTTCCTTCGCTGACTGCGGATCCATCTCCACGAGGAGGCCTTGGTGTTGACTTTGGCTGTGCCGCTGTCCACTTTAGATTGGCTTCGGCAGCACGGCGCCTTGTTCCCTTTCTTCTCAAGTCGTTCGTCGCACCCGCTTCGCGGTCCTCTTTCTTATCACAACCCCTTGCCCCTTTTATTATACTTTATCGTCACGGCCCCTCGCGTGGGAAGAGTCACTGTGCACCCTTTTCCCACAGCCGTCCCTTCCTTACGTCCCATCAGAAAATGTCGCGTTGCGCAAGCGTGCCGTAGCTTCAGGAGATCCCGTGCCGGTCGCTCGAGATGATACATCTTTCTTTGAACTTTTTTTTTTTCGCTGCCCTCTTCGTGGTTGAGTCTTTTCTGCTATTGTGCTCAGCTTAATCAGTATTCCCTTTCCTTTTTCTTTCAAGGTAGTACTAGGCTGCGGCCTTTCGCCACTGCAGTCCTCTAATGGATTCCTTTTCTCACCTTCACCGGATTTGCATTACTTAGTCTTGTTATCCTGACTCTCTTAGTTCCTTCTTAGCCTCCATGTGGCTCCGGTTTCCCTTCGACCTCTTCCCGAGTCTATCTTTTCTTCATGGAGCTATTTCGTGCTTTGGGAGCTTCTTATTCCTTTCACCCCCCTTCGATAGCTTGCCCGCACGTCTAGCCGGAGCACGGCCTTCCCTTGCCCAGATGTCCGTGCCCGTCTCATCTGTTAACTTTTCATTTCTTCTTTGCTTGTATAGTGTTGGTTGATCTGCAGTTTGCTTTCTGTCGTGTCACTTGCGACCTGGTGTCCTCCAGACGACGGCCGTTTTTTTTTTTTCTATCACCCTCTCATGCGGCGTGTCCCTCGGCCTCAGCGTAGTTTTCCCTCCCCCAGTAGTAAAAGTAATTTCTCTTGTCCCCCTACTGGCCACGTACTAACTTAGTTAGGCGTAGCTCAGCTGGCCTTCCCTATGAATTTTCGTGCCCACGCATCACGATCGACCCTGTCCTAAGCCTGGTGAGTCTTTTTTGCTTTGTCCGAGCTGGCCTTGCCACAGACCAATTCGGAGTGCTCTACCGTCTACTCCCCCCAAATTATTCGTTTTGGTCAGGATTTATTCCCTGGTCCCCCGGACCGTCTGGTGAGTGTGTAAGCTGCCAAAGGTCCGTCTTAACTGTTCTTCCCGTGACTGTGAATGGGGCCAGCATCCGCGTCTGTTAATCTGTTTTCCTTTTTTTCCTCTTCCGGCAGTTCGTTCTCATTCCTCTTTCCCAGTTGCTTGATACAGTTCTGGATACGAAGTATCGTCAAGGACGGCTTTCCCCCCTCTGTAGCGTCAGCTTCCAGGTTGTCGACTTGTGCACCATTTTCCGGACTCTGTCAGGCCCCACACGACTCCCCTTCGGGGACCACTGTATTGAGTCGCGTCACGCCTGTTTCCATATCCTATCTCCCGTCCACTCGACCTGAGCGTTTTAAAAGGGCAATTCTTTCTCCCCCTACCCCTTGGGTCCTTTTTCTCTTTCCCCACGGCTTTTGCCAGGTCCCCCTCAGTTCCCGTCTGCCGACGCTGCGCTTACTTGTTCCCGGTCTACGTCGTCACGGCATTCGGACTTACTGGTGATTGCCACTGGGCGGGGCGATCCTGTTGCAGCCGACTTCCCTCGACCCTTAGGTCTACGGATCGTCTCTCTTCCCTTTCTCCAGTGTTACCGGCAAATCATTCACGCTGCTCCCCCCCCCCATTCACGGGCAAGAAACGATTCTGACTACTTATTGCGTTTTGCCGTATATCGGCCCCGTCTTGTCCGTGATCTCGGCTCTGGCCTCCCCTTGGGAGACAAGCCTCCCGATTTTTCCCCCTCCGCAGCGACCTGCAGTCCCAGGATGCATATCGATTTCTTCTGCTTCGTCCGCGGACCGCGCCCCTTTCGACTCGATTTCTCTCTCCTGCAGCCGAAGGAACCAATTTTCGGCCCCACGGGCCTGTTCCGGGTGAATTTTACTGGTTCGGTCTTGTCCTATTGATGGAATGAAAGCCGTTCCCCGGGGCCTCTCTTCCCCCAGTTTCACTTTTTAAGGCCTCCATGAATCTTGATGATGGACAAGAGCCCCTCCTCCTTGACTCCCCCCCCCCCCCCCTCCAAGGGCAGGTATGCACTCTCCGAGGGCCTAGAAATTCCTTCTTTCATCTGGCTCTCCCTTACGGTAGGGGAGCTCCCTTTTAATTCCTGCTTAAAGCTTTGCTCGCGCTCCCCGTTCTTCTTGGTGACTGCGCTTTTGAGGATGTTTGGCTCAGAGGTCCGCTCGCTGCCCACGAGCTTGGCTGTGCGTCTTCCTTGCACTAGTCACTTTCTGTTTCGATTAAGTGAGGTTTGATGAGCCGCTTCTTTTTCTAATCGCCTCGTGCTGTTTTCCCTTCTCTTGGTTACGACAATGTCCCTCCCCCTTTTTCGAGGCAGCCTTCGCACGTCCCGCTTGCGCCCGCGTGGAGTGTCTTAGACCTTCCGCTGCCAGGTGATCCTTCTCTTCGGTTGCATGTTGCGGCCGAGTAAGCATTTTCGAGATGTATCCCCGGCAACTTCCGATCCAGTCCCTGGTCGGGCAGATCGGCGACTGTGCTTTCCTAGCTTCCGGTTAAGCCACTTTCTTCTCCGACAGAACGATGCTTTTGTCCGTCCTTAGGGCTGAGAAACTTCATGAACTCACACCCTGGAGTCTCGAAGGCGAATTGCCCTCCCTTGCTGAATAGGCTCTCATCAGTAAACGGCTTTTCTTTTTCAGCTTTTTAAGAATTTCGGGCGCCGAAACGTCTCCGTTCCCTTTGACCCCGCTACCTTTTGCTCTGCAGTTTTTTTCCCTGAGTAAGGAGAACCCTTTTCCCCGGTTTCGATCTCACCACCGTGTGTTCTTTCAGGCGGGGAGCGCGACCTATTTGTCCCCTTAAGCGAAGGCATCTTGATTGCACTCTCAGCTTACCCCGGCTCTTTTTAGAGCCACCCTTTTTGTTTAAACACGGAGCCTTACTGGACACTCCGCACCCCCTTCTTTACGCGGTTTTTATATACAACCCCCCCGGACCCCCAGGATCCCGTCTTCTCCTGATGAGCACGGCCACTTAGTTTATCGAGGCGCTGGGCAAGGCAGTCTACGAGACGCCGGGGCTGGCCTACTTGAGTATCGAGGCGTCTGGGACTAGGTTGAGACATCCTCCTCTTCGAGAAATGTCCAGTTAGTGGTGGGTCAGCGTGACGGCGCTTTTTTCCTCGTTTCTGTGTGGCGACTTTGCCCCAGGCTTTTTCTTTCACGCTCCCACTGAGGCAGCCACGCGTGAGTCTCCTTTTCAGGTGATGTGCGGTCTGAGTCTCTCCCTTCTCTCTTTCTGGATTGGAGACGGCCCCTCCACCAGTCGTCTCGGTCGTACCTTCTCGAGGCCAGGTTTTCTTTCCTGTCCTACAGGAGCTTCGTGGGTCCCTTTCTCCTGCGCACAAACCTCTTGCATGTTTAGGTTTTCTGCGTTTTCTCGGGCCAGGGAGTTTGAAGGCCGGAGGTCTGCTGCTTTTCTTTTTTTGCTTTTTCGTATGGACACTACAGCTCTTGAAGCCAAAGTTTTTCCCGTTTCGTGCCGCCATCGTCTCCAGAATCCGGTGCGTCTGTCTGAGGTCTGTATAGGCCCCAGATTTTTTTTTTCGAAGGTCTTTTTGGTCTGGCCCTCGTTCCTCGCGCAGCTTCTCCGGGTAGAACACTTTCGCCGCAACTCCTTCTTTCGAGCTTTTCCTCTCTTCTGGCTTCTTTCATCGCGCCATTTGTCGCGAACTCTCCCCCGACCGCTCCATCTTTGTCCCTACCCGTGCCCGGCAACAGCCTCCTACAATACTCGGCCTTTCGGCCTCCTTTGACACTTCCCCCTCTTCCACGAGTATTGAACCAATTTTTTAATTGATTGGGAAATGGTCTTCTGAGATTGTTGACGACTTTTGCCTCAATTCTTTCGTCGCCCGATTTGAGGTCTCTTTCCTAAGTTTTCTCGTCACCGAGGACCGTGCAGTGAAACGCCATCACCCCCCAAGGACGAAGCTGAACTGCGTCTTCCCCTATCTTTTTCCCCTATATTCTGCACCTCTTGGACTGCTTTTTGTCGCGCCGGGATAAGGTCACTTCTGGGTTATTAGCGGTCTGTTCATCCATCTGACTTTGTCCCTTCGTCCGATAACCGGCCCGCGAGTATGCTTCGTTCCCTTTCTTCCCTCTTCCCCTTGCCGCAACTTTGCTTCGTCCCTCTCGACTGGTCGGACTCGCAGGGGCCCTCATTTGAGTTCCCTTTTCCCTTGGCCGTAATTTTTATGACAAGTTTTCCACCCGGATGTTCCCTGGTTTGGACCCGCCTTTTTTCGTTTTTGCACGAACAACCACGGGCTGCACTCTGTCTTTTTTCCCTTTCTCCCCCGCCTTCGCCCTGCCCCATTGTTGGGGCGCCCATTTCCCCCCGTGTACCGGTTTGAACCTCTCTATTCTGGCACTCTCCTATGGGCTGTTCGCCCTTTTCGTGTCCAGATTGACCTCACAACCATCGAACGTGACAGTCCGTTTTCCCCTTCCCCGTCATTTGCGCGACCATTTTTTACTTTTGGGTCGGGACTGAAGAATATTCGCCTTTTCTTGTCTGAAGACACGCATGGTTAGGGCCACGCCCCCCACACGCCCCGGCTCGTTTCTTTCGAGTGTCTCGTACTTAAAGCTCCCCCCCAACTGCCAACCTCCACTAATTCCAGGGACGGTCCCATGTGTTCAGGTTGGTTCCTTCATCCCCCTCCCCGCCTGCGGTGTCGCCCTTCGCTCCTATGATTTTCGTCTTTCTCCCCTTTTCCTGTTACCACCGGTCGCTGTTTATCCGCATGTGACTTTTTTCAAAAATCCGTAGTTCGACCGTCCTCTCGCCGTCTTGTTTTTGGGCCGGCCCGAGATTCGTTTCTTTAGTTTCCGTGTTCTTGCCCTTGCAGACCCTGAAGAGGTTACTGCTACGCCGCCCCTTTAGTTTACCAACTTGTCCATCCTTCCCACTCTCCCTTGCCTCTCTTCTTCGCTCTTTTTTACTTTCCTATCAGAGCGTCTGTCCAACATTTTCGCTCTTGCGTGCCTGGCGCTCTTATTTTTGTTGCGACCCCCTCCTACACGCTGGCACTTCGTTCCCTTATCTCCCTCCGGCCTTAACCTTCTGTCGCCCGGCCGACCCCTCTTCCTTCGAGTCAGCAAGCTCCTCCGGTCCTCTATAACCCCCGCCACCTCCGGTCTTCCTGCGCCCTGACGTACCTTATGCGTGTCTGAAGTCGGGCTTACGTACCCCGGGTTCCTCCCCCCCTTCAAGTATAGTCGTTCCTGATTTGGTGATGTTTTGGTTACTTCTTTCTTTCGGCCCTTTCCGCAGCTTCGAGACGTCCTGCGTTTCGTCACCATAACCACCGTCCTCTAGTAATGAAGTCTTTCAATGCTCCTGTTTGGACTCCCGTCCAGCCCGTTTTTCGCCCTCTCTTTTTTTTTTGCTGAAGACCACCGTATTGTGGTCCTTGAGAAGGGTCTACTGATTTCTCCCCCCCCTTCCGTTTGTGTAGTCGTTGTGGGGCGAGGTCCTTTATATTTTCCTTTCTCGAGAATCCGCACCTACATTCCCGGTGGTTCACACTTTTTTTGGCCCTGTTTCGGATTTTCTTGTGTTTTCGGCAGCTCCTTTGACACACTATTCGACTGGGTCCCTCCTTACCCCTTATCTTCAGCGAAATGTATGCAGCACGTGTTGTTGTCCCTCTTTTTTCCCTAGTTACCCGTTGTTCATTTGTTTGTTCTGTCTTTCCCTCTGTTTCCTTTAACTTCCCTTTCCCTTTGGAGTTGCTCGTTTTTTGCATCATTAACTTTCGTTTCCTCTTTCTTTTATAGGCTGATTGAGTTTTTTTATTTCTCTGGGTGGTGCATTGCCGGAAATTGTTTATGGCGGGTTTTTTTTTTTTTCCTCCTTCTCTGGGTTCAGCACGACTCCACGACGTCCTTTCGTTCCCCCCCAAATAATTTGGGTCTAGTTGTCCCCTCCACCCTTTGTCTGTGGGTTCTCTTAGCTTTGCTGTTATATTCTTTCCCCACTTCGCAAAAATCGTCACTCTACTCACAAGCGTCGGTCATTTTGTGGTTCACTGGGTACATATTGGAACCTCCTTTCTCGTGAGAGCTCCGCGGTTTGCTCGATGTCATCCGACGATTTACCCCATTCACATCATTCCCGCCGGGCTCGTTACGATCCCTCCACTTCCTTTTTCCCTCAGGGTGGGAAGCCCTTCGCGATCCACTCGGGCGATCGTCTCCACCCATCCCTTTCCTCCCCCCTGTTTTTGGAGAGATCTTTCTCGTCGCCTGAGGTCGAGTTCCGCGAAGAGTCCGATTTCTATTGAACCGTTCCGCTCTCTCTGCGTGATAGTTGTGTTATCTCGAGGTATTTCACCGCTTTTTTTTTCATAATGACATTCGATTACTTCGTATATGTTGAAAACTAACTCCCCGACGTTTGTGAGTCTAGTTAGTGATTTTTTTTTTTTTTTGAATTGGCCAGTTTTTCGAGACTAGCCGCTAGCTAAGATCCCCAGTACACGAAGTTGTTCCCCTCCTCGCCCCATATTTTTTGATATCATTTTCTTCTATTTATCGGTGTGACCCCGATCTGGGGATGATGAGACATTCCCCCCTGAGAGTCCCATGCCCCACCTCCGCGACTCTGATCACAGCTACCCCCCTCCTATTTCCTCCTAGCGCAGTGGACTTCCAAGACGAGAACGCTCACCGGGACGTCACGTTGAAGGCATCCTGTCCTCGCCAACAAAAGCGATTGACACTTCCGAGCTTTCTTCGATCTCCACCCAACACGACGTGCTGCACATGATGTCTCTCTCTCAAAATGATGTTTCATTGAGGTTTTTACCCCCCCCCCTTCGTCATTTTTTGTTCTCTTTTGCTGGGGGCACCTCCCCTTTCCTCCCGATAGCCTTTGCCCCCACCAAGCTTTTCATACATTTATGCTTGCCTATTTTCACTGTCTCCGCATATTGATTGACGGCGAGCGATTCCCAAAGACGAAACCCCCCTCCTCTCTTCGTCCAAGGAAGTCCGGTAGCCCCCCTTTCAAGTCCTGATGGGATGTTTCTTCAGTTCCCGACAACACTGGCCTTTTTCCCCACGGTAAATGACTTGAATGATCTCATTTCCCCCCCCTGAAAGGCTTCTGGAATTTTTGGGAAAGCTTTGGTTTTTCTTTTGTTCGGACTCCCTCATCCCATTTCGTGATGTGTCGACGTGTTATAAGGTTGCGCTCGGAGCATTCCCCCCCCCCCCTCCCCACCAAACGTCCGGTGTGCGGCCGATGACGT
>Ga0179593_1335642_pt1 | contig 11229 bp, 11 predicted proteins | sample CZODoug2_1_08_16_FD_185931 | JGI IMG/M metagenome (GOLD analysis project Ga0179593, IMG submission 185931) | Vadose zone soil fungal communities from Angelo Coast Range Reserve, California, USA - CZODoug2_1_08_16fungal (PacBio error correction) | ecosystem: Environmental > Terrestrial > Soil >... | reverse complement strand
CGTCGGTAACGGCCATCTTGTAGAAAGTTACACTTCTTCCTCCCTTTCCGTTATTTTTTCGTTTCTTCATTGGAGCCGTTCCCTTTCTTACACCGAATGGCCCCCTTCTGGAGATTGCTAGGTACATGTTTCTTTTTCCTGCCGCTTTTCGCGGACGAGAGTTTTTGCCTCTGGGAATGTATTACGTTTGAGAAGTAGGACGTACCCTGAGAATCGCCCTTATTTTCCTTGACACCCCCCTTTTTTTTATTTTTTTTTTTCCGCACTTTCTGGATGTGCGTTCGCCTAGTTCCTGACATGACCTTGTTGTACCGTCTCCCCCCATCTCTTCTTTGCCCTCGTCATAATGGAGAAAAGAGCAAGATTGTTTTCTTTTTAGAAGGTTCGCGCGCTTAGGTTTTTTCTGGTTTGCGCATGGACACATTTTCGAACGGCTTTCGCGGTTGTTAAGCACATCTTGTTGTTCTACTTTTCCTTTTTTCCCCCCTTGTCTGGTCGTTTTCCCCTTTTCCCCCCAAGGCGATTTTTCGGCTGAGAATTGCCCGATCGCTGGCTCACTATTTCTCCCTTTCCTATCGGTTCCACTTGAGGGGTAGGGTTGTTTTCCGATTCAACGAATCAAAAAATCCTTCAAGCCCTGCCCCATTGGGCGCCAAATCACCCCCCTTAGAGCAGCTCTTTCCCCCGTCGGGTTCGACAGGCCTCCCCTCCTGTTCTCTATGTACACGTTCTTTCGGCCACGGTTACAATTCAGATGCGCCTGCTCTGTCTCTTGATAGAGCTCCGGCACCGAGTGTTTAACACTCTTTCCCCTCAACACGCTTTTCCCCCCCACTCCCTTTGAATGAGTTTCTTTTGCCGCTTGACGAACTTTGTGCGTTTGCCCTCCTTGACCAAAGTGTTCAGTTCCCCCTTTCGTTGTCCTTCCGCATGCTCAGTTCTTTTTCTTCGTGATGGGGCTCTCCCTTCCCCTTCTTTGTCCCGTTGACCCCCTGCTGTCCTTCCTATCTTCTTTTCGTCAGCCTTTTTCAATGGCAGTTTTCTGAGTTTTTTTCGAACCCCCTCCCCGTGTGTTGATTTTCATTAGTTCCTTTGGTCACCTGCTATGTTTTTCTTGTGCTCTTTTTTTTCTCCGATAGGAGCCTATGACAACTTTTTCTCATTGATTCTTATGTCAGTCTCGCGACGATGACGCCTGTACGCTTTTCCCGCTTTCACGCCGGCGTACCGCATAACCTCCTTGTGTTTATTGCTCTTCGCTTGTCTCACCTGTTGGTTCTTTCCCCGTTTTTTTTCGACAAAAGCCTTTTCCTCCGTCCGCTCTGGAAATATTGGATCGTTTTGAGCTGCGCGTCGCCTGCGCGCAATTGCTGACAAGGACCCCCCCACCCAGCATCTTTCTTAGTGAGTCCTAGAGCAATTTTTTTCCTCGCACCTCCCCCCCGTATATGAGGGCAATTTTACTTTTTTTTTTTCCGTCCTGTCGCCAGATGATACTAGGTCGGTTTCCGATTCCTTTGCGGAAGTTTGAAAAATTCCCTAGGGACTCTTCTTTTTCTTGATTCCCTCTTACCTCACTTTCCCGCCCAATAGATGTTTCTTAAACCCCCCCCCTCCTGCGGAAGTGGAAAAGCTTTCGTACCCTGGGCGGCGTTGTTCTCTCCCCATTCGCGTTCTCACTCGGGTCTATTTCCCCTTCTCCCTCCATGCGATCAGACGCTAAGCAAGCCCTCCGTCGCTGATGATGGAATTATTCCGAAACACTGAAGATCGGTTCTTTCCCCAACGCTCGCCGGATCGATGCATTTTGAACATGCTTTTGTCTTTTGTCTTTTTCCTAGGCGACATTTTTCTTACCTCAGGGCAGGCGCTTTCCGCCCTCTTCATGGCCTGCGGCCTAACGAATTCCCCATTGCACAATCGTGCGTGTACTCGTTCGACTTGCCCTGTTGGCATCTTCGCGGTATCTCTCTGATCCCCTTTTCTGTATTTTTAGTCCTTTTGGCACGGCTTGTAACGCGAAGGATTTTTGTACGACGCGCTGTGGGTCTTTCTCTTATTTTCGCCTTAGTTCTTCCCTTCCGCCGCCTTCTCTGCTTCTCCCTCTTTGCTGTTGTGTCCGTCTAGTCTTTCACGGCTTGTTACCGGAGTTCTTCGGCCCCTTTTCGCTCTCCCAGGCGCTTGACGGTCTCCCCCTTTGCGGTTACCGTCATGGTGTTTCCCTTCGCCGTTGTCGTAGGCCGCTGTACCAACCTTCTGGTCCCCCCATGCCTGCGCTGCGACCCCTGTTATCGACGAAACACTCATGTTGCACCGGGCCTGCTCTAGCTTTCACGGCTTTTACGATCTAATTGGTTGCGTCTTCTTTCCCCTACTGGACTTTTCTGCATCGGCGGTCTCCCTTTTCTGTCTCAAAACCACGACATCTGGAAGCCGTTTTCGGGTATTTGGCGGGCTGCAAGCCGATGCTACCGGTTTTTTCCGCCTTCCGCTTGCCATTTTCGCGCCTCCCCCCCCTTGCACTATTTCGATCGGTATCCGTTCGTCACCCCCCTCTATCGTCATGTCAGGACAAAAGTACCAAGTTTCTTTCTTTGGTGCCTCTTTCGGCTCTTCCGTTCCCCCCGGTCCCCAATTTAAACCTCCCCCTGCGTTGCACCAGACCAACAGAAATCTCTCAAACTTATCCCTTGTATGGTTAGCGAACTGACTGCAAGGTGTGGCTTGCGCTTGTCTTTTTCTTTCTCTTGTAACAAACAGGAACTCTCCTTTCCTCCTTGCTCTTTCCTCGCAGCATCCCCTTTGCCCTTGACTGCCAGCGAGTTTCCTCCCCTTTCTTCGGAGTCCGCTGACGGATTCATCCTCCTTTCCTCGTTTTTTGGTGTGTTTCTCTCTTTCTTCATTCGGCGTTGCTTGAAATCCGCCCCCTGATGCGGTTCCCCTTCCTACTCTGAATGTATGCTGTCTCGTAAGACCGTCCGTTTCGCCGAGGGGCGTTCGGGGTCGGTTTCAATTTTTTCCGCGTCTCTTTTTTCTCGATTTCTTCTCAATCTTTTGGAAGCCTGTCTCTTTTTTTGGCCAAACGCCGGGGGGAGTCAACTATTTTTTTTTTCCGTTGTGGCGCTACCTCGCACTCTTTCACTTTAGCTTCGTTCCTGCGGACTAATCTTTCACTTTGTTTCTCCCGAGGTCTCCTCGTATCTGCTATCTTTTCCGGGTTTTGTGTCGTCCCTGCCGCGAGTCCGGTATCCAAGTTTATCAAGGCTTACCTTTCCCATCCACAAAAACCAGGGCTGTATATTCCCAGCATCCCCGACCCTTTTACAGATGGTTCCTTTGTTTGACCGAGCCGACGGCCTCTTTCCCCGTCGTATGGCATCGCCATTCACTTCCCCTATTGTTAGCAAGCCTGGTTGGTTTTTTGCCCCGTGCGCTCGCTTGAAGTACTCCCACTGTGCATCGTTCGGTTTAGGATCCACTGTCTTCGTCTCCGCCTGTTCCCGCGCCTTTTCCCCTCTTTTTTCCCGTGAAGCCGACAGGCCCGATTGCCCGGTTTCCATTATAAGCCGCCCTTCGATTCGGTCTCCTTTTTGCGCTGCTTCAGTCCTTATCTTCACCTGCCTGCCACATCTTTTCTTTTTCGCCTCCAAGCATTCCCCCCCGTCCTCAGGACAGCATATTTTTGCGAAAGAATGTGTCGTTCCATTCCAACCAGTTCCTTTGCTTCCTTCCCCCGAGCATTCGTCACACTCTCCTAGATCGCTAGGTCTTAGCCTGTCCACCGCGTTACCGTCGGACGGCAGGCCTTTTACTCCCCGCTTCTTGGCCTGCGGTCCAGAAATCTTGACCCGCATGGCTTGATGGTTCTTTCCCGCCTTGTCTGGACCCTTCTTGAAGTGCGAAGCTTCTTTTCTCCTTATGTCTCCGATGGGCTCCACCCCTCCCACAGGTCACCTTCATTGTAGACGTCCCGACGCCGATAAGGTCCTCCCCCGCGGTCTCCCATTTTTTTTTTTGCCACTCCCCCTTTTTCCCCCTCCGCCCTGCTGCGGAGGCGGGGGATGCTTCTTTCTCCTCTGGCGCCCTGAAGCTTCCTTCTTATCTCTGCCGCCTTGTCCAGAAAGCTGCACATGCTTTTTAACTTTTCTTCCGGCTTGGGGCTTCCTCCTTTCCATCCTTAATACAAGCGATTCGGATTTACGTTCATCCCCTCTGCCCTGTTGATAAGATGACCAAAAACGTTGTTTTCAGTTTCTTTCACGCCGCGTCCGATTTTTACTCTTTTTTGTTCCCTAAGCCCGCAGCATCTCTTTCCCCCTTTCTGGACTTTTGTCAGATTCTTTTGCTTCTTTCTTCCTTCAATAGCGTGTTTGCGCTCCCCCCTTTCTCATTCAGGAGGGCCGTTTTTTTTCAAGACTCCTTTCCCCATATTGTCCAAAAGACGGCCCGCGTCTTGATTCCTTTTTTTCTGGTCTTTGCGTCTTGCCCCAGGACAGTTTTTCTCCCCCTACCCTACGTACTCAAGAAACCTGCTTTTTCTCTTTTTTCGATCGGTTCAGGAGCTTCTCTTTCTCTCTATCTCCTGACAACGATACTCGTTTGACGTTTCTTCGCCGATATTTCGACTCACCCCCAACCTTTCCCATTCGTCTAAATAGTTTTTCCTATCTTCTTCCCACACTTTTTTCCAATCAGCCACAAGGTCGTTTTTCTCCCCTGCCTCTCGTGGCCTTCCAGCATTGTCTTCCTCTGCTCGAGAAGAACGCCATGGCTTTATTGCCCAGTTGACTTGCTTCGAAGTTAGCTGGGTTTCACTTCCCTACCTCCGGTTCCACTGTCCCTTTCTTTTGCCCAAGTTCGCAGTCCTTCTCTCCCGGTGTACCTTTCATGCACTGCTTCTTCAACAGCTTGTTCTGGCGATAGCTTTTTTCCCCCTCTTTTTGGACGCCAGCCTCTCTATTCCGCTTTGCTTCTTGGACCCTTGTTTGGAAGCTTCATGCTCTTTTTCATTTTCGGTTAAGGTTGCGACCGGTTTGTTTCCGATGCTCGAAGGTGGGATTGGGTGCCCGGGCAGGGCTTTTTCAAGTGAGAGGCTTTTTCGATCCCTTCACCCCCCTTCCCCTCTTGATGCCCCCGGAAACGAGACGTTCCTCCTTCTTTTTCTTCATCATCGCCATCGTCGGAACGGAATCCATGACTGACCCCCCTCTTTGTGAATTGGCCCAGACGGAAACCGGACAATTCTTTTCTCTCATACGAAGGATGTAGTAAGTCTTTTATCACCCCTTTTCACAGTTTTAGTATTTTTAGGCAAACTTTTTCCTTCTCTCCCCCTACCTCCCAATCGCTTTTTCTTTCCTCCTACCATCCCTTTTCTTTTGGTTCTATTTTCATGCGCATTTCATCTCTATTAACGTGCATACCGAACGCACCCCAGCCTAGCCTGTAGATTTTTCGGCAGTCCTCCGCGAGCATCGAAGAAGAACCTACCCCCATCCCATATCTCCCTCTCCGCCTGGGCGTGCGACTCCTAAATTTTCTGCTATGCGCCCGCTGTTCGTTTGGCCGGGCTTTCCCCCACTGTTCCTGACGCGTTCGGCAGGTCGCTTCAAGAGTGGGCACATACCTCATCTGATTCTGGTTGCTTATAAGTTTTCATGAATCTCTTCTTAATTATTCCGTTGTTTTTTGTTGAGTGCTATGAACCTGGAATCTTTCTTTATCCCTGACTCGGACCCCCTCTTTCTTTTCCCAGCGTTGGCGGCTCGGCCCACCTTAGTAGGTCACCAAATCCTGCCATCCTTCCATTTCTGCCTCGCTGTCTATATGCCGCCATTTATCTCTTCCTTTTCTCCCACTTGAGAGTTTAGAATTTAATCGGTGGACTGCCTGACCCACGTCGATGCCTTTCTTCTTCTGCCTTTCTTCCTCTCTTTCGGGTGCGGATTTGAGTTAGTGGTTCTACCTTTCCTCGCTTCTCCCCATGCCCATACGGTCTCGTCATTTCCCATCGCCATTATGCGATCATTTATCCCCCTTAAGATGGAGAAGAAGCGTCGCTTTCTTTTGTCCTCTTCTATTTGCCGTAGAAAGGCAGATAAGTGAACCCTTTTTTTGAATCGGTTTATTTCTGAACATCGAGTTACTCGCTTTTTCCTGGCGTTTCGGTTTTTCATTCCAACAACGGCTTCCTGTTTCAGCCTATGACCGTTCCTATTTTCTCTGATGGAAGTACCCCCCCCGAGCAATCGGTTCTAGCTATCGCGTGGTTTTCGTGATTTCTCCTGATTACTCCCCACCACATCAACTCCCTCAGCCTGCCATGTGGTCCACCTTCCTCGCCCTCCCGTCAAAAGCAGTCGGGTCGACCAGCCTTCTAACCTGTTCTGACCAGTGATGGCCTCCCCTTGTAATTTTCCGTACGCCACAATCATTTTTCGCGCTTTTCATGGTCCCTGAGGTCCCCACTCTCTCCTACAAAGATTTTAACCCCCTCATGCTATCGGTTTCTTTCTTGCTTATTCCTTTTCGGCCGGACCTTGACCCACCTTTTCTTACAGGTAGCGACAGCCCTAAACCTTTCCTCTTCGTTGGCCTTTCCCTTCCAGCGTTTTCTTCTTAGCCCGATTCCCCATGCGAAGGCGCGCTATGGTTTTAGTTCCTTCGAAATTAGGTTTGAACGTTTACGATTCCCCTTTTTCCTTCCTCGAAGCGGGCTTTTTATGCCCTTTTTCCCCGTCGCCTCTTTCTTCTTTTCTTCGGAGTATATTTTATGTCAGTCCGCGAGACGATGAGCTTCTATTCTGTGCGCTTCTCGAGATTCCTACGCGTTTTGCTTCTCTTGGCCGTTCCCTTTTTTTTTTTCCCCGTTTACCGGGAACCCTTTCGCTTCTTTTTTCTTCCCTCTTCTGTCCAATATTTGTGTGAGCGGCTTTGACTCGTCCTCCGCATGTCGCGCCATTTTTGCAACATGCAACCATGTACGCTAGATCCCACTCTCTCCGACAAAAGTCAATCCGTTTTTTCTTTCTCTTTCCTAATTGCGTTTTAAGAAGTCAGATTGCATCATCCGCGTCCCCCCTTGGAATTGCACGATCCTGGGGAAAATTCCACGAGTTTTGCCCCGTGTCTTACGTTCCGCGATGCGAAATTCTTTCCCCTAGTTAAGATTCATTATCCCCCCCCCGCTAATGGAATGTGTAAACTCCCTTTACTGGGCCGGCCCTTCCTTTACGAAACCCGGTCGGGCTTCGACGCCGGCTTCTTCTTCATTTTTTTCCTCCGCGTAGCCCGTAACGGTCTTTGCTCCTTTTCCCTTCCGTCCCTAGCAAAACCCCCTTGAAGCACGCGGTGGACAGAATAGCGGCTTTCACCGTTTTAGCAATGCGGTTTGTCCTTTTGTCGGTTGGTTCTTGATATTTGCCGTTCCTTTTTCTCCCCCCCTTCCAGCCCGGCGTGGACAGGTGTGACGCCATCCTCATCTGCCCAACGAGTGTAATATGTTTTACTTGTCCTGATGGCCCAGCTTCTTGTCCTAATCAGATGTTCCCGTCGCTTTGATCGGACCCTGGCTGCAACGGCTATCTTCCTTTATTTTTCGAAAGCGCGGGGGTCCGTCAGACTTGCTGTTTTATCTCAAACCGATCTGCTGCTTTGCCTAGATTTTGCTTGCCTCCAGGTGGCGGCCTCCGTTTTTCGACGCGCGGGCACACTTGGTCTTCTTTTTTCTGCCGCGAGGGATGCCTTTTCTTAATTTAAGCTCCGGCCAAGGCAGCTTGCGTTCGGCTCAACACCTTTTTGCTTCTTTCTCCTGGGCACCTGTGCCACTTCCGACGGGCTTCCGGTCCCTGTCCTGCCCAACGTACGGACCAGGCGGATGGCTGAAAATTTTCTTCTCCCTCCCCCGAATCTCGACATTTCTTATCTTATCGAGGGCGGCACTTTACAGGTAAACCAGGCGTTTTTGGGCCCTATCGACTTTTGAGGCTGCGGTCGGGGCCGTTTCTCCCCTCCTTACCCCCGGTACCTTGAAAGTGACGCAGATACGGTTACCCCCACAATATAGGCCCTTTTACGTTTAGTGGTTGGCGCGCTTGCCGGGATGTTTTTATCCCCGGGGGATACTTGATACCCCCTTTCGAGACGCAACCACAGGAAATAGAGTTTCCCCTCTACCGCTAATATCTCCATTTTTTCTTCACCAGCCTTTAGTCTCCTACGACTCCCCCCTTGTAAATTTTACTTTGCACCAATTCCCCTGCGTTAACCCGTCTTCTCTTGCCAAAAACACCTCCCTCTACCTCCACACCATGTCCCCTCCGGTTTCAGTCCGCTTTAGACGAGACATCCTTCTTTTTCCTTGCCGCCTGTTGCGGACAGTTTCCCTGGAAAGCATCCCGTTTTTCCGGAGAGGCGGCCGTCTCCCTAATGCACGGCTGTCGTGCTTTTGCCGGCGTAACCTGTGTTCCCCTTATTCCCTCTTTTTCCCTCTCTAATTTGAGTGAGGTCGGTATTTCGGAAACCATCCAGGGTTTCCGCCATGTGAACGCTCTGGCCTCTTCCTCCTAGACTGTTCTGATGGTCGCGCCGCGCGTCGCCTTCACCTCGCGGGAGTTTCTTTGTCGGATTAGGTTGACAGGCGCCTTTAGCAGTTCTTCCTAGAGATCCCTCCCCATCCTTCTTCCCTGGGGTTGCGGTGCCATATTCGGTGGTTTTGTGACCTTCCTTCCCCGGTTCTCCAACTTGGCGTGGCCGTTGTTCTCCGCCGTACTCAAAGAGTTTCACCCCCGCTCCCGTGTCAGGCCTGACGATCGGCTTGTGTGCGCCCCTCGAGGCTCAGAAGTCTCCAGTCCGTTTTCGGCGTCTCGAATGCAGTAAGGAGGGATCACATTTTTCTTTGCAGTATCGCTTTGAGCAGGCCAGCAATTACCCCCCCCCCGGATTCAAGATTTCCGACATTGGTTTGCGAGGATAGTTTTTAATGGTTTACCGCCGTTGCCCAAATTCCCTTCCCCTAGCATTTATTTCATGTTTTCGCCGCTGTGTGCCGGTGCCTTTGAGACTCTCGCCTCCTGCCGTACGCAATCAGATTCGTGTTCGCGTACCCTCACTTTATCGCCGTTGGTCAGCGACAGTTCCCCTCCCCTCCCGTAGTTAAAGGTGCCAAGTCCTTCAAGTTTTTTTTCTATGCCAGCGCCTTGCGAGCGGATTTTTTCCCCGACGCCCCCCCTTAGATCACATAGCGTGGCGCCCGGCGCACGCCAAGAGCGCTGGTCCCTGCGCGGCGAGCGATTTGAACCTTTTATTACTACACAGCAGGGTTGTCCTCCTACCTACTTTTTTTCTTTCCGGATCGCATTGCTGCGGTTCGAGCGCGCCCCTCTCCTCTTCTGCAGGCGTTTTTCTGCGACGGCCCATGTCCTTAAGCCCCTCTTTTCTTTCCCCCCTCTTTGTCCGAATGTGGCCGAATTATGTCTGTCCTCTTTCTTTCTCTGCTGGCCGGGTCGCCCCCTTGTCTCGTTTTTCAGCTACGATGGACGCACGACAACTCCCTCTTTTTCTGCCGTCGCTCCGATTGGAATTTTTTGTTTTTTTCCTTTTTTTTCTTCGGTCGTTAGTGCTTTGGTATCTTTTTTTTTCGCGCGGCTCGATGAGCGAAATATGGTTATCGCCGACCTTTCGATCCTTCCTTCTTTCTAGCTTTTCACGTTCCTCGGATTGGGGTGGAGAAGCCGGACTTTCCTGGCTTTCCCGTTTCGTCATTTCCTCCCCTCCCTTAGACATAAAGTTATTTTCCCGCTCATTCGGCCAAGCCGCGCCTTTTAAACCTCGTCTCTTTCGCACCTTCACCTACCCTAGGGCCCTTCGAAATAACCACTTTTTTTAGTCCTGGCAATCTCTAATCCCCCTTCCCTTCCCTTTTTTTGTTTGAATTCCCCTCATGGCGCGATGCCGGAGGCGAGGAGTTTGTCACACTCCTCTCCACTATTTCAGACAGACGGCCTCCCGCCTGGCCGTGGTCTGTTTACTTAAAAACTTTGTCAGGACCCCCACAGTTTCTGGCCCCGCCTGAATGCTCAGAATTCCTTTTATTAGCTTTTCTTTCCGCGAGTTTTGACCCTCGAAAGGTCATTCTTTTTCGCGATCGATGAATAAGTTTTTTCCCCTCTTGCAATTCGCATTGATAGTTTTCGCCTAAACCCCTCTCCTGCTCCAGAGCGTGCCCAGTTAAGTAATTATCAATCGTTAACACGTGGTTTTCAATTCCCCCTCCGCCACTTCCCTACCTTTTCTTCCTGAATTCAGGCCATTCAGTGGTCATCTTCTCTCATAAGAACTCCGCATGTTATCTGAAACTCCCTGCGCCTCCATTAGCGAGTAGGGGAGTGAACTTGCCGGACCTGCCCCCGTTTTCCAAGTCGTTTTCCTCCTCCCGACCTTTCATTAAATTTTAACAGCTTTTGCTGTTTTGATAGTGTTGACTTGCGCATTGAAATCTGTTCTCAGACTGCCGGCTGTCTGCTTTTCCGCCCTTGCCGCTCTGTTAACTCGGAATTAGTTCCTTTTTTCGGACCGGCGTGGACCTCTTCCTAGAGAATTTCCTCCCCCCCATGCTGGACTGGATGGCGGGTGAATTTGTTTGCCTTTTGCCCATTTTTCCTCCCATTCACCCCCCTTCTCCCCCCCCTGAAACGTAGTGTTCCCTCCTCGCCATCGATCTTACCCCCTGTACAGTCCCCAGCCCATGCGACATCAGAATTGTGAATTTTTCCCGACCTTCCCCGACCCGTCGTTTAAAGTCAGAGCTTATCCCTTTACCCGCTCTGTTTCTACAATTTTACGTACTAATTCTCAGCAAAGGCGCACTGGTTTAGCCACACTAGCTGAATGGACGGCCCCCTATCCTGCTCATCTCACCCTTTTCAATAAGGCGATTTGTTGAGACGGAATGCTTTTTCATCCTTACTCCCCCTAGATGGAACTCTTCCCCGTCCCCCTCCCTGCACGTGCCGAACTTTCCTCGACTCGGTAGCCCTGACCATAGAATGAATCTATCCCTTGCCAATAAAGTCCCTCCCCCGACAGAATTCCTTTTGCGCAGGGCTCGAATCATGGGCTTCCCCTTTTCGCCTCTCTAGTCGCCTCACGCGTGCCCTTTTCCTTTCCGGTCGGGGGTTTCCCCTCTGAAAGAACGTTTTTTTTCTAGTAATTTTATCAAGATGTCCGTTT
>Ga0179593_1598791_pt1 | contig 11230 bp, 13 predicted proteins | sample CZODoug2_1_08_16_FD_185931 | JGI IMG/M metagenome (GOLD analysis project Ga0179593, IMG submission 185931) | Vadose zone soil fungal communities from Angelo Coast Range Reserve, California, USA - CZODoug2_1_08_16fungal (PacBio error correction) | ecosystem: Environmental > Terrestrial > Soil >... | reverse complement strand
TGCCATTTTTTTTGCAATTTTTCAATTTCCGCCCGATTTGTTACCACGTTCCTCCCGGCCGGCTTTGTACATAATACTTTCCGTTCACGCCCGTTGTTTTAATCCCCGGGACTCCTCCCCCAGGGAACGACTTCAGCAACAAACACCCTTATTTTTTTTTATGTAGCTTCTTCTTTTTTTGTCGATTGCAGTTCTCCCTCCCGTAGAAGTTTTGGGGCAACTTTTGGGTTCCATGTCATTCGGAGCCATGGCCGCTTTCGGTTGCAGTGTAAATTTACCTTGGAAGTTTTTCCCCGGAGAATTATTCGGCCTCAGCTGCGTAACAAGCGCTGCCTTTCTTTTTACGGATGGCCTTTTCTCGGCGTGATTCGACTGCCGTGATAGATCAGTGCCCCCTCGTCATGTCTTTTTACGTTTCCCCGTGACGTGGAGCCCCCACAGGCTTTTTTCTTTTGACCTTGGTTTCCAAGTCTGCGAATCGCCTGTCCCCTCGTCCTCCACCTCTTCCTCCAAGTTCAGCAGCCTTGTTTTCAGTTCCTTTTGTCTGCTGGCCAAATAAGCTCCTCCGGTTTCCTTTTCATCTCCTTTATGACGGAAAGCTCTCCTTTATTGCCAACTCCTTGGGAACCACGCGGTTCTCGGTCGTGCGTGGTGAGCTTCCGTTTTTTGCTTGACAGAAAGTCACCCTCCCCCGTCCTCCCCCCCATTTTCTGCGGCTCTCCCCATTTCTTTGATGCCCCTTTTTTTCGTCATCCGCAACAATGCACCTCCTTGCTACTTTGCCGAGAATGCCCGGAGTTTTAGAACCTTCTTTTCTTCATGCCGTTCCACGCCATGGCTCTTGACGACCCTGTTTTCCTGCAATTTCTTTTTACCCCTATTTCTTTACCTGTTTCCCTGCCCACACTTCTTGATTGACCTCTTCTTAGGCGTCCTTGCCCCCCTTCCCCCCTTCTTTTTACCTTCGGCCCCCCATTCGAAAGAAGCCCGGTTTTCCCATTGTTGGTCCCCCGATGTGGGAGCTATGATTTCCTTCCCTCTTGAGGAAAGGCCACCATCCATACCTGATTCTACCCCCCTTCTTCCACCTCCAATTTTTACATGGAGCGAGTGTCCTCTCCCTTTTTAAGTTGTTTCGTATAGGTTTACGCATGATTTCACTTCCCTCCACTTTTATAATTCGGCAAACCGCTTGCTTCTCCTACGTAACATTTTTTGCGGGGTCACACACTGCCAAATCCTTTTCGCATTCCTCCAAAAACCCATGTCATGAATTTCGCCCAAATGCCCTCCATCCAAATGGCGCGACCGATGTGCCGACTCTCCCCTCTTTTGACCGGGTTGCGCATAAGTCCTATCCCCCCCGACCTGCCTTTGGCCCCCCCAATCAAACTTTAAGTGTCTCTTGATTCCTGCGTTTGAACTGCCAATTTCCAGAGCTCCTTTAGGTGTTCTTTCCCCCCCCACCCCTCCCCCCCCCACCCCCCCCCAACCCCCCCCCACCCTGGTCAAGCCTGCTCCCCCCTGGCAGCCGGACGGATGCGATATTTTTCCCGTTCACCATCTGTTTCACTTTACTTTTGCCAACTCCCCCCTTCTTTTCGCCCTTCAAATTTTTTTTCACCCCCCTCCCTCCCGAACTCTCAGAGTCTTCCGCGCGCTTCGGACATTTTCTGTTACTCTTCCTTCATTTAGCTTTGCTATAGTAAAGTTCTTTCCTTTCGCTTTTCCTGAAAAGCCCCTCCGATAAATCTGGGGCACTTTCTGTCACTCTTGTCACTCTCAGACACCCCTTCGGAGTGCCTTCCTCCTTTTCGCTTTTGGCTTGGCAGACAATTGTCCCGTTTCGTTCCCAAATTGCCGAGATTTTTCTTCTGGTTCTAGTATTTTTCACGTCTTAGGCCCGTGATTTGGCCTTCGTAAACCCCCCCCCGCTGTGGGTTTTCCCCTTACATTGTTGCTGTTGTCGACGTTATTGATGACGATAGTCAAAACTTTTTCTTGTTTCTTCGCCTGATTTTAGGTTGGTTTGTTTCCTTTTCTTATATCCGCCGCGGGCACCCCTGTTTGAAAAAAAATTGAAAAGTCAGCAAGGCCGAGTTCCTTTAGCTTTCCCAGGTCCTCCTTGTTGGTTGCCCTTTTGAATAGTTTTTTGCCCAACCCTTCACACTTTTTCTTTTCTTCGCTTTCTTTTTGGCCGAGCGACACACCCCACTCGCCGTAGGAGCTGGTTTCTCGGACGCTCTTGCTGGTATTGTCGCGCTTTAGGGTCTGTTCCAATTCTCAGATTCTCCAGGCAAGGCGCTTTTCTCGTCTCGGAGTTTAAGAAAGTATGTGTTGAACCTTTCGGCGATTTTCACGTTTGCCGCCTTGCTACCTTCTTGCCTCCGCCGTGGCACGCAAGGAAATCTCCCTCCTTTCTTTCCTCTCAGGTGTGTTGTGTTAGATCTCTCTTCCTCTGCTTTTTCCACGGCGGCTTGTGGCTGAGCCAAGGCCCACTGCTTTTCAAACCGCCTGCCTTCCAACAAGCCTTGTCCCGCCTCGACGCGAGCGACGTGCGTTCGGTTTTCGCCCCAATATGATTCCCTGCTTTTCACACACACCCTCCCTTCTCCCTCTCCCCTCACGAAGAATACGACCGCCTCCGTGCGAAAGCGCCCTGGCCTTGAAGTTGTTGTTCCTTCCCCTCAATCCTCCTCCCGGCAAGACAGCTCCCCGACACTGACGTTGTGATTGGCAAACCCGGAAGTCACAGCCCCAAAATGCCCTTTCGACGAGTCTTGCCTTTTTCATTGTCTGGTCGCATTTTTTCAAACCATGTTTTCATGCGCTGGGCGCGTCCTCCGTTCCCAACCTCCCCCCAAACCGAAAAGCACGTTGTCAAGCAGGGACTTCACTCAAACTTTTTTTTTTTTCCCCCCCGCAGACCTATTCCTTGAAATCGTAAGGCCCCACTGATTCCACCAAAAGCTAGGGTTTCTTCCCGGGTGTCGGCCCCTTACGGACCTTTACTTATAAAAACTTCCTGAATCGCGCTCAAAGGTTTTGACTTTCATCTGCGGAAAGTCCAATCAGTCCCCTGGATAATTGCCCCCTTCCAGAATTTTGGTTGTTCAGATTTTCATTTTCGCTCCCCCAGTCCCCTTTTCGACGCTTTTCATCTTCTTCCCTTTGCCGTTCCACCGCGAGGACACGCTTTGCCCGAACTTTGTCGGCTGGCTCCAGCTGCACCCCATGGACTTTCCCGCGCATTTCAGAGAGGATACTGTTTCCTCCTTTTTAGCGGCATTTCCCGTTGCCCTCGAATCGGGCTTGGCAAATTTTGAAAATTTTCACCCCCCGAGGTCCTTATCCTTCGGAACCCTATAGCGGCTCCTTTGCGGCTTGTCAAGATCTTTTTTCTCCCCCGGCCAACTATTCCTCTGGAAGTCTTTCACGTTGTCCCAAAAAAAGCGTCCTCAAAGCTACACTTGCACGTTTTTCGTTATTTTCTGTGGCGGCCTTATTTTTTTCGCACCCGGATCCCCCAAGATTTCGCCGTCGGCCCCAACTCGAGTTTCTCCTCCCACAAGTTCTCTTCTATGGTCCCACCTGCCTGGGCCGTTGGAGTTTGAAGTAAGCCCCCAGGCTTGGGCGTGGTTTCCTTCATGACCCCCCACCCACCCTGTTTTTACTTTCCTTTTCGCTTGCGTGTTTCCCGAAATTTCTGTGATGGAAAACACGTCGCTCTATTAAAGCGGCCCCCCTTCCCAAGGATTCTATGCCCCCTCAACCCTCCAGCAGTAAAACTGTGTTGGAAGATTATGTTCTATAGGTTTTCTCCTGTGGACGGTTTTCCCCTCCCATATTACATCAAATTCATTTCATTGCGCCCCGCTCTGTTTCCCCCCCCAGCTTCCTTAAAGGATCCTTCCCTCGCTCAGAGCCCTTCATATTCCAGCTGTCATTCCCTCCCTTTTCCTTTTTTTTCCAACCTTTTCTTCACTTACCGCGAAATTGCTTCTTTTTTCCAACCGACTGTTCTCTTTCCTCCCTTTTGCCGGCTTAAATCCCCCTCCTGAAAGATAAACGAAGTTGTTTTTGTAAATACGCGGAATTCTTTTTGCCCAATAGCTTTGTGATTTTTTTTCCCTCCCTGACTCCAAAGTATTTCCAACTGTCTATGCGCATATGGGCGCTTCATCTGTGTTTCTGCATCCTCCTTCAGGAAAGTCCTTTCCCGCACGACCTACACCGGTTTAAATTCTGTGTCATACAAGTCCGGTCTGGTAGTCCTCCCGATTCTGCCCCAAAATTCCCACCCCCTTGCCCGGCTTAGTTTGTCATCCCTGCCCCCCAAATGAATGCCCCATTTTCCCACTTTCGAGATTTCTTTCGCGTTCTGAGTTTTTTCTTGTCGCCATGCCCTTTACACATAAACCCCTCATATTTTTTATTTCCCCTTCACTTTTAGAGAAGTCGCCCTGAGTGGGTTTTTTTCATCTATCAATGAACGGACCCTTCAGTCCTCCTACAACCAATTCCAAGCCGTAAAATCATGCTCAGGCTTCCCTTCAGCTGGGCCTACCGTTCGCCCGTTTTAAAACCGCTCCCCTTTCCCTTACTGCAATGGTCCGAAGTCACTCTTCGATGGACCACGACCAACTCCGGTTTCAACGCCTGCGTTCTCGACTCACAAATCAAAACTATCTCCGCTTTCCCACAACTGCCCTTTTTTGGTTTTCCCTTTCGTTTTTTGCTGCGATGTCTCCTTCCTGGGCGTCACTGACGGATTCTTAAGGCCGTGTCGTTAACCTTTCCGACCCTCGTGGACTCATGTCCCCCCTTTCACCTTTTCCTCCCCTAGGTTTGATGCGTACCTTTGACCAGCGCAAACTTTTTTTCAACAACGCCGGACAAACCCGGGTTCGGTGTCCCAAATTTCTCCCGGTTACTGCGGACGACCCTCTTTTTTTACGCGCCGAGGTCGCGGCTTTTTCCAGTTATCCGCGAGCGTTTGACCCCACTAATCGCGGAAGCAACGGCCGAAAATAGTCATCCGCTTCCTTTCCAAGCGCGTAGTTGGACCCATAATGAAAATTTTATGCTTTTTATCGTCGGAAAAAACATCCTATTCCCCTCTTTTTCCGTCACCCCGATTGCTAAAACACACAAAGGAGAGAGTTTTTCCTGTGAGAAAATGTTCTTCCAACCACCCCCCCCCCCCCCCCAACCCTTCATTTCTCCTGTTTATTTCAAACGGGATGTGCCTATTTGTGGAGACGAACTTTGTTCGCAACAGGAGATCCCGGTTTTGCCCTTTCCGTTTTTTGATTTCCACCTGTGCAGCTAGTCTTCCTCCTCCAGTTGTTGTTGATGAGTCGTCTTTTTCCAATTTGTTTGAACTCCACCCGGTTACAGCCGTTTCTTCCGATTTTGATACTCCCTTTCTTTATCCCCACACTTCTTCGTCCCTTTTACAACGCGCAGATCACGTTCGACCAAAGAGTCGCCCATCCAAACGCTAGCGACCCGTTTTGTTTTTTGAGAACCAGTGTTGACGTCTCTCCAGTCTGATTTTTTTTTTTTTTCCACTCCTCCCCCTTCATACCTAATTCATCCAACTGCCGTTTTGCAAGACTCGTCTGTGGTTCTTCACCGCCCTCCGCTCTTTTTTTCGATTCTTTCTTTCCTTCGCAATCGGCGTTTAGAACTCGGAACCTTTGAGCGTTAAACCCTTGCGTCCGAAGCAGTCCCGCGAAATTTCTCTCCCAACCTTTCTATCCCGAGTTTTGACCCATGTTTTTTTTTGTCCACTTTGCCTGACTTTCCAAAATCCGTACGTGTTTTTGAAATTTAAATTCAGATTTCTTTACCTTTTTTTTCATCCTCCGGTGTGTACTACAGCCGTCCGTCATGTACCTTCACCTACAGTCATTTCCTGGCCAGCCGACCTTGCGAACCAACCCCGCCCCAGTGTTTGTAACTTTCGGATTTTTGCGATTGCCGTTCTCTGGGTAGCAGATGTTTGTTCCCCCGGAGGCGTCTCTGGTCACAATGCCTCCCCGAGTTATTCGACCTGACTTTCAATTCCTTGGCGCGTTTTTTCAACGTTGGTTCGTCTTAGAAGACTCTTTTAAAGCGTGAAGTTTAATTGGGCCCTTTTATTCTGCTGCTCTCTGCCGGTTCATCCCTACGATTTTTCCCCTCCCCCTCCCTCTCATTGTCCTTCCCCCTGCGTCGAGGGTAGACCCCCAATAGTATTTTTTTTGGCCTGCGGAAACCTTGCGTTGACAATCGCGGACGGCATACAGCTTCCGTCCCCTTTTTTTTCCGCCGCAGTGTTCGGATTTTTTCTGATTCCACCCCCTTTAAGTGACCAAGTTTTTTTAATTTTAAGATCCGTTTCTTACGACAGATTGTTGTGATTCACACTCCTGAAACCACTTCGTTTGATGAGTGCCTGTGCTTTAAGCTTGGACGTCCCTTTCCCTTTGTTTCCTTTCTCCATCACCCATGATGCCCGCGCCCCCCTGCGGGCCGCACAATTTCTTCATTTTTCCCTCCTTTTTCGTAATGTTCCCAATACAGCCGTATTGGCTAGCTAATGCCGAGGCTTTCCAAGGCCCCCTCTTTTTATGAAGTTACTTTACTCTAATGATCGAAAGAGGTCCTCCTTTGTCCTCCTTCCACCATTTAAGGCATTTTGGGGTTATTCCTACGGACGTTTTGAAATGCCCCACTTTTTTTCTTGTTGCCAGCTAATGGCTCTGATCGTCTACCTTCTTCCTTCGTGCCGCCCGGGAATTGTTTGCTTTTCCACAACAGTCGAGTTTTCGTCACTTGATTAGTAAAGCTTTGCACACGGCCACCGATCCCCCCCCGCAGAACCCCAAATAAGTCTATTCTATTTTCCTTCTTGCTGCGTGATGTCATTCTCCTCCTTTTTTTTTTTTTTTTTTCCTTTTTACCCCTCTTTATAGGCGCGGACGTGTCTTTTTCCGTCCCAGCACTTTTCTACGCAAAACGACCCTCCCTCATCGACCTGCCAAGCAGACTGTAAGTTAAGAAGACGTCCAACTTTTGTGTTTCATAATTTCACCCCCCCGTTACCAAGCCATTTTTATCCCTTACTCCAGTCCTGCTTTTGCAAATGATATAGAAAATGGTCGCCCTCAGTTGGGAAGTCCGGTCATAACCTTTGATTCAGGTTTTTTTCAACCCACTCCAATCGCTCACTGAAAGCCGGTTCACCTCTCCAAAACATTTTTCCCCGTGAGCTTGATGACCCCGCCCGTTTTTTTAAAGTCAAATAGATGACCGATACCTTTTAGTACCGCGGCTACCCCCCCCTGCAGGACCGGCTTCCCTTATCTGTTTCACAGATTCCAACCTTTTTTTAACATTTTCCAACTTTTCCCCTCCCCTTCATTTGCGTGCTTTTGTGCAAACATTCATGACCCGTTTCAGCCCTCACGGTCCGCCGTTTCGTCATGATGGCTGATTTTTCCTTCGTCATTTCTTGAACTTTCTCGACATTCGTTCCGGGTGTCGCTAGTGAGGCAAAGCACCTTATTCCTTTCAATTGTGCGACTTTCCTCCCCACCCTATCCATCTGTCAAGGCCACCCCTCGTAGTGCCGTCGCTTATTGCTGCCTCCTACGAAACTTTTCGTCAAACCCCCCTTTTGACTGCTTCGTCTTTATCTCACTTGCCTTCCCCTGATTGGCCTTTCCCGACCCATTTGTTGTCCCACATTTTTTTCCCTCTTTCTTCCCTGAGCATTTCTGCGCGTCGGGGCAAAAAGTTTCTTTTCTTTTCCGTCCTCTTTGTCCTTCGTGTTGGATGAATTTTCTTTCTATCGCCGCGTTCACATTGTGTTCCCCCAAATTTTTTCTTTCTAACGGAAAGATTCGAGGGAGTCGCTTGCACTTGTTTTTTTCGGTTTACTTCCGTTGAACAATCATCCCCCCTTTTTTTTCGCTGTTTTATTTCGCTTCTCCTGTTAGCGACAACAACTTCCCTCCCCCCTTTTCTTCTTTTGGCGTCGCGCGGACGCGTTTTTTTTCTTCGCGGATTTTGCGCGGGACCTTTCGTTTTTTGTTAAACCTTTACTATGCTATGAGGCCCTGCCTTATCGAGTCGAGTTCCTGAAGACCCCGGATGGTTGTCCCCTCGGCTCTATTTTCCCCTCTTGTTTCTCTTGTTCCTTCCCTTCTGAGCGCAGATGTCTCAACTGCATCGTAGGCCTTTTCCTAATCCTCGGTGTTTTGTTTTTGTCTGGCGCATGACTCCGTCTAATCGGCGCGATCCTCCGACGAGGCCCCGTTTCACGTGGTGCTCCCCTCGTCCGCTCCTTTCAACAGACGGTCTTCTTCTCGTACGCGAGCCGGCGGCCGTGGTTCCCTATGCAATTTATAATTTTTGGCCCCCCAACCAAATTCGAGCCCTCCCTCCGCGAAGAACGCCCCTCTTTTCCCTCTACTGCCACACTTCAGGCCTTGCGAAGTTTTTTTTCCTTGATCCCTAAGCCTTCGTTTTCCATAACAGTCGCCGCAAACTGAAGTTTCTTTTGTTGTCAAACCCCCAACCTCACCGGCCCACCCACACATTCTGCCCCTGCGCGCGCAGGTCTCTGTTTTCCCCTGGTTCATTGCACTGGTTTCGTTTTTTTTTTCCCCATGGCGCGCCCCCTTTCTTTTCTCCCGTTGACCCTTCCTAAAACAGAAAAGACCCCTTCGCCTATGTAACTTTTGCCGACATCTTTCAAAGCCATTTTTTCGAAGCTCGTACTCCCCAATTTTCTTCAACCCCAAAGCGGGTTTTTTTTCTTTCCGGCCCACTCGTGTCCGTTTCCCTCTTTCCTCTATACCCCCCCCCCGCGAACCTTGCCAGGGTTCGACGTATTTCTCATGCCTCCCCTTTCAAAAGTGCTCCCGGCACTCCGTAAAGGTACTTGCAGATTTCATCTTTTCCCCCCCCTTTAGCCAGATTCATTGCGCTTTGCCGTCACGCCGGACACATTTTTCCCTACATTTTTCGAGAAGTCCCGCTGACCTACCTCTTACAGCCCTTCCTGTCTCTCTCTGGCAGGACCCGACTTTTGCTGACTTGTTTCGCGGAAGTTTTGCCACTTGTTGAATCGTTCGACAGCTCTGTGCTTTTTCCCAAAGTTGTCCCCCCACTTTTACCCCGAGGTGACTGTGAGTCCACCCCTATCCAGGCCCTTCCTGGGGCGGGGGTATCCTGTAGGATCACACATACAAAAGGACTCTCTGAAGCTCTTTTTTCTTCAAAACCCAACCTTTTTGAATTCCGCTCCGGAAAGTTTGCGCGTTTTTGCCGGGCAGTTTCTCGTGTCTCTTTTTGATCACCCCGAATTCCCCAAATATTTCTTGGACAGGGAAACCTAGGGTCGCTTTCTGATTATCCCTTTTTGCAAAAGGATTACTTTTCGTCCTAGTCGAAACAAATGGCTTTGTCCTTGTGTTTTAAGGTAGGGACCCCCGAACCCCCATTTTAGTACGTTCTCCTGCGCGTGCTTTTTCATAGAAAAGTGCTTGACGTCCCATACGGACGAGCTCTTCCCCTCAACAACTTAAAAAGGATTCTCTCCTTCACTCAGCCATAAACCATGATGACGGTTTAAGAATGCTGTTTTTTTTTTCCTATTTTTTGCCGTTGCCCGCCCAGTTTCCAATCCCCTCCTTACTTTCTCACGCTCGTTTCCATGTCCCGGGGACCGGTTAAGAATTCCTCCGTCCCCTCTCCTCCCTGACCCGGAGCCCTTCTTTTCCCTCTTTTCTCCAGTCCTTTTGTCTTTACAAGAGCCGAAGTCTCGTAAACCTTGATCTTCCAAAGCCTGTCCTTCCTTTCTAGCCCCCCAATGCAGCTTAAATCATTATGAAGAACGAAACACTTTGTAAAATCGACGGAATTTTTTTTCTTCTAAAAGCGGACTGGGCCCCTGTCTGCCCATGCGAAAAAGTCTTTTCGTGACTCAATTTCGAGCCGCATTTGGTTCCCGGTCCGCGTGTATGGTTTTCAGACAAGACTTCACGTTCCGCTAACGCCACGACCCTCCTCAAACGCGTTTTTCCGGCGTTGACGATCACGAGTGAGTGTTTTTGCCTCCCTTCTTCTGACAAACATTCCAAATCTTTTGCACGGCTTGATGCGCAGCAAAATGAACCTCCTCGCGGTCAAATTGTCTAAGGGATTGCGCGTGCGCCCGAGATTGTTCTCGCCCGACGCGCAAGAACAGCCCTCTTTTTGTGTTTTTTCTCCCCTTACTTTTCCCTCGCACATTTTTCCGTAATGTATGAGCGGGTTTTTGCTTCCTTTCCTTCAATGGAAACCCTTCAGCTAATCCGCCGAATAAAATTAGCCTCAGAAGATCAGTTTTTCATAATTCGAGACTGACGGTACGCCTTTTCCCAAACGAGACAATCCTTTTCCTGCCCACTTAGTCCCTGTAAGAACGGCGGGCATGGGACCACGAAATCATTGACGCCTCCTTTTTAACCCCTGGCGAAGCTTGCAAATCTCAAAACTCCCGTAGTGTAAAACCCACCCGAAGTTTTTTTTTCGGAAGGTGCGTCTTTATGAGAACGTCATTTCCTGGGCGATGCACTGGACGGATTTTTTCACTTCCTTCCGCGGGCCTTGAAACGAAACGAGGTCCCCTGCCCCTTTTAAACTTTTCAAATTTTCGAACGGTTTGTCAGCGGCGTGTCAAACACCTTTTCCCCCCCGACGTCCAAAAATTTCCCAAGTGGATTTAAAACCCCCCCTGGTTCGTTTTCTACCCAACAATTCCCGGGCGCTTTCGCGGTTTTCCTACACAGTAGATGGTTGTGTGAACAACGCGTCGAGGGTCTCCCTTGCCCGAGACCTTTCCTTATCTCCCTGAGCGTGACCAATGAAATCTGGACCAGCCGATTGTGCCCACTCGTTTCACAGCGGGCCAACCTCCTTTCAGTTTGCAAAATCAATTGAAACGTATGTATTTTACGGTCCCCTCACCCCCCCAACCAAACAATCGAGTTCCCTCCTTTTACTCCACCCGTCTTTTTTCCCTTCACACCCCCCCAAAAACTGGCGTCTTTTGCCATTGGCGAAGATTTGTTTCTCCTTTGACTTCTTGCGTTTCTTTAAAAACGGTCTTCCTAAGAATTGTTGGGTCCGTCAATTTCTCGCAAAAATCAGATCGGTTTGATTTAACGGTTTGATTTTCCCCCCCCCAAAGTGC
>Ga0179593_1417971_pt1 | contig 11230 bp, 13 predicted proteins | sample CZODoug2_1_08_16_FD_185931 | JGI IMG/M metagenome (GOLD analysis project Ga0179593, IMG submission 185931) | Vadose zone soil fungal communities from Angelo Coast Range Reserve, California, USA - CZODoug2_1_08_16fungal (PacBio error correction) | ecosystem: Environmental > Terrestrial > Soil >... | reverse complement strand
GCTCATTTCTCCCCGACCATGATTCGTTCCCGGACTTTTCCCGGTAATCATGCCCCTCCCCTCCTTCGTTGTCGTCGACGTCAACAGTTACCTTTGTGTGCGTAGGACTTTTTCTCCCTGTTTTTGGTATTTTTTCCCCTCCCTTCCACTCGTTGCTGTGTTTTTGTTTTCTGAACCCTATGGGGCCCCCTAGACCCCCCTATATGATCGTTTTTTGTCCAAGGGTAAGATTCACTTTTCCATGTCTAATTCCCTACTCCTGAACTTTTCTGCTGGCGGGTGTCTTTGGATGGCAGACTTTGGGGTCCATGTTTGCTTTCTTCCCTTATTTCACTGTCTTCCCCCATTGTCGATTTTCCCCGATTAGCTTTTTTTTTCCCCCCTGGTTCATCCCTCGATTTTTTCCCGCCGACCCCCTCGGGGACGACCCCCATGCATTTTTACACCCCAAACTTTTTAAACGACCTTCAATGCCTACGCCTCTTTCCCTGCTTCTTTTTCTTCTTGGGTTGGCTTGTTTCGGTCTTTTTTCAAAGAAGCTTCCCATTCCCCCACCGGCTCGCTTCTTCTACCCTCTACCCCGCCCCTATTTCGCAACCCTGTTTTTTCTTCGACCTTTGGCATAGCCGCTACGAAAGGTTTTTTTTTCCCCCCTACTGCCCTTCACACCAGCCCCACTCTCCTCTCTCCCTGCCAGTTTTCCGGCTTTCTTTTTGTGGTCCCATGGGGCTTTTTGATTTCCGCGGCGACCCCAATTCTCGACCCATCCCTTCTTTTTTGGTTTAATATTTTTTGTTTTTTTTACAGTGACTGGGCTTCTCCGACTTCTCCCCCCCACTTTACCCGGACTCATGTACGGGCTGCTTCACTTTTTTGTTGAACCCTTTGGCCAGATTCACCTGGCCTTTTTGCAGCGAACCTCTAACACTTTTTAGGGCCTCACCCGTACTTTGTAAAAATACTCTTTTTTGTAACACCCCGACCTGATACCTTCTTCTCTTCGTCCCATGTTCCGAAACTCAGTCAAATTCTACCCACCGTTTTTTGTGAACCACCGGTTGCTCGCTTCCGGCCCTTCGGTGCCAGCGATCACCCTTTCCCCCCTCCCCCCCCTGCCCCCTCTGGCGGTCTGTTTTATGTTTAGCCATTCTGATGTGATTTGGCGACTCACTGCCCTTAGTTTTTTTGTGTTCGTTGAAGTTTGCAAAGACCCCCGGTTTTTTCCTTCTTCGTTCCCTCTACCCAGGCTATAACTTCCGGGATTTCGCGCCCGTGAAATGAGTTCATTTTTTGTACGGTTCTGTTCCTCCCCATTGTTGTGATATCTTCCCTTTTTTTTCTTCCTCCCCTTGCTTCCTAGCCATAGTTTTTTTAGATTTTTTGTCGCTCGCAGCCACCCCTCACAGCGTTTTCTCAATTCCCTCTTTTCGGCGTCTCCAACCCTGCAGTGTTTTCCCTTGGCCCGACTTTTAGTTCATCGTCATTTTCCTATGTGGCCGGATGGTTTTCCTCCCCACGGCACTTTTTTCTGACGCCTTCCTTCTTTCCTTTGTCCTTGATCCTTTTTTTTTTGCATCTGGGATTACAGGGCTTTTTTCCCCCCCAGGCTTCTCTCTGGGGACTGGGGACTCTTTTTCCTTTCCCTTGGCCGGTTCCGTATCACGCATCCTTTTGCTGACTTTTTTTCAACACCTTAAACCCTTTTTCGTTTTTTTTTGCCTTTTTTTCGTCGTTCTGGATGAATGGGGATTCTTACTCTTGAAAACTTTTATGGGAGGCAGTGGCTTTTTGGTTCGTCGCTCTTTCCCCCCCTCAAACACACCCCCTGTACCCCGGGATCCATTTTTCCTATCACGTTTCTTGATCTCCCCGTGCCCATTCCACAGCTCGCCCGGTGCCCTGGAGACCCCCCACTGAGTCTTTTTTTCTTTGTGTTTCCCGGTTTCGACTCTTGTTCCTGCCTTCCTTGCCAGTTCTTCACCGCCTCAGTTTGCATAGTTTGCTTTTCCCGTCCTTCTCTATCCATTTGCGCAGTTTTGCGGTTTTTTTTGTTTGCGGTCCCCCTTGCGCCGTGGTGTCAGTCTCACAAGCACCCTCTTTCTTTGAGCGCAGGTTTTTGTGCCGGCCGCGTTGAAATCAAAGTTTTTTGACTGTTTGAGCCATGTCTTACTTTTTTCACCCTAAACCCCCCCATTCCGTCGGCCGGGTGCATTCCCCCCGTTTTAGAGCTCGTACACCCCTCCCGACCAGCTTCTCTTTCAGCAGAGTCTTTTTTCTTTCGGGCCCGATGATCAGTTGCAATGGGAACCCCCCCTTTTTCTGTCCCCTGCCCGGCCTCTGCCTCCACCCACCCACATGATATTTTGTTTCTTTTTTTATTTCCCCACGTTTGTTTAGAAGGCGTATCTTCCTTCGGAGGTTATATGGCCCGGATCTCTTTCCCTGTTTTCGCCGATGGATGTAATTTTTTTTTTGATGATTCCGTTTTTTTTTATTTTTCACAGCGGGTTAGGGTTCGTGGCTCTTTTTTCGTCAAGAAAACGCTCTCCCCGGGGTCCGGACCTTTGACAAGTTTGCCCCCTACTATAACTTTTCTCCCCCGGTGGCCACAGCCCCGGTCAATCTTTTGGTTGCACTGTTGCGGTCCAGTGTATTCTTTTTTTTTTCGCCTTTTTTGTCTTTTTCATTACTGAGGACATTGTCGGTAGGGCCGGCAATCCCCTGTCTCTCCAACATCCCTCTCGTTTGACGCTCCCTATGTGTTTCCTCAAGGACCTGAGACATTATTCGATCTTTTTTCTAACCCCTTCTCTAGGATTCTTTCCCCTATTTCTCTGTGCGTGCAAGGGTCGTGTCTTCTGCTCCTCTTTTCCTTGCTTTTTCCTTCTTCGTCATTTAGTTTCCTTTTCAGGTCAGTTTGCTTTGTGTCTAGTTGGAACACGCGGGTTTTTCGTTTTTTTCCTTGGTCGCCCCTGGGGTCTCAGCACGGAGATTTTCCCCAATGGGGTTTCCCGGCGGTTTCTGTTCCCTCAGGTCGCTAGATAAACCAAGGTGCTAGGGTCTCTACAGTCCTGCCCCCCCTTTTTGTCAAAGCTTTTGGGTACGTGCCTTTACCCCCCCAGTGCGTCCCCGTCGTTGGGTGCCCAGTTCCACCGTTTTTTTTTGGCTTTTGCTCCCCCAGAGACCCACTGGACTGTAGTTTTTTTTCTACCCCAAACCCCGTGTTTTTTTTTTGGACTTTTTTTTTTGTGCGTTTTTTTCCCCCCCCCCCCCAGCTTGACGAACTTTTTTTTTTTTTGAGTTGTCACTTTGGTCGTTGGCCCGCCCTTGTGTTTTTGTTTAGAAGCCAACTTGTTTTGACAGCTCGTTCGCTTTCCCACCCCCCCCCTTTTTTTTTCTATTTTGTCGGCCCGGGTGAATGTTTCCCGAGGCCCTGACTCCCTGAATGGACCCCTTACGCGACCCCGGTCCCATGACAATTGCTTCGTTTCAACCCATAGACCCCGTGTCCGGTTGTGACCAGTTATTTTTTTTTGCGAGAAAGGAATTTTGGGTTGATTTCCCTCGGTTTTGTAAAACCGGCGAGTAGGTGTCTTCTTTCCACCCCACATTCCCAGTTTTTGCCCCGGTTTCCATTTTGCCAGGCCCCCCCGGGCTTTTTCCAGTTTCCTCCTCGACTTATTCCCCCCGAAGTGGTCCAAGCCCTCCTGAGTACGGTATAGACTCTTCCCTGTTTTGGCGATTTTGGGCGTGATCTTTTTTTATTTCAATTTTGAGTGTGTCCGGCGCAAGTGGTCGTCCCTCGAGTCTCGGGTTCTACTTTTTTTTTTGGGGTTTCTCGTTTTATCACACGTGAGCCTTTCCTTTTGCCGTTTTTGCGGCCGGTATCTTTTGCCCTCTCCTTTGTTTTTTTTTTTTTCTCTCTCCATAACCTGTTCTTCTCAACTTGGTTCGCCGGCTCGGTTGGTGTCTTGACTTTTGGCTTTTGCTATCTCGTTTTTTCTGAAAACTTACGACGGGGACTAGAATCTCAAGCTAGTCAAATAGTAGGAAACCCCTTTTTTATTTTTTTTCTTTTGTCGGTTTTTTTTCCCCCCTTTTAGCTTCTTGCTCCCCCCTTTCTCGGTGGCTGTTTCCTCGTTCTGAATGGCTTTAGGTTCGAAATTCTCCATCCCCCAATGTAGTCCTTTGTTGAGGTTACCCCAAGCAGAGGGGGTAGTTCTCTTCCCCCAGGACTAGCTTCCCCGACCCGGTGATTGTGGGGACCGTATCTTATGTCCTTTTTCCAATTCATGTCGTTAGTAGGAGATCTGAAGTTTCTCCTTTTTGTCCTTCTGGGGAACTTTAAATCCCCTTCTTGTGCCCAGTGGTTTTTTTTTTTCCCCATCCTCCAGTCGCTGTCTCTTTTTTTCGGGCTGCCCCCCAGCGGAAGTCCTGGGCTACGGCGTGGATTTCGATTTTTTTTTCTTTCAGAGAGTTGCTTCCTTGTTGTTTTAGGCTCCGTGGCAGCGTTTTTTTTTTTTTTCTTTTTACTTTTCCTTTCCCTCCCTCTTCTTGCCGAGCTTCGATCCGCGCCCTCGTGACCCCTGCGGCAGAAGTCGGTGTTTTTTCCCCCAACCCCCCCCTTTCTACCGGTGCTCTGAAATTTCCAAGGTCCCTTGCACCTTTGACATCACACAGCCCCTCTTTCATTGCTGGCCTTTCCCCTTCTGTTCCAGACGGATCAGCCGGGCGAGGAACCGTTGCCCCGACTGCACCCGTGAATTTTTGCCGGAGGACTTAACCCTTTGCCGCCCCCCCCCCTCGCTCTTGGATGCAGTCCCGTCCTTTTTTTCCTGGTTTCGACCACGTTCCCCCTGTTTTTCGCGCCCTGTCTCTCACCCTTCTTTTCTTTGTTTTTTTTTCAATCCCGGTGCGGCTGTTTTTTTTTTTTAGAGCCCTTTTTTCTGCTCCCTTACCTGGGGTCTGGAAGACAAGCAAACCCCACGAGATGTTTTGTTCCCTTCAGGCTCGACACCAACTTGCAGGTCCTTGGCCTGGCCCCCCCTATTGATGCTTGTGAAAAATTTTGGCCCGCGTCTTCTTTTCTGGGCGATAGGCCCCCCGTCCCCCCTGACTGCCCGTTCCTACTTGCGGATCCACTTTTTATGTTTTCCTTCCTTGCATTTCCCGAAGCGGCGCACCCATGTTTAAGCGATTTTAGTAATCCCTTTTCACTCGATCTGCCTTCGGTGCGTTGAACGAGGATCCCGTTTTCCCGATCAGGGTGGTTTTTGGAGCTCCTCCCCCTCTCCTATACTGTTAAATGGCAATTGACCTCTCCCTTTTTTTCTTTTTTTTTTTTTTTTTTATCCTCTTTTTCCCTTCCCCTCCCCTCCTTCCTAACCAAGATGTTGGCTCCTGTGATGGACCCCGATTTTTCTCATTTTTCGGCCTTAGTGTTCGTACCGGTTTCTCTAGTCAGACTTCCCCCTCCTTATGTGTGCCGCCGTGGAAGTGCGCTTTTGTGCGCGTCCGGTAATGGTTTTTTTTCCCTTGGTTCCCCCCTGCAGTCTGAGATACACTTTCGCTCGGTTCGTTTATAGAGATCTGCCTGTTCGACCCAGTTCTATTTTTTATTTTGGTGGCGGCCTTCGTTTCCCTTCTCACCCTCCTTGACCCGCTCCTTTCATTTTTTTTCAGTCCCCGTCGTTGTTGGTGGGACAGGCCTTTACGAATATGGGCTGAACAGCACTTCGGTCCTGGTTTTGGTTGTTGGGGGCCTGAAGATCGCGGCTCTGGCTTTTCTCCACCCATGGGTTCAGTTCCCTGTTTTCAAGGCGCCTTAAGACTCTGTTATTCTTTTCCCTCTTTCCCCGTTGTTCATGTTGACTTTTTCCCCGCAATGCTTCTTCAGGCTGTTTTCGTCAGCTCACTGGCGTTTTACTGTAAATAGAAGTTGTTCCTTTTAGTCTATACTGATGTCCTTGTCGCTTTACCCTTCCCCTCCCGGTTACCAAGTGGCGCGTCGCCGATTCGGCTCACCCCGCAGTGAAGAGCCCTCTAGTTCTGTTCGATGGTCGGCCCACGTCTACGTTATTTTTTGATCCCCCCTCAGTTATTCCATTGATCCCGACTGAGTTTGGTTTCTTGTTCCTTCGGCTCCTTTTTCGTCCTTGGGCGATTCTGCCTGTAGCAGGAATTCTGAAACACCCCTGGCCTGAAAAACTTTTTTTTCACGGACTGGAAACTTCCCCCCTTCGGGTTTTCCTGCGCTGGAATTTTGGATTTTCTCTTTTGACAGTCCTGCCCCCCCCCCCTTGTCTTTTTTTCACCCCGTCTGTGAAGTTTGGGGCCAATCGACTCTTACCTGACCTCCATGAGTTTTCAAACGAACATTTGAACCCTGGTTTTTGGGGGCGATAGTTCGCTCCTACGGGGGGCGCTGTGTCAGGCTAGCGGTTTTCAGTTTACGCCGGATGTCGGGGGTTATTCGGTACCTGAGGGAAAGCTTATTTCTTTTCTCGTTTTCGGTTGGGTCACTTCCTTGATGGTGTCAATATGGTTTTTTTTTGCCGGTCCTTCTTCTTTAGGTGCTCGCCACCCCCCCCGGAACGTTTGATCGGCCTTGTCACCACCCGTAGCAATTCGTCAGTTTTTTAGTATGTACAGTCGCCCTTTTTCTGCCATTTTTCTTTGTCGACATTTCCCTCGATCAACACCCCCCGCCGAGTGTCTGATTCCTTTGCTGTGCCCCCGGACTCTTTTTAAACCAGGCCCAGTATAAGACGCCCCTGTTTTTTGAGTCTTGGTGCTTCGTCCCCCGTCTTTTTGTGAAGGACCAGCGTCTCCCGGTCGGCTGATTCGGCCCAACTACTTTGGTGACTTTTTTTTTATAGTTTCGGGGGGTGAATCTCCAGATTCACTGAGACGGTTCAAATTGTGCAGCTTTCTGCCCCTTGCGTGCCTCGTGTCACCCGTTTTCCACTCAAAGAACGGGACCCACTTTCTTTCCCTTTGGATTTTTACCTTTTCCTCACTCTTTTAACAGCGATTTGTAAGGAATGTCGGGCTTTTCTCTCTTTTCGGTTTGAAACTGGTTCCCCCTTATTTCGCTTTGGTCCATTCGAAGTCAACTTTTGAAGTCCTGTTCCTCCATCTACTGATCAACGGCCGTCAATTTCGCCCTGAACCCCGAAGTCAAGTTTTACCATGTTCCTTCTTTGTAATACTTTTTCTTCCTTAGTGTCTTTTGTTTTTTTTAATTTTCATCTTATGGGATCGTCGTTGCCCCAGATGTCGTAAAAAACCACCCCCCTTCATGACTTCCTTTCGGAGATCCACCCCCCTTCCCTTTGGTTCGTTCCGAAGAGGGTTGTTACAATTGGCTTTCGACAACTCCCTACTTTTAGGCGTCCTTCGGGATCCTTTTGTCTCCCCGCTAATGGTCGGGTCCTGTATCCACATGCCCTTGATTTCCCTTTCATACCTTAATTTTTGTTGTTTTTAGATTTGTTCTTTTTGCGACCCACTTCCAAGACCATTGATCTTTTCTTTAAGTCTTCTTCTTCCTTGACCCCGAAAATCGTTATTGTACGTCGACTAAATTTTTCTTTCCACCTCTTTGTTCCATGTTTCTTTTTCCCGTTTTTTTCTTCCCCCCGCCCCCGCCGGCGTTGCTTTTGTTTGTTTGTTTTTTTTTGGAACCTTTTTCCCCCGCCTCTCCCATCGTTCTTTCTTATGATCCGGTCCCCCCTTGCCACCCTCTCGCGGTCTTTCCCCCGACGCCTTGAACATGGTGTTTGCTTGCCCCTTCTTTTTTGGTGCGTGGCGCCCCTGGGAGGGCCTTTTGGTTGATTTTTTGCTTCCTCTTTTAGACCTGGTTAACTTCTTTACCTCCAAGCTAGCGTCTTGTTCACCTTTGGATCGGCCGACCCGGAGTCCGACAGCCCCTTCCACAACACCCCGCATTTCTTTTTCTTCAAAGACGGACAACTTGACCCCGTGCCCTCCATTTGGGCCGCTTTGTTAGGGTTGTCTTTGTCTTGGACGAAGGGGTTCCCTCCGCATTTTCCCTTAAATTGTGCGATATTGGCTGACTTCTGGTCCCCCCGTCCTATCCTGCCACCCCAGGATGGTTGTGACGTTCTTTCACTCCCCCCCCCCTACCTATTTTCCACTTTCTTGGTCCCTTCCCGGGAACGGCCCGTCTCCTATCTATGTTCCCCCTCCAGGCCAGGCGGCTTCTGTTTTTTTTGGACTGGGGTCTTTTAGATCGTAAGTTTTTTTGAAATACGGACACTTAGGATTGGTTGTCCATACCTATTTTTCCGGCTTCGGCGGCTGCCTCCCTCAGGCCGTCAAAGGTTTCGACGACGACCGGTTGCCCCCACCTTGGTTGTATTTTCCCTCTCACAGTTTACGGTGGCTTTGATTACACCCCTGGAAGGCCGCCCAGCTTGAGAAACCCTCCTGCTGTTCCCCCTCACCCTTTTGTGACATTCTTTACGTTTTCTGGCGTTTTTCACCAGACCTCTTTTCATACCTTCTACGTCACGTGACCGCGATTCATCGGCCTACCGTTCTGACTCGCTCGCCAACAGACAGTTTTAGGTTTGTTTTTGTTCGGCATCTATGTTTCGTCAAGTCGGCTCGCACGCTTGAAGTCCCTTCCCGCTTTTTGGTTTTCTTTAACGTTTCAATCACCCCCCGCCCCGATCGTCACGTCTCCCCCCGTATCCCTTGGCGCTCGGCCGTCCCCGTTTTTTCCCCCCATGCGTTGGACGGTTCCCCTTTCCTGGCCATTTTTTTTCTCCCCCTCGTGACCATTTTTGTCCCTTGAGATAGCCTTTCTCTGATGTTTCCGACTGTGCCTGCAGCACCCCCAGAACACAAGTTGCCCCCGGTCTTTCTGTCACTGATTTCCCTGGCCTTTTTTGCCCAACCCCCCCCGGGTTTTTTTTGCTACCAGGTGTCCCCTAACTTCCCGGCAGCCTCGGCTGGACATCTGTCGAGTTTTTCCTCCAGTGAATCCGTTTGGGCTCACGCCGCGTATGGCGGTTACTGTTTCCCTTTCCCAGTTTGTTTTTGTCTCTGCGGCAACCTTCTTCCCCCCCCTTTCTCTTTTTTTGGCAGTGCTCCCGAATGAAAGCTTCGTTTCCGGTGTTTGCTAGCTTGATCAGAATGACCCCTCTTCAACACACCTGTGTTTCTCGGGTTTTGCCGTGCGGTGTCTTCTCCTTGCTGATCTTTCTCCCCCTTTTATTTTTCAGTGCCTTTTTTTTTCGTGGCGCCTCTCTGCCTTTTGCACCACCAACCCCCCCCCCTTGTCCGTTTTAGCTTTTTTTCCATTCATCAAAGATAGTCCCTTCCCCCCCCTTCCCAACCCCTGCGCTTTCCTATTCTGGTGTTCCCCACACGATTCTGAGATGTGCATTAGTTTCCGTTTGTAGACGTTCCGAGCACCCCTCCCTGGGCCGGTCAGTTTCGGAAGGATAGTCAGTTTTTTCTTCCCTTTATCCTTTATGGGGCACATTATATATATAAGACCCCTCCCTCGAGAAGGTCTTTTTCGATCCTCCGGTTGAGGTTCTTCGCACATCCCCCATTTCTCGCAACGTCCCGGTGGTGAATGCAGCGGGCCCCAACCCCTTAAGTCTTGGCCGGGTTTTGTTTGTCGAACCCAAAATTCTTTTACCTCCCAGTCCCTCTTTTTTTATCCCCATAGTTTTTTCTTCAGCTTTCTCCCATATCCGGCCACGTTTGTGTATGAGTGGTTCCTCGAGGGCCCGTTTCTCGGACCCTCGATCACGGAAAGGGTCCCCCCAAGGATTAGCTTTAGGAGCGCGCCATCGGAACAATGTGGACGATTTTAGTCTCGCTAGTGGCCCGTCGTTCGAAGGCGATAGTCTTCTGGCTGGGCCTTGCCCCCCCCCCCCCCCCCCCCCCGAGTAGAATTTTGGGAGTTTGCCTTGCGGCTGCCAGTGATTTATGGCTTAATCCAGGCCAGATAAAACCCGTGTATTCTTTTTCTGTTCTTCATATCGGGCCTACCAGTCTCCCAGAACTTGGCAGCAGAATTTCTTATCCACTATCCCCATCGACGGGGCCCACGAAAACGGTTTGCCTGGGTGATTCTGTCCCCCTGTTCGATTTATCGGGATTTCTTTCCCAGAGACCGTCCCTGCCCTTCCCCCACTTGTCCCCCCCCTGTTCACTCTCCCCCTAAACGGACGTATCCCGCACCTGGCCTTCGGGCTCACGACCCACTTTTTCGCTCCCGTTTCTATATCGTTTTATGAAACCCTTTCTCCTGATGCTAACCCCACCCTCTCCGACTTCCCCCCTGTCTTTTTCTCTGCTCCTTTTCTTGTTACCTCTCGGGCTCGACCCGGTCCCGTAGCAGTCTTTCAGTTAGTTCTTAGCTGCTTTTTTGGATGTTTGAGGGTGAACCGTTCCGTCTTTTGCCCTGGGGGTCGCCGGTACTATGCCCTGTCGATTGAGACACTTGGGTTTGCCTTCCTCCGTAGAGTTTTCCTGATTTTGGAGGGGTATAACCAGCCTCGGGCTTCGTTCTTCCTGGCACCGATTTTTTTTTTCTTTCTGGACCCGCTTTTCCCCCGGCACAGTATTGAGACAGCAGCATTGTCGGTCGCAACCTGAGCCCCCACAGAGTCCCCCCAGCCGCCTTCCCTAACGTTGTAAGGAAGGTCTTGAGCGGTTGCAGTCCCCCTCCCATTTCTTTACCCTTTTTTCTCGTCGTCTTTCCCACAACGGCTGATTCTTGTCGCCGGGACACTGTCGTTTTTCCCGTCCTACTCCGGCAAAGCAATTTCGCCCTCTTCCACGAACTTCCATTTTTCCGAGGAACCTAGACCGGCTGTAGGCCAGTCCTGTGAAGGGTTTTTTTGACGTATGGAGTTCGTTGGACCTCTTTTAACGTCTCGGGCTGTTCCCCTCCCTTGATCTTTGCTATGTACGGTTTATTATACTTTCCCCAAACCTTTCCTACAGGGTCCCAGGTCCACCCCCCCTTCGCGCGGCTTCTTTGACGTGACAACAGCGGGCAATCAGCCGCTTGTAGTTTGTGTTTCTTTATAGAGCTTTGTTGTTGGGCTTGCCGTCGATTGGTTTGGGAGGATTTTTTTTTTCTTTTCGAGGAATTTTTCAGTCGTCTTACCAGCGAGGGCTGCCTCGTGCTTAGTTCATCAACCACCCCTACGCGCGAGCGTTCTTTCTTTTCTTGGCTTAT
>Ga0179593_1514751_pt1 | contig 11231 bp, 8 predicted proteins | sample CZODoug2_1_08_16_FD_185931 | JGI IMG/M metagenome (GOLD analysis project Ga0179593, IMG submission 185931) | Vadose zone soil fungal communities from Angelo Coast Range Reserve, California, USA - CZODoug2_1_08_16fungal (PacBio error correction) | ecosystem: Environmental > Terrestrial > Soil >... | reverse complement strand
TTTCTGATGGTATTTTTTCCTGGGGCTACAGGAAACCCTTCAGGTTGAGCGATTGCCTGCCCTCCCCGATTCCTCCAGTGCTTCTGATTTGCAGGGTCTCAGCCGGAACGAGGATAGAAATGGCTTCAATTGCTCACCTCTAGTGGCGCGGACGGAGCGGTTTGACTTCGCCTTTCCGCCGTTTTGATTCGCTCCGCAGGCGTTGGAAGATTTTGTCCCCCCCCCACCGTGTATGCCACCGTAACGTCCTCTGTTATTGGTCTTTGTTAGCCACCTTCTAGAATTCTTTTAAGAAAAGTCCCCCCGCGCTTTTTTTCTCCTATACCTCCCTTTTGAAGAACTATCTGTCCGATTCGTCAGGGTCATCCCACCGTTTCTTTGGGTAAACGAGATGTCTCCACACTGAAAGGGCCTCCCCCCCGCAGCTCGTCTTCAAGAAAGACGTTAGTGATGGCCCCTCCCCCTGTACTCTTAATTCTATTGTGACAGGTCCTTTCAGATATGGGGTTTATCCTTCCGCCCCCCTCTTTCTACCTAGCATTTTTAGCCCCTTGTATTCTGTTCGACCCCCCCGTCCTTTGGCTTTCGCTATTCAATTGTTGGTACGACAGTTTGTCTATTTACGCCTTCTGCGGATTGTGGGGTGGGCTAATCAAGGGGTGAGGAGATTTTAGTGCCTCCTTGTTTCTCGTTTCCTGTGGGGCCCTCGACATGATTCTGTTTGTTTTTTTTTTTCTTTCTTGTTGCCCAGTCTTGTCCGAATTCCTAAGCTGAAGGCTAGAAAGATTCCTGCTGCCTCCCTCGGATCCGGTCCTTATATTGGGCTTTACTGTAGAAGTTGACGAACCCACTCGCTTTTTTTTTACCCAGCACCTTTACTTTTTTTATTGACCCTTCCTTAGACCCAGAACACGCGGTACGCACCGGTTGCTTCCTTGTCTTCCCCCTAGGGCCCTCCGGACGCCTCGCTCCTTCGATCACTACTGCCCGAGGAAACTTGTTTGCAAAAGCCAGAAGGCTCACATGGGAGTTTTAGACTCCATGTTTCTTTCTTGTCCGCATTCTACCAGATGGACCCGTTCTTCTGAGAACCAAGACCATCGGGTAAGTTAGCCGAGGACCGGTTCTTCCATTTTTCTATGTGCGCATCCTTTTTTCCATCGAGGATAGGAAGGTCTGTTTCTTTGAGGATAGAGGTTCAGATCTTTCCGATCCCCCTTTTCCGCTTCCTCCGGTCCTTTTTTCGCGATTACTTTCCGTGGCAAGCTTACCTTCGGACTGCGTCTTATATATTTATTTTAATCATCTCTTTTTTTATTTTTTTGATAGTCTTCCAGGCGCGCAGAAAGGTCTCTGTGAAAGTATCCTTTGGCTCTTCGCGCAATCGTCCTTTTTCCATCCGAAACGTGCCCTTATCTACAGGAATCGCATTCTTCTTCCTCCATTCTCGGCCTGACGGAGGGTAGATTCACTTTTTGCCCAGGGTATAGAGATAGCAAGGTGCCTCCTAACCCTCCCTTTTTTCTTCCCGTCACGTGACTTCTTTCTTTTTTTCCCCCCCCCATCGTCAGGAAATTTTTTGAGCCTCATGATTGTACCCCTTTGCCCCCTCGATCAGTGACATGCTAGGTCTGTTCCGTGTGCGTACGAAGTCCGTACGGTCGACGGGCCCTTCCCTTCAACTCTACCTGGTCCCGGTTTCAATAGAAGGGGGGTGTAAGTCCCATCATTTCGCCCGATGACGGATGCTCTTTTCCGGTTCCGATTTTAATTTCTCCCTGCTTTTCTCGTTTTCAATGCTGAATTCTTTTTCTTACTGGCGCTTTATCACGCAAATTCTTCCTAGGGTTAGTATCTTTCCCGCCCTGCCATCGCTCCACTTGCCCGGCACTTCAAAGATCTCCTCTTCTGGATTCGTTTACAGCGATTAACCCAATTTTTGGTCCGCCGCTGCGGAATACGCTGTTTAATTTGTACTCTAAAAAGCCCCCCCCTCCCATTTCCCCCTTTTGGGTTACTCCAGCGTTGTGTATTCGGAGGCAATCCCATATGGAAGGACATTGTCTTTCACCATTTCTTCCCCTGTCGTCGGGTTGAAGCAGGTATTCTTTCACGTCTGTCTCCTTCCGTTTCCCCGCGTACCTTGACCCCCCCCCGAGGTTGAACTATAATTAAGACTTGAGAGTTCGATAGTGCGGAAGGAGTCCTTTCTTTCTCAGCTCTCCCTGTCCGTTTTTCCTTTTTTTGGCTGACATCCTCAAGTCAGGGTTCTCTACCTCGTGTGACATCATCCAGGGTTCTGAGTCCTTTGAAGCGGCAAGATCTGATCTGGACCCCCCTTTCTATTTTTTTTCACATCCAGATCCTTTTTTAATAAGACTCTGTGGTGGAACCATGCTCTCATCAGTTCCGGAATGACAATCACGGGTGTTTTTCCTGATTAAGAACCTTTGCCTGAATTGGTTTGTCCCCCTGGACATCCGTAACTCTCTTGCTTTTCCCTTTCCTAAGAAGACCTCATTTCGTACAGTGCGAGATACGTATGTAGGGCCCTTTGTGGCGCCCCGGTAGGAGAGTTTTACTCTTACAGCGTTCCCTCCTTTCAACCCTTTTTTTCCTCCTCTTCGGCTTCTTCGTCCTTTTGCTTCGCTTGGTCTTTTTAAGATAGCATAAAAGATAGGAAAATCATTTCCTTAGCCAGGTATCGTGTTCGGTTGGTGGAACTCATGGCGCCAATTGCCTTTCTCTCCCTCCATTCCGAGTTCCAGGTTCCTCCCCGCCAGACACGGGTCTCCGTTAGACGGGGCATTGCCTGCCGTGAGATCGAGCGGGGCGACGTTTGGGGGAAGGACCTTTCCCTTTTTTGAGCTACAGAGTTGAGGTCGCCCCCCCGACTTTTTGAGCGATTCTTCGACCCACCCTTATTTTATAATAAGTTGTGTTTTATGCGATCAACCTTTGCAGTCTACAGTAGGTGGATTACTCCGTATAAAGGTTTTCGCCCTTTGCATGTCTCGGGACTTTCTCCCCCCTTTCCCCTTTTGCCTCCTTGGCCCCCCTTACCTGGCTTGTAGATTTTAGGCTTAACGGAGACTTTACTTTTTTTGAACCGATGACTTCTTTTTGGAGTGTTCGTGTCGGTAGTTAACACGAGCCTTCTACCTGGCTTCCGTTCCTTTCCCCTATGGGTTCCTTTTTCTTCGGATGGGAGAATCGGACCGTTCCTACCTCTCCGTTTGAATGGCTGCTGTTTCCATGAGGAAGGGAAATCCGGCTCTTTTTTCTTCCGTGGACGACCAACGACCGCTTTTCCTTTTCCAGGTTCCCCGTGAGAAGGAGAGTTCTGAAGACACTTAGTGCACGGTTGTCTTTTTGCCGGGTGCCTCCCGCGTTTCCCTTTTGGGATGCTGATTGAATCATTTATTCACCCTCTGAATTCCTTTCCCAGGCTTCCCGCATGTAGTCATTTTTAAGGTAAAGTGAAGAACTGTCCTTCATTTTCCCCCCTCCTCGGTGGAGGACCTTCATCTTCCCACATTGGCGAATTCGATCTCCCTCCAGCTTCTGCGCAGGAAGGTTAGATGTCTTTCACGTTTTTGTCTCCCACCGCCACCAGCCTCCCTGGCCTCTTTTGCGAAAAGAAATTCGAGCCCCATTGCCCTAGCCTTGCCCTCTCCCACCAGCTTGAAGAACGGAAGGGTTCGCCCGTGTTCTGAAGTTAGCGGGTTCCTGGGTCCCCCTGTGCGGATACACTACCTGTCCTCTGTAGTCACATTTAGCGGTTCCGGAAAGTTAAAGAGGTTCCTCTGATTTATCCCCCCGAGACATCACTTTGGGCTCTCGATCACCCCTTTGCTTTAATTTTCCCACCCCTCAATGCGTCGGCGGCCTTGTTTGAGATGTGCAAGGTTTCGACCCACGTCAGTTCTTTCCTCGCTGACCAGGATGAAGTCGCGTTGCTCTGAATGGTTTTACATGAGCGGAGTAAGATGCTTTTTGCCTCTTTTTGGACTCCCTAATGCGGGCTTGCACTCACTCGGTGCGGAATAGACAGTTCTGTTTCCTTTCTTTTTCTTTTCTGCCCTTACGATGGATTGCCTCTCTGGACTAGTACAGTGATGATCAGAAGCTCGACCCCTGTCCTCATCCCGCAGTTGTCTTCATTCCTCCGATGGCCACCGTGTACCAGGATGAGATGAAGGTCACAGGCGACCCGTCTTCCCTGCAACGTTCTGCGGACTAGCATGTAACTCTTTGGTTAGATTTCCCTCGATGAGTCCTCCCAGGGGATGACCAGTTTTCTTCCCCTATCTTTTGTTCACCCCTCTTCTTTCCTCAATCAGGGGCGGGTGAATCTGGTGCCTGGTGTTTCTCTTGACCGACCTTTCCCCCGTGTCCGTCGGCGACCCGAAATAGTTAGCTCAAACGGATGCTACTGTCTCCCGCAGTAAGCTTTGTTCTTCCTCTTCTCTTTTCGACTTCTTATGAAGGCTTTCTTTCTTGACGCCCGATGTAATCTAGGTAAGTGTCTCGCCACGTCATTCCCCCCCCTACGTTTTTGCGCGCTGGCGTTTCTTTCCTTCTTTTTTTTTTGTTGTAGAGCCCCTTTGCGAACGCATGATGCGGCCACTGTCACTCCCTTCTTTCTTTTTTTTCCCCGCCTTTCCCCCCGCTATGGATTTTTTCCAGCGAGCCTAACCGGTCCCGCCCGCCTAATCGATGACGGACCTCCTGCGATGTATCCTGTTTTCCTTCGTAGCACCGGACCGATGGCGGTCGCTACAGAAAGGGGGCAACTTTTCGCGATTTCCCTCCTCACCGTACCCCTTCTTTATCCCCCCCCCAAGGGAGTGGTTTGTTTGCGCCCTGTTTCCTCACTTTGAGCGCACGCACGAGTTGTCAGTCGACCCGAGGATTGTTCAAAAACACAACACTGCTAGACGAATTAAGTTTCGGTTCCCCTCCTCTTCGCGCTCGCCTCGGAGCTTACCTGGGATGGCATAAATAGGGATGAATTGGTCGGCATGCAATCGTCTCCCTTCCGGCTTTCTTTCTCTACTGGTTCTCGCGTGCACCTATCTTTTTCGCGCCTTCCGATGGAATTGATTTTAGGGAAGACTTCTTCCCCAGTGCTCACTGGATCCTTGCTTGTTCTTCTTTCCCTCTATAGTTACCACCTCCTCGCCCATCAATCCATCGTCCAGATGCTGGAGAGTTCCCTCGCTTCCCCTGTCTTTTTTCTTTGGCCCGCCCATTCCTCGACGCTGGCAGGAATGAGTAATTGTAAAGACAGGCAGCATACCCCCGTTTTGAGTTGCTCTTCCAATTCTGAGGAGCCCCCCTGGCAGCCTTATTGCACCCCTCAGCTTATTGGAGTGTGAACCGTTTACCGTGTACACGATGTCGACCCCACTTTTTTTCTTGCGGGCCCCTTCTTCCCCGTTTTCCTCCCACTACCTTTTGACGGCACTTAACTATTGCCAGTTTATTCGGGAGCGCCTGGCTATGTCCCCTTGGTGCTTCGACCTGGAGTTTGTTGAGAGCGACTCCGGAGGATGTTTTGTCCCTTTCAGACACCCGGGATTTATTCCCACAGTTGCTGGTCTTTGTCGACTCCCCCTGGATGATTTTTTTCCCAAAAACGCTCATCCGATAATACCTGACTCGCGGGTGACCCCCTTGCCTTAAACGTTCTCAGCCGACCTTTCACGGTGTTTTTACTGAACTGTCACTACTATTTTTTGAATGAGAGGTTGGGCTACATCCTGTCTCGGCCCTTCCCCTAACCGGAAGGAAACGGATTGACCCTTGCCATCTCATTCCTTCTTTTTCCTCCGCTGCGTAGGATGGGCAAGTCCCTCTGGTAGGTCCCCGTTTCTTTCGTGTTTCCATTCGTTGAGCCACTCTTAATGACCCTACGAACTTTTCCTCCCTCGGGACCAGGCTTCGCGTTCTCTCATAAACGGCCCCCGTAATTAAGTTTTAAGCGCTTCTCTTTATCACGCCCTTTTGAAACCTCCTCGCGCGCACGACTACCGGTACTATGGTTTCAGATCCGCCTTTTTGTACTTTCCACGTTCCGGTACTCTCCACATCTAGGGCCCTCTTGTCGAGCGGTTAGACGGGGGTTTCATTCCGTGTAGTCTAGCGCACCCTTTTTCTTTTCCTTAGGTCCGCCCCCTTTTCTTCTATGCGCCCCATATCTTTGCCTCATCAGGAGTGTTGTTGGAGTTTTCGGAGATCTCCCCACCTTCCCTCTTGAATTCCCGGAGCGTTTCGCTCTTTCTTCTCTTCCTGGACGGGATCCCTTCTTGAGAGATAACCACGCCTTGAGATTTAAGCCCCCGTGGTCATTTTCTTCCCTTCCCCCCCTAGTTAAGCCCTGATGGGGCGAGAGCGTCGTGCGACATCCTTTCCGTCCCCCTCGCCGCTTTTACGAGAATTCATGCACTTTGGTTCGATGTCTCCCTTTTCCCCTGAAGTTTTTCCGATCAGTTCTTTTTGGCTCTTTCGGTTTTAAATTAGGAGGGAACCTTCGTGCCCCTTTTTTCGGTAGTCCCTTTGAAAGTCCTCTCCTCCCTCTGTTCTTTCCCACCCGGGTCACTACTGCGAGAAGAATCCTTATGTCCTCAATTTCTTTACCTGGTCTTATTGTCGGGCTTCTTTCCTGGGGAAAACCTTCTGCAGGAGGGGTATCTAATTTTCGTTGGAGCCCCATAACCGCATTCGGCAGGATGAAGAGTAGTCGAAGATGTTAAGGTCCCCTTTTTGTCTTCTCCTTTGACCCTTCCAGATCTGTGTCGTCTGCGGGATGACGACCCCTTTTGATCGCCTTTTTCAGATCTACAATACTAGAAAGGCGGATGTGACGATATTCCCTTGCCGGCCCCCAGCAATAAGCGGATGCCCCTGTCTGCGAACCGGCTAAAATTCGATCAAGGACATTTTCGCTTCACTCCAGCCGACTGTTTAACGTCCGTGCGCATGGAGCTTCGTCCCCTTTAATGAAGTAGCGGGTGGGTGGAATGGGTCCCCTTGTGACCGGTTCACCACCGACCTGGCGGCCCTTTGCCGTCCTTTTTGGCTGCCCCTGAAACCTCCCCGAAGCGTTCCCGCTGTATGTTTTTGCAAGTTAATTCCGGCACAATAGCGGTTGAGCCGCTCCTCCCCCGATTGGAGTACGCCTCTCCACTAATTCCTTCCCGTGCATTGTCTGTATGTTTTAGACCCTTGCTTTTTTTCCTGCGTCTCATGCTCTGGTCATGACTTTTCTTCTGAAAGTCGTTTGGTAAAAGACCTCAGCGGCGAGCTTTCTGTCGTGGAATATTTTTCGAAAAACTCCTCCCGGTGCGGAAAGGCCTTCTTACTCTTGCAGTCCTCCCTTGCTCTTAGCGTGCACGTGGACTCGTAACGGTCGAGCAGCAGCAGATAAGATTTCTCATTGACGCCCCCTTTTTTCCCCGCCCCTTTTGTTCACCATCCTACCCTTGATGCGTGGCAAGGCAAATTCCTTCTTTCCTTCCAACGTCTTTCCGCAGGCCGTTCGGCCTAGACTGATTATAATCGGTAGCGGAAGCCCTCAGATGCTGTTCGCTCCCGGTGAGTTTTCTCTGCACCTCTTTCCACCCCCTTGGCACCCTCTCCTATGGTGACCTGTCCGCGGTTGTGGCCCTGCTTATTCCCCTTTTTCCCTTTCTGGTTTCTTATCCGGTTAAGAGAATTGAAATGGATGCAATGAATGGCCGTCGATTGGAGTAGCCCCCGAGTTCTTTCTTCCCCTGGGACCTTTATTCTTTTCTTTTAACGCTGCAGAGGGCGAGTTTTCGACGGCGCCCATCTCTTACGTTCACTTGCTTTTTTTTTTTAACTCCTTTCGCGCTTTGTCTATCTTCTCTCCAGGTTGTTGTGGAAGATAGAAGCCAGAGACGACAGCCGTACCGGCTCCCCACTGGAACGTCACTTCTTTTTCGGCGTCTCTCCTGTCCCCCTATAATGATTCTTTTTTTTCCCCTCAATCGACGTTCTTCCATCTAGATACGACCGAAAAGACCTTTCTGCTTTTTACCGGAACCTGTGGCGCCCCAAAAGAGGTTCGAAGACTGAAGTTTCCCACCCTTTTTTTTATCGCGTCTGCCTTTCTCGCACCTCCCCCCTTTCTACAGAAGGAGGAGGATGCTTTCCCCCCCAGTCTTACTTTTCTTCCCCTTTTTCAATCCGAGGTTGCGCGACGATTTTTATTTGACCTGTAGGCGAGCAGGTGGAATTCCCCTCCTTTTCCTCCTTTCGCGCGACCTTTTGCCCTAATAATGTACAAGGGGGCTTTTTTGAATCCTCCGTCTGTTTTTCTCGTCTTGGCCTTTCGTTTTTTTTTACCGTGACCTGTAACGCTGCACGACGATCCAAGGGGCGCTTACGGCCGTGCATCTGTTTTCACCTTCTCCCCCCTGGCCGACTGATCCGACCGATGGTGGTTTTCCTTTTCCCGCCCGTCGCTTACACCCGATTTCCTCAATCATATGCTGTGGCTTTTCGTTAACACTCTTTGGCCGCAAGAGCCCCCCCTTCGTCTGTACCGGCCCTTTCCTCATCAGCGCCTGGGTCGTTCCATTTGCAACATCTAGGCTCTCGGGATTTTGTTCCTGTACTCCGGGTGGGGATCGATACAATTCCGTCAGGCGGCCACCTCTTCTTTTTAAGACTTCTTTAACGTTTTTTCTCTCTGGTCATCTTTTCCCTCTCCGAATTAGCCCGTACAGTGTACCTTCCCCCTACTTTGGGCCCCCCTCCATTTGACCGTGTCCGAATTCAACTCTATTCTTCAGGCGGAGATTTTGCTCCGTTCTGAGGTTGTCCTTTTTCTCTCCTTTTTTTTTCTCAGTGCGTCCTACATCAGGAGGCTGTGGCTTTTGAGAGAAACAGGGTGAATCATCTTTCCCCGGCTGTCCTGGTTTTTTTTTATTATGGTACGTTATGCTCTTCCAAGGCAGAGGGGCCCCAACCAGGCCTTCCTACTTCCCCCTCATCGGGGTCCCAAGTTGCATGGGAGTGATAAGCCATGTACCTGAAAATGGTGACGACTGTCGAATCCTTTCGAATGCCTTTGGTTTGGCTGTGAGCTGAGCCTATAGATCACCTCAGTGAGGTCGCCCACAGGCCAGCAATCCCATTCCCACCGTTCTTCAAGGTTCAATTTTCCTGAGTAGGATAAACGCCACTTAGTTTTACCTGGCTTTGGAGCGCAGCCTAGTGATGGAAAACGAGCAGACCTTCCGCCAGGAGGCAGCAAGGCTCGGGAACGATATCATACACTTCTGAACAAGTTCTTCGTCTTTCACGGGCGGAGCTTCCTTTTTTGCCCCGTTTTTTTCCCCCAAGCCCCATGCTCGACCTTTCTCAGCCCCTCATCTTTCTTCAGATCAGAAAATTACACGGTTCCTGGTAGCCGTTTTCTATTTTGCCATTTGATCGCGCCTCGCCGGGGGGGCTCCTTCAGGATAAGCCCGCTTTGAGCGTACATAATGATAAGACTTGTCTACTCAAAATCCTTTTGATTCGCGCTGCTTCCCCCCGCTCTTTTTTTCCTTGTTGTGCATGGCGAAGACAGATATCTCCACCTTTTTTTTCGTTGACTCCCTATCTTCTTTCTCTTGTATGTTCTTCCTTCCAACCCGTACCCTTGATTCTAGACCCCGCTTCCTACGGCCTTTCTTTTCGGTCCCGGAGCCAAAGTGTTCCTTTTTATCTAAAAAGGTGAGTGCTCAGGAATGTGAGAATGAGGTCCTTTTATCCCTTTGCTTCCTGGAAATTGGATTGCGCGGGGAGGAGGAGTAACCGCTAATCTGACTCTGCTGGCGGACTGCTGGAGAGTTCCCATTCTTTAGGATGCTCCTTCCGTTGTCAGGAGTAGAGAATTCATCCTTCACAGTAGGCACGTCCTCTCATTTCTGGAAGAAATTGGGTGTTCGGGCTGTGAAGGGGGTATCCTACCTTTCCTGACGGGGGAGCTATTCTGCCTTCTTTTCCTTGTTCCCCCGAACCCCGAGAATATGCCTTTTTTTTCTTTAGGCACCTTGCTCTCTAATTTTTCGTAACAAGTTTCAGTACAGGGAGATTTCGACTCCGATTTCCATGTGGTCACATGCTTTTTAGGATTACGAGGCCTCTGGTTGTCAAAATCTTTCCGAGCAGATTTTTCCCCCCTTTCGATTCTCCTCCCCCCCCTCTCGTCAGGTTGAAAGTTGGCTGCCCCCTCCTCCCGTTTCGATTTTGCTTTGCCGGCTAGAACTTGTTGAGAAAAATTGAACGATGATACCCTATCCCTAGCCTGCCTCCTGGCTGGTTCCTGATTAGTAAGGTCATGACGAGTTGGCTGTTGTCCCCAGGCTGAGGCTCCCCTACTCCATTTCCCATCTTCAACGGTTCCTCGGCGAATCAGTTCCAGAAGGTCCGGTCTCTTCTTCGGCAGCCGTCCGGTTTTCAATATGTGTCTGTGAGATCGCTCCTCAACCCGCTTGGATCCCCCCTATCCCACTACACTGGTTTGGTCATTGCTTCCTGTTGAAACAGATCCCCCTCGGCTGACGTCGTCGAGGAATGCGGGTCCCTACTCCCGGCTCTGACCTCTTTGGCCACGTCCCAGTCCGCGGTATATTCTTTCCTCCCCAGTTTGGACTATGTGGCGTGACAACAACAATATGAATTTGCTGCTCACGGATGTAGGCGGATCGTCTCATCCGTTTCCCCGTTGCACGGCCGTCCGTGCCGCCATTTTCTTGGAATATCCAGGTCTATCATCCTGTCAGCTTCGAGTTGCAGAAGCGATCTTTCACCCCTTCTAGTTCGATGGCCCGAAAATTTTCAAGTCTGCCGGCAAGTGAAATGGCCGGAAAGTCGTAATCCGGAGGCGGTCCTTTTCTGATTCTTTTTTCTCGATGACGCTACCGGTACGCTGCTGATGAGACCCGGGCACCAGCTCTTTCCGCCCTTTTTTGATTCGTGCCGCTTTCCGTGCGATCTTTGATGAAAGAACTTTTACAACGTGTCTTTTTGCTCCCCTCCGACCCATCGGGCTTTCCTCCCGTACGCGTCCAGCGAAGACGTTTCGCTTGGGGTCTTTCATGATCGCCTTTATGCTCTTCTTTTTTTCGTGTCAGCCTCACGATCAGTATCGACGCTCAAGGTCGAAGATGATGACCGTTAATCAGACGCAGAAGGCGGGTGCGCCTTCGTAT
>Ga0179593_1344482_pt1 | contig 11231 bp, 11 predicted proteins | sample CZODoug2_1_08_16_FD_185931 | JGI IMG/M metagenome (GOLD analysis project Ga0179593, IMG submission 185931) | Vadose zone soil fungal communities from Angelo Coast Range Reserve, California, USA - CZODoug2_1_08_16fungal (PacBio error correction) | ecosystem: Environmental > Terrestrial > Soil >... | reverse complement strand
ACACTGACCCCTTTTTTGGTAAGCCGCTGTAACGGATAGTCAGCTCGGGCGACTCTTTTTCATTTTTTCCATAAGGGCAGCCCGTAGCTCTTTCTCCTCCCCCAGAAGTGTCTCGTTGCATGCCTTGTTGCTCCTTGTCTTACTTCCGGGCTTTTTTGGTTTTCTATCCGTTTGGATCTCTCTTCAACCTTCTTTACTTTTGTCCTCAATCATTACCTGTGCATCGGATGGAGGTTTCCCCGATTTCTTTCGCTTTCGTTTCCTTTCCCTTTTTAATTGTGTTATTTTTCTTTTTTTTAAGGATTTTGAAACACATGGTGAGTCTCTGTCCGCCGCAGCCCCCTTCTTTTTTCCCCCCCTCTGATTAATCCCGGAGAGGCTTTCCCAATGCTCTCTTTCGCAGACCTCCCTCCTTGAAAGCGCATGTGCTTCCATGAGAGTCTTCCTAACTTTAGGCTTTCATCTCCGCGGCCCCCCTAAATCCATCAAATTCTAACCGTTCTTCTTTTGGGGTTTAGCCGCAGTCTGACCTATTCCTCCTCCTCTGTCCTTTCCTGGTCCCTCACTTAATCGCCGAACATGATCCCCCCTACTCCCTTATTGGAAAATTTTTCTGGGTTCGTCAGTTCCTGCGCCGAGCCCTTACTTTCCCTATCCTGCGGCCCATGCGCCTTCCGATCGGTTTTCTAGGTTGATCTCTCGGTTACGTTTGGTGGTTGTATCTCCGCTGCCTTCTTTTCTCACCCTTCGTCCCCTGGCGCCTTTGAATATTGCTTCCCCAATCTGTAGCGCTTATTCAATTTGCTGGTTTCGCATCTTTCCTTGTATGGCAACCAGGTGTCGCCTCTCCGGTCCGTATTCCCGCTCTCATCTCGTTCGCCAGTATTCTCCCGTTCCTCGGCCCCTTCTTTCGGTCCGGTGCCCCTGTCTAGTCCTGAGGGGCCCCGGCAGTTTCCTGGCTCTTATCCCCCAAATTCACTCCGCCTTTGCTATAATGCAGTCCCGGAAACTGTTCTAGCTCGTTTTTTTTCCCGCTGTCTTCCTTCTCCCTTTTCCTTGTCACTGGCCTGAAAGTTCTTTCGTGAGAGCAACCATCCCTTTTTTCGTCCCTTTTTCTGAATTTCCGTTTTTCCCTTTCGCAGCACTAGTCCCGCACTGTCGAGTTGACGTTTTTTTCGTCAGCCTTTCGTCGTGCCGCCGCCTGCCTCTCTTTGTCTTCTATCAGAGGATTTTATCCCCAACCCTTTCTCCAGCCCCGCCCCCTTTCCGACCTGTCCTGCGGTCAATGCGCTGTTTTGCCGCCGAAATATCTCCGCGATTTCGCTACTTGTCCCTTCCCCCTTCCTTTCCTCCGCTTGGACTCCCCCCTTTTTCCCTTGTTCCTAAGCAATTTCACCCCAGGCCATTCTCCCTTCTGTTTTTGCTTTTTTCATCGGTTCCCGTCAAGCTGCCTCAAACCCAGCGGTCCTCTCTACCGCCGCTTTTCCTTTCCCCATCCTGCCGTTCCTCGTTTTTTCCTCTTCTCTGAAACCTAACGCTGTTTTCCCTCATCGTCGTGACGAGAGTCTTGCTCCCCGTTCCTTACGATGTTCAAAGTCTACCGTCTTTTTAGGCCAGTCTCTCTTTTCATTTTTTCCCCCTTTTTTTTGTCTCCGTCAGGTTGTCTACTACGAGCCTTTCCCCTCTTCCTTTGATCCCCCCATAGCTTCTTTCTTTGACTTATGCTTCTTATGCCTGCCCCCAACTTACGACGCTCCCCCATCGAAAGCTGCCGGAACTTTTCTCTCCTTCTCTTTTTTCCTCCCCCCCTCTTGTTTGTTCTCTCTCTTAGTTGTTGAACTTTTTCCTGAAGCTTAGGGGAAATTCTATAACAGACCCATCCCTTAGAAGCGAGACGATGCTGAATGCCCGGCAAGTCTCCTCGCTGGAGTATAAGGCAACTCCCTTTCCTTTATGCTCCTCCTCTCCCTTTGCTTCTTCCCCTTTCGGAGACATGCATCGCCTCCTGCGTTCCTTTTCCTCCATCGGCTATTTTTTCCTTCTGTGCAATCTTCGTCATGCTTGGTTCTACAGCTCCTCCGCCTTTTTCACCAGCCGAATTTTTTTTCCGCCTAGTCGAAATTCCGCCCCGCTTGATCTCTTCTTCTTTTACTTGACACCTGCTTGCGGCGAAGTCCCTATGTTTCACTTGCGTCACTCCATCTGAAAACCGGCCCTTCAAATTTTTTTTTTCTTTTCTTTTTTCTTTTTAAGCCCTGTGCCCATTTTCCGCCCCCTCCTTCTGGTCGGCCGTGTATGTATTTCCCCTTTTGAACCGTTTGTTGGCGACTCGCTTGAGATCCTGTCTCCGCGGACCTCGTTCCTCCTTCTTCCCCTTTGCGATCTCCTGCCTTTCCCTTCTCGCCCTTTCCGTTGCAGAAACAAAAAACCTCGCTGAGAGAAGTTCGTCCTCTATTGTGGTTGAACCCTACGAGGTCTCCGTCTTCCTCGACGCGTTGTTTCGGCCCCTTTTTGGGTTTGAACGGCTGCTGAGTTTTCCTCTTCCCTTTCTGACGTTCTCCAACCTTACGACTCCACCTTGTGGACATCTCTCGACCCCGGTCTTTCCAGTGCCTTGCATTTAGAAAGTGGACCCCGAAGAATGAAAGGGGCGCTTCTTCCCCTTTTCATCTGTTTCATCCGTATTCTATGCTCTCTGCTTATTACTCATGCAGTAGGTTCCTTTGATGAAATAGTCAGAACTGCGGTTCAGGGGAAGTGGATCCCCTGGCTGGCGGACACGTTGCCGACGAGAGCCCCTCCTCCTTTGCCGTCTTCCCGGTCCGATCTTTTCTCCGCCGATGATGTCTTTCTCAGCGACTTTAAGATTTTTTCGAACACCTTTTTCCCCTACGACCTTCTGAACGATTCGAGCCCATTACGTAGCAATATTTTGATGAAGCGTCCCCCTCTTTTCCCCGTTTCTGCTGCCTTTGAGGGAGTAGGGTCACCCCTCCCCCTGTTTGTCCAAGATCCTGGATTTTCTCACAAGAAGCACCGATCGTGGAGCGCAGGTCCGCAGTTCGGGGAAGCAGGGCTCGGCGTAGCCTTCACCTAGTCCCGGAAGAGACGCAAGACTTTCTTCCAGCAATCGCTGACGATGTGTTCTCCTGGATTTCCTTATTTTCCTCCCTACCTGATGCTGGGAGCATTTTGCGCCGCGCGCCTGATGCACACTCCTTTCTTTAGCCGTTGCTGTCTTTTTTTTGTCCGTGCAACTTCCACCTCGTCCGAGTCCCCATTTTCACCCCCTTTTCGGGGTCTCCTTAAACTCCGCCTCTCTTTTTTTGTGTCTCCTTTTCTTTTTTCAAAAAGCGACGCGGTCGTAGTCCTTTGTTTCTCCTCTCTATACTGAATTGTGTTTCATGGTGGGTCACACCGAAATCCGAGGTTCTCTCACCTCCCCTACTCCTCCCCTTCTAACCCGGAAATCTGACCCACTGGATTTGAGTCCCCCCCCCCTTTTACAGACCTCGAGGAGCTCCCTGCTCTTCAAGCCAAAGCCGTTAATAAGCCCGTTTCGGCCCCTGCCCGGTCCTCCGCCACGGCCCCGTAGGAAGTCAATAGTCCTCTGGACCGTCGGTCCGGTCCGCCTTTTCCTCGTTCCTTCTTCGTCTCCCTTCGGTGAATCTTCCAAAAGCTGGCTTTTTTTCGTTTCTCTTGTTCCTCCTCTCCGGGTGTTGTTTTTGATCGTTTCCGGCCCTTCACTAAGCCCGTACAGGCTGCGTGAGTGGCGCGAGGTATGAAATTTTCACTGAGGACTCCCTCTGGGTCTTCGTTCTTTTTTCAGAAGGGAATCATAGTTCGAAGAGATCTACCTCTCCGTGTATTCGGCGGCATGGGCCTGTTGTTTTCATTGATTATTGATACCCTGGGAGCTCGCACTCTTGCCTTTTCCCTTGAGTTCCCCCAGCCTCTTTCCATTCTTTTTAAAGGGGAGTTTTACTTAGAGTTGAATATTTCCTTTGCTTTTTCTTCCCCTTTTCCATCCCCACAGGTTGGTCCCGTCTGCCGCCAAGCAGCGCGCTTTACTATACTTCCGTAATTCACGTGCGCGTTTTCCCTGTGCCGCAGATTCTCCCCCAACTCTTTTTTCCGTTTCCGCATGCTCTCCCGCTTCTGAATGTGAATGTTATCCTCAGAGGCTCTTTTTCCTTTCCTCTCCTCGCCCCAACCGGTCACAGCAAATTATCACTCGGTTTGAGTGTGCCATCCTGCGTCCTTTACCATTGCTCCGCAGCCCGATGGTTTTTTGCGTCAATCCCTCTGAACGATAACATTCCAGTGAAGCTCGGCGAGATCGGTTTCTTTCTTTCTGTCTTCGCCGAGCCTGGCGACGATCCCTTCTTACGTCATCCACCTGATGTTTCATAGTGGGGGACACGCTGCTCCTTGTCACCGGCTTTGTTTATTCTCTGCCTGTATCTCCCGCCTGAATGATTCTTCCGAGAGTCGCCTTAATCCCCCCATCTTCCGTGAAGGGATTCATCCCCCCCCATTTAGAGGGGAACTAATCTTTTTTTCGCGGTAACCCTTTGGTGGACGCTATTCTCCGGTCCGTCTTTCCCTCTTCCCTCCCCTCTTTTTCTCCTATTCTCCAGGGCCTGGCCGAAGGATAGCTAGTTTGTCCACCCACGTTATCCAGCTTTCCCTTCATTTTTTCGGCCCAGATTGCCTCCCCCTTCCTTCCTCGCTCCATCGGAATGGATGTTGACGATCGGGGGATCGAGCCCAGTCTCTCCTTTCCCCTGCATTCCATAGTCCTCTTATTTTTGATGCTTTTTTTAGGCGACCATCGCTTTTTTTTCGTTCCCCATTTGGCGGACTTCCGGTAAAGTTGTCCACTCCTCCAAGAAGCGGTTCCCCGTCCTTGTCGAGGTCCGGAAACGCGTTTCTAGTAGACTCCTATTGTCCCGACGAGCCTCTTTCGCGCAAGTAAATTCCTAATCTGCCCCGCCCGGCTCTGGCCGCAGTTTCCTTCGCTAATGAATAGCCTGCGGTTCCAATTTGCGAGCTTGAGAACAAGCTCTCCAGCGCTAGCAATTACTGATGTACCAGTGCAAAACCAGGTACTCATTGATCGCAAGTCGGGTTTTCCCTCCCCTCCGTCCATGTTTCCCCTTCCCTCGCCCCAGTTGCCGGTTTTTCAGATGGGTCTGTTCGCTTTGGTGGTGAAGCCCCCGCGGTTTGTTCTAGAAGATTTGGCGCCCTCTTCTCAATCGGGCGGACTTCCCCCGTTCTCCTCTGTTGGGGAAGTCGTCCTTGAACTCTATCGCTTTTAGGATTTCCTGCCCCGCTTGCCGCCGCTTTCCCTCTTTTTCCTCATTTTGCCTGCCTTTTCCCTCGCAGGGCGGATGCCTAGATGGTCATTCTACACTCTCAACTGTTAGAGCCTGCTCGTCCTCATCGTTGTCCACGCTTCTGCTCTTAATTTGACTTTAGTCCCTCTCTTTTTTCCTTGCCTCTCGTATTTTTCTTTTTTCTTCAGCCATACACCTCCACGCTTAGCCGGTCCTTTCTTCCTCAACTCATTTCCTACCTTCCCCCCTCCCCCATTCTCAGTTTTTGAGAGACTAGAGTAGTGAGGACTGCCTTGTTGATGGTTGTGGCTTTCCCTTTTTTTTCTTTTCTTCATAACAAGCAACTACGTCGCTCTGTCGCTGCCCCTCCCGGCACCGTCTTCGGTCATTTAAATAGATCCTTACTCCGGCCAACTCCTGAAGTATGTCCCGCTCTCCCCTTCATGTTTGATGACCTAGCTGCCCGCCCACTTTGCAGAGTCTCTCCTTCCCCCCTCCTCCTATTTCGACGGTCTGGCTCAATCTTCCTCGAACGGCTGCCCAGGCTATCTCCGGGTCCCCCGCGAAACTACTCCCGGAAGTCCGCTGTCTCTTGCGTTGATACGGCAGCAGTTGGTTAGAGAGAAGTCCCCGTGGCTGTTTCTCCTTGACTCTCTAAACCGGACCCCAATAGGCCGATTTTTTTTGTACTACCCCTCTTTTGGGCGGACGGCCCTCTTTTCCCAAAGTCCCATGGCCCGTTCTTTCTCCGCGCTGAGCTCTTATGTCTGGCGGAAAAGCTACATTGGCCCTCTTCTCGGGCTTAATTTGAACGTCTTGGCACGCGAACGGGGTTCATTAATTCAAAACACCCTCCCGCCGTGTTTTTGAGATCAGCTATTCGTCTTCTTGCAATTCCTCCGTCCCTTTTCCCGTAAGACTTTCCGTCCGCTCTCACTTGGAGTGGTTGTTTCCCTTTTACCTGCAGGGTCTCCAATTTCTTAAGCACCTCGTGCGCTTTTGAAATTTTCGCCAGCGCTCCCCCGCTTCAGGCACGCAGAAATTCTCAAGAGCTGCTTGGCACCGGGTCCCTTCGTTCCGGGTTACTCTCTCTCTCTTAATCAGGAGTCCTCTTTGATTTGATGGGAGAAGTAGTTTATTTCTTTGCACAATCTTGCCTCCCTGTTTTCTCTTGACCCGATTTGTGGCTTGACACGTTGTCCTTTTTCGAATCCCGTTGCGAGTTGCCTTGCGAATCTTTTCCCTCGCTCTTTTTTTCCGGGAGATCTGATTCACTTCGGGTCAACTTTTCTTTTCTGACCGATTCTGCTGGCCAATTGAATTGAAAGCGCTGCCAGTGTGTGCAGAGACACACATGCCAACGGCGCTCCTGCGTGGCCTCTTTTCTCTTTATCTTCTTGCGTTTACCATCAGAATTTTCTCTTCTTGTTTTCACGACGATCCCCGATGTGGATGCGCCCTGGACCTCAAGTCCTCGGGTCCCCGGGATCGTCCCCCCCCCGAGAGCCTGAACGAAGAGACCCCCCTCCTTTTTTATCGCTTAATCGCTTACGTATTTATTCTTTCGAGAGTTCCGGTTGCAGCTTGTTGAACCCCCCCCCATCGGTTCTGCTGGGAATGCAATTTTGGTCACATTTAGCGATAAATACACTCTTGAGGAAGTTTTGTTTCGTGTTGGGCGCGTTTAGATGGAACGCCTCCGTTCCACTCGTGGCAATACAGGTCTGGAGAAGCGAGCGTTTTTGGTTGAACTGCGTCCTTTCCCCCCCTCTCCCCTCCTGTTACAAGCGATGACCATCGTCCGCGTTTCGTCAGCGATGCTCATCCTTTTCTTTCCTCTTTGTTTCCCCCCCTCAAAAATCCATGACAAGACTAGGCCCCTCCTCAACTCCGCACTGTGCCTGGAAAATCGGTGCTTCCCCTTCCTTTGGAGCCGGCCACCGTCCCGCAATCAGTGGTCTGGTTCCCATCGCAAGCCGCTTCCTCGTAAGCCGAGCCCCTTTCCGCTTGAATCGTCCGGGCGTCTATTTTCTCCCCCTCTTCAGTCGAAGGGCTGAAGGAAAAATTCCGTTTTTTCTCACTTGAAGTGAAGATTCCGAGGCGAAGTCCGTTTGACCCTTTTTAACACCAAGTCTGGGTAGCAGACTCTCTATTTCCAATGTTTGTTGTATGAGTATGCCTGCTCCATTCCTCCTCCTCCTATTTTCCGCTTTTTTCCTCCCCCCCCGTTCCATGAGGCGTTGTGTTCCTTCGTTTTCCATCCTTCCTGACATTCGTCGCGCGCCGACTCCCTCGCGTGACGCGAAGCCTTTCGTTTATTCGTCCCAGGAGCATGTTCGATTTTGCCTGCTTTCCGTTGCCGGAGTCACAAACGCCGATTATGTTCCCTGACCTAAGGGTTGTTTGCGCTTGTCGCTAGTTTTTTCTATGAAGGGTGTTTTGTCGTTTTTTCCCCCCCTTTGGTATCCACTTTCTAGAATAGCCCTCAAGATTCGATCCCCCCCTCGAGCTTTTTTTTGAACATTCTGCCGCCATCGTAACAACGCCCTTCCCTCCATGATATACCGCATGACTTTTCAATTTTTGCGGCGAGTATTCGGTCGTCGGGTTCTCCGCGCCCACCTCAGTCTGCAAATTTCTCCAAGAGTAGCTTGTTCCGCGTGTTCACCACCTTCTCCAGCAGTCCGATGGATTTATGTCCGAACCGTAATGCGCCCAGGACATCAGCGATGCTGCTCAAATTCTGGGTCTCTTTTTCTCTTTCCTTGTTTCTCCTGCCTTTCAAGAGAGAGGAATGAGAAATTAGTCGTGGCACCCTTTGCGTTCTCTTTAACCGCGGTCTTTTTTCTACTCTTCAGGTCTTCTACTCTACCCGCAGGATCAAGGTTCTTTTGATTCTCATCATCTTTCGGAAGCGCTTCTTCCCTTTTTCCTTTTTTCCTCCATCGTTCTCTTTTTCGTTATCACAAACTTGGTGCCAGATCCTCTCCAGTCCAGCCTTCTCCCCATGATTCTCCAGTGGTTCCGGCAACGGAACGTCGTTCGGCAAGGTTCTTCATCGAGGGGTTCCCGTTCCCCGTCAGTTGGTTCTTCCCTTCCCTTTTTTTCCCCTTACTAGACCTTGTGATATCCGGCGACTCTGTTCATATGCTCTCTGTGCCTCTCGCCTTGTTCCGCAGCTCTTCGTCACTTTGTGGCTTTGAAATTCTGATTCGTTTGTAAGGCAATAGCAGGCCCAGCGCTGTGGCTTTGTTCCTTGGAGGACTTCAGGTCGTTCCCTCCTCACCCCTTTTTCCCAGCCCTTTTTCTTTCTCTTTTTCGAGGATATAAGTATCCCGCTGCATTCTCCCTGAGTCTCAGCTCCGGGCGTCGTCTTTTTTCCTGACTGGGTCGGCAGGGTCAACATTCTATCGCATTGGTCCCCTCGCTTGCTGTGCTTTCTTCCATCGCTCTTTCTCTCCCTCCCCATGTAACATACAGTATCACCAACCGGACTTTGATTACCTCCCTTCGCAAGCAGCACTTTTTCCCGCTTCACCTTTGTTGCTTGCCTTTTTTTCGATGTCTCCTCAGCCAAACTCGTTTTTCTATTGCTGTCGTCCCAAGTTCTTCCTCAAGCGTTTTACTTTTTTTCTGTAGGTGAAAATCGACTTTAACGCGATTCTTGTTGTCAGTCCCGTTCGCTGACGACTCTTTTACGCATCCGTGAATTTGACGGTGAACTGCTTCGCCGCTCGCCGATCGAACGGGACCGGTAGCGGGCTCCGCCCCATTTACTTAGAGCGATACCCGCCCTTTGCTTGCTTGCGTACTTTGCTTGATGTGCAGGTCTTTTTCTCTGGGATAGAGATTTGATCGTTTTTTCTTCCCTTTATGCAAATATAGACATACAGCTTCCCCCTTTGAAAGCTGCCTGGCGAGTTTTTCTTTCTTCCTCTTTTTTTATTTTTGGTTCTTACTCCTCTCCTTTTCGTGTTGTTGTGTGCGATGCTTTATTCTTGTAACTTTTTGTGTTCGTCCCCTCTCTTTTTTGAACTGTCTTTCCCGGATCTAAAAGAGCCGTCTCAGCCCTTTTAGAAGTTGCATTCACGGAACGTCGCATTGCGGAGTCTCGCAAATCCTTCTTCTTCTTCCCTACCCACCGTCTCCCCCCATCCGTCCGAGTTTTCAACTCCCAGGTCCCTGTTTTCGCTTTTCAGGCCATCTATCAACTCTGAAACGTCCACTCTTCCGTCATCGCTGACTCCTGACCAAAGTCTCTTCTCGCCTCTCCTTCCGAACCATCCCCTTAATCAGTTCCGCCCCCCGCTTTGTGACTTCTTCTTTTATGTTGCAGCCTTTCGTTCGAGCTTGAAGCCCTGACTGTTTTAGCTTTTTTCTCATCTTCAACAACCGGCAAGCATTATTGATTTTTAATTTCCCTTCTTGGAGTTAACCTCAACTTCCTTGCTGGCGGACTGTCTGTGCTGTGACAGTCGGCGAAGCGCTGGAGAGCATGTCTTCCCATTTCTTTTTCCATTCCCGCGGCTTATCAGGCGGCATGTGACCTTTGGCCTCTTTTTTGCACTTAATAAAAATCTGTGATCGAAGGCTCGCGATTTTGGAGTTTCACCGTGAGGAAGGATCCGAGCGGGCTTCCCCCCTTTGGGGAAACGGCCCTGACTGAGTTGCTGTCTCTTCTGATTTCCTCCTTTGAAAAGTCACCCGTTTCTGCTCGTTGCGAATTTTTTTTTTTTTTCCTCCTCCCTTGCCTCTTCCACGTCGCAGAAAGTGACGGAAGATGGTAGGCCTTCCTGATCGGCTACGAGCATCCTCTCTCTTTTTTCGCACCCTTATTCCTCGTCTGCAGGCCCTACTTCGGTCTTGCTTTTTACATCGGTGTGACCCCCTTTTCTGGGTGACGTTTCTCACTAGCTTGTCTTTCCAAGTTCTTTCTCCCTTGAGTTTATACTTCTTAACGTTTGTCATTGTTCCCCCGCCCCCCGCTGTGGCGCATCGGTCTCTTCCCGGGCTGATGATTTTCGAACCCCCCTGTTTGACCAGAGAGGAGCCCGTCGGCCAAGCTCCCCCCCCTTTGCATGCGCGCTTCGTCAGATGGGTGAGCAGGACACAGATTCCCGGGCTTCTGGCTTCCTTTTTGCTCTCGGAGCTTGCCTGCTTCTTAACCCCAGCCGGTCCCACAGATTTTTTGGCTCACTACGTCCCCGATCGTGTGATTTCTTCCCTTTTTTTTCCGTCAGGGCGTCGCAGGCACGAGATAGTCCAGAAATTTCGCTAATCGCTTGATGGTTGGATTGTTCTGCTTGTTTCTTCTTGTGACTCAAGCCATCGGTGGTGGCAGCATTTTTTTGCCGCCGCTTCCCTCGTACGCTCTTTTTAGTTCTTTTTTTCTTCGTGTTTTGCGAGGTTATCTTAAGAAGACTGGAACTCGCGCACTGGCCACACTCTGCGGGGCCTTGCGAATGCGAATACGCGGTTTTGAGAACTGCGGATGACCCATGTTTCGGTGTTGTTGGTCCGCTTGGCTTGGGTTCCCGCTGAATCGCGTTTTTGCCGCTATTGCCTGTATGTCCAGCGGTTAAAAATTTCCCCCCCTCACGTTCCAAGATTTTCCGCAACGCCGCCTCCTCCCTCCCCCCCGACCCTGAACTTCTTTCCTTTTCACTGGACCCTGTTGTTTCTTTCCTTTTTCCTCGGTAGCTCCTGGTTCCTCGAAATAGACAGCGCGCCCCCCGGATATCCCGGCGCCAGTCTCAATTTTTTTTCCTCATTCAGACTGTTTTTCCCTTTTTGGACTCCCCTGAACTTTAACCCGCCCGTCGTCCTTTAGTCTCTTCTATGGTCGAACCTGATTCCCAACCCCTGGATTGGCTGCTTCGTTCTGGTCTCCGG
>Ga0179593_1633099_pt1 | contig 11232 bp, 17 predicted proteins | sample CZODoug2_1_08_16_FD_185931 | JGI IMG/M metagenome (GOLD analysis project Ga0179593, IMG submission 185931) | Vadose zone soil fungal communities from Angelo Coast Range Reserve, California, USA - CZODoug2_1_08_16fungal (PacBio error correction) | ecosystem: Environmental > Terrestrial > Soil >... | reverse complement strand
GAAAAAGGCCTCTTTTTTTCACTCCCATCCCTGACCGCAGCAGAAAGTCTTGCCTTGGGCGGTGCCTTCCCCCCCTCCCCTACCGCCCCTTTCGCCAAAAAGAGGGAGATTCCCCCTCCCCGGCCCAGCCGCACCCGGGCTCGGGGAATCGTCGTGTCCTTTTTCTTTTTCTTTTTTCCTCCCCGCGTCCATAAAATCAGCCTTTTTTTCTTTAGGGTGAGTCTGGGGTTGGTGGGTTAGTTTCTTTCCGGCGCTTCTGGCCGCATACGACAAATTCTCTTCCCTTTCTCTTCGGACAGGGTGCAAAATCGTCAATTCCTGTGTCTTTCTTCCCGGGACGGGCAGGATAAGGTTCTTCCGCAACCGCATCCGTTCAAGGCGAAATCAGGAACTCCGGTCCCCCTTTCTTCCCTGCCCCCCGGGTCAAGCCGTTTCCGTGATCTCCCCCCACAGAGACCTTTTTTTTTTCCTTTTTCACCCCGACTCCGCGCTCATCCCTGGCGCCATGCTTCCTCCCTGATGAAGATCAACCATCGAGGCTTTCCCCCCCCGGGATCGTATGAGGCCTTTTTTCTTACTTTGCTCACGAGGAATGGAGACCACCCCCGTTCCTCCTTTACCCCCCCGCCTTGGCGGAATCGCCCGGGCCTTGCCAGTCTTCCCTCTTTGGCAGAAGGGACCGCTTTTTTTTTCCGCTTCCTAGTCGCTGACCCGAAACGGACGGCTTTTTTTTTCCTTCTTCTTGAGCGGGTAAGTTCTGCGGCTATCTGTCGTGATGATGCGCCCCCTCCCCCCTGGGCTTACTTCCGCTGGGCGCTTTTCTTGTCTTCCGCCGTAACGGACTTACCGTCCACCTCCCGTTTTCTGAAGGGAAACAGAATCCTTTTTTTCAGCACACCGAACTTGCCCCTTTTCGCCTCCTTTTTTCTCTTTTTTCTCCCCTTTTGCTTGCAATGGAAGCCTTCTACGTCCTCTTTTTCAGCGTGACCCGTATAAAGAATAGAACGGCCTCCCCTTTTCGTCCTTCCCAAGAAAGGTCATCGCCGACAGTGCCCTTTCCCCTTTTTTTTTTTTTTTTCGCGAAGAGGGTCCCTTTTTTTCCTCTCTGTACCCCGGTAGAGGTAAAGAAATTTGCCTCCTGGTGTCCTTTCTCCTTCACATGGCTTTGGGTCGTATGAGGAGGCCTGTCCTCCCCGGCATGGTTCCATTCGAGCCGGACCCCCTTTCTATACCTGGATGGAGCACACGTTGGCTGACCTTTTCCTTTCCCCTTGTTGAACGCAACCTCAAGGCCACCCTCTCCTCCCCGTGAACGACCCGGTGCTGGTGTTTTTCTTTTTCGAATGTGGACTTTGCAAGGGCAAGGAACGTCTACAAACCCCCGGGTTTTCCGCCCCCGGTGCGAGGGCCTGTGATGGTTTCTTTTTTTTACGGCCAGGGAGGAAACCTGGCAGGTCTTCTTTTTTTTTTTTTTGTGTCTACCAGATCGAGTTAAAGTCCTTTCCCTTAATGCCTCGAATACGGCCAGTTCGGGGAGACACCTTCCTCTTCCTTTCCGGATGACCAGGTGTGCTTTTCCCCCGGTCAGTTCCCTCATCGAGGATAACAAAGCCTTTTCACGATTTTTTTCCTTCTTTTTCCCTTCCCCCTCGGCTTGTCGGAACCAACGGCCCGGTTTTCCCCTTCCCATCCAGCACAGGAGAACGATTTTTCCTCTGTCCCTACGCTCTTGAGCGTGGCCGACCCCCCTTTGACTCCTTGGCCACCTCCCAGGGGACAAGCTGTTTTTCCGGCGCTGAGTCCCAAGGATGGAAGGTTTCTTCCCCTCTCATTCCCTCCACCTTGTTCGGGACCGTAGGAAGGAGGGAGTCGCGGTCCCTTTTTCTTTCGGACGATGAGAGTGGAAACTCTCCTTCTTTTTCCTTTTCTCATCCTACCTAAAAGAGGCCGCTGTTCAGGCTCTTCCCTTCTTCTTTTTGGCCCAGTACATGACGATGCGGATCAAAGGCAGCTTTCCCTCCTCCCCGGCTTATCGTCACGTGCCGGACCCACTTTTCTTTTCCAGCAAGAACCGACGGAATCGCGGAGCATACTTTTGCGTCCCTGTAAGTGGCCCGCGCCCCGCTGTTCTCCTTTTTCTCTGGCCGGTCTGATAATTTCCCCGGCGTCACCCGGTCCTGGCCATGTTGGACAGCTCGGCTTACACCAGTCCCTTTCTTTTTCTCCGTTTGCAGCGGACCGCGCGACTTTTTTCCCGCCCCTGCTGGGCATTCCTCCCTTTTCCCCCTTTTTCCCCACATCCCCGCCACCACCTTCGAACGACACACGCGCCCACGCCACCGTGAGCCTTTGCACAAAAGATGCCTTCCCTTTTACATACACCCGAAGGGTGCGCTTCCCCGTTCATATGAAAGACATTTTCGCAGCTCCCCTTTCTCTCCCCCCCGAATTGTTCGAGGCAAGGCCTCGATCAACTTTCCTGCATACAAGAAGCACGGAAGCATTCTTCTTTCCCCCTCACGCAGCGGCATCACCACAGACATCGGCAAGGTAAGTCTTCCTTTCCTTCCGACTCCCACCCGCTGGAAGATGACTCCCTTTCTCCCATGTATATGGCGACGTTACCACCTCCCTTCCTTCATTACATTTCACTCCTCTGCTGCGCTCAAGACAACCTTCACGTTCTTTTTCCCCCCTGCCCTCCCCCCCCCCACCTGAAACCCTAGCCAGCGGAGAACTCCCCCTTTCTTTTTCCGTGCATATCTATTTTCCTCCTACTCAGTTGTGTTTTCTTTCTTTTTTTTCCCGTGCGATGGCCGGGCTGACTGCGTTATCCGCTGGCGCGGGTTGGTTTTGTCATTTTTCCTTTCCCTTCCTCTCCTTTTTTTTGCTGAGCGCAGAAGATGAGTAACCTGTCCTCCTTCTTTTCTTTTCTTCGGTAAAGTCGCACAGATAGAAGGGGCTTTCTCCTTTTTTTTTCTGCAGCTCCCTCTGGTGGGGGACGTCGCAGGCGTCGGCAGTCGAGGACCTTTTTTCCCCCTTTTTCTGATTCCCCTCTTTCGAAGGTTGACCAGAGGACCTTTCCAAGGAGGAAAGGGAGGCTGATTTTTTCTTGCGGTTCATGCCGGGATTATACGAGGAAAGTCCCCGAACCTTCCCCTTCTCTTTTTTTTCCTCCATTTAGAAGGTAAGTGCGTATCGCAGTCTCCCCCTCCTGTAGGCGACCTAGAAACATGCGGGTCCCCTCCTTTTTTTCCTTCGCCGAGGTGCGTGGGCGCTGTTTTGTTTTATTCTTTCTCCCCACGTGCTCGCGGGAGTGCGGGAGGGAGTTCCAATTTTCGGCGAAGGGATGTTCCGCTTTTTCTCCTTCACCAGATGTCCAGGTACGATGTGGCGGCGGTCGGTCCCCTTTTTTGCCTGCCGATACCGGCGGCTTCCTTTATCCCAGAGAAGTAGTACATGATGAATTTTTTTCTTCCCCGTCCCTTACCGAAAAGGCTCCCCAGTGGTGGTTTCCTATTTTTATTCCTTTTGTTAGTGATTGAAGATGATCTTTCTCTCTTCGAGAGCTGAGGAAAGGGGGAAGGCTTTTTTTTTCCGTTAACTGCCGGCCAGTGAAAAAGGGAGCGCAAATTTCCCCCTCTTCTTTCCCTCTCCCCCCCTTCGCGTCTTCCGGACCCGATCTTGGCCCTTTTTTTTCTTTCCAGGAAGCAAGAGCAAGCCTCTTTTTCCCTTTTTTGCCGCGTGTCTCGCAGGTCGCGGAAGACCATGCAAAGCCTTTTCCGAGTCCAGGTTTTTGCTTGTACTGAGTCGTTTCCTTTTCTTCAAGGTGGCAAAGATAAGCGTCTTTTCTCTCTTGTACTATTCGGATTCTCCGGGATGGAGTTCTCCCCTTTTTCTCCCCCCTTGGCCGGTGGTGGCAGACCAGCATCCCTCTTTCCAGCCGCAGGACCACCCCTCTCTTCCTTTTTTCTTTTTTACCTTTGAATTCGGAATGGCCTATGTCTTACCACTGATCTCTCCACCTTTAGCCCGTTTTACATGTGAGTATCACGAACTGGTCTTCTTTCAGTATAGATACACATAATGGAGGAATCGATCTGTCCCTCGGCTTTGCTCCCGCCGTGTCAGGACATTCTTGCACTGGCATTTTCCCCTTTCTTTCCCCTCCATTCCCTCGCACGGGTGATTCCAAAACCGGCTTTCCCCGTTAAAAATTCTAGGCAAGGACAACTTTCCCCCCCTTTTCCCTTCGTCACGGGTCCTTCCGGAGAACAGTTAGTAGGTTGATGAGCGTGCTTTTTTCCCCCGTCTCCCCCTCCCCGTTTTTTCCCATCCGAATACGGGTGCCCTCTTTTCCTCCGGACTAGAAGGAGACCCTTCCTTCCGACCTCGGGCCAGGCATCCTCATACGCCACATGAGCTTCCCTGCCCTTGTACGGGCAGAATGTTATGGTCCTTCCACATCGGAAAGTGGGAACATAACAGTTTTTTTTTTCATTTGGGCCGGGATGTATGAGATGACTTTATTGGTCCCTTTCTCCCCTTTTTTTTTTTTTGCGATGTCAGATGAGGTCTCTTCCTTACTCTAAGATCGTTTTATTAGCTCATGTCCCGCCATGCGAAAGCGACCAGGTCCTTCTTCTTGGCTCCCTTTTCCCCCCATCCGCCCGCGGAGTGCGGATGGTTCCGTCAGCCACGTTATCACTCCGAGATCGCGTGAAGGGTAGTACGGCCTTCCCCTTCCGGTAAACGCCGCCCAGCGTCAGTCAGCCCTTTTTTTTTCTTCCCTCCCCAGGCAAGACATAATAACTTCGGCCCCCCCTCATAAGAAGCCGCAAGAGGATCGGCTCTTTCAGCTACCTCGAATCGGCCAAACGAGACCCGCCTTTTTTTTTCTTTCTTTTCTTTTCTCTGGAGACATGGGAGATGGAAGACAGTGGCGGGGGGTTTCTCATCACTGAGGAAACCACCTGGGGCCTGTTTTTTTCCCTCAAGTCTCACGATCGTCCTTTTTTCTCTCCGCTCCTGTTATGGAATTTGACAGACTTCACTCTTTTTCGTTCCCTCGGTCAGAGAAACGGCAGGTCGTCGCCTTTCGTGATTACTGACAAATCGATTTCCTTTCTTTCTCCCCCCTTCACTGCTTTCGGAGGACAGTTTTCCCAACCCGTCTTCTTTCTTCCCCCCCCTACCCTTAGTGCGGGTATGCGTTTCATCCCTCCTCGAGAGGTGCAAGTGACGTCTTCCCTTTTTCCACCCCGGGGGGGGCCACATTTTTTTTTTTCCTTTTTTAGCCGCAGAGCTACGGGAAAGGTCCGCGTCCCTTTTTCCAGACCAAACCACAGACGCTCCCTCTTTTCTTCCCCTTCGTCGAGCTGATGTGATGTCCCGTTATTTTCTTCTTTTTGTCCGCGGGCGGCACAACTCGTGAAGAGCACGATCCTTTTTTTTTTCGGAGATGTGAACGTCCGCGTTTTTTTCTCTATTCTTGGCCGTGTAACGGTGGTGCCCACCGCTCCTTTTTCCTTCTGGCCTGGAGTGCTGACCAGAGCCAACCCCCCTCTCTCTATATTTTCCTCTCATCGTTGTTTTTTTTCCCTTCGGTGGGATGTGTGAGTATTTTCCCTCCCCCCTTCTAGAGCAAAGTATTGCCTCTCCCCCAACACCAGTTACAGGAAAGAATCCCCTTTCACACTCTTTCCTGATTTTCCCCTTCCCCAGGCCGACAAACGGATCGGTCCTTTTTCGGCAGCGGGCACATCGGTTTCCCTCTTCTCTTCGCCGGTACTCGTGGTTTTTTTTTTTTTTGTTCGGGCGAAATGTACCGGACCTTCACTAGCTTTCTTTTTCCCATCAACAGGTCTCTTTTTACCCGGGTGCCATACTTCACTTTTTTCTTTCACCTGCTGGACCGGACGTCACCCTCAGAAGAAGGAAGCCCCCTCCCTTCTTTTCTAACTCCTGAACGGGAGAGTTGTTTCCCAATCTTTGAACTTTTCTTTCTTCTCTCCCTTGAGCAGCAGAGTGGTAAGGAATCCCCTTTTCGAACTGCGCTGGCAGAGGAACTGATCCCTCCCCCCCTCGTTCGGCTCAGGGCAAAGTCAACCGGCTTATGGTTTCCCCTTTCTTTTCGACTTTTCAACGAGGATGGAGACACAACAAGTCATTTTTTCCCAACCCGACATGGAGGCCATAGAAAGGGCCCCCCCTTTTCCTTTTTCTTCCTAGCCTGGCAGCAAGGACCTCGGTGCTCTTTCCCCTTCTTTCCCCCTCCTCCCGATCAAGGAACGGCTTGCTGTTTTCCTTTTTTTCGTCGGGGTCAAGTTCGGAGGCGAATCTTCTCCCAGTGGGAGGTAGTGCTTCAAAGCTTCCCCCTTTTACCCCTTTTTTCCCTTGGGAGGAGTTACAGAGGCGCTCTGGAGTCCGTCCCAGTCACCGCGGATCTCGGTTCCTTTTCCTTTCACTTCAACAGAAGCCGTTTTCTTCTTTCCGCACCCACGCCTCGAAGACTGAAGGGACAGGGCTTTTTTTTCTTTCTTTACGCTTCTACGAAGAAACGAGCGGTTCTTTGTCCTACTCTTTTCTCTCCCTCCATTCCGGCAGACAGCCGGCACCCTTGTTTTCTTCTCCCGACAGGGCCCGTAAAGTGGCCCTGTATTTTTCTCTTTTTTTGTCTCCACGTGCAGATGTGAGAGCTTTTCTGACCCCTTTCTTCCCTCCCCCCCTTTCCTGTGCAGTAATACGACATCGCGACGTGAACTTTATGAGGGATTTTTTCCTTTTTACTTGTCTCCCCTTCGAGACGGCAAGGTCGAGGCACCTGATTCTCGTTTTTTTCTCCCTTCCTTTCCTTCCCGGCGTGGACCGCAACTAAGAACACCTCCTTCCCGACACGGTGCTGGGTCGGTTCCTTTTTCTTTTCTTAGTCTTTCTACTCCTCATCCCCCCCCCGGTGAGAGGGGGCTTGCTTTTCTTTTCGAAGGTGGAAGGCCAGGGCCCTCTTTTCTTCCCCTCTCTCTCGCCCGTGTGCTGGTTCTAACCATACTTACCCCTTTTCCCCTTCCTTCTTGGACTGAACATAGAATAAGGACCGTTCGGGGGTCCCCGGTATAACGGAGGACCAGGTGTGCGTCTTCCCCTCCCCTCTTCCCTCCTCCTTTCCGAGGCAACAAGACGCGGTTCACCCGCTCTTTCTTTTTTTTTTGCCTGCCCTCCTTCCCCTCCTGCTGGTCGGCCACAACGGCCCGGGTTTTTTTCCTTTGAAACATCAGCAACGCGAGATACGATGTCCCCCTCTTCCCTCTCTTCTCCGTGGCCGACAATGACGCACTGCTCTTACTTTTTTTCCACCAGTTCCCAAGCTGCGTGTTGAAGTAAGATCCCTTTTTCCCTGGTCGTTTCAGCGAAAGGTAGCCTCTTCCCTTTTCCCCTTCACGGCGCGGGCGGCGGTGCTTTCATCCTTTTCCTTTTTTCTCCTTTTCAGATAGTGCACGGAAGACGCGACCTTTTTCTCCGGCCGATGGGAAAGGAGATCAGGTGTCCCTTTTTTATAACAGGAGAGGGCAAGCCTTCCCTTTCCCCCTTCTCCCGTCTGTTCCCTGACACAGGGTATACCGGCCGTTTTCCCCCCCCCCCTCTTCCTTCTTATCAGCTACCTGACAAAAAAATGGACGCCGGGCCTCGCAAAGAGGCGACTAATAATGGACGCCTTTCTCCTTTCTGGCTTTTTATCATATAAGAAGGGTCCTGCACCCGTTTTCCCTTCTCCTTCAGCACAGCGACCGGGACTTTCCTTGTCCTCGGAACGCTTTCCTTTTCCTTCGTTCAAAAGACTGGCTTTTCCTCCCCCAGCAGAGAAAGTGTGTATACATCCCTTCCCCCCCTCCCCTCTCCCCCTCCAACCGACGGGCGCCGAAACTCTTTTTTTTTTTTTTCCCCTCCTCGGTGAGAGCGCCTACAATGCTTCCCCTTTAACATGACGAGTACGAAATGACCTCCCCCTCTTCCCCCCTTTTCCCCTCTCTCTCACACAGAATGTTCGAGGCCTTTCTGATATCTTCTTCTTCTTCCCCTCTCATCACAGAAGGAAAGAATTTTCTACATTCTCACGAAGAGGAAATAACAACTCCCCTTCATTTCTCTACTTTTCCGTTCTCCTGCGGACGTCACACCCTTTTTCTCTCCTTCGTCCCCTTTTTTTTCCCCCTCCCCTCTCTTTGTACGTAAATACGACCTTTAAGGGTACCATCTGCTTGCGATCAGCCCCCCCCCCCTCCCTTTTCTTCACCCACCCTGACGGGCAAACCGAACCATCGCCCCCCCTGACTGACCCCTCCCCTTTCCCTTTCTTCTCCTTGCATCTTATATAGTTTCATAATCCTCGTTGTTTTTTTCTCCTTAGATGAAAGGGACCGGGGACGATGGAAGGGATACTTCCTTCTTTTTTTCCCCCCCCCGTCATTTTTTTGCAGCCTACATGTCCAGGACCCACCCCCCTTTTTTTTTTTCCTTTTTTTCTGCTCAGCAGGATGAGTAAATGTCAGCAGGATGGGGGTTCCCGTTTTCTTAGAAGATAGAAGGGGAGTGATGCAGGTTTCTTTTTTTTTTCCCTCTCCCAGCGGGGGGGATTCTATCCCCCCTTTTCCCTTTGTTTCCGAAGGGCGTGGTGAGCCGTGCTTCCTTTTTGTACCAGGCGGCACGGGCGGCTGAGGTCTCTTGCCCTCCTTTCTGCCGTGATTTATCGGAGCCAGGGCTTACCTTTTTTCTTTCCCTTCTCGAGGTAAGTGCGTTCTCGCTGTTCTTTCCCTCTCCCTATGTAGGGGCTCGCAAATGCGGGTTCTTTCTTTCTCTTTTCCGTCTCCCGCGGGGAGTGGGCGCGGTTTTTGAGTTTTGGTTTTTCCCTTTCTTTCTTTCTTTCTGGACCAGCAAGGGTCGTGTGAATACGGCGTGCGCATTTCTTTCAGCCAACAAGATAGTAAAGGTCGCTTTTTTTTTTTTTCTTCCTTTTCCAGGACGGGGTGAAGCAGATACCGTCCTGTGTTTCCCCTTTTCTTTTTCCTTTTCCGAGGGGCGCGGCAAGTCAGGACCTCCCCCCTTTCTGGTTAAGGTAGATGATAGAGATGCCTTTTTTTTTTTATTCTCGGTCTGATCCCGGTGTCCGGAACCGTCTATACCTCTTCTTTTTCTCTTCCCCGTCCGGTGATAAGCAGAGTAGGTATTTTCCCCCGGAGAGAAGTGCCCCCTTTTTGGTTAGACGTAGGAAAAAAGTCGCTTACCTCCTCTCTTTCCTCTTTCCTTCCTCCCGGCAGCAGACACGCGTGCCGACTTTCCCCTTTCCTCAGTCGCGGAAAAGACACCTGCGACAGTTTTTCCCTTTTTTTTTTTCCCCCTTCCACACGCAGCTTGTCTTGGTCGTTTGGAAGTTTCTTTCTTTTTTCTTGCCGCTCAGAGAGTGAGGGCCGGTCCTTTTTTTCTTTGAACATTCGGTGATGAAACGCATGGAGAACCTTCCCCTTTTTTCCTCTCTTCTTCGGGCTCGCCCAGACGCAGGCCCACCGATAGAGGTTTTTTTTCTTTTGTCCCCGGCCTAGGAGGTACCCCAAGAAAAACCATAACCCACAAACCCCACCCCCCCCCCCCCCAACAACCCAACCCAAAACAAAACACCCCCCCCCCCCCCCTTCGCGATCCCCACTGGTAATAAGGGAACTTTTTTGTTTCCCTTCTTCCCTCCTTCCGTAAGATAGATGACAGTAATGGTAGGACTCGATTGTTTTTCCCCCGACAGTGTCAGGCAGTAGAACTGCCGTCACTTTTTTTCTCTTACCATCACAGGCCATTTGCCCTTTTTTCCTTTTCTCCTGTAGCACTGAAAGTCCACATTATTCGTCATTCCCGGGTAGTTCACGGGTGACTGCGGAGCCCCCTTCTTTTTTTTTCTTGTCAAGAAAGTGCGCTCGGCTGTCCAAGGTTCAAGACGATACTTTATTATTACCTCCCCCCTTTCTTCCCCTGCCGCGATCTTACGACGTTATCCTCCTCCTCCCCTTTTCCGTCGGCGAGGCGTAGTAGCTGCACATGCCCTTTTCTCCGGGGTCGCGCCGACTCGTCCACATTTCCCTTTCCCTTTCCCCCCCGTGCTCGCAACCGGACTCCTAAAGGGCCAGAGGACTTTCCCTGTCGATTTTTCCTCTGCTTCCCCTTTCCCTTGGTCTGGCCGGATGTCTCTGTTTATGACCTACGATCAGAAGTTTTCTTTTCACTTTCCCCGCTGGCATGCGACCGGTACTCAGGTCTTCGCGGAATTTCCGTTGTTCCCTTCCTTTTTTTTTCCCCCTCTACGGTGTACCAAGACGTCAAGCCGAGATCGCTTCTTTTCCCCCCAGAAGCAGAAGTCATGGTAACGTCCTCCCCCCCCTCCTTTCCCTCCCCTTTTTCTTGTGCAGGGATAGTGCAGCATGTCCCGCACCCCCCTTTTTTTTCTCCCCCTCACCTTGACCCGCATAACGCCGCGCAGCGGTCTTCTCTCTTGAGAGGGTCAGAGACGAGGAAGCTCCCCCTTTTCCAGCTTTTCCCTTTTGCCAGGCTAGGCCCATTTTCATCTCTGTTCCCTTTTTTTCCCCTTCCCTTTTTTTTCATCACTTTCGAAAACTGGACTGGTGGTTTCCTTCTCACGCTAGGAAGGTTGAGGTTCCCCTTCCCTTCCCTGTTGGAATTGACATGAGCCTCCTACTCGCCTTTTTCGTTTCTTTTCTTTCTCGGCAGGTCGTCGCCGGGCTTTGATTCATGACCACGCGAGGCTCACTTTTTCCCGTTCTCTCCTGCACGGCGTGCAGGATTTTCCCCCCTCCCCCTTGCTTCTTCTCTGATTTTCCGGGAACGGGAGGCGGGTTCTTCTTTCTCCAGCGAGGTGCACGTGACCGTCCCCCCCCTTCCTTGTGGCACCGGTCCCCCTCCTCTCCCTTTTTTCTTATTTTTTTCTTTTGCGTAGCGGCAGAAGATCGGTCCTTCCCCCTGCCAACCCCAGAAGAACAAGCCCAAATGATTTTTTTCTGCTGTACTGTGATGGAAAGGTGAGATCGCGGGATTTTTTCCTTTCCCTCTTGACGAGGACGAGCGGGTGGCGCTCTTCACGAGTTGTGGCGTCTTTTTTTCTTCCTTTCCTGGAAAAAGGTGGTACCCCCTCTTTCTCCTTCCACTCGGTGCTGCTGCTTCCAGAGCCTCAAACAG
>Ga0179593_1592080_pt1 | contig 11232 bp, 11 predicted proteins | sample CZODoug2_1_08_16_FD_185931 | JGI IMG/M metagenome (GOLD analysis project Ga0179593, IMG submission 185931) | Vadose zone soil fungal communities from Angelo Coast Range Reserve, California, USA - CZODoug2_1_08_16fungal (PacBio error correction) | ecosystem: Environmental > Terrestrial > Soil >... | reverse complement strand
ACTGTGCCCCTCTTTTTCCCTCCAATTTGAATAAAATCAATTGCTTTTTCCTACACCCGCGCCTCCCTTCCCCCGCCGAAAACCCATACGGATTTCCCAGCCGGACAATGACTGGCACCCATGAGTTAACAACCAACAAAAAAAACCTTTTTCCCTCCTCCCAGCCTCTCCCCCTGAATAAACTTTCTCCCAAGCATGGCCCACTCCCTTTTTTTGGGCGCCCCCCCCTCTCCCTTTCGTACTTTTCTGCACCCTAGTCTATCAATCCTGATTCGGAAACTGTTCCTCTGGTAATATTAGGCACCACCTCTTTTCCCGACTCTTCCAGCGACGACCTCCTCCCTCCGCTTTAAAGCAATCCCCTCCGCTACCTGACCTCCCGTCCCAAGGAAAAACAACTCGGCCCCACCCTAGAGTGAAGCGAGATGTACTTCTTTTTTCCCAGTCTAGACTTGGTTCTCCCATGATCCTCCAAATTAAAGGTGTCTGATAGCGCGGTTTTCAGCGCTGTCGTCTTCCTTTTTTGAAGTAGAGCCGAATTTTCCCTCCCTTCTCTTAGCCCCCCATTTTTGTAGAGGTCGCCGTCTTTTTCTATTTTTATAATTTGTGCCCTCGTTCCACTTCCCATTAATCCCTTTCCCCTTCTTGAGGGGTTCGCGAGTATTCTACCTTTTCTCCTTCTAGAGTCCCCCTCAAAATACCATTGACCTTTTTTGATTCGGCGGGGGATATTTAGCACATCTCGTTAGATTGCGTGCCTTTCGCGTACACCTATCCCCCGGGCACCAGAAAGAAGCATGGCTTTCTCTCCCCCTTCCCTCCCATTCTTTCCAGCTGCTCCCCTCCCCTTTTAGCGCACCTATTTTTCTTTCCCCTCTCTCGCGCGGGAAACATGTCCGCAGTCTTTTCCCCAACCCCTCCCCTAGATCTTGAAGACGACCCTCCATCGACCTTCTTTATTCGCGGACCCACCTCCCCCCTTTGCTAAGGCTTCTTTTTCGGCGATTCGTTTTTAAATCTCCTGATTGCAACTTTCTTTTCCCGCCCGTTCCTTCATCCATTTACTTTGTACTAGTTTGATCCTTATCGAAATTCCCGAAATGTCCTTCTTCTCCGTCGAGTCCGTCGTATTAGTCGATCCAGTTGGCAATGTCCTCCTCCTGTTAGACCCCTTCGCTTGCAATGAGCTTTAATTTCAGCTCGCCCAGCTTTCTTTCCGGGAGTCGATGTTAGTTACGCCTTTTCTCTATTTTTGCTTCTATGCGTTAGAGTGATAAGGTTAGCTTGTCTTTGACCTCCCCCGTTCATTGCGCGCCTTTAATCCCCCTTTCCCCCTACTGTTTTTGTTGTTGTTCTATTCTTCGCAGGCATTAACCTTTTTTCCCCCCCCTTCCGATCCCTGTCTCACGCTTATGCCATTTCTTCACTACAAAACACCTTTTCTTCGCAAATATGCCTTTGTTCGCTCAATGAAAAAATTTCACAGCATCTCCTCCCCCTCTTGCGCATCATGGCAACTTTTTAGCGATTTAATAGTGGAAAACAGTTACGGAGCTCTCCCGCCATCAGGTCCCCACTTATTATTCTTACGCGCTAAATCTGTCCCCCCTCTCTTTATGAAGGAAAGACCTTTCCGGTTTTAGCAATTCGCTTTCCCCATCCCTCAATTAGCGATCCAAGAAGTACGCTCCCCTAACTCGCACCCCATATAAAGTTCCCTACCTTCCTCCCAGAGCATGTCGATAGCTTGTTGATTAATCTGTTTCCACGTGGCGGCGACTTCTCAAAGCTGCGCCCCTCCCTACACCTTTTTCCTATCTGGGTAAGACTAACGGTCTCCATTCCCACATCTGGGACAGTGAGTCGCCTTACTTCCGCGTTTGAGGGCCTCCATGCATGAGTCTTGATCAGTACGATTTAAGAGGACTCCGACTACAACTTCCTTTCGTGGCGAGAAATATACTACGTGCGCAAGCACTTACTTTAGAGCTCCGATCCCTTAGCCCCTTGTTCTTCATACCGCGCGCCCCCCGACTCCTGTCGATCGTAGTACGTCCCTTTTTTAAATTTCTCTATTCTCCGGCACACAAGGCCCCCTGAATATTTTCCTCTGGATAGAAAATACCCCACCCCCCTACTGAGCCCCCTACGGAGGGTCCCTTCAAAAAAGAAGAAGGGCTACCTCAGAATGCTCCCTTTCCCTGTTACGTCTACCACCTGCTGAATGTGGATTTTGTCTTTTCCCCCCCTCTAGAGAATTCTTTCTTCGCTCCCCCAAGGAATAAGCTCTCCTCCCTTTCTTCTTTTTCCCGGAGCTTTTTCTCTTTGTGAGGATTTTCGGTTTTAGCGGATATCTTCTGTCGAAGTCGTGGTCGCTAACAGACGTCTTCCTTAGGCTCCCTTTTGGCGGCTTTAGGAGGGCGTTTAAGCTCCCCTGTCGGAGTGAATAGTCCCCTGACGCCGGTGGTGTCATGATCGGTATTGGCGGTCGACACTTCCCCCCCGGAGCTTGGATTTTTTTGTCGGTGCGGCGTTGCCTAATTTCGTCCGTTTTTAAGGAGAGCTTTTGGATTGCGTTTTCCTCAGTCCTTCATTTCCGGTGGCTTGACCCCTTTTTTATTTTTGCTTTCGCCCTTCCCTTCCTGCGCTGTTACATTCCAAATTTTTTAACGGTAGTGCTCTGGATCTCCCCGTCTTGCAATTTAGCCCCTATACCCCCGTTGTTTTTTTTGAGAGTCGGGAGTTGCCTGGGCTTTACTTCCCTTTTTTAACTCAGTGAAAAATTCAAAAAATTGTGCTTTCCTTCACCCCTTTAGTCCTCTTCCTAATGCAAGTTAATTTCCCACCCAATACGGACCCTCCACGCCGGACCGAAATTCCTTCGGCCACCACCCCCCCTCTCCCCTTCCATACTCTTTGGCTTTTTTCCAAATTCATGAAAAGCCGAATAACAATTCCCTCTCGACCTTTAAAATGAAGTTTCCACGACAACTTGTTGGCGAACATTTGATCTGCACCCCCGCGCTCGCCAACCCTTCCTCTAAACCAAACACCCCTTTACTCCCCTTTTTCACTATTCAGCAACCGGCCTCTTTCCCTTCCTTGAACTGCTCCGGCCTAATGACTTTTGAAGTCCTTTTGAGCTACCACCCTTTGCCCACAATATACCTAGCACTAAAATAATCATCACCGCCCCGCAACCCGCCGGACCCAACACCCTCTCTTCCTTTTCTCCTCGTCTTTAGAGATAAGAGTCTCTAATCGACCCCTTTTTTTTCTTTCACCCAGCCCAAACTTCAGCGGTGTAAGTAATTTTCCTTGCGCAGGGCGAAGTCTCTTCTCCCCCTGGCCTTTTTCAGATGTCGTATAGTTGCTTCTTTTTCGATGGAGCTAATCTTGATTCTTTTTGTATTGTGCCTACTTTCACAATAGCCCCGAATTCCCCCCTTTACCGGCTCGGTGCGGGCGCGAGTTGTTCGCCTCCTGATTAGCAACCATGTGGTTAGGGGCTCGAGTCCAAAAACATTGCCTTTTTCCCTCGGAGCCGGCTCTCCCCGAACGTCGAGATTGTCGTCTCGACGCTCCTCCCCAGGAGTCACCGAAAGGCCTGCAATTTTAATCCCTCAAGTCTACATCCTTCCCCAACGCGTGCCCAGATTGAACGTCCCTTCTTTAAGCTCCCCCTGAACGCGCGGCTGAAAAATCCCCCTCGCCCCCCCGCCGACAGTGTATCAAAGCATTCCCTCTTTCCCTCGCCTTATGACATGCGCGGGTCGCGACAGTTCCTTTATCGTCAAGCTTAGGATGCGCGCTCTTTTCTTCTTTCTTATTGCAGAGCGATTGTCGAACATTTCGGTTTCCCTTTCCAGTGCGAAGTCCTTCCTGCTCGCGCGAAACATCCTCTTGATGTAGAGGTAGAGACGACCTGTTTTTTGTTTCCCCTTACGTCCCGCACGTGGCGCATGATCTTTCAGAAGGTACGGCGCTTTATATTGCCTGCTTTTTTTTATAAGAGAACCCTCTACTTCGGTCGTTAGGAGTCCGACTTTTTTTTTTTTTCTTCTTAGTTTCTTCGCAGATCAGGTCGGTTCGTTCCAGGTAAGAATGGTTCGCCTAGCCCGGGGCGCGGCCCCCTTATCTCCGATATGTTCCTTTTTACTCCGTTTTCTTTCTTTTATTTTTTTTTCTTAGATCCGCGCCGGAGGGCACGTCAACTCCCCATCTTCCCTGATCACTATACACCCTCCTCCGAATTCATCGAAAAAGGCGTCCCTCTCCCCGCCTTCGCCCGCTTTCCTCCCCTAATGACAAACTTTCGCAATCAATAGCCGCAACCGTTTCATACAATTCTTCAACCCGGGCGCGACTTCTATGGAATACACGCAGGCCTTTCCTTTCTCACATAAGCGGCCATTTTTTTTGCTCCACGCGCGTGAACTTCTCGTCATTTAGTTTTCCGGAACAGCATGTCCCCTCCTTTTTTCTAACTCCGCTGGAACAATATGACCATTTGCACTAACTCCATACAGTTTTTCCCCCTCGTTATGCCGAGGACCACGAGCATCTATTCCCGTTTTTTTATTTTCCTCCTTGTTTACTTCGTCTCTTTTCGGCGTATAAAAAAAGCTTTTGGTCCTGGTTTCTCACTATTCTTTTTTTTTGGAAAAGAATAACGGGCTCCCCCCCACTTTCCCCTCTTTGACTCCTTTTTTTTTTTAGATGGTTGGTTTTATTATTTCTCCAGCATTCTATAGTGTTTTCTCCTTCCTCCTCGTTACGACTCGCCATACCTCTTTATGAGTTCTGAGACCCCTACGCCCCTCTCCTCGAGCAGCCCTTTCCAGTTTAGTGTGAGCATGTATCCCTTTCTCCATTTTCTCAACGCACATCGGATATGCCCCCCCCCTCCTTTTTATGCATCAAAGGTTCGGTTAACTCAGACACCCTTTCCCTATAAAGAGACTAAAGATGGATGCCTCACAATTCTTCTTTCGATTCCTTGGAAACAAGAGTTCGCGCTACCCCCTTTTTCAATCCCTCCTTTCAGGGAATGCCTGCACCTCCCTCAGGTCCTGGCTACCTGTGCCAGGTTCTTCTTTGTATCCCAATGCGCATAGAGAATCTGAACAAGACCCCCCTTCCGAGTCTACTTTTCAGTTTTGCACTGTCTCTTGTTGGGCTTTTTTTTGAGTCCTCTTCGTGTAGCTATGATGCTGGGTTAGCTTTTTTATCCCTTTCCTTAGGCAAGCCAGGCGGCGGAGCGGGAGGTTGGCGGTTGCCGGTCCCTGGATTTTCTCCGAGTTTTCGAATAGTATCCTGGTCTTAGCCTGTTTGTCCTTATTTTAAAATTTTTCAAGGGAGTAGGTACTTTTGACCCCCTTTCCTTGTTTACTGGAATTGTTCTTATTCTTTCCGGTGCCTGGGAAATTGTTCGGTCCCCCCCTCCAGTCTTTGGATGATTCGATTGTGTTTTATCTCCCTCCTTAATCATTCACGTCTTGGGCTTTGAACCTGTATTTTTTCGGGCGATTTCAGCGGAGCTCCCCCATTTTTTTAATGACGAGGGAAATCTTTTTTTAACGGTAGTGCTCCTTAGACACCTGCTGCACTTTCTCAATATCTTCCTTTCTCATCCCTGTGGTGAGATATATTTTTCTTTTTGACGCCCTTTTCTCCTTTCTCAATACTGTGAAAAATAAATTGTTCAGTAACTTTTCGCCTCCGCGGAAGCCTTGAACGAAGCCCACCTTCCCCCTCCCCCTTGCAATGGATTCCTTTTCTTACCAATCTCATCCAAAGCGCGGTAGCAGATCTGCTTTTATCCCTTCCCCGACGCCCGAACAGCTCAAACCCAGTAAGAGCCATTTTCTCTCCCCTTCCCCTATTTCATTCTGCACACCTCGGAAAACTTCTGACGAAATCGTGAGAAATCCTTTCACACCCCCCGCGCCGCCGCCCTCTCGGCCCAAGGCGGATGGTGAACAGGAGAAAACGAAATATACATAAGACCCCAACTTCTTACATCCACCTCAAAGCGACAGAAAAAACCCATCTCCTTTCTTTCTGGATCCCATTTCTAGGCTAATTGCTTCATAAGATAAAAGCAATTGTGTACTACCCCTTTTCTCTCATGGGCTTTTGACTTCTCCCCCTTTTTGACCCCTTTCCTCCCGCATCCCCCGAAAAAGCGGTATCGTTTTTGTATTGCAGCCCTTTTACATATTTCCACGTTCATCCTTTGTGAAGGAGAGTAAACTCGTTTCCCCCCCATACTTTAGGTGAGGACTGGGAGGGGGGTTTTCTTGTTTTCCTCTCTCTTTTTATTTTTCCTCGTTATCACCGATTGATCCCCAAAAAATTTACCATTCGCCTCTTTTCCCCTTTCTCGCAAACGAACGCGAGATTGTATTCGCGCCGCGTCTCTAGAGGCTCACCCAAGAAAGCCTCAAATGGAGCCCTCCCGTTATCACTCCCCCGCTGCCCTATAATCGCCCCACCTTTCTTCCCCCGCTCGACCGTCTTCTTCAACGCCGCAGTTTTTCCCAAATAGCCATTCCGACGTCCTCCAACATAATCCTCGACCTCCTCCCCCTTGAGCGTCTTTCTCTTCCATTTCCTTTATATGATCACTTGCGCGCGGACGCGGCTGGTTCCTATTCCTACACCTTTTATTCGAGCATCCTCCCCGTCCCCTATGAACCAGTTGAGGGCTTTTCCTTCTCAATATTCTCTTCGATGATTGTTATGGGGTTTCTCTCCTAGTTTAAACCTCCGTTCCAGGATTGCGAAGATTGTTAGAGCTGTTGAATGGAAAGTTTTATTTCATATCGCCATCAGTCTTCTCTTTCTTCCCTAGACTCTTCCTGTTCTCAGTCGAGTGATTTTAGTTGGCTTTTACAATTTTCAGGGTGAATTTTTCGTCGACTTCTCTCCTTTTAATAGTTTTGTTGTTGAGAGACTCTCCGCTCCTTCCTTTTCTTTCCCCCCCCCCCCCAATTGTACGGTAATTCCAGTTTTATGTTTTCACTCCCTCACTCCCCACCTTCTACCACAAGGATCGTTCTCCTCCCCCCTTCGCATCAGCCCTCCCTTTTCGATCTGAATTGCAAACTTTCCGAATCAAATCTCCTCTAACCCCCGTTTCCTGGGACCCCAGGGCGCTCTCGTAATTATTTGGAGGCCTTTTCCCCTTTTCATCGAACACATAGGACCTTTTAATTTCTATACGAATAGAATCACTCTGACCCTCTATTTTTTTCCAGCCTCTAAAAGACACCCCCTGGTTATATCTCCCCCTAATACGACCTCTCCTGAGTATGCGCAACGACGACATAGTTAATGTAATAGTGAAACCTACATTCCTCTTTCCTTTTCTTCCTTTCCTTGACTTCTGCACGTGGACGGCTCTTAAGCGGCTTATTTTTTCGAAGTTTTTCGAAGTCCCAACCACGGGGTCTCCCCCACTCCCTTTTCCGTGAGTTGGTGACTAGGGCGTCTGCCTCCCTCATTTTCTTTTTTTTTTTTTTTAACGCGCGATCGCGCACAATTCGTTTTGTTCGAGAAATTATCAGCCCTTAGCCTCCTCCTTCCCGCATTTTTCCCATTATTAGCTCTGACCGGGCTCCCCTTTTTGCGTCAATTCGCCCCCCCTCTCTCACAGACAGACCGTGACGTTGAAAGATTTTTTCTGTGGAAAGACTCAGGCACAAAAGTCCCCGACCTCTCCTAACCTTGCTTCGACCGTCCACAACTCCTGCCCCCCGTCTTCCCTTTTCCAGAGGTGCTACGAAGGAAAAAGCTTCTACTGAATGCGCTGTCTCCATTTTTTCCCCCACCCCTCTTTTTGAGTAAGGGTTCTTTTCGACCCACCCAATGCCCGCTAGAGCTAGCTTATCCCCCCCCCCCTCTTTCCTTGTTATCGCGCCTCGACTATCGTTTGGCGTTTGTTTTTATTGAGTGATTCCCAGGTCGTAGTGTTTCTCTTTATTGGGCTACCGTTCTGCTATTTCTCGCCGCTCCAGGACTTGTATGCTGGGATGAGGGGAGTTGATTTAACATTATAGTCCTGAGTAGAATTCTTCTACCTTTTTTCTCTATTTTGTTGGTCTATTTCAAATTTATTGATTACTTTTTGAGCCCCCCAACAATCTCTTTGCAGTGGTTTGACTTGCTCTCGTTTTCCTGACTTTTCTGTCCCATACAAAGGTGATGTTTGCTGTGTTATGCTGATTTGGACGATATCCTTGATGTTTGGGCTTGACTCTTTCTTTCCCCCTTGGCTTAAGACGGCGACCATTTTTTACCACTGGTTCCATTGCTTTTTTAAATTATTTCCTTTCCGCCCAAAACTTTGTTGGCCTCTAACGACTTTTCCTCCTCCTTGGTTTGAGCGACCCTAGGAGTTTGTGTCCTTCGGTTTTCTCCTCTTTGACCTTTCTCCAATCACTTCACCCGCGTCTGGACACCAATGTTTCTTTAAGCCCATCCGCCTGAAAAATCGGTTCAAGCCCTCCTTCCTCTTCCAAATCATCAAAACAGATTTTCTCCTTCCCCCCCTCCTTTTGTTCTCCTCCAAAATTTCCTGAGCAGCCTCACGAATCCCCTTTTCTTAACCCCCTACCGTGACGCAAGATCTGGCTCCGCCTTAAATTCTCCTTTGTGTGCTTTCTGACCCCCTCCTCTTCCCCCCGTATGGTCCGATTCGAAAATCTTCATTGTCAGGACTCCTCCCTTTTTCGAAGAATCCATTGATCGGCTAATGGCTGGAGCACTTGCGACCAAGCAATTCTAACCGGACCTACACGTTCCCTATAAAACTGAACAAACCGCCCTGCACCCACTTCCTTCCAGCGATTCATAGTTTGGAGCTTAGTAATATCTCAATTGGTTTTCCCTGACCCCCCCCTCCCCCAACCATTAAGATTTTTTGCTATTACTCCAGCTTTTTCCCTCTTTCCCTTCTTTAAGCCTTATTTTGTAGTCTCCGCCTTAAGTAAGAGTTTTCTTTCGTTTTGTTCTTACTCCCCCCTCTTCTTTCTTCTTAGGTAGACTTTGTGCCTGCTTTCACCCTTCTCATCCCCCTAGTTTTGACTTTTGGTGCGCGAGGCCGTTTGTCGCGCGTATTCGACATGGCTCCCGGATATATCTACAATTGCATGCTTCCGCTGGCCCCGGAGTGAGATGGGTAAGTTTTTTTTCTTTTTTCACCTAACTCCGAGTTTCTGAGTACGTAACCGCGTCACGGCGCCCGACAATATGGAGAACTAACTCACCATTCGCCCCCCCAACCATTTCCCCCCATCTGAATTTTTTCCCCCCCCCCCCCCCCCCCCTGTTTTTTCTTCCTTGTAACCGCTGCGGCGGAAAAGTCTCCGCTTTTTCCAAAAGCCAATCGTACTAAGCTTCACCAGATTCAATATCCTAGCCCCCTTTCTCCTCTAGCGGACTTACGTGGTGATCTTCTCTGCCTTCGTTCTTTAAGCGTTATCCTTCCCTCTCGCAAAGCGATTGAGACCCTTTTTGTTCTTTCCGGCATACACGCCCTAAATTTTTGAATTTAGTCGTATACGCAAATCAGCCTCGAATTCCGCTGATGGTTAGGTAGCTCCTTAGTGTTACCATATTACCTTCCTTCCATTTCCCCCCCTTCTGCCAGTCAGCGTTGGTTTTGCACACTTTCCCCCCCCATGTTAGAGACAAGAGCGGCGGAGGCAGAGGGAGATTTTTCGATGAGGTTTCTCGGTGGGCCTCTACTTCCTCCTCCTTTTTTTAGTACAATTTTTCGTTTCTTTTCTCCTGTCTCTCTTTCTTCTTCAGTTTTTTGAGATAGATCCAATTCCACCGTAAAAATTTACTAACTTAAGGCGACTCCCCAAGCCCTCCCCCCCCCTTCGACTCCCCTCATGACAGGACCTAGTCGTTTCCCTCCCCCCCACCTTCCTCAGCCTCTCAGCTTTGTCGCTTTTCAAATTCCGGGCAAAGGCCTCTAATCTCTTTCCCGCAGATCCTGGATTTCCATTATGTAATATTTTGAACACGCCGGCTTCTAGAATCTCAACATAAGAGACAATTTTGGCCTGGAATTTCCCCTGCCTTTCCCAAGCGCGACCCCCGGTTTTTTCTCCGACTTTTGGTCCCCCCCGTCCTTTGCCCCCCGACTGGTTCCGCCCCACTCAGCTGCAACCATGACGAAACTCAAGAGTAGAGAACAGACTCACATTGACGAACCCCCGCCTGTCCCATCATTCCGCCTCTTTCTTTACTTATTCTGGGATATTTTCAGTAATGAGGCGTTCCAATCGGAGGTTTTTACTGTTTCCCCCGCACCCCTTTAGCCCGGACGCAGACTCATTTTGCCGAATCTCTTTTCCCCTTTTCCCGAGATTTTCCCGAGCTGGAGTTGCGCGCTGAGGTCTTGGACGAGAGTTTCGCGTCCCCTTACCCCCTTTTCGTGTTCCTTAGAGAAATTATACAGACCCCTTCCTGATACGGCCCTTCAGCACTGGCCATGTTGATCTCTACAGGGAGCCGGTGCTGAATACGCTACCTTCTACTACCCTCAGAAGCGTTAGCTTTCCCCTTGCGAGTGTACCCCCTCGGATAAACCTTAAAAGAGAATCCCGAGCCAAAACGTCAGCCGCTCGGAAAGCTTGGACGTCGACCATTTCCCCACCCCCCCGCAGTCCCCCGCAGAATGCCCCTCCGGACAGTTTGCCCTTTGATTCTGGAGACCAGCTGTACTCATAGCTACAAGTTCTTATGATCGATTACGACTTCTCTTGTTTTGTATGAGTTTTTTCTTTTTAGGTCTGGATGCCTTTTTTTAGGCTTATGGTGCGTTCGCTTGGGAAGCTTGTTGTTTTTTTTCAGTCTTTTAGGAAGACCAGGGACGCCTGTCTTTCTTATTGGCGGTGCCGAACTGTATTGATTCGTAGAGTTGAATGTTTTTAGAGAGGGTGGTGCATCTGCTCAAATGATTTTCCCGGTCTTCGCCCTTCCTCTGTGTCCGAGCTTGGAGATTTCTCTTCCTTTTCCCTTTCCTTGATTTCCCACAGTCAAGTCTTTGTGACTGCGCCGCTGTGTTTGATGATGAGGTGCGAGGAATCCCCTTGCGTTGGCCTGGAAAGTATTTTTTCGTGCGTTTTTTTTTTTGCTTCCCTCGGGAAAATTGTTTTATGGAAGGCTTTGACATTATTGTCCCCCTAGTATCACCTCTTCGCCACCGGAGGGAAT
>Ga0179593_1323719_pt1 | contig 11232 bp, 9 predicted proteins | sample CZODoug2_1_08_16_FD_185931 | JGI IMG/M metagenome (GOLD analysis project Ga0179593, IMG submission 185931) | Vadose zone soil fungal communities from Angelo Coast Range Reserve, California, USA - CZODoug2_1_08_16fungal (PacBio error correction) | ecosystem: Environmental > Terrestrial > Soil >... | reverse complement strand
AAACGTACCGTTTTTTTGCGATGTCGGGTCACTTCCGCTTTGACGATCTCCGTTTCTCGGTTCTTTTATCAGACCCCGAACATATTCTAACTCCGAGGCTCGTTGTTCCCTTTCTAATAGATCCTTCCCGGCGAGTGGAGGTTTACTTTCCTTGGCGGGCAGAATCCCTCCCCCATCCTCGTTCGTGACGTGGTTGTCGTTTTTTTAACCGATGCTCTCCCTTAACTCCCGTTAGCTCTTGTATAGTTAGAACGAGTATTGCATGATCCCCGTGCCCCTTTCCCCCCAGATAAGCATGGCGTAGTTTCTTTTTCTTTCGCCATCGTTCCTCTCCCCCGCTCTCGAGACTGGTGATCCCTACCCTTGGCTCTTCTTCCCTCTGCCCCTACTCATGTACTCCTCTGACACTGTTTGCTGCTTGCGGTTTCTTCCCCCATGTTAGCCACTTTGCATGTTCTCGTTTGCTCTGGTAATCTGTAAGCTCCGTTGCGTCTCCCAGACCCCCCGCTCCTTTTAGTCATAACTTGAAGAGGTAGTTAGCGCCGGACCCTTTCTCTCTCGACAAAGATTTTGTTCTTAAGCTCTGACTTTCCTTTCGTCAAAACCCACATCACAAGACTTGTGCTCTCTCCTTTCGCGGACTCACTCCGCCTCGCTTCTTCTTCTTTTTTCTCGCTAATTTTAGCAATAATAAGATTCCTTCTTCTTAGTTCCCACCCCTGACATCCTAGAAATTCGTCCCGTTCTACTTACTCAGATATTCCCTTCATTCCCGAGACGTCTTTTCGTTATAGCCTACGCTCGTGCGCTGACTTCGTCCGTCTTGGATATCACCCTTCGGAGGTGTCGAATCAGTGGGGACTTTTTACTTCCAGCTGCAATCTTCCGATCCCTTTTTTTCGCGTTGCGGGCGTCGTCGGGCTTTCCTAGCTCGCACCGTCTGCGAGTGCCCTTTTCTTCTCGCTCTCACCGGAACTCTCAGAGCCTCTCCCTTCGCCTTGAATACGCCTGTTTTAATATTGCACCTTTGCTCGCAACCATACCAGAACTTCCTCTTGCGTCCTTGCAGTGTTTTCATCAGTACTGAATGAATCCTTCCTTCGAGAAGCCCCTCGCTCTTAGCCCCGGCTTTTCGCTGGATACCGAGGTGCGACGCGTAATCCTCAGACTTGTGTTCCCCCCTCCTTCTTCTTGGCCTCGTCACATTTTTCTCGCGGGGCTCTTGAATCCTCACTCCCCCACATGTTTTTTCTCTGGTCTAGAGGTGTTGCCCCCTTGGGCACTTTCCCCTTCCGACCCTTCCTCACGGAGACGCATCTCTTGGCTTCTTCATCGCCCCTCTTTTTTCCTGTTGGTTGCGTACGACTTCAGCTGGTGGTGACGGTGATCAGCATTTATAGCCCTCCTTTTGCCCTGTCCTTTTCTCTCAGTCCCTTCGGTTTTTCCTTCGTGCGCGTTTGGGCAAGCCCTTCTCTTTCGATCATCCCTTCCCTCGGGACCTTCCTCCTGCTCCTATCCCCCTGTTTGCTAGGATGCTCGGTTGAGTGACTGGATCTCCTTTGTTTTCCTTGTTTGTCGTCGTTCGGGCTTGTTCGCGTAGTTTCTTCTTTTTGTTCGTTCCCGTGTTTTCGGATGTCACGCTGCGCGCCCCCTTGGCAACTCGTTGCTTTTTCATTCAGGAGGAACCTTGGTCTGAAATATTTCATGTAGATTCTGTGAGTCTTCTATGTCTGATGTTTCATCGTTGGTCATACGATTGGATCGTAATCGGTCAAGGTCAGATGATGCGGTTGCCGTTCGCGGCCCGGGTTTCCTTTTTTTTTACTCACCTTTGTTATGGTTTGTCTTTTTCTTTCTCTTTTTATGCGAGTCCCCCAGTCACCCCCTTTCTGGGCACTGCGCCCTTTCTCCCATCTGTGTTTTTGCTTCATCTTGCGCACACACAGCCGGACCTATAAAGACTCCGATTTTTGGTGGCTCTATTCGTGCTTCGGCTGCGGGTGGTCGGTGGCTCCCTCTACCCCTTTGTCGGACCTCCCCCCCGACAAAGTTGTGTTGTTTACGTCCCATGAAGGAGCATCCCCACGACTCACTTCCTCCTCACTCCCCTTTCCTCGTGCGCCCAGTGTGCCTCTTCGTACCTTTATGTCTCCTGACCAGCCTCCCAGCGATGGCGTCTACCGTCTCGTCCGCTGTCCCTACGTCTACCCGGCTTTCACATAGCTTCTTCCCCGACGTTCTTTCATCAAGCACGCCGCCGGCTCTCCCACCCCTTTCTCGTCGATGCTCTGTGTCTAACGTCTCACTCCTCTGCCCGTTAATTTTCGTAACCACCCCGGTAGACGCCGCGAAGACAAGACTGATTCCCTTCGATCATTGCTTTGTGTGCACAGTCATCGGTTTTGTCACCCCCTCTTTCCCCCTTTAACACCTCCACCTCTAGGTAGCCTCTGAACCACCCCCTCGATGTCTTGCGTTATGTCGGTGGCTGCACCTCTCCCCCCCCGAGTTTTGGTGTGCCCGTGACCAATCCAGGATGTCTCAGACACTGCGCGAGGAGTGACGGGTAGTAGGCCCTATTCCTTGTGTGTGTTTGTTTTATTTCCCCTATCGGGACTGTTATTTGTGCGTGAACCGATTGGCTCTTGGCTTTCGACGGCCGGGTGTTTTTGATGTGTGTATGTGCCTTCAGATATTTTCTGATTTACACATGTCCTCGCCACCGGTCATACCCTCTCCCTTTTCCCCTACCCCCGCTAACTCACTCCCCTCACGCCCCTCATTTTATCCCCAGAGTGGTCCTCCTGTCAAAAGCGACTCGCTATGGCCTTACACGGTTTTTCCTTTATTTGTTTCTTCTTTTACCTGCTACCGGGTACACGGTTGTCGGTCCCCCCTAGCTGCATAGAGAATTTTACCTGCTTTCCTCCCTTCAGCGCGGTATACACTCGAGGCTTCTCTAGTACGAGGTCGAAGTCTGCCCTGGCTCGGCGGGATTTTTCTCCCCCGTAGCCCCCTTCAGAGTTCAGTTCCGCTTTGAGATTTCTTACGACGCTGAGCTGCACTGCGCCGGTCTCTCTGTCTGTTCTTCCCTCCTTCACTGTAATTGTTGTAATTCCTGCACCCATAACGGTTTTTCTCACTTACGCATATTAAGCTTCTACCCGGGACACTGGGGCTTCCTAAGACCATAGTGGACGCCCATGTCAGGCACCTTTTTGTTCCCGAGCTGATCTAGCATTTCCTTCGGTGCGATTTTCGCGTATCGCTACCGAGGCACACTTGTTTGTGCCTTTTTGGCGTCGCCCCCCGACCGTTATAGAAGTCGCCCTCTTTCGGAGCAAGGCCCTTATCCGCTTTTTGTCCTGCGTCGCTGAGCCGCGCCCCCCTGTTGTCGTTATCGCTTCGTGTTGCATCTGTTGTATCCGGCTTGACAGGTTGCTGGCGTTACATTTCCCCCTATCCCCTGTTAAGTTGCTAGCCAATATCCCCAGTAGGCAGGCCCCTTAATCGCCGAGCTATACGTTCTAGATAAACGACGATTAAGGCAGCAGCGGTTCCACTTTCCTTTTGTTAGCGTCCTTCGCAACCTCCTCCGCTTATACAGAAAAGGCTGAGGCCGCTCTGTGTTTATTCTGTGGTGCCAACCATGGCGTTAAGCCACCTTTTCATCGGCGTTTTTGCCTTTCCTTTGCGGAATTTGTACCCCCATCTTTCCAACCCCCCAATCCCGACTTTTTTTACCGCACGATCCTTCTCCAAAGACTCTTCCTTTCTTACGCCATCGGCTTCTGGTTCCCACCATCCCCGGTCGGGCGTGCCCGTCCGGGCCCGGTCATTTCCCTTTAACGTAAGCGCGGCCCTGCCCCCCTTATACATACCATCCTTCCCTTCGGAGGCGTTTCTCAGTTATGTAGCTGTGTGACTGGATGTCTATGATTCCTTTGCTGCGTTACGCTAATTTGAGCGCCCCACCTTTCCTCCCCCCTGCTTTACCGGAATTTTTCGTCTTTTTTGCGGTCTTTCCCAAGGTGTCCAGCACTAGCGGAACCCAACCGCGACCTTTCTCCCTTCGTTAAAACATTTTTTTTTCTTCCGGCTTGCCAGCGGGACCCCTCTCCTTCTTCCATCCTGGTTTGAGATGGTACCCGCTCTTTCACTCAGCACTCTCTTGAGGTATCATTTCTCTCTGCGTTCTCTTGTCACCCCTTCGACGACCGAACCCCCGTTTAGTCATGAGTATCTTCCGTTCCCCTATCAGCTCTATTTTTTTAGCACACGCTGGAGCTTAACCAGATTCCTTGCATCCTCCCTTACCTTTCAACCGAATACGCCCCCCTCCCTGACTGGTTCAGGAATAATTCTTTTCATTCTCCCTTTCCAAAGCCGCGCCCCGTGGCGTATTTTTTTCTTTCCAATGACTTTTTTTTTTCACCGTTACAGTTAGACTCACCTTTGCTGTTTTTTACCCCCGGGGCTGTGCGGCCGAGGGGCTTTTAGAGCACCTTCTCGCGTCCCCCCCCGAAGGATCTGTTGCTCCCCCCCTATTCGGTGTGATTTCGGTGAACTTTAGGAGTCAGCCACCCTTCGTCCAACCTCGATTCTGTTATCCGAACTTCCCTCAGAGAGACCTCCGGTTCGTAGATGGCGGCCCTAGTCAAGAGTTGGAGTTTTCCGATCCCACTGTTTTCCCAAACCGGGGCCCTCCCCCCGGTCTTCGCGGCCTGCGCACGTAATGAGACCCTTTGAGGCAGACCCAATATTCCCGCCACATACCTAACCTCGTTCTTTCGGCAGTTCTAAGGGATGGACCCTGAGTGTTTTCCTTATTGCTTGTACTAAGTTTTGCCTTTAAAACTCCAGGGGCTCCTTAGTTGTAACCGGACAGGCCCCGCACGTTCCCCCACCCACCCCTCCACGAAGACTTTCCCTCTCAGCCGCCCTCTTTTAATCACCCTGACTGTCCACTCCCACGGTCGCTTTTCGTACAGCTCACCTGCCCCTCGGCCGCACAACTGACCACAGGAAACCCCTTCCTTCCCGCCCCAGAGCACTTGCACTTCTCTCCCGGCATGACTGGAAATTTCGTACCTACCTAGCTTATCGGAAGACACCACCCTTTCCAGACCTTGTCCGAATTTTTCGCAATTCGGTTCTCCCTATAGGTATCTCCCTTTGTATGCATGGAACTCCCTTTGACACCTCTCCGCGGGCAACCCAACCTCTCTAGTCACCAGTTTCCCTCACCCTCTATTCCCCCCCACCCGAGCTGCTGTGAACTAGTGCATTGAAAACCCTCTCCTTTTTTTTATATCGGTTTCCCTAAGTTACAACTGAGGGTGTCTTCTTGCTACCTTTTTTTGATGAAGTATCCCTTTACGGTCCCCCAAATCAAATTCTTCCCCTTCCTCCCTTTAGCTCGTCCCCCTCTTGTTCCTAGGGCTTATTCCCTTCCTCGTCGGGCGTTCTCAACTGTTGTGGGCGTCTTCTTCCACGACTTCTTGCTCGCTGTGTCTGGATGGTTCTTCCTGATTTTTTTCGAATATTGCTACGACCCCCGTGGAAGCTGGTCGCGGATGCCCTCCCTCCCTGTCTTCCTCTGGCTATTCTTTTCCGTGTTCGCGTGCATCTTTCTTTGCCCTTGGGCCCCCGTGTCGCAACGTTTTTTTCCCCCCTTCGAGTCTTTGGAACAAACCCCCCCCCCCCCTTCCTGGCGTTTCCGTTCTTTTCTGCTTTTCTTAACCGGTGCCTTAAACTGAGTGCTCGGGTTTTTCACCGTACGCACTACCTGCCTAGTTTTTTTTTATTCAGTTAATTCGCGCTTTTTCTCCGGCCTTCCCGTTAGCAGACTCCTTTTTTAAAGAGACAGAACCTTCGGGCTAGCCATTCCCTATTCGACGTCAAAAGATGTTCAAGTCTCACTTTCGCTTAACTTCACCCCCCCTCCCTTGTTGCAGAAAGAAGATTTGCCCCTTCCCCCCCAATAAGAAAGAAGGAACCGAAGTCCTATTACACGTTTCCCCCCCCCCTCAGAAACGAATGTCAGAAAAAACGACCCAATCAGCGCGTTGGTGAAGAACGGCCTCTGATAGTTTTTATCTCCAAGAACCTTAAACCACCCGTCTTTTACTTACCATTTCACTCATTTTCCCATATCCCTCCCTGTGTCCCCCGCATAGTGTTCCTTCCTTTCGTGCTTCACCACCTCTCTTTCTCACGCAGAGGACTATGGACCCTCGGCAGCGCGCGGTTGTTTTTTTTTTTTGATTCCTGTACGAGTCTCCGTTCAGAGTCCCCCCTTTCCCTTCCAAGACTCCTGACTGCTTGGCCCGTGCCATTTGGTTCTCTCCCCTGAGATGACCCTGATTTCGCTATCGATTTCGGTGGACCTAGTATTCTGATTTATTTCGTACGTCCTTTAGGAGACCTGAATAGTCGACTGTCGTCCTCTCTCCTCAGGGAGTCGGACTTAACAGTCTCTCCCTGCTGGATACCTCCTTCAAGTTATATGTGTTTGCAATGTTTTCTATATGCCTTTATTAATGGTGGAGCCTTTTAAGAGGGCCTTTGATGCTATTTCATCCTCCCAGTGCTCGCATACGGTAGATCGCTCTTCACCTCCCGTTCGACGCCCTTATCACGCAGAGTATCACTCCTTTGCCCCTCTGACCGTACAGCTCTTAGAAAACTCCCCCCCCCTTGTGCTATCCTTTACTCCGCCTGTCCGATTTCCTCTTCTCTCCCTCCGTCCGCTCTTCCCTTAGGACCTTTTCTTTGTTACTTTCCCACTGAAAAGGTGTTAAGTGCGGTGACAGTCTTTTTTTTCTCTGTCCCATCTGTTGTCCTTACTCTCTCGCGCCACAGTCAACAGCAGCCGAGGCTCCCCCGCCTTCAGAGCATCCCTTTTTGATCCCTTTCTCCGTCTGTTAAGATGTGTGTCTCGCGGGATTCACTTTCAACGTCGGAGATGAACTCGAGGTTCTATGCTAATCTAGGAGTCGGGAGCACGTGAGTGAGCCGATCGCCCAGGAGCTCTCTTTCCCCTTCCGTTACCCCTTCCCTAGACTTCGGTAGGGTGAACCGATAGACTTGCGCCCCCCCATTCCTTTCTGATCTTGAGGGACCGCTTCCTCTCCCCTTTTGGTGTGATAAACTTTTCCCCGGCCTATTTGTTATCCGATCGCATGCACTTACGAAATAGATGACTTGGGTACTTTGTTGCTTTCTCTCCACTCATCGTTCTACGGTGAATATCCGGCGTCGTCATCCAGGGGATGCCTCTTCACCTTCCTCCGAGGAGAGTTTTTGCGTGCCCTCCACTATCGTTGCGAAAAACGAAGACCTCCTCTGGGCGATTTTCTCCCTCGTTTCTTTTGAATAATCGGCGACCTACCGGCTCGCCCCCTATTTTCCCCCCCTCCCGTGAGGATTTCCCCCTTTATTCAGTTTCTCTTCTCCTAGGTTGTTTTAGAGTAGATAAACGTATATCCTCGGCCAGGTTCCTTCACTTTTTGCCCCGATGATCGGTGACGACCGTCATTTTTTTTTGTAGACGTTCTCAAGAAAAGAGAACGTCTTTTTCCGTATGTCTTTGTTTTTTTCTTCCCCTCGCCCCCGACGGCGAGTTGGGGTCCCCTTGCGGGCAGACTCCGATCGTTCTTTCCTTGGTTTCGATTTTCTTATGATCCGGAGCTCTACTGAATTCGCTCCCTCTCTTTGTTTCTTTCGAAAGAGTATTGACTGAGTGTGTTCCTTTATCATCCTTGGCGTACTTTCCTTCTTCTATCAGCAAATCGAGCAGATAGTTAGTGAGCCGGGATGTCACGACCACTGTCTTTTCAGTTTTCTAAATATCGCCTGAACAGATGTAATATCAGAACTTCCTTTGGACAGTTGAGGATGCGGAGGCTTGCACTATAATGTAATCTGGAACTGTCCCATAGTAAGATATGGAGCTATTTAGGATAGCTCACCCGAACTTGAATAGAAATTAGCTTCTGATTAGCTTAATATCAACCTCTTTCTTCTCCCCTTAAGGCAAGGGAGACTTATCCCGAGTGACACCCCTAGGTTCGCTGTCTTAGATAGGCATCTGAATGGCTTTTACGGATGATGTCTATAGTGATGCAGGAGAGCGAAAACTTTCTCTCGCCCGCTTCGTGTTGTGCGCTTCTGCGAATTCCCACCCGCGCGGCCTCTTCGCTGTCCCCTCACATTAGGTTTTACTACCCATGGGCCCTCCCTCTCGTCCAGTAGACTCACTGATCTCGGGCGTTCATGGAGATCGGTCCTTCGATTCTGTTACCTCTTGCATCCACCCGTGGGCACCCCGGTGGTTCCGTAGACCTTTATACGCCTTGAGGCTTGAACCCAAGTTTTAGCGTTAGGATCTTTAATGCGCGCTGTAGCCCCCCTCTAAGGGTGACTCGGGAACGTTGCGCTCACGTGATTTGCCCTTCCACGGCAGAAGTAGTTAATGTCCACGAGAGAGAAGCGTCAACATTTTCGCGTACGACTTCACAGCCCCTCCTACCATCCTCTCCCAGTAAGCCCAGGAATCCACGACACACGTGATACGTCAGGACCGTTGATTCTGCTGTTGGGAGTCCACCCTGGGCGCGAGTGATTTACTCCGGACTGCTTGCCTTTTCATAACTCAAGTGCCCCGAGGCGACGAGGTCGTTCGTTCCGACCAGATTCCCCTCCATTGTGTTGGACTGTTGTTTCCACCTCGTTCTCTTCCCTCTAGGACAGGGTACCGGTACCCTGGAGAAGCAGGAGTAATCCCCTGCCAGACAAGTTTCTTTGATTTTATGCGCTTAAGAAGACTGCATCAGTCTCTCCCCCCCTTTACTCCCACTGATGTAATAGAACTAGGTGCACTTCGCTGTATCGAAATCCTCGCTAGTGCTTCTCCCGATGCGCTCCCCCGACCGCGATGTTTTGGTTTTCCCACGCGCTGTACGTGACGGTCGCTTTGACCAAACCGCCTCCTGTTGCATACCGGGCAGGCGTTTGGCCGAGGATCTAATTGGTTCCATCGGTATTTTTGTCCTTCCTCCTGGTGTCGGAAATGTCCACGGCGTACACTACATTTCGTTGCCCCGATTCTTCTCCGTGGTGCTTAGTTTGCAGCTGATGATTGTGGCCATTGGTCAGATTCCACGCCGAGACGTGATGCGTTCGCCCACCCCTGCAACGTATTCTTTTAAAGTGTCGGAGTCCCCATGTCTCGAAAGCCAGATTAACTCATCCTTAGTAGACTAGTGTACCTTATTTTCTCGCCTACGTGTCCTTTTTATGGACGCGACTTGTACATAAAACTTTTGGCCTTAACAAGCTCCCCTATCTACTACGGATTTATTTGGCATTGTAATGAGAAAGTTAACCTGAATAGCTTTGTCCCCTTCCCTCACCCTCGCCGCCGTTAGCCCTTCCCCGGGACCGGTACAGTGGTGGATATTACGTTCCAATAGCCACATTCAGCCACGTCCAAAACCCCCCGGCTTTTGTAGGTTGCGTCCCGACACAACCCCTCCAGGCCTACCCAACCACGAGTGCGCGATTGACCCCTCGCATCCTCAATGGCCCGTTTTAGGAGTTGGTATGGCTGCTTCCTTCCTTCCCCTATCTCCCTTTGTTCACTTTTTTATATTTTTAAGTCTATTCAGCTCGTCGCCTTTCCTAGCGAAAACTTCACCCCTCCCCACTCCGTTTTCGCCCGTAGTTTATGCACAGTCCCACAACGCGTTATCAAGCGACCAACCCTGGCGGTCCCCCAGTGCCCCACCTTCCGAGGCTTTTTTTTCCAACAACAGCGGCCGCCCAACTTCTAGAGCCACGAGACCCAAGGAAAGTAAACCTCTTCACGAGTCACAAACTTATGCACCTGTTTTCGCTGTCCCGATTTGACATATATAGTACTCAACCCTCTCCGAACAACCCCTTTATGCAAGACCAAACACAAAATGGCCCCCTGTAGCACACATACTCTAGCCCTCCCACCCCCTCTACGTGTTGCCGGCACTCAGTTCGTTGAGAGGGATTCCCACTCTGATGGATTTTTTCCTCGTTTAGCCTGTGGATTTTGTGGGTGCTAGTTTCGACGGTGGCTTTGTGTTTGGCGAGCACCTGTTTGGTCCATTGCTTTTCGGCATCAGACTACCTATGGAACCGAGATGGTCCTCGCAACTTGATTCGTGGTTGTACGGTATTTAGGTTCTGGTGGTTTTAAGCCCGCTGAGGCGGTAACCGGTTGCTTCCTTCCTTTTCTCCTCGTCGTGAACCGTCGCGCTGGCTTTTTGACTGGCTGCCGCACAGTGGTCCTCCTCGGTTCGTGCGGTCCATGTTCACCCTTTATTAGCAAAAATGCTCCCATTTTGATGCTTTGTCATTCTGCATGCTCTCTTCCTAGGCATTTTGTTTTCCATTGTGTATTATGGTCGTTTGACGGTCTGTTGTTGGCGTTTGATATGGTATTTCCGGCTTCATTCGCTTTCTCTGTTGCGTGTAGAGATCTCCTTCCATCGCGCACTTAAGCTTTCATGCGGTCCTGTTTTGAGCCGCGCACCCCCCACGTCGCTAGTTGGGAGTGCACCTTATGTTGCCAGCGAGGTGTAGAGACCCGGTTTTTCTCCCGCGGACCATTTGCCGGACGCGGCCAGAAAGCAGAACGCCTTCGGCATGTCCCCTTTTCCAGCCGGCTTTTTCTCGAATACGGCCGTACTGTAATTCGCCCGCCCCCCCCCTCTCGCGCCCCGGTCGAGTTTAGGCGGGAGGTCGCTCATCTCGGCGTTGGCATAAGGTGGAGTATATTAGTCCCCAACCCGTACGTGTTTTTCCCTCCAGAATCAGGAAGCGGTCCCTCCCTTTCTCCCTGGCGTGCGCCCCGTTCGTCGGTGCGTTAGCACGCCCGGCCGCCATAAGGGTCCAAACGGGTCGGGCTCTACTTAGGCATTTCCCTGCCGAGCCTGCGCTGGCGCTTCCCGTTCCTCTTTTCCTTACCTCCCCCAGTCCCCGTGTCTTGACCTGCCAGTTATGTAGCGGTGGTGGTTTCATTGTTTCTTCCTTTATTTTGGGTTAAAATCCCCAGATATTTCCACTCCAACGAATTGCCATGGTCCTTGACCCATGCTTCCGTTTTCCGTTTCGTGTACAGCCGACAGCCCCTCCCTTCGCTTAGCCCGTCGTCAAGGGCCCTGTGCCCATGGACTCTTAGAAGTCTCCATATTT
>Ga0179593_1733592_pt1 | contig 11233 bp, 15 predicted proteins | sample CZODoug2_1_08_16_FD_185931 | JGI IMG/M metagenome (GOLD analysis project Ga0179593, IMG submission 185931) | Vadose zone soil fungal communities from Angelo Coast Range Reserve, California, USA - CZODoug2_1_08_16fungal (PacBio error correction) | ecosystem: Environmental > Terrestrial > Soil >... | reverse complement strand
GCTTTTCCCTTCCCTTTCGTTCTCAGAGACTTCCCGCCTTCTGGTTCTCTAGGCGCCGAGAACCGACCTTTCCCCCCGAAAGAAGATTTCCGGACGCCAGCCGAGGATTTAAGTCCCCAGCCGATGAGAGCTGAGGTCCCCAGCGAAAGAAAGACGGGACCCCCCTCCCCGCAGCCTTTTCGGGCGAGTCGGAACTTGTTCCTCTTCTGCCACGAGCCAATTCTTTCCACGATGATATTGGTGACGACCTCTTCCTGGCGCCGAGCGCCGCCCTTTTTCACCGTGTCGACCTCCTTGAAGTTGAGCCGTCCGCCACAACCCGCTTCTTCTTTCCCCGAACGTTCTACAAATAAGAGGCCCCCCTTCTCTGAACCACTTCCCCCAGGATTCGCTCTCCTCCCCTTCTCTCGACCCGGAGTGCGATCTCCCTTCTTTAGCTGAGAGTGAGATGCTTTTTTTTCCTCTGAACAGCCATCATTCCCCCAGAATCGGGCTCTTAGACGAGGACGGCGTCTTTTTTTCCCTCCCTAGGGGATCCCTTCCTCTCCCGATATTTGCCTATGGGGAGTTCCTAGCACCTCTCCATACGTAAAAGTAGATACCCTACCTTCCTAAGACTCTTCTTTGCCGCTCCCGCGCGCTTACGTTAGATCGAACCGATTCTTTCCGAGGCCTTGGCGGCCACCTCCCCTCCTCCCCCCGATCACATGCGTCTCCACCGAACGTCTTTCTTAGCCAGGCGGCATCCTCCCCTTTTCCACCCCGAAAGACGATTAGAGTCCTTCGACGCCCATCGTCGCACCCCCCCTTTTCCCATTCCTGAGAGATAAAGAGGTCCCAACGATAGAGCTCGACTTCTTCCCCCCGAGTACACGCAAGATCGCCGCCCTCTAAGGCCGCTGCAGAACGTTCCCCCCGACCCTTCTGATAGAAACACGCTGCCGCTTTATAGCGTAGCGGGTCCACTTCCAAGGATGCAGTGCTTCCCTTCTTTTTTCGGGACGCGGGTCCCAAGATCCAGACGTTTTTCTCCCTGATCGGGCTCGGGAAACGGAGGCCCTCAGTGGCTTTCTCCGTTAGCCAGCGTGGTCATCGCAACACGAAAGCCTCACATTACTATTCCTTTTCCATTTCGAGATCGATTCCCCTCTTCCCCCCCCCTCCGGGCGAGGGAGAAACCTTTTCGATACGAGGCCGAAGGTCCCCTTCCCTTCGACGGATTTTTCCCCAGACGAACAACGAGATGCTCTTTCCCTTGATCACGGGCGAAGGAATTGCGTCCCGCCATGAGCATAGGTCTCTTTTTTATCGACGTCCCTCTCACGCCTCGAGATACTTTTTTACCTTACACATTCGCCTTCTGTGACCGACGCGCTCAGAAGATCGAGAGAAAGTTTCTTCCCTCGCAAGTATTGCGACTCCCTTCCTCCTGACCGGAGACGATTCCCCCTCACGTTGTTGAGAGGTCGACATTCATTCCGTCCTAGCTCAAAGTAACGCAACGTCTTTTCCATGAGGAATTTTCCCTTCACGAAGTGCACCGTGCGCGCCCCCTGCGCTAAACCGCCAGGACCTTCCCCCCCTCCTCAGTGAAAAGCTCCTCTTTCCCACCGCGCACACAGTGAGGCGGAACATGCCTCCACCCCCCCCAGAATCTTTTTCCTTTTCCTCTATCTGAGATAGAACCCGGACTACTCGCCCCCCCTTCGAGGAATTGCAGCGTAGTAAAGTCCCCTTTCCCAGACGCCGACCAGGCGCGGCGTTTTGATAACGAAGGCTCTTTTTTTTTCCTACGAAAGTATTGACAGCTCGGGCGCGAGGCGCACTTTCCTCGAGGAGAGCCTCCGATGCGCCTCCTTTCCGGAAATACGCGGCGAGGATCGCAAGCTCCTCCGCACCTTTTTTCCAACGGAACCCCCCCCTATGTCCGATGAATCGAGATGTCCTCCCCCCCTCCCGGTCACCGCCCCTTTGCATAGACGCTTTGTTAGAATATGAGAAAGGCCGACTGCGGAGATCGAGAGAGTTCCGGAAAGGAAAGCCGCATTGCTCTCTGGCACCGCTCCACCGAGGACGGCAGGCCTTCTTTTAGTTTGACCCGACGATCTCTTAAAGGCCTTCTTTTTTTCCTTGCGAAGGTCGGACTTACGGCCGACAGAATGATCTGTTTGCCCCTAGGAGAGGCTGGGTTTGAGCAAAAGGCTTGCAGCATAGGCTGAAAAATTCCCCCGAAGAGAACCTTCCTTCCCTGATGGCCGGAATTGAAGTGAATTCCTAGCGGACCAACCTTTTTGAAGAGACTTCCCCTTTCCCGTCCAAAGTAACCATTTTCCTTTTCTTTTTGAGAAGGGTTTTTTTCTTCCCTATAGGGCGAGAAGGACTCCCGAGTGACCGGCGTCTGGTGTTTCTGTTTTTTTTTGAAAACAGGAGAATATTTTTTTTTTGTCCTCCGCTTCAGAAGACGCTTTCCTAAGATGGGTCCCTCCGAGGAATTTTTTCCAGTCCCCCTCAGAAAGAGGTGTTCCCCTTCTAAGGAGAAAGTTCCCTTGAAGGAGAGAACTTTTCCGGCGGCAGATAGGATTTCCTTTTTCGATGATTGCCTTCTCCAACCGCCGACTCCTTTGACGTCCGAGGCTTCCCCATGCAGAAAGACGAGACCAACTGGACGAAGCTTTCCCCTTCCCCCAGAGGACCCCTCTCTTTGTATGGGTTTTGATTGCGAAAAGGACCTCCTCTTTCGTGTTAGTCGCCTTCGTCAGCCGCGGCGGCGGTTCTCCGCTGATGTTCCTTCTTCTATCAAGAAATTGCCGCTCTCCTTATTCGTGCCATGCCGAAACTTTCCTCTCCCCTCATATCGACTCTCTCGTCCTCTTTCTTCCTCGAGATAGAGCCCATTCCTTTTTCCGAGTAAAAACCTCTTTCTTGTCTCCTTGCAAAGAATCTTCACGCGCATTATAGCCAGCTTCCCTCCTTATTTTTCTCCGATACACAGGTTTTTTCGGGCGCGATCCCTTCCGGCCGTTCTGGATAAATGCTTCCCCTCGAACGAGTTCCCCAGCGTCGCTAGGAGGCGCGCCGCTTCCCCCTCCTGAAAACATTTTTTTTTGAGCATTCCCGGCGATTCACCCCTGACGATCAGGCAGCTTTTTTCCCTCCTCCAGAAAAAGAAGACTCCCTCCCTTTCTTTTCTCAGGCACGATCAGCGACTCCTTTTTTATTGTTTTTCCCTTTCGGTCGCCATGGGCGAAATTGAGATCCCTCCCTGATGCGAAACAACAGGCCCTTCTCCCCCCAGCGAATAGATTTTCCTTCCTAGCGCCGTCGATCAGGTTTTGCTCCACCCGCCTGTCCTGCATCTCCATACGCGCTCCTTTTTCTGCCGAAAGCCGGATCTTTTCTTCCCCCCTTCCCCCCCTTTTTTGTTGTTGAGAGGAGGATTTTTCTTCTCAGGCCCATGTCGCGGCGTCTGGAGATGCCCAGGCTTTATTTTTTTGCGCAAAAAACTGCTCCTCTCTTTCCTCTTCTTGCCGCCTCTATGCGATTCATGTGGCTGGGCATCGGCCTGTGTTCCCTTCGTCTCATCACCGACTTCATCACCATCGGAGATATTTTCCGTGCCTCGGCAGACGTGACGGCGCGCCTTTTTTTTTCTGGTTCCTTCCCTCCTTCGACAATCTGAATGATCGTCTTCTTCTCTCTTATCCACTGACGCCTGGTGTTCCGGCCGATCTTCCTCCCCTCCCGTGATGATTTTCTCTGTCAGATACATTCCCTGACTGTTGCTGCTGGCCTATTTTTTTCTTAGCAAGACTCTCCCCTCGCACTGTGGCTCGGCGCCAAATCAGCCCCCCTTTTTTTTCGATATGAGATTCTTTTATTTGGACAGATTAATCATGTTTTGTGGACGCTGGTGATGATGGTCTCGATCTCTATTCTCTCTCCGAAATATGCGCGTGCATCTTTTTTTCTTTTACGGTCTTTCGGCATGGCGCAATATTTCTTCGTGAGCCGGCAATTTCGTGATCGGATATCCTTCGCCCTTTTTTTTCATAATAGAAGAGTTTCCCCCACCAGTAAGGTGAGATTAAGCTCCCTCTGGAGTTCCCGCTGGCGATTTTCGCCTTCGTCGTTTTTTTTTTTCCGGGGAAGGCCTTTTTTTTCTTTTCTTCGGTTTCGTCATACGGCAGCCTTTCTTAAGCTCGTGTGCAAGCCTATATGCGCCGATTCCTCCCCCTCATTACGAGACTCTTTCGCCTTCGGTCATAACTCGTGCCTGTTTTGCCCTGGCCTCGTGACGGCTTTTTCATATTTTTTCTTAGAAAGAGTCGGAAGCTTTCTTCTCTCTCGCAGTTTAATCGCCCCCCCAGCGCCGGTAATGCTGATCGTCCTTCTTTTCTCCCTGATAGACGCCTTTTATCTCCGCAAGATGAATGCCCTTCCTTGACGGAAATCTTCGCGTAAGATTTTTTCCCTCTATGATATAATCTGTCAATTCGGAATAATCTCGTTCGGTCTCCCTTTGAATTGGAGCCCCTATTTCTGGGCTTCCCTGGCTTAGTAGTTCCCCCCGATAATGATGTAGGGTTTTCCTGGCAGGACATTTCCCCATCGTTCCTTTTTTCTCTGACGGGTAGTTTTTCTTCTTAGCCCTGGAAGAGGTGGCGATTTGCTTTTTGAGAGCCTTTTTCCCGGCACTGAGATACTACGAATCCTCGAACTGTCAGAACTTTTCATCATTCTAGGAGATGTTAAAAGAGTGATTTACAGAGGGGACGTAGAGAGATAATTCTTTCCCCTAAGGTGGCTGGGGCCGTGGACAGCCTCTTTTCCCGTGGAGATACTTCTTCTTCCTCTCTTAAAGTATCTCGCATCGGCCATGATGAATGCGCGACTCGCCTTTTACTCCTCGGTAGAATTCTCGCCTCAGCGTTCCTATTAGTCGGATGGAGCTCATCTCCCTTTTCAGAGCAGGATGGTCTTTTCGGGCTTTACGCGCAATTCATCGGCCTGACTTTCGATACGTCTCAATATATCTTTATTTCCTCTTATGGGGTTGGGCTGTCATTTCAGCCAAAGGGTCTTTCCTTTCGGTGTATTTTTCGAAGGAGATAGTTTTTCGTAATGAAGTCTAGAGAGGTTCGTTTCCCCCCCCCTTCCGGGAAGCCATCGAACTTCACGCAGGGCTGGTTGAAACCGGTTTATGGATTTGTTTTTAGGGACTTCTCCGGTCGAACATCTCCCCAAACCGTATGGAACGGGGCATCGGTATTCGTAAGGGCTCTCCACTTGCGATGGACTTTTACCGTGCGCTCGATCGCGGCGCTTCTTTTCTTAGTAAGTTCTTTCCCAGAAGTCTTTTTTTTTTCCGTTAAACCTTTAGGAGGACAGCTTCGAGGACGTCGATCCCCCCTTCCCCCCCCTCCTGCGAAGGAGGACTTCCTCCTTTTCGCCGTGATCGCCTTGACGCGCTCGTGTTACGTGACTTTTTTTTTTTTTCTAGAAGTAGAATTTCCCGACGCCTTCGGTTGTATCATAGGTTTATTCCCTCGCCCCTTTCCTCCTAGGGGTGGAATCTACCTCTTGGCCTGAGAAGCTGGAATCGGCCCTTTTTGTTTTTTTCCGACTTCCGCCTGGGAAGGCTGCGCTATCGATGTGTTTTTTTTTTTTTCTCCTTGACTAAGCCGAGTCTCCTAGTGGGAAATAGTAACTCTTAATGGAAGAAAGGATCTTTTCCTTTCCCTCGACCGCATCATCCGATTCTCCGTTCGATACGACGGTCTGTATCGCTGTTTCCTCTCCTTCATTAGCGATAAAGGCGTCCCTTACGTGGAGAAGTCAGAGCTCTCTTTTTCGCCTGCGAGGTCGTGTCGTGGGTGCTCTTCTCATGTTAAGAGATCGATTCTCCTTTCGGCTGGATGCAGCATGGCCAATCGACGTTCGTGCTTGCTTCATATGAATAGTTTCCTTTCTGTGGCATAGGATCGTCCGCCCTGTTCGTATAGGCGCTTCTCGAGAGACCCCTTTTTTTTTCCGCGGCGCTTTCCCTTAGAAAGGAAGGAGATTCTCTACCTCTTTGGTAAAGGTGCCCCCTCCAGCAGCACCCCTCAGGGGCGCGTGTCCCCATGGCTGAAAACCTTCTTGTTGCTATTAACTCCTTCCCCCCCGTCTCAGAGCCGCTGCGTTTCCCCTTATGGAGGTAAGAGGCTTCTTTTTTTTTTGCGTCGCGAAACCCTTTTCCGATATTGTGCCGAGCTCGACTAATGTCTCTTCGAGATAAGAATTTTTTCATGAGCATACGGACCGACTCGTTCCTTTCTCGGTTTTTTGGGCGGGGGGGTGCGCTTTTTCCCCCGAGAAGGGGTTGTTTTTTTTTTTTTTTTTGCGGCTTTCGGTACGACACTTTTTTTCTCCCGCTGGCAGGCGGCGCTCTGCTCTTTCCCGCTGTTAGTAACTTCCCCGGACCTGGGCTCGGCGAAGAATTTTCCCAACCCTGTGCCGCCGCGCCCTCGACCGTCTTTCGGAGTGATGGAGATGCTCTTTCTCGGATGGTCGGAATCTCTTTCCTCCCCGTGACGTCGGCGGGGGGGTTTTTTTTTTTTTTCTTTTGCATACGAAATGTCCCTTTTTCCCCCCTCTCGCGAACCATACGGCGTTCTCCTTCGAGTCAGCCCGGGCCTTCGAGAGCATCTCTTCCCCACGGTCTGTAGGGCCGAAAATTTCTGAGCGAGTTCCTCTTGACTCACGCCGCAGGGAATCGTCTTTTTTGAAAAAGCGTAGCTTTTTCTTTCGCCTGGATGAGCGGCTCCCTTCCTCCGACGGATGACACTTCTTTTTCTTCGAGAAGTTTTCATTATCTGGTGGAGAGAGCGTATTCAAGAAGCGATCTTTTTACCCGGAGATGATTAGAGTCCCTGCCGCGGTGCAACCCCCCCCCCCATGCCGGGAATACTCTATCCTGCGTTTTTTCTCCTTCTCTTAAAGGGGGAAAAACTTTTCCCTCTTCGAGTCGCGGAGGGGGGGGACGATTTGGATTCCTTTAAGACCATGCCCGACGCTTTTCCTCCCCCGCAGAAGCTATTTTTTTTTCCTGGCAGTTCGAGCGCGTAGGAGGACCTTCCCGGGGCCTGTGGATGTTAGAATAATCGCCGCCCCCTCCTCGTCGTGGGTGAGGCCCTTCCGAGGATCTGGTATTCGCCTTTCACGCTGACTGCCGTCGTCGTTTTCCTTTCGCGAGCAAGAGAATTCCCTGCGCGCAGGGAGAGAGCTCGTTTCCTCTTTTTTGGGTTTTTTTGAGAGATACATGCTTCTCCGGAGGGCTGAGATGCCCTTTTCTTTTCCGTTTCCCTCCAGACCGGCAGAAAGTTCAGGACGATCCCCCCAGATAATAGAGGGAGCTTCACGACTCGCTTCCCCGCGGGGTGGAGGAGATTATTCCTCCCCATGAAAATCGCGGTGTGGTTCCCGGCCGATCCTCCCATATCTTCACGGTCCTGAGCAACCGCCACTATTTTTTTTCTCCGTAGGCAGGTCTTTTCCCAGGCAGATAGTTCACCCATCCTTGATACCTAAGAGGACGCTCTTTTGGTGGGGACCCTCGCGTAGTGGACGAAGAACTCCTTATGGGACACGGCAGGCACCCGCCTTTCTTTTTTGTAGAGAACTCCTTCCGCCTTGGCTGCGGAGTGAATCGCTTCCTCCTTTCTTTAATTTTTTTCAGCAACAATTTGGACCGTCGGCGCGGCTCCGCGATCCAGCCTTCCACGTGTATCTCCTCTTTTTAAACTGGTCCTCCTCCTTATATTTGCTCCCCTTCAGCAACCCTTTTACTTTGACCAGCCGTTTTAGAGATCGCGGCTTTTCTCCAGGCCCTTCGCGCGCACCGTAGGATGGTTCGCGAGGCTCCCCTTTGAGAAAAGACATGTAGGATTCCTCCCTCAGAAAGAGACCCCTTCGCAGCAGAGGATGCCTCAGCCTCTTCCCGAGACTCGCAGAGACTTCTTGACAGCGAAAGAACTTCGAGGGGGAGAGGACCCCGTTCGGCGGAAAGGGGCCCTTTCTTCCCGAGCCCCCTTCCCCCGAAAAGGTAGCTTTTCACGAGAGCAGCGCCTCCGAGAGCAGAAGCGCCCTTGTCGCACGTTTTACCCGACTCGCCGCCCGAGCCTTCCCTCTGTCCTAGAGAAAACAGATTCCCTTCCCCGAGGAGGTCCTTCTTCCTTATCTCTGCACGAAGGATTCGCTCTCGAGGATAGATTCTTGAGCTCGGAACGACAGATCGTTTTTTTGAGCGTCCTTTTTACCCTCCGAAACTCGCTGGAAAGACATCCGTTCCCCCAAAGAAGCTCCTTCTCCTCTTTTCAAGGCGCGATCCGACGATGGGCATATTTTGATCCGCGCCGATAGGGTTGCGCTGGAAGGCTTTCCGACACAGTGACCCCTATACTTTTATCAAGTAGAGCATCTCCCTTTCTCATCCCGTCGCTGCGTTTTGCGCGCGATTCCGCTTGAGATCGACACAGCTTTCCGAGAAGATCCCCCGCCAATACCTTCTCTTCATGCGCTGCAGCACGAACGTCGAGTTCGTCTCCTGAGTTCATTCAAGCCGAACTCGGGGCCCTGTCCTTCCCTCGTCAACATGCGATCGCCATCTTTTACCCAAAGACACGACTTTCCTTCCAAAAAATTCCCCGATCGAAGGCGCAGAGTCCCTTTATCGCAGAATGTATGCCTCTGCCGCTGAGAACGTCCCTCTCTACTACCGTCGATCAGCCAGCTTTCCTTTTTCTCTTTCCTGATTGCGTCTTCGCCGCCAGCCTCTTATGGAGGTATAAAGGACGATTTTTCCCCCCCCTCTTTGATCCATGTTTTTTTTTTTTCAGAAGGCGATGGGCTCGTTCCCCACCACGCCAAGGGATGAGAGCAAGCCTCCCTCTCTTCATCGTCAACGATGCCAGCTTTGGCCCCCATTTCGATCTCTCCCCCCGAGGTAAACGACCTTTTAGAAATGAAACCCTTTCCATACCGAGGACAAGGCTTCCCCTTCAGGCGACCGGCGGCTCTCACGAACACGAGTTGCACTGCGAGCAAGGATACTTCCTTCCCAGTAAGAATTCCGGTCGCCGTGGGATCTACCCGTACCGAAGGTCTGTACGCCTCTCTTTCCCTTTGAAAGCGACCTTAGACTTTGTGCAATACCCTCTCTCTAAGACTCGATAGAGTCTTTTTCCCGGGATAGAATTTCATCTCACCTATCCCCTATATAAAGGAAGAAGACCCTTGAGGATCTTTAACATACGGTTTCTTGAGCTCTTCGAACTCCTTTGCCCCACTACAGCGAAAATCCTCCAACGGATTTTTCCTGCAGGCATCGGATGTGAATGTCCCTCCCTTGACACCGGCCCCGCATGAGAGACAACCCTTTTCATGAAAAGATCTCCTTCCACCCCTCTGACGAAGAAGATAAAGAGACTTTTTTCTGGATGACCTTCTCCAACCACCATCCCCGATAGTGATTATTCTTTTTCTCTCGAAAGGAATCGGATGAAGAGATTGCCTCCTCAGTCAACCGACGACTCTCCCCCCCGCGAGGCCTCAACGAAGGCACTGAGGTCGCATCCCTCCCCCCCTCTTTTCCCGCGGTGCGCCGCGGAGACCTCGTCTCGTTTGAGGCTCTCATCCCTTTCCCCCCACCCCCTATGCGTTTTTTATCTGGCCTAGATAAGCGGCTATTCCTGCAGCCGCACAGGCGGTCCACGGCCCACAAAAGTCGGAATGCCTCCTTTTCCGATGACTGGTCAACGAATCCCCTTTTTCCCGTTTCGGATGATGATCCCTTCTACCTGGTCCTCCCCCCCCTTTCCTTTCAGTTTAGTGCTTCCCTCCTCCATGATCGCGTTTCTTCTCCCCCCAGCGGAAGGAAGCGCCCCCCGATCGCGACCCTCCTTTTTCTATTGATTGTCTGCCGTCCTTCTAGCCTTGATCTGTTTGACGCTTCGTCCCGGCTTTCTCTTCCGGAATAGGCCTGCACATGAAATCCCTCCTCCAAAGACTTTTCTCCGCGAATCGGACTTTTTTTCTGATCTTTCCTGCTGGAGAACAAACCCTCCCCCTAGAGACATGAACATTTCCTTCCTCTTCAGCGATAGTTGCTGCTGAGCCTTTTTTCCTTCTATCAGGGCGAGCAGTTCTGACCGGCGTCTGTTGAGCGTCTGTGTTGACCCCTTTCTTTTCTTCCCGCTTCAGGAAGCTTTGCGGCGACGGGCCCTCGGTTCCGCACCAGACTCCCCCGATTTCTCCTCGAAGGCTGCAGGCGCGCAGTTTTCCCTGCAGAATCGGCGTCAGCATCGTGATCTTTTCAACCCCTTACGACGGCCGCCGACTCTTCCCTTCCGCCGACGAACACCACTTCCGGCGAAACGGAAATCCCTCTTCACCGTTAAACCACATCGAGCTACGAGCGCTGGCTCTTCTCTTTTGAGGAGAAAAGTCGATTTAGGTTTCTCCAGTCGAAGAAGGCTTCTTTTTCTCCGCTGAGATGGCATTTCTCTTGCCGATAGAACGGACATTCGACTACGAGATCTCTTTTTTTTTCATCTTCAGGCCCTTTTTCATCTGCAAAGCCTATTTCTTTGGCCCAACTCCTCTCTTCCCCCCCCCGAGGACATCCTTTTCTCGTCCCGATTTCCAGAGAGGACAATGACCCCTTCACGCTCCGATAGCCGCCATCCTTTGAGCTCTAGCACAGGTCGGACCGCTCTTTTTTTCTCCCTTCCCATCAGGCACGCCTTTGTAGTGGGAGACCGATCAGAACAGATATGGATTTTGTACCTCTGCGAGGAGGCCTTTTCTTCATGGTCTTCGCTCGTGAACAAATCACCAGGGTCGTCGCCTGATCCGTGACAGCGCCTAGGCATCGTCGGCGTCATGCACGATTTGCCCTATTAGCGCCGGCCAGACCCAGCCCCTTCCCGGCCGAGCAGCCTTTTTCCACGCCTAAGCGAATAGCCTTCTTTCTCTCCCCCTATTTTCGTGACCATGAAGTGACTGAATCTATCTTTGCTTGTCGACGCAGGATGAAGAACATTTCCCCTTTCCCCGCAGAGGCTAAAAAACACTCTGTCGCACTCTTTTCGCGGTCGAAGACGAGTCGATCCACCCCCCGAAAGTCAGATGAAGGAATTTGCTATCTCCCCCCCTCCTTTTTATCTAGCCCCTTAAAGGATGCCTGAAGGCATTT
>Ga0179593_1535252_pt1 | contig 11233 bp, 16 predicted proteins | sample CZODoug2_1_08_16_FD_185931 | JGI IMG/M metagenome (GOLD analysis project Ga0179593, IMG submission 185931) | Vadose zone soil fungal communities from Angelo Coast Range Reserve, California, USA - CZODoug2_1_08_16fungal (PacBio error correction) | ecosystem: Environmental > Terrestrial > Soil >... | reverse complement strand
AGCACCGCATTTTTTCACGTGCCCTCTCCTGGTCTGAGGCCCCGTAGTCAAGCCTTTGAGAAATAGGACCCCCCCCCATTCGGTTTGTTTTTCAGTTTCGGCTTTGATCTTCCCGAGAAGCCCCCCCTGTTTTGATTCTCGTTATTTGGCGGATATAGATGCCCCCTTTCTCAGGCTTGTCATGAAGTCCTTCATGGACATCTCCCTTCGGTCCCCCTTTCCTACCCCTCCCTTCGGCGTCCCCCTGCAGGAGTTATGACAAAATTGGTGCGGACGCAAGCCCCCCCCCTGGTAAACCAATACCTTTCAACCCATTCGCCCAATTCCTCCATTACTGTAATTTCTCTTCTTTTCCGGTTGGTTCCCTCCCCGGGTTTGGTTCCAAGCGAACCTCTGGTTGCAATTCCTCTCCACAGGAACTTTTTCCCCTTGTGGAGCGTTGCCGCGGATACTCTTTTTCCTTTGAAGCTTTTTCTTTGTGTAATCTAGCGCTTAAAAAAGTTTTTTTACTGCCGTCACCCTCCGAGTGCTTTTTACCTTTTTTTTTCGGAACCCCTCCCTTTTTCTGATCCCGCCCTCCCGATCCCCCCAGTTGCGCCGGCCACACCTCTTCTTAAGGATTTTCCCTTGCCCCTACCCCCCAAGCCCTCCCAGTTTTTTTCTTCCAGGTGGTTCGTGCGTTTTTTTTAAAGAGCCCCCTGGGACCTTCACCCTATGGCTCCGTTGCGTCAGGTCAAGTCTCAAGCGATTTCTGAATTCTGTACAACCCTCCAGGCGATTCCTGAAGATCTCTCAAGAGTTTCATGACCCGCGCTCTCCCCTCCTTCATTTTTTAGACTCTTAGAGACCCTTCCATGTATGAGAGTACCATGCGTAGAGTTTCCGATCGGGATGTCCTCTTTGAAGCCGTACTCCCATCCTTCCCCCCCATACCACGGTGGAACTTTGGGAGTGTTTTTCAAGCAGCCCTTTTTTTCCCGACTGTGGCCCTATTTCCAGTTCTAATTCGAACCTTGTGAAGCCCTCCCGTCTGCACTTTCACCGTGCTACTTCCTAGGAACAAACCTCCTACTGACGCTCCCTAAAGTCCGTGGGAGTCTGAACCTGTCCCCCTACAACCATTGAGATTCGGCCCTTTTTCGTTCAAACCCCCTTTATTCAATGGTATGTCACTCTCCCAGCTTTTTCCGGGAACTTTTTGAACTGATGTCCTCACAGGCCGTCCGGAAAATCCCTAATTCTCCCCTCCCCGATTCACATGCAATTTCCTCTTTCCGGAAAGTTCCAGGGGCAGGACGCTTTCCCCACAATACCTACCTTCCAACCCATGATTTTTTCTGCAAAACCCTTCCACACCTTGGGGTTTTGTTAAAGTCCCCGGCTTGAAAACTTGTCTGTCCCTGTCTTACCCTCTCCGTGTGGCCCAGCCTTTATTGACTTTTGCGCTCGGGTTCTTTTGCCAAATACTGCCGACATTCCCTACTCCTATCCTTCCTTGGGTCTTCTCGAAAACACTTGCGTTCAGCACCCCCCCCCTGAACCCCCCCCCCCCCCCCCCCCCCCCCCCCCCCCCCCCAAACAACCGTACCCCAGAACTCGCCTAGACCCAGCCATTTCGTGTAGTTAAACAGCAATTTGAGTTCACCGGTGCAGCTTCCTTTCCCAAGTTGCCCGCCGCAGATTTACATGGCAAAAACTTGCGTACTGGGCGCCGGTCTCTCCAAACCCGTCGGGTTTTTCGATCCTGGCTCCAGTCCTTTCGCGCCAAATGCCGATATCCGAGGTGCCTCAATTTCTGTAGCCTCCACTCACTAAGTACTACGCGAATTCCTCGCTTGGACTCCTCCCCAATCAAGAAATTTACGGATTTTTGAGGTCCCCAAATGAGTGTTTGGTCCAATCCTTCCCTTCCCCGCAGGGTTCGCTCCTAACTTCCTCTCTTTGGTTGCGTTGCTCAAACTCTTTCTTTTCCAGGGAGGCGGCCCGCAGGTTTTTCCGATTGGTCAGAATATTTATTCGGGGCCCCGACTCTCCCTTCAGGTTTCTTTTTTTCTCTTTCTCTCTTTATGATCATTCCCCCTGTCCTCGATTGCCTTCCAACCCTCCCATTTCAGTCTCACCGGTCCTCTTGGAACTGCTTCGATAATCCCGCGTCGTTGGATTTTTTGGTTGGCGTTATGTTCAAACTCACCCCCCGACCGCTTCTCGTCCGGAACCCTTCAGAATTTTTTTCCCCCGCGGCACCTCAGTTTATGGTGGCCCCTTGCCGGAGACCCCTTCCCGTCCCTTTTTCTTATAGTATTCCACAAGTCTTTTCCTCCGACAAAATCAACTTCTCGATTCTTCCATGCTTGCCCACAAGCCTCCCTTTTACCCAGATTCCTTTCCTTTTATACCTCTCTCTGAGCACCTTCCTCCCCCTTTTGGCATGCCCCTTCTTGTGAAGTCGCTTCTGTCCTCGATTTTTCTTTCCCATGCCCTAAATTTTCTTCTACCCTGCATACTAGTTTTTTCCCCTTCTTAAAGCCTCTTCATTGAACAACATTCCGAAGTGCGTCCATCCCCCCCTTTCCCCGATTGCGTACGCCCCTCTTTTCCCCATCTTGTTTATCATTCTTCCCTCCGTCATACCAAGCTTAGTCGTGATAGGTTCCTGAAGATTTTTTTTTTAAGATTTCGCCTGCCGCCATTTTCATCCACAACCGCATTTCTAGGTCTTGATCAGTATGGATTTCGTTGAAACTCAGGGCTCTTGCTCCCAAAAACCCTTTTGCGCCCTCCGCTTCCCCGGCAACGGGCCTTCTTCTTTCAGGACCGCCGGCCCCGCAATGCGTTCCGCTTGAGTGTTTCGCTAGGCCTTCCAGGGAATCGCTTTTTTTCTTTACTTGTCGAAGGCGCACATTTTTTTGTTTTTCGTGAGCGTTTGACTTCCGACAGTCATTCCCCCCACTCTGGTCCTCTAGTCCCTGCAACTCTTTGAGGGCCACAGCTACATACGGCCGGGCGATCTGCTAGTTTCCCTTCACCCGCCCCTCCAATCTCCCTTTCCCCCCGTAAAACGGTCCGTCCCGACCCGCCCCTTCCAATCGTTCATGAATTTTTTTTCGATTTTTCTTCGCCTGTTGGGCTTTTCCCCAAGTCCCCCTCGTCAGCTTTCCCCATGGCTGATGCTTCCCCATCTTGGCTAGTCGGTTACAGTGATGTGTTCGAACCTCCCCTAAATCCTCCCCCCCCTCGAAGGATCGATTTGCGAGAGCATTTATATCATTCTCTCCCTAATTTTTTGTTGTTTTTCTATCTATGACTCTTTTTGAATGTGATTTCGCCATATTTTTGCTACCGCTGAGTCGGTCCTCCCTTTTTTTTAACATTCTTTCTGTTTCGGGCCCCCTTAACATTACTCTTACCGTGGCACTACTCACCCAGTATTGTTTATAACACTGTCCCCCTCCGAGGTTGTTTGATTACGTTTTTTAAGGCAACATTCCTGTCCCCCCCAAACATTCTCCGATTCTTGGAAAACGCGTATCTTCGTCTGCTTTTTTAAGCCTCGTTCATCTGGACTCTTCAGATTTGAGTTCTTGGCGTCCTTTCCCCACCGCAGTCACTCCTCGCAACGGACTTGCGGTTTTTTCCTTTTTATCCCCTTGAAATCCCCCCCCCCAGAAAAATTTTTTCTTTTTTTGAGCCTTCCGTTTTAGGCCCCTTTTCTGACTTTTCTTCCGACCTTTCCTCCCCCCTGCCCCCGGCCGACCGACCTGTCTCCCGTTTCACCCCCCTTGACCCATTTTCTCCCCCAGAGAATTTTACCTTTTTTTCCTCCTTCCCAAGCCCCGGACGTCTCTGTCCCTTCTCCCGGAGACCTTCAATAAGATTGATCGCATCGGCCAGTGCTAGTTTCCCAGTGGTCATTGGGCGATTCTCTTCCGTTAGTCTCTTTTCCCCCTTGCACGTGTACAATTACCCCATACGATTCCCCCTTTTTCCATCAATGTGCCCCTTTGTATCTTCATTCCTCGCAAACTGCACTGCGATGTTTTCTCTAGACCACCTCAGAGTTTTTCTTATTGAAAGTTTATGTCCCTTTCGAAATGATTCATAGTCTCTTTTGTGCATATTTTTTTTATTGCTCCTCCTGAGCCCAATTGGTCCAGGTGCCACGACCCGTAGTTCACTGGTAGTCAAGGCACTTTCTGGCTTTTCTTCCCCATATGAATTCCAGAATGATGCCCCCCTTCTCTCCCTCTTCGCTAATTTTTTTTTTGCTTGAACTTTTCTCTCTACTGGGAATTCACGGCGCCTGGTATTTTGGTTGGTGCCTTTTTAGTTGGTTTTTTGGTTTGTTTTTACCTTTTTTAAATGAGTGTTTTTCCACATTTAGAGCCCTTTTTGGAGATTTTCCTTTTTTTTCTCGGAAGTTAGGTGTTTCCCTAATTCTTTTTTCCTTTCGACCCCCCCCTTCGGATATCCCCCCCTTAGTTGGCGAAGGAAATTCTGGAACTTTCTCTTTTCTATCGGGATTTTTTTCCTCTTCTCTTTTTTCTCTTTTTCGTAAGGCCTCGTTGTCAGAAAGTTTACGCAAAACCGCCTTCCCCCCCGAATTTCCTTTTTTATACTTTTCTATTTCTTCCTTTTCCGATTACTTTTGGATTCGGCTGGTTCCCCTCTCCCTTTTTCAACGGCACTCCGATTGTGGAGAGGAAGTATTTTCCCCGAAAGTCTTTGAGGAATTTCATCCTCTCTTTTTTGCAGGTCCTTTCACACTTTAGATCAAGATGGAAGTGTTACCCTCCCTCCTTTTACGTCGGAGAGGGTCCCCCCCTTGCTGAGCTTTCGTCTCCCTTCCCCCCTCAGAGAAAACATACATGGACCTAAGTTTTGTTTTGAGTTCCCCCCAGGGCAGCCATTTTTCTGGTGTCCAGTTTCCATCAATCGTGGCGTTCCCATCTTGGAAGGATTGGATCTAAGTCTTTTTTTTTTTCGTCTTTCCGGCAAAACTCACCGTTTCACCCCCGGGCTTTAGAGGAAGTTTTTTCAAGTCTTTCTTTTCCCCTGACCCTAATTTTCGTTGTTCCCCCCACCGTGATACGGATTTTTCCCCCGCGTGTGAATTGTCGCTTTCTTTTTCCCTCCGAGGTTTTTCTTAGTGGAGGTTCCAGTCAGTGTTTTGAGCAACGTGCTTTTCCCCCTGACTTTCCCCCGGAAGGGGTTTCCTCAGTCCCTTGTATAGGCGGCGTTCAGTGGTTTCTTTTTTTTCCCCCTGCCTGATTTCTCCCTCCCGCAAAAATACGCACAACTGCCCCCCCCCCTCAAGAGTTTTTTTCCCCCTGCGATTCTTTATTCTTTTTTTGGACCCCGAAACGATAGCTTGTCCACCCCCATCCATTTGGGATTTTGCTTGAGATTTTTTCTGGAACCCCCTCCCCCACTTTCACATCAAAATGGGACAGCTTTCAACAGAACCTTTTTTTTTTTTTCGATGTCCCCTTAATTTTTTTGGTTTCCCCCCTTGCTTTATGTCCGGACCCTTTTTTGAATGCGTTCTTCCGTTGTTTTATTAATGTGTTTCTCCCTATCTCCCCTTTTTGGGACCTTCCCCCCTCTTGGTGTCTTCAAGCGATCAGACGAGGGTGGTTTTTTTTTCCTTGAGGACCCCCCCCGAACAGGGCCTCTTGACTTGTGTTGTTTTGAGATTCCCCCCCTAATAAGGTTCAGAAGCGTTTTAGAAGTTGATCGTTGTGTCTAGTTTGGTGTTTTCTTCCCTAATTCCCCTTTCGATTCCCCCTTTTTGTTGATCTAGGCGTCCTTTTTTAACACTTTTTTTTTCCTCGCCTGGGTTTTTCTTGTCTTTCGGTACCTTTTGACCCCTCCTTTGCACGGCCTTCCCACACCATTTCTTTTTTTGAAACGATGGAGTTTTCTCTAATCTTCCCTTTTTTCCTTTTAATCGCCTCTGCTGGCTTTTGTTACGTGTGCGCTAAGAGTAGAAAAAGTTCTCTTGGATGGATCTTGGGGGAGTTTTCGGTCATCTTTTCTGGACCTTCAATAGTGCTTTAGAGGATCCTCCTTGACTTTTTAGAACCCCCCTTTTTTCATTCGTCCCTTACCGACGCCGAGAATCGTGATAATTTCTACCAGCTGGTTCTTTTCCCCCCATTCCGACTCCCCCCCTCCTTTTTCCTGTTTGGTTCAGTTTGAATGTCCCCTCAGAGCATTTTTCCCCCTCAGGATTTTTGTTTCCCTGAGAGAGATTTTCACCCAGCAATCCCCCCCCAGGCCCTGAGTCTGTGATTCCTCCCCCCCTGTTGCTCCCCTGGTTTCTAGGAATTTTTTTTCATCATCCTCTACTTTTTTACCCCCTTCTCACCTAACCTTCCTTGGCTTTCTGATGGTGCCGCCTGTCCCCACCTCTTTTCCGTTTCAGACCCTCAAGTCACACTTTTTTTTTAATTTTCTTACCCCTTTTTTTTTTGTCCCCCTTCTTCCTTAGGTGTCTTCCGGTGTTTTTTCCCCCCAACAGTTAAGTTCGATTTTTCCTTTGTTCGGACCCTGCGGTACCCCCTGCTTATTTTTGCTTCTCCAATCCTCTCAGGCTCTCGAGGACTCACCTTTGACCCCCCCCGGAGTTTTTTTTTCCCAGATCCGTCAAATTTTCTAGCAAAGAAGATCAGGGCCTTGGGTCTTCCCGTTGGCTTTGGTTTTTCGCCTGGATGATTTTTTTTTTGCCCCCGTTATTGATTTCGCTCTTGTCCCGGTTTTTTGGTTTTTCTCAAATAATTTCGAATCCCCTCGGTAGAGCTTTCTCCTTTCCTGCGAGTCCTCCTTTAGCCCCTCGGCCTGTCTATGTTTACGGTCCCTTTTCCTTCCCCGAGATTTTTTGACTTTTTTCCCTTCGCTTCCCGGAAGTTCTCAGCACTGTTTTTCAGCAGGATGCCGCTTGAACCCCTCCCCCAGATTTCTCCAACTTCTTTTTTGTGCCCCCCCGCGGATCCCCCCTTTTCTGCCTTCACCTAATATCTTCACCTCAATTCTTTTCCTTCCGTTTTTTTTGCTGGCTGCATTTTTTGCCATCCCCCGCGGGTCCCTTTCCCCTGAAAATTCCTTTTTTGAGTTGTTGAGTACTTTTTCCTTTTCTCTGGTTCTTTATCTTCTGTCCAGTAGCGGCGGTCAATTTTCACGCCTTTGGAAATCAGCGTCTTTTTTCCAGACGCCTTTTCCCCCCCGCTTCATTTTTTTTTTAACATTCCTCCCCCCCCTCATTCGACAGCGTGATGAAGTTGGTTTTTTGCTTTTTTTTCCTCCCCCGGACTTTTTCTTCCCCTTTTGCGCTTTTCGTAATTTTTTTTTTTTCTTCAGGCTCTCCACAAGAAGGCGCCGCCTTTTTTTTGCCCCCTGGACTCCCGGCCTTTTTTGTCCGATTTTTTCCAGGCTTTTCCGCTTCTGAAATTTAAGATAGTTGTGCCTTTTTTTGTTGCGGCTCCTTCAGCCTCCCAAGGACATTTTTTTTTTGCTTCTTTCCTTGCCCTTTTTTACGAGGCCCAGTCGTCTTTTGCCGACTCTCCTACCTCTTTTTTTTGATTTTTTCCCTGGACCCTTACGCCCCTCCTTTCCGTCTCCACACGCCTCCCTGGGAGACCTGCACCACCCCTTTCTTTCGTATGCCCCCTGCACCGGGTCTCCTTGCGGTTCCGTTGGTCCATTTTCATTTACCCCCCTTTTCCGGCTGTCTTTTCTTTGTCCGAACACGCACATGGGTTTTCCGTCTTTCCCCCCAAACCCCTATCCCGGCACCATGTGAAACCCTTTCCCCTTTGCGGGTTGAAAACCCTTGCCCTTCTTTGTCACCTGTTAGCATTTCTGCCAGGACTGGTTTTTTTTTCGTTTTGTTCGCCAACAAACTGACTCCAAAGCGGATCGCGACTTTCCTTTGAGGAGCAACCGAGGCGTTGGTACCCCCCCCGTCCCCCCCCCTGCATCTTTTTTTTTTTCCTAACTTACTCCATTGGCCTTCAACCCCCCCGCAGGCTGGCGACGCCGTTTCCCCAAACTTTTTTTTCCGAGCTTCAACCGCGACTTTTGAGGACTCCTCCCGGGGAAATTCCATGCTCTTTCTTTTGCAGTTAGACACCCTGCCCCTTTTCCCCTTTCCGCTGCGTGGCGAAACCCCCCTTTGCCTTTCCCGATCCCTTTGGTGTCTCCTGTCGGCAGCCTCCTCTCGTAGCGTTGGCTTTTTTTGTTTTCAAAGCGCCAAGTTGCTTTTTTTCCGCCTGAATATCCGGTCCATCGTTTTTTCTTGGCGGTAGGCCCCCCCTCCCCGGGCCAGTACAGCCTTTTTTCCTTAGGGGCAACCCCCCCGATCGCCCCCCCGCGCCAAAGGAGGCGAATCTTGGATTCGTTTGGACCGTCCCCCGAATTCCCCCACCTCCCCCCCCCGTCGAACAGGCATGCCAACCTCTTTTTATCTAGGTAACCTTCCGGCTTTTTTTAGCCCCCCTTTCCCCTTTTCAAACCTCCTTTCCCCACCTACACACTTTTTTTTTTTTTTTTTTCGGTCGAGTTTTCGCAATTTGCCCCCCCTTTAGCGCTCCAGCCTTCAGGCCATGGGCCATAGGCTAACTCCCCCGTGATTCCCGTTTCTTGCTTTTCCCCCTGAAATTTTTTTTTTTCTACTTTCAGAAGTTACTTTCCTTGTTTTCCCCCCTCGTTTCGTTCATCCTCAGGTTTTTTCTCTTTCATGCCTTGGTTCCCCAGAGTCCCAGTTTAGGCCCTTTTTCTTTTCTGCCTTCCGATCCCCCGCCGCTGTTGCCCACGGATTCTTTCTCATCGGTTTGACCATCCTCGATCCCTCGCCCCGGTCCTAGCTCCTATGGGAAGACTCCGGCCTGGCCCCCACCCCCCTTTCTTTCGCTTTCTCGGCGGTCTTTCCTCACATTAGCTTTTTTCCCCCTTTGTCGCCGGATGTCCCGTTTGCTTGTCCGGCTTTTTTTTTTTCACCTCGGTTTTTCAGAGTCCCTTCACAAAGTTGATAAACAACCCCCCCCCTCCCCAAAATATTTCCTCTTCTTTTAGCTCTAGCCCCCCAACCACCTGGTCTCCAGTTTTTCGACCCCCCTTACCTAGGTTCGGGAGACTGGCCCTTATTGGGGTCAACCAGTCTGTTCCGTGAATCTGGTGGATGGGGGGGGCTGGCGTACCCCCCCCTCTCTGTCGTCCCTCCTCTCTGTCAACCGCCGACTTTTTTCAGCTCGGATTTCGCGAGAACGGAAATGAGCAATGCTTCTTGGGGATCCCCCCCCGTGGTGGGCCCTTTTTTCTGAGAACCTTTAGAATCCCCGGCCGTCCTCTCTACCCAACCGATGACCTCTCCCGACAGGAGGGCCCTAAGGACATATTTTTAAGTGGGCCAAACGAAAAAATGTCATCTACCCCCTTCCCGACTCCCGACGGTCCCCTTCAGTTTGGGAAACCCTCCCTGTCGATTTCCTTGTTTGTTACCCCCCTGAAAAGCAGTTAACTCGCCTTCTTTTTGCTATTTTTTTGGGAAGACCCCGGGTTTTCCCCCGTCCTTTTTACGCGATGGTCCACCCCCCACTTTTTACTGCTTCCCTTCTTTCCGATTCCTTCTTACCGATTTTTTTCTGGTTTACGTTCTTAGGGGCCCTTTTTTTTAGTCCCTTTGATGTCCCGTCTCTTTTTAAGTTCCCCTTTTTCCATCGAGGCCAATACAGTTTTTTACATCTTCTTACTAACGGCGCTCACCTGTCCTTTAGGGGAGGCTCACCCGGCCTTGATGTTTGCAGCTAAGATTGATAGTGACCTGCTTTTTTACTTTTTTTTTATTCTTCTGAAGTCTGGGTTGCCGTCCCCTTTCCTGGATTTGCACCCTCCCCTGTCGTTGAGTCGTCCCACCTTTTTTCTATGTCTTGTTTTGTTTGTCCCTTTTTGGATTTGAATTGTTTTGCTTTGATCCTATGCCTTTTAAGATTTTTGCCCCCCCCACTTCACGCGCCCTCTTTTTTTTTTAACTTTATTTCCCCTGGTTGCGCATGATCATGTTGCTGTTTTAGCTTTCGGAGCATTCTTTGATGGTTTTTTTCCTCGGAACCTAAGGGGATTCCGATGTCGTTTAGTTGGGATAGGTCCGAAACTGCTTGCCACTCGTCCTTTCGGCTGCTCTCTGGAAGAATTTCTTCTGTTTTTTTTGCTCGGATAGATGATACTCCCTTTGGTTTTTTGTGCTAGGTAACCCTTTTTTTTAGCCCTTTCACTTTAAGTCGCAAAGTGAGTTGTTAGAGATGTTCTGTTGATCCGTTTTTTGAACATGGGTTTGTTTCCCCCTTTTTCTCTAATTATGCCATTACCCCCCCATGATGATTCCTTGATGCTGGGTCCCTGTGATTTTTCTCCCTCTTCTTCTCTTGTTCGGATGTTTCCCCTTTTTTTTTCCGTTACCCGCAAACTCCCCATAAAGCTTTTACCCCTGGATGGATTTCTTTCTTCCTTTTTTTTTCCTCGGATTTTCTAGTTGACTTGAGTTGCCCTCTGTTTGCGAGGGCGTCGGAAGGCCCTAACGGCTGTTTTTCCGTCTTTCTTTCCTTATCATGTGGTTTTGTTCCATTCCCCCATACCTTCTCCATTTCTTTCCCCTCGTTCACACTTTTTCGGTTTTCCTGCTTCACGCTTGTTTCTCCCCAGCGCCCCACACGCCTGCCTGGCCAAGCGCCTTCCCCCTTGGATCCCCTTTCCCCATAAAGCCTCTCGGGTTTGTTGCCCCAACTCTTTTTTCTCTGCTTGTGGGTTTCTCCTCGGTTTTCGGTATTCGGAAAGATTTCTTCTCGCGCCCAAACCCTTGCACCTGGCTTACTGGTTTCCGAAACTTCATCGATAGCCCCTCGCCCCTGTGGATTCGGCGGGATGGTCTTCCGGCAGCGTGCCGGGTTCGAGTTGTTTTCGCCGCAGGTTTTGATAGCCTGCGCCAGGTCTTTTGTTCAAGTCAACGCCTTTTGCCGCTGATTTTTTAAGCAGTGTTGTGTTACCGCCGATTGTTTTCTTTTTATTGGGCCGCGTTTGGTGGTTATCGTTTGGTCCTGGGTGCCTTTTTTCTGGGATGCGCCCCTCAAGGGGCTTCGAGCCCAACGAAGGCCAGATGAGGGTTTGATTTGCATCTGATTTTGTCCAGCGGCCCTTCCTTTATTGGTCTCGGATACCCCCAGTTCATCTGGTCTGTGCTGTT
>Ga0179593_1524640_pt1 | contig 11233 bp, 8 predicted proteins | sample CZODoug2_1_08_16_FD_185931 | JGI IMG/M metagenome (GOLD analysis project Ga0179593, IMG submission 185931) | Vadose zone soil fungal communities from Angelo Coast Range Reserve, California, USA - CZODoug2_1_08_16fungal (PacBio error correction) | ecosystem: Environmental > Terrestrial > Soil >... | reverse complement strand
GGTGTCGAGCAATCGCCCGATTGTTCCCACCGGTTTGGCGATCGATTTTTGCCATTCAAGATTCCCACTCCATACTCCCCGACATCCGAGATGCTTTTCTCATCGCAGTCCTGCGAAATTATTTAAAAATCCTGGCCGGAGTCATGATCGCGATTCCCCATGACTCCTACGGTTCCTCCGCTCGACATCTTTTCGATTTCCATTGATACATTAAAAATTCTCTATCCCTCCCTCTTATTACTCCGGGTCTGTAGGTACTTTGTACTATATTTTCATTCGCGCTCAGAGATGGCGTATCTCTATCTCGTCAAGCATTTACCTTTCCTTTTTTTTTCTTGCCTCTGCTTCTCCTTCTTCTTCTTTAACTCCGCCTCCATGGAGAGCACGCACGTCTCTCTTCAAGCCACCGTTCCGTCTGCTTGACTGGAATCATCGGTCGTGGACTGTTTTTTTTTGGCATTTTCTTCGCTTTTTGGACCCGGAAGTCTTTCCAAATTGTGTTGGTGGAGAACTGGCAGCCTCCTTTTGCAACTACCTTTTCAGTTTGTTCCTAATTGACTCTGTTGCAGGGACTGTCGAGCAGCCCTCTAAGCATCACGACAAGTCGCCCCTTCAATTCCCACTGCGTGTCTGGAGGCGGACCGTAGAGAGCCCCTTCGAGTAGTTTAGTCCGTCACAGTAGCCCTCTCCTTCTCAGGTTTAAACTGGTTTCTATTCGGCGACCGACGCAGCCGCGAGTCCTATTCTCTACGCTTTTAGAAAAAATCTCTACCTCTTTCTATCTTGCTAGCGCCCTCCTCCCCCCCCCACTAACCCTTACTGCTGACAAGAGGCGACTAGGAGGGCTCTTTTTTGTACAAGCTTTGGGTCCCTCCCCCGAAACCACATCGCCCCCTGAGTTTCTGAGCCAATCTGCCATTGACCATTTTAAAAAGGACGAATACAATGCTCGAGCGGTCTTTTTCGCAGTTTCTTAACACATGCCTGCCGATCTGCTGCGATTCAGATGCTTATCGCATTTTTCCCTGGATCTGGGAGTACTGCCGCCCTTTTTACCTCCCCCCTCCCAATGGGTTGGGGATATGATTATTCGTATGTGCGCAAATATTGCAGTCCTCCTCTTCTTACGCCTCTTTCCCAAGAGCAGATGACAAATGAACCCCTCTTTCAACGAACTTTTTTAACTTAGCATCCTCTTTTGATAGCAGACGAGCTGCAGGATTTTTTCGAGAGATGCGCCAGACAGCCGGCTGAAACCTCGTTCGTGCGCCGCTGCTTTTCAACCTCCTGAAATCTGTCTGGAAAGGAATGAAGTTTGCTCTCGCAATTTTTTTCAGGCCCGCTTCCGCCCGCGATCTCCCCCCCTCCAGATGAGCTTCCCTTCTTATCGGTAGATAATAAACAAATCAAAAAATGTTAATTCCTGTCAGGCTCGACCTGGCTTCCCATGCCAAAGGCAAATAGCCCCGTCTTTAGGCTGTCCTGGTTAATCTGAGAGAGAAATTCGATTGGAGAGCTCATCTTGACGACGTTCCTTCTTTTTTCGTCACCGTCAATTTCGACTTCCATAATTCCCGAGCAACCGTGACGGCGGCGTCGGATTGTCTGTGAGTCTCGATACGTTGTCGACACTAGGCTTTTCCCCCCCCCCCGATTGTTTCTTTTCTCGGTTCTCTCCGGCGATGCAGATTTTCTAATCTCCCCCTTTTTTTTGACAGAGCATCTCCTCAAGATTTCCCCCAACGACTTTAAACGGCTTTAATGCGATTCTTCCTTTCCCCCTGTCAGGGCCACCGAAACAAACGCCTTGTGCGGGCTTCGTTTAGTCTCCTTCCCTCAGCCCTTCCTCTTTAGATAGATCGAATAGCAACAATAGTTTTTGTTGCCTGTCCATTTTCCGAGATCACTCCCTGGCCCCTTTTTTTGTTCCTCGATCGCAGGATTAGTTCTCTTCGCCCGCGGGCAGAGGTTCGATTCGTTAACTCTGAAGGCACTGACCTCTCCCCCGCCCAAATGCGACCCCCCTTCTTAACGGTTTCTCTCCGCTGATAATGTCCGGCAAACCTGGCCTCGGCGCCCAGAAACAATTTTCTACTCCCTGGTCCTTCGCCTTTTTCCAGACTCCCTCTCTTGCTCCCCCTCTCAATAGGAACTCGGCAATGTATAGCCGAACCCTGGCGCGTATCCCAGATGCCTTCCCCACAAAAATTCATCACGCGCCCAACGAAACGTGCGCGTCCTTTGCATTGAGTCCGTCCTCTTTCTCCCCCCCATCACTTGATTGGCGTTGACTCAGGAAAACGAATAAGTTTTTTCCCCCTGTCCTATTCATTCGCTCTCGGTCTAGTTTTAAGCTGGTGCCGGCTTGCGATTGCGTCATTCCTTTCCTTTTTGAGCTGTCAGTTTAGATTTTGCACAGTGCCCTTGTCAGCCTTGAGATGCTTTGCGCCTCCTTCTCTGTCCTTAGGAACAGGCGCTCGCAGTCCCTGATCTTGACAATTGTCTCCGTTTCCTATTCTATTTTCTTCCTTTTCCTTTGAAATCGGGTTTTCCTCTGTCTTACAAGTGCGGCTTTTTTTGAAGCTGGCGAGGTTCGTGCCCCCCCCTTTGCACAACGACGAATAATCTTTCCCTACCCCCCCATTCCATTTGCTGAACAACTGATCCGGGCGGCGATTTACTTACCAGATAATATACCCAAGTCACTCTTGACTCCATTGTTTCCATCCCTGCCGCACCCCTCTCGCATTTTCCGTTTAATGGTAAGCTTTTTCGATTGGCTCGAATTGGAGCGCTTTCCATTAAATTTTGCTATAACCCCCCAGCTTGTACCAAGGCAGTTTCGCCGAGTCCCTCCACCCTTCTTCCTGCAGTAATAATGTTTTTTGCGAGCTTTATGCGCAGATGGCGCTCCTATTTATATTTGTTTGCTACTTGTTCGATCATTGGAAGCCGCTTCCGCAAGGCTTGGGTAGCGACGACCCCTTTCCAACCAGTTCTCTCTTCAGCGGCTCTTCCTTGCGGCCTCGACAAACCGAGTCTCGACGAACGAAGCATGCCGCAGCCGTCTGATAGTAGCGAATGTGTTGCGCAAGGACAACCTTTTGTGAGGCTTTCGCTTCTGCTTTTTCAGTCTGCCCCCGCTTCGTTCATATTTCTCTTACTGTAGTTCCCCTTCCGCCAGTTCTCAGGCGAACAAAAACATCCCTTGGGCTTTTTCTTTTTCCCACAACACCTTAAACCTTGCGGCGAAGATCCTTATTCCATCCTACAACCATTGCCTCCTTAGAGTTTTCTTTCCTTTCCGACGACGATGCCTCAATTGAGAGCCCACCCCTATTTCCTCTGCAAACATTCCCCACCGCCCAATGCCGAAATTCTGAACGGTAGACCCGTCGTACCCCGCCCTATATCTTTTTCCTCGTTAATTCACCTCCCTCTAGTACCAATCTAAAGACCCGACGGTTCTTCGACTCTGCGCTCTTTCTTCCCATGGTGTCACTGATGAGCCCCGAGGAAAGTCGAAACCCTCTGTCGAAAGACTCTGTCGCGTCAGTGTGGACGTTATATCGCTCCCTCCCTCCTGATTTGACATATTTTAAATTCATTTTCTTCCGCGGCGAATTGATCATTACCTTTAGGCGAATCGTTTTGAAGCGTGATGAAAGTCCCCCCTTCAAACCATGTCGACCCCCCCCGCAGATCTTAGACCGATTCTCTATTTTACTCTTCGTTGGTGTGTGTGTCTTTCGTCCTCGAGTTTCTTCTTTTTGTCGATGGCGATCAGATCAACTGGCCATTTCACCCCGCCCAACGATTTCTTACATAATGCTCTCAGCTATTTAGCCCGGGCGGTTGACCGCGTTTTGCGACAACCTCTCATCGGCCGGGAAAAAGATGAGAGATGATCATCGCCCTGCTAGAGGTTTATTCCGATTCTCAATTTCAATTCTCTCCCTGGCTCCCCTCCCCTTTCATGGACCGATCAGCGCCGAAGAGTCTACCGTCGGGTCTGTAGTTTTGTCACATGATTCCCCCCTCCTCTGATGATGGCCGTGCTAGCGTACGGATGGTCACTCCTTCTACCAGTTCCTTTTTAGTGCATGTTTTGCTTTTTCTTCTCTCCTTTCAATGAGAGAAATGTATAAGAACAAAGCCCCCCCCTTAAAATCCTCCTTGGCGTCTCGAATGGAATCATCGGTATTTTTTTTCGCCGGCATCCTGCATTTTCTTTTATCGGTAACTCCGTCCCCTTTTTTTTGGGTCGCTTCGAACTGGCAGACCTTTGGCACCTTTTCCTTTGTGTTCTACGAAGCTGTTGGAGACTGTCGCGATAAGGCTCCCTCACTGCCTTTTCCTGCGCCTCCCCCCTTTTACGTTCTTCACCTGGCTGAGGGAATAGTCGAGCGTCGATCGCGTCTTTTTTTTTGTTCGTGTTACTTCCCCCGGTAGCAGCCCGTTCAGCGGAGAAGGGCGAACTTTACTATGTTTGAACGCAGCGGACTTTTCTTCTCAGCCCGTTAGCACACAAATCATACGCGGAGCTATCCGGACAGTTCTGCCAATAAGATCGCAACCCTTTACTGCTGCACACAGCGTAGGCCGGCCGGAAGCATTTTCTCTTGGTAAAGTTTTTGCCGCCTGAAAAATCTGCTTTCCTTTGCCAATTCGACTTGACAAATGAAACGCCAAAGCTGAGCGGGATTTTTGGGAGTTTTCTGTAAAGATGAAAGATGCATCTGGCGCGTCTCTTCTAGATTATATGTCCTGGGAGTCACCTTGACGCAAGGGATTTTGTCGAGCAAATGAAATTTTCCTTGGGACGATGATTATTCCCCTTCGGTCCCCCCCTTTGCCCTGCAACTCGTATGAAGACCTCACTTTGAAGATTCTGAAACACCGCTGTCCCCTGAAACCTGTTTTCCTTCTAATCCGGAATGTATTCCCCTGGCAGACGTCGCGAGCTGGAAGGCTTCAGCCTGTGATAGGTTTAAGAGAAGGATTTTATCCCCCCGCCCCTTGACACCTCGGCCAACTTGCCTCAGCGGCTTTCTCAAACACTTGAGCAAGCTCTAGTCTTTCGGAATTACGCACCGGTATCCCTTCGATTCCCTCCGAATTGTCCGTCCGAGATCCCCAGTTCTATTACCGGGACGCATCTGGTATCCTTCCACACCCTGATGAGAAAGGGCCACTGGGCCCAACCTCAAGCGTGGTACTAATTCTCAAAATAGTTTTGCGAGTGTCTTTTTTATGAATCTGAACTGCGAGAGAGCTTTCGCAGGTTGGAAGAGCATGCAGAAGATTTCTCTTCCTTCCCCGATCCCTTTCGCTCTTCACTTCTTCAGAGCAACCGTAGACGGCGGCGTATGCGGCTTCTGTGCTCACGCTTTTTTGGGTTGCGCCATCTGGACCGTCCCCGCCGTGGTCAAGCGATTTTTTTTCGGCCTTTGACGGTTATGCGCTGAAGAGGTGTCTCCCGAACAGGTTCTTTCGGGCTTTTCGAGCTTGACAGATTACCAGAAGCTATCTGAAAAACGACCTCGATTACCCAATTTGCTGAAATAGGCCAGAAGAGTAGTCTCCCCCCTTTCCCCACGAACAAAACTTGTGCCGTTTCCGATATCTTATCCTTCCGTTGTGTTGATGAGTCTCTCTCCCCGAAGTCCGCCCAATCGTTCGTTTTTTGCCCTCCATTTTTATTCGCGCGAATCACTTCTTTTTTGTAGCAGCACTTTGGTCTCTATCGTTTCATATTTAGCTCGATTGGAACTCTCAGCTCGTTCCTTTATTCGTCTCCTGCAGCGCGGAATCGAGAACGCAAATTCCAAATCGATGCAGAAAACGTCTTTGATTGAGTCGCTACATATGTTCTCCCAGGCTGCGGCTGCCCAAATGGATCCGCCGCCGTTTTCTTGTTTGTCTCTGAAAGAAGTAGCGAGTACTGTGGACTCTTCCTTCGTCTGACTCTCTTTCCCAACCGGCGAAGCCTTCTCCTCTCAGATTCCTTATGAATCCACCCCCAAGTCTGCGCCCCCCCCCCAGACCCGTCTATTTTGCCTTATGTTGACGCACGTCGATCGCGTTTTCCCAGTGCCGCACCCTCATTGTGATTTGGCCGTTTTTTATCGGAAACGATCGGTAATGATTTTAGTGTCAGATACTCTAAGCGGCTCCCAGAAGTGCGAGCGGCGGCAATTACTTCCCTCTTTAGCTTGATTCAGGATACTCCGCGGTCCACCTGTGCCGATGTGTCAGACGGTTGCCTGCCTCCTCCTCTTACCTACAGGCCGCGTGTTGTCCGCAGCCTTTTTTTTTCCTATTTCCGATGCCCCTGGTTCTTGAAATAGGGTGCGCTCTTACAAGGCGGCTCTAGCTTTCTCCCTTTTTCCTATTTCCCCACCGCACGCCACTCGCCCCCGTGCCCCCCTTTCCCTCAAACACACTCCAGGGCCCCCGGCAGCGGTGGGTCCAGATCAAGATCCTTCTCATAGCAATCTGACCTCTTAGCATTTGCAGCCTGGTTAACGACAAATGCTGGCCCAAAATCTCTAGAGCATTTTCGTGCTTCATGGTGTTGTTGGTCGTTTTTTACGGAATCCTTCCCTTTTTTCCGGCGGACCATCAAGCTTGGACCCCCTGACCTTTTTTTCGTCGCCTTTTCCTTAGAGTTTTAAGTATTTTCGGTGCGATTATGGCGGCTAGCCTGGCCCTTCCGATGTAGAGATTGCTAAGTTCTCATCGCTCTGCGCTTCCTGAAATTTTTTCGGTTTTTTTTTCCTCTGCCCTTGCACCCCAGTTTTACGATGTTGATACCTGTGAAGGACGCCTTTTTTTCCAAACCGCCGCTCCTCTTTTCCGTTAGCCCAGTTCTTTTTCCTTTCGCTTGTTCTTTGCAAGGACAACCGCGGGCGTGAGGCATTAGTCTGCTCGACAGTCCCCCCCCGAGCTTCGTCTTAAACACTCTGACATAGTGCAAAGGTCCGCCAGTTTTGAGGTCCCCCAACACCCTTCGGGCTGCGTAACCCAAACCCCTCCCGGAAAACCCCTTCGGCCCGATGCCGGAGATTACCCTCCTATTGTGCCAAGCCCTCTTCCAATTTTATTATTCGTTTGCTTTGGTTTAGACTCCCCCTTATTAGACCATGAGGCGGACCCCGATCAGGAATGCCGGCCCCCCATGGCACACCCTCCGAATCCTTTTTTCAGAATTCGTGCCGTTCCGTACGCTATAAGGCAATCCTCCCGCGCGAATTCAGCCCCCTTAACAGCTACCAAGACGTGAACTCTGCGCGCTGATCCCATGTGTCAGCGGCCACCGGGTGAAATAACTCCTTCCTGAACCTCTCGCGTTTCAGTGGTGCGTGCTCATCGATCAGCTACCTCTCGTCTTCTTGTTTTCTACTTCGCCATTCCGAGCTTTCGCCGCGGCCGCCCCCATATCTCCATGTCGGTATCCCGCGTCACGTTCCTCGATCGCACAATGTCGCCAACAATCCCTACCTTCAAAGTGCTTCTTCCTTCCATCCCTTTTTTTTTTTCTTGAGGCTAGTTTAAGCCATTTCTCTTTTTGTTGTTTGATTCACACTTTGCATTGCTTACCAACGATTCTCCTACCGACATGGCCGCGAGATATTTTCGCCGAGGGCGCGGTCTTATTTCCTATACGCCCGGGAGAGGATACGATGATTTCCCTTCACCACTGAACGCCCCTAGATTCCGCCGCGCCTATTGATTTCGACTGGTGGAACCATCGATGACCCATCCGCTCAGAGCTTTTTCTGTCGGGTCCTTAGCTTTGTAATATTTTCTGAATTAGCAGATAACTTTTCTGGCCGGATAGCTTCTTCGTTCCTCCCCCTCCCCGGTTGTGAATTTCGGCATGCCTGTCCATTTTTGCCGGCCTATAGTTTTTTTTTCCCCCCTTCTGAGCCTCGCTAGTCCAGACAAAGCATTCCTTCAACGTTTGGCGTTTCCGTACTTTTTTCACAGGCATCTTCGCCGCAGGGGTTTTCTGTTTGCATCGGTCCCCTTGCCCGTCCCAAATTTTGTTTTCTGTTCTTCTTGCAACTAAATTCGATCTTGTGTCCGATGACGAAGCTCTTCAGACTGTCGAGCAGTCCTTAAAGCCTCCCTCCCAATTGTTCGCCATCAACAGTCTCTGGATTCAAAGCGTTTCTTAAATCTCGAGCGTCTCCTCCTTTTTTTCTTTGGCGCTTCACAGGTCTCAAGCCCGCAGCGGCGGGCGAACTGTTCCCTCTGCGCGCCCGACGTAGTCCTTCGCGTCCCTCTTCCTTCAACCCTAGCAAAACCAAATCATATACATCTTCTCCCGGCACAGGTATCGCTAAAGATCTATTTAATAGTGCCGGCTCCGGCGGTAGCACTGGCCTTGGCCCACGCTTTTTGCCCGCCCCCCCGGAAAATTTATGCATTCCTCTTCTAGACCCCTCTTCTGAACATGACACTGCAGAAATCTCGAGCTTGCTCAGCAGTTTTTCAACCAATTCTGTTTGTCAAGATATGCAGCTGGTTCTTCAGATGCTTTTCTGATTTTGTCTGGGACCCGCTGATCTTCCCTTTGAGCAAATTCACGGTCACCGTTGACGATGAGTATTCCTGTTGTGCGCCACCTTTATCTTTTCCCTGCGCAGCTTCTTTACTCAAGTCTGCCCTTGGACGAGCAGATGACACACCACGATGTCAACGAACGGTTGGTTACCTTTCTGAATCGAAACGGAGACCCCTTTCCGGGGCTCCAAGCTTTTTTTCAGCGACTGAGTCAGAAACCGCGCCGGCTGACCCTTCACTTCTTCTCCCTCCTTCCCTTTTTCAACACCTCTCCCATTCTTCTTTGCCTGAATGACGCAGCTCTCGCCCCTGAGCGCAGGCCGCTTCCCCCCCCCTTTGCTTTTCCTTCTCCCATTCATGGACGGTCTCTGGTTCCGATTACGGCCCAATTCCCAAATGATTTGCGCACGGCCACGGGACCCAAATCTCCTTGAGTCCTCAATGCACCTCCCAAGTTCTTTTTGGTTGCGGAGTGATGACTTTTTGGTGGGATGACGTCCAGTTAGAGAGAAGCTTTTCGTTGGAGCGCTCTCTCATCAGCTCGTAGCTTAAGATGTAACCGATCCCCTCTCTTCAAGTTGTATTTGCCCCCGTGACTGCGGTTCCTGATGTTTTTTGTGCAGTCCCGGTTGCGAAATATGAGGCGATTCGGATACGACGGTGCTGGCAGCGCTTTGGCCTTTTGTTTTTCTCCCCCGCTTAGATTTCTATTTTATGCGATCGAACAAGGTATCCTTTTGGTTTCTGACATTCCTCCCTATCGAAGCTAATCTGGAAAACAACTCCCGCTTGACTCCGGTTCCAATGAGTGATTTCGCGAATAAAAAGGTCAGAAACTCCCCTTGTCGTTTCGATCTCTCTCTTTTCCCCGCTTTTTTGTATCTATCTTGAGCACACCCTTTAGTTTGCCCGACATTTTTGATTTCGTCCTTATCGGCCTAGTAGTTTCCTAAATCGATTCGTTTTTTTCATCGATTTGATTTTCCTCGAAATCCCCCCGAGCGAGGATGACCTTTTTCGATTCGTCAAAGATGCAGCGCCTGTCCTCGATCCGCCCCTTTTCCCCTCTTCCCCCCCTGCCCGCCAATTCAGTCCGAGTCGCTCCATATGTCGCACCCCTTCTGCAAATTCGGCGCCACCCCCTCAACCCATCCCCTCCGTCTTTTACAGAAAGAAGTAGCGAGAATTTTCTTTCCCTCCCTGCATTCTCTATGAATAGTCTGCTCCCCCCTGGCGCGAAGTTCTTTCCTTCTTTTTTCCCCACACCCCCCTTATCAACGCCTAAATTTTCCTTTGGCAGTCTAGTCGATCGCGTGTCCAGTGGCCTTGCGACCAACATGTGTGATTTGGCCGTGATGCCTCCCAGATCGTCCGGTTTAGTACCTCGCGCGGACAGATCGATCAGGCTGCATGCACCGTTGCGTCATGCTTTCTATTGTTGTTTTTGTCTCCCCACTCGGAGCCAACCCCCGTGCCGATTGTCCCCGTCGCTGCGTTCGCTTCTCTGACCCTCAGGCCGCGGTAAGCAGTCAGCTCGTGAAGTAATGGGTCTACGTTTTTTGCTGCTGAAGGGACAACCGGTTCTTTGCTTGTTTCCTTTCCCTTCCGCTGGCTAGGTTCGTGTCAAATATGTGAGCACCGACAAGAATAATCATCTTCCCCGTCAATTGGCCCTTTTTTGTTCCCTCCAATTGGCGGCATGCTCACCGATCCCCTATAAGCGATAATCCAATTTCTAGAAAGTGCATATCTTTTTTTACAGAACATCTAATTCCGGTGCATTTCCAGAGTTGCAGATTGCTCGATTTTCGCGAATGAATAGATCATTTCGCTTCCCTTCCCCCCCCTCCACGCATTTGCTTCTCGCTTTCAGCTGTAGCAGTATCATGTTGGATGCGATCTTTCTGGGGCCTACGGCGATAGCCTCCGATTTAGTTTGATTTTTTTGCGCTTCATGCCCGCTTTTTTTTCCGCGCCAGACATAGCCAGGGAGCCATTCTCCGTGTTGCGTGCTTGAATGGGACGACTCCCCGACAACTCTATCTGACGGACCTGATTGACCGTCCGCAGCCGCATTGATACGGATGACTTGTGCGAAGGGCCACTGGCTTCGCTCAGTATCCCTCTTTTTTCCTAGGACACCCCCCACCGATTGCAGTCGTTGCAAAGGCTCCTGTTCTCCAGTCGAACCCCCCCAAATTTGGACGTTCTATTTGGACCTATTTCCCCAAAAGCCCCCCTCGGCGAAGATTGCCGGCTGAACGATGATGCCACCTTCTCCTTCCCACGTTCTTATGTTCATGCCCCTTCTTTCCCCTTGCTTTAGGACTCACTATCAGTCCGACGGCAATGGCAACCGCATGCTCCCTCACAAGAACGGTCTCCTTCTCGTCTGTCTCGTAATTTCATCCTTTAGCGCGACTTCCAGACAGTAGTACCTTACTCCCCTTACTGTCTGCGACTCTTCATCTTTTTCTCTGGAGTGCCTTCTCCCCACTTCTTCGTAGCGCTGAATACCCTATCGCGTACAGTGATCATCGATCAGCTACGGTCTTGAAATAATCGCCCATCAGCTCTTCACGCCGCGGCGAAAATATTCAATGTCGGTAGGATCCATGGGTGATTTTTTTCCTCCGGCGACCACCCCTCTGAAATTGATAAT
>Ga0179593_1522112_pt1 | contig 11233 bp, 17 predicted proteins | sample CZODoug2_1_08_16_FD_185931 | JGI IMG/M metagenome (GOLD analysis project Ga0179593, IMG submission 185931) | Vadose zone soil fungal communities from Angelo Coast Range Reserve, California, USA - CZODoug2_1_08_16fungal (PacBio error correction) | ecosystem: Environmental > Terrestrial > Soil >... | reverse complement strand
TACCCAGTATTTTACTTCCTCTGCGTTTCTTCCCCTTCTCGACCTCTTTTCCCTGACCTGACCCGCTGATCTACTGTTTCACGTCAAAAGCCCTCTTCCCCCTGTGTCAGTTTCCCCTCTTTTGCCCGTTTTTCCTATCAAGGGGCGGAAGGGTTGATGCTTTCCTGCCTAATTGCTGCTCACGTTACGTTCTACTTCCCGGTGGTGTGTTCCTGTTCGGCTGTCTTGACACTCTTCTCCTCTTCCCTCCGTGAGTACCGCGACTGCTGAGCGCCTGCTTTGCGCTTGACTCTTAGATCCTGTCTCTTTTGATGGGCTTTTATATGGCTCCGCTCGGGGTTGGGTCTCTGGTTTTTTTTCTTTTTTTTTCAAAACCATTCCTCTTCCCCTAGTGTCCGGAAACCCTCCCCAGTTATCGTTGGGGGTAATTCCGTGCGACTTGGCACGATTTTGTTGATCTTTTCCCCCCACGCTGAAGGTCCTGCTTTGACAGTGCCTATCCTTAGCGTCCCCTCGTAATGTTAGTAGGAGCCAACTTCCCGAACTTTCCACCTGGCCGTTTTTTAGCAGGCTTCAGCAGCATCTCTACTGTCCTTCCAGTTTAGGAGGGCCCCTCCATTCCCGATTAACAGTCTCTATTTCCATTCTTCCTTTGCCATTACGTCCCTCTCACATTCTACGACTTTGAGGTCTTTTTGAGGGCTTTTCCGATCTGTGAGCTGGACGTATGACCAGAATCGAGATTCCTCCCCCGTTTGACTTCTCTTTTCCCTGTTGTTCTAGAGACTCTTCTTTTTTCTCAGATTCTCTCTGTTTTTGTTACTCTTCCTTCCTTCCCTCTCTTGCCTTCGCGCGAGTAGGACTTCCCCCCTTGTAGTTTTTCTTTTAGTTATGACCAGGTTACAGTCAAGTCAGCGGTCCTTCTTTCCTTTTTCCCCCTTGCTTTCCTCTTGCCGGCCTGATTTATTCGAGGTAAGAGCAGATGTCCTCCCTTTCAGACTTTCTTTTGAGTGGGGCTATGAACGAGTGGTTTTCGTCAGGACGCCCGTGTCTCTGATTTCCCGCGATCGCGGAGTTCTCAAGCTTCCTTCCGCTTCGACCCTCCCTCTTTCGCTCTCCAATTCCGTGAGGCCCCCTGTAGTCCCTTCTACCCCACACTTTTCATACGGTGAAGGTGGCGATGTTTCAACCTTCGTTGATCGGAATTTTTGAAGACCCCCTACCCCGTCTTCTTACATCACCCTCTCGGGTAGCCCCATATTCCCACTCTTCTAAGACGTTTATTCCTCCCGAAGCAGTGCGATACAGCTTTTGCGGTCTCGCTCCTTGTCACTTCAGGTTAGAGTCACCCCCCAGCAGCCCCGAATTTAACTCCCTATCCTTCTCCGAAAAGACGGTCTCAGTCAGGTTCCTCGGCCTTTCCGGCCGGTTGCCCGGCGCCCCCAAAAGGGCCCGCTTTTTCCCAGGAGAAGTCCGAGTTACTGAGATTCCCCCCGCCGTTTCCCTCTCTTTCATTTTTTCTTTTCGACACAGTCTGTCCTTTCACCGCTACCTTCTTCGTTTTTCCGTCCCGTCGCGCAGCCACTTTTTTTGAAGGAACCGTTAGAAGAGCCGCGAGATCGACTGGCTTCTGTCCTGGACGGTAGCCTTCCCTCCTGTCTTCCGTCTTCCTGCCCCTGCACTAGTGAAATATGGTCTTCCCCACGTGTCTTTAGATCTCTGAATGCACTCCTCCCAGACCCTTTGGAACATTCCTGCCCGCTCCTCGTCCTCCTTCGTTCCCCTCCCTCCCCCTGGACCATGAGAGGTTGCCTTGTTCCCCATCTATCTTTATGGTTAGAGAGATTTAACTTGTGTAATTCATCCTGCGTAGTTGTTAGGAGCTGACCTTGGGGTCGCGAAAGGACCCCCGCCGATACACTACCCTAAGAGTGGACTGTAGAATTTCCCCCGTTCTCTCTTCTCGTGGATTGTTGTCTCCGCATCTCGTTAAGACCTCCCGACTACCCTCGACGCCTGCTGTCTACAAGGTTTTTCTTGGTTCGGACGCCGACTCTTTTGCACGCTTTCCTCGGCGTTACTGTCGGTGATTCTGCCCGCCTTCTCCTCTCTTCCCTGCCTCTTGCTTCTTGCACCCCGTTGTCCATCCTTTCATTTTTTTCACGAGCGGTGCCACCGTGTCTCCGCTTGGTACGCTGAGCCCGCAGGCTCGTTTGTTTGTTTGGCAGTATGTTGTCAAACTTTTTTCTTCTCCTAGCGGTCTTCTTTCCCCTCTCTTCGTGGACAGACTTCCCCCCCCCCCCAAGACTTTTCTTGCGTGCCGGGTTCGACTTTTGGAGGCTGCGCCTGGTTCGCGTTTCTCCCCCTACGGCTCCCTTCTCCCCCCTTCCGCCTTCGATACTAACGCGCGTCGTGCACGCCGTGCCCCGCCGCTCTACCGCTGAGGATTGTTCTTCTCAATGAGTCACCCCCCCGGGTTGTTACATCTATGACTTGCCTCGGGAGGGGATTACTTTGTTTTTGGCGCGCGTGCCCAGGGCGCTCGTCTTCTCCAGCCCCGTCCCTATGTCTTTCCCTTCTCCTTCTGGAGATCCCCTTCTTTTCCTTTCCCCTTCTTCTTATCAAAGCGAAATCGGACAATGGCTGGTTACTCATTGAGTAGTCTTTTCTGGTCTGGGCGGGTCAATTTCTGACTGCTTCGCTTCTTCTCCGGGTCGCTGCGCGTGTTCGCTTCCGACAAATTTTCTTTTTCTCCTCTCTAGCATTCAAACCGACTCTGCGCCTGATTCTTTGAAACTTTTTTTGTTTGAAGGGCGACCTCCCCCTTCGACGTGGAGCGGGTAGGCGTGTCCATCGGGGACCGGTTACCCCGTGCGCCACTTCGGGTTCCGTATTTTGCGTCTCGGCGCGCGTCGTTAGTCGGAGTTCCTTCCCGTTGCACATTTTCTGATGGCGCCGCATTTTTGTTGAATTGCCCCGGATAGTATAGCCCCGACCTGGCTAGTAAAGTTCCTCTCTTGTTTGATGATTCCTCCTTCATCCCGCATCTCTTCCACAAGCAGAAGAATCCCCGTTGCCTTTCCACCAGTGTGTTGCGGTCGTACGTATTTTTTGTGCTTCGATTTTGCTAGGCTCCGGTCTCTCCTTTCGTGCTTTCCTCTTCTCCTTTGCAAGGAGTACCCTCCGCTGTTTATCTTTCCTTTTGAGGTGGTCCCGTGACCATTGCTGCGAGTTCCCCGCAGTTTCTCGCTGATTTACAGGGCTCCTTCCCGGTTTTGCCTCTCCCTCCCGTTGAGCTTTTTTCCCATACCGATGTTGGTCTTTTAAGACTTAGTCTCGCGCGCGGCTGTTCTCTCTTTGCGGCTCCGCGTCAAAGGAACCCGATAGATATAGCCGTCTTTTTTTTTGGTTATGTGCTTTTAAGACGGAGGTAGTCGCCCGCCCCGCAGTATCATCCTCCGTTTCTAGTTACTCCCCCCCCCTCGCCTTGGTCACATAATTTCCTGTTTTTACGCGTGTCGCCCCCCCCCAACGCGCTTCGTACCAGAACCCGTTCTCGTTCGGCAAACCCCGGCCGCACTTCCCCAACCTCCCCCCTCCCTTCACTCGCACGAGGCAGTACTTAACCCCCTACCTTATCCTTGGACACCGCACGATCGAGCCGATCTCGTTGTGGCCGGGAATTCCTCATGTCAAAGTTGGGTTCATTGCTTGGTGAGGGTGGACCTTCGCGACTAACCAGTCGGCCCGTTTTTGAACTTTCCCCCAAGGACCTCCTCTTCCTTGGAAGATAATCGAGCGACCTTTCGTTACGTCCGCGGTCTTTTCCCAGTTTCTCAACGTCTACCCCTAGGGGTCCTCCTTTCCCTGATATCTGGGGGTAGAAGTACTGATTTTGGTCTTTTTCTTGTCGCATCGCCGCGTGCCTCTTTCTTTTTTGCCAGGAAATAGATGGTCGTTGAGACCCCCCGGTCCGGCGGCTTTCCATTTGCAGGCCGCACGTCTCTCGTTTTTTCCAACCTTCTTTTTCTTGCCTCCCTATCTATCTTTATTATGGGTAGAATTATTATGGTCCCAGTCCACCCGACTCGACTGACCATTTTTTTTCATCTAATATCGATTAACGTCAATGAGAGACCCGGCCACGAGTCGGCCAGAGCCGTTGCGCGACCCTTGGCGGAGGTGTTTCCTGATGCCTCTAGGGGTTTTCCCTCTTTTCCCCTCCCTCCCCGTTTCCCGAAGAGGTATCTGGATTTGGGGAAGAAAGTATCTCGACGATTACCCTTTTCCCCGCTCGGGCGGCTATCCACCTCCTCCCGGTTTATGGAGCTAGGTTTTTTTCTCTCCGTGTTGAGGAATCTTGAGGTATGGAGGTGGGGGGGGTTTCTTATTTTCAGATTGAGGCGGTTGTCCCCCAGCAGCCGCCCTTGGATTCGCCGGTGCCTGCCTTTTACATTGGTGGCGATCCCCTTCCTCCTGTCCCGGGCTCGAGCTAGTTTTTGCCTTCCAGCATGCAACGGGGGTCGACACGCCAAATCGTTTTGCTAGGTTTGCCGCTGAACCTTGCCGCTCACTTAGTTGGGATTCAGCAGAAAGCTTCTTTTCTCCTCGGGTAAACTTTTCCCCAATCCCGGTAGCCCTCTCCTGCCTTTGTGTTGCGCGAAAGAGTCCCCGGGGCGCTCCTGTACTCGCCGCCAGCATTTTTCGGCGCCCCCCTTTTTCCTGACTCGGACGGCTTTCACCCCCAACATCACCGTTCCGCATCGCCCATCCCAATTCCCAAATCGTTTCACACCCTCCATAATGGAGTTCCATCCCAATCGTGGGCGATTTGTCGATCTGAACGGTGCGTTCCCCAATTCCGATTCTGCCCCCCAACTCGCAGCCTCAAATCCTCTTTTTTTCTTAAATCCCCTAGCTATTCTACCCTTTTGGCATAACTGGAGCGGGTCTTGTTTTCATTGCCCCATAATCGTTCCAGTTTGTCCCTCTTTTTTCCACAAGAGCCCCCCGCTTCAATCAAGCATGGTCGGTATCGTAGTAGTCCCTTTGCTGCGCGAGACTCCCAGCGCACTGATACTCTCCCCCAGCAGTTTGGCGAAGGAGTGCCCATCCCCGCATCCAGCCGCCCCGAACAAACCCCACCTTGGATGCGTGCGTTTCTATATGTTGCAATCCTAACCTCGCGGTGGTTGTACACTAGTTTAATCATGTATTTTATGTAGACATGACTGGTGCCCTTTACGCCCCGGGTTCTGGTCGTCTCCCCCTCCAAATGCAGTCCCACAAGAGTAGCATCCCCCTGGGCCGACGTCTTCGTTTTGAAATCGTTTGCCTGGACCTCGTCAGCGCTGTGCTTCCTCCATTCCCTGTTTCCTTTTTGACCACGTTCTTATCTCTTTTGGCCGATGTTGGCCCGCTTGGGGCCTGGGTACGTAGACGACCCTTTTCTTCCTTTTCCGGTTCGGCTGAAATCCTCCTTTCGCAGGTAAAAGTCCATCCTTGTTTACACCGCAAGCGGTTACGGGTTTTGTTTTCTACCCTTCGCGCCGGTTCCAAACCCTCCTTCTTGGTCTTCGCGAGTTGGGACCCTTCAGCCAGTTATTTTTGACTTGACTGGCAAGTCATACTGCCCCTTTTTTCTTCCTCCTCCCGGGGCGTAGTCGATCATTTACCTTGGCATGCGAGTTCTCGTCACTTTTTAACTTCAGCCGGCCACGATTGCGCGTTGACCATGCCTCCCTTTTTCTCACACCTCTTCAGTCCCTATCGTCAGCACGGCGTCCTTGTGACCCATGCGGTCTTTTTTAAGGGTTTTTGGTTGACTTTCTTGTCCTTTTTGAGGAGGCGAGTCCAGAGCCTTCCTCCTCCTTCAACCGATTCCCTTCTTTCACCGCGCGGTTCGGGTCGCTTCCCCTCACTACTCTCTCTTGTCCCCTCGTGTTGTGAGGGAGTACAAAATTGCGAGACCTCCCGGTAGTTTTCCTTTCCTACCTTTGACTTCTCGCCCCTCCACGAGCTAAAGCATACTATTCTCGCCAGTTTACCCGTCACGCCAACAAATCCCCCGGGTTAACGCACCACCGTGATTTCGGCTTTCGCTCGACTCGTGTTTTTCTGCCATTCGTCTTTTCACCCCTCGAATAGTTTAATGATATGAAGTCCCGTCGTCTTTTTTCTTGCCGACGCGTCCTTTTTCTTCTATTGCCCCGGTGTCCCCAGACCCCGGTATTCCCTTGGTCGTTCGTGAACCTAGCGGTCACACTTCCTCCTTTTTACCATCCAGCTTTTGGCTTTTTGCGTTCCAGGGGATTTGTCGAAACCGTTGGACCCACCGCCCGGCTTTCCTTTGTTTCCCTTTGAGGCTCGACCTTTGCGCACGGCGGTTTTTATCCGTCCCCCGGATTTTGCTTTGCTCAACACATTGCCCCCCGCGGAAGCTCCCCACAACAAAAGGTTCGCGCCGCTTGAAGGCTTATTTTTGAACAGGCCCACCCCAAACCCCCCACCCACCCAACCACCCCCCGCCCCCCGAACCCCACCCCCCCCCCCCACCCCTGGTGACCCTCTTCCCTCGTCTCCGTGATGAGTCACACGAGTCCCTACAAAGTCGTCCTTTTACCGCTTTTTTTTTCTGGGTCGGGGCTCTCCCCCCTCTCCCTTTCCGTAGAAAAAGACTCTATCCTTCGACCGTGTCCCCCCGCGAGTTAGGAGTTTTTTGACAAACCTTGAGATACTCCCTACTTCGTTTTGGTTTCTGACTTCTCTTCATTGAGGAAAGTCATTAGCCCCGGATCTTTGCATCGAGGGTGGCCTATGCCCGGTATCTTTTCCCCGCATTCCGTCTTTACTTCTCGACAGGATTCTTTTTCTCTGCGTGCTCGATTTTGCCTGGGATAGACGGGGGCAAGATCGGGACCCCATTGTTCGACCCAATTTGTTAAGCAAGTCCCAATCGCCTTATGTAAACAGTCCCCCCGCTTCATGCAGGCAGGTCTACTTACGACTCTTTTCCTTTTGCTTCTCCCTTTGGTTTCTACCTGTTTTCCCTCGAATTTCGGCTCACCTTCGCCCGTGTGTTTTCTCAGCTCATGATTCGGTTTTTGTGCACCGTAATATGGAGGTTTGTGCGGCGTGGTCTTTTCACTGCCGATGGTGATGTTTTTTCCTTCCTTTCTTCACTCGTGTGTTTGCCGACGAACCTTTTAAAGGACCGTCGTCCCGGCGTGGTCTCGGTAGAGTGGGGTCTCCCGTCCCTGACCCGCTCTAAAGTTCACCCCGCAGGCTATAGCGGACCAGTCTTGGATTCCTCCTCGAGAATCCTTTTTCTTCCTCAAAGAAGTAGCGACAATGGTCTGTGAGGCCATCCCTTTCGTTCGTGAACGAGTTGGAGCTTCTTTTTTCTGCATGCCTCCTTTGCTGAGCCCTTCCCTCGTTGATAGAGCCTCCTTGTATCCGTACCGACGCGCTCTCCGCGCTGTATGTGTTCCCGCTTCGGCTGACTTCAAGCCAACACCCCCCCCCCCCTCTAACCTCTTTCCCGTCCCCCAACTCAAACCATACCGTCCACCGGGGGAGTGGCCCCCCCCCCTTCTGCGATCTTGCCGCGCGGTCCCCCCATTTGCTCGTAAAAGGCTTTTTTTGGGCAGGTTCCCCCCCCTCCTACGAAGAAACTTAGCAGACTACCGTCGCAGACGTCGACCGCGTCCTTCCCTCTTGTACGTGAAGTCTTTTTTTGCTATAGGTCTTTATGAGCCGGTCATTCAGAGCTTCTCTGTCGCAACCCCAAGCCTTTTACCCATCATCCAGATATAGTATCCCCTTCCAATATCATACTTGTAATTCGCACGAGCGCGGACGTTGCTTCATGCCCCCTTCCTGCGTTTTTCCCTTTTTTACCTTACCCCTTTTATAGGCTGCCTAAACCTTCCCCCCCTTCCCTGCGAGTGAGACCTAACCTACTAACGGAGGCCCCACACCGATTGCATGAACGACCTACCAGGAGTTTCCCTTTCAATACCTCCCCCTCCCTGACATCGAAAGTTTTCCTCGCCCCCCGGTCCTTTCTCGTCAGTCTTTCATATGTTGGCTTTGTGAAAAACGGTCTTTTCTTTCTGCATTTTTCCTTCGTAGTTTGCGCTGCACCCGTTCTACCAGCTTAATCTCCCCCCTCTTTTCCATCAAAGGTACCCTGCTCTGTCACCACGCTCTATCTTTGCTTCGCTAGTTTGTCGAGCTTTCGGTTGTTTTTTGGACTGCCTCTGGCGCGTGCGTTCGGTTTTTTCCCCCTTTTTTCCCATTCCCCTCTCTCCCCTTTTTTCGATCCCAAGAGAAAGTTCTTGCAGTTCTCATCGGTTGACGATCGCTTTTGATTCGCGAAGGCCGCACTTGGAACGATTTGCCGTGGGACACCCTCGTCGGATGATTTATGGTTCCTCGCTCGATTGTCCCTCCTTTTTAGGCGACCCACCTGAAAGAATTCACTCATTCCCCCATATGATAGATGCGAACTGTCGCTGAAGGCCGTCTGAATTTTACATCCCGAACGCGCCTCTCCTCCATAGAATTGATGATCCTTGTTTTTGGGCTAACCAGGGAGGTTAGTTCAGCACCCCTTTCCCTTCAGAGTTCCCTCTACCCTTTTTCTTTTCTGAAATGATCTACAGCTCGTCCCTCACTGTGGTCCACGTAAACGCACATCCCGAACTCCAGTTCGGGCTTTTTTCCCACTCCCTTTTTTCGTTACTTCTGGTCGACAAGCCCTTCCCCTTTTCTACCGGAGACGTCGATTCGCTCTCGCCCACCGTAGTCTAGCCACGGGACCCCCCCACCCCCCAATACCAAACCCCGCAACACCTTTTTTTCCTTCCCTCTCGGCACTTCAGGGTTTTTTGTTCTTTTCATGATAAGACTGCTTACTTCCCTGGTACAGGGTTCACTTTTATGAGCAATTTTTCGCTCCTTTGGTAATCTCCACCGAGTTCTCTCTATCTCGTTGGCTTTCCCCCTTCGCAATGAGCTCGCCCCCCTTTAGCATTTTTCTATCTCCCGCCGAATCGGCCCATTGAGCGCCCGTCGCAATAGTGAATTCGTACCCTTTGAACGGCTGCCCCCCGAGGTCCGAACTCCCAATTGTAAAGTAGAAACCGATTTTCTCCATGTGTGCAAAAGCCGGTTCGGCGCTTTCGTGTTTTGAATTCGTTGGACGATTCTTGCCGCGGACATTGATTCGCCCCGACCTCCTCCCCCTCTTTTTCTCTACCCTGAGCGCCGCAGCTCCCACCCCGTAGCCGTGAGCCCGCACGCCCCCTTGGATTACTCGACTCGGACACCGAGTCCAGACCTTGCTTGGTTTGCTGATCTTTAACTTCCCCGCTTCCACTGGCTGCGATACCCCATTTTCTCCTCGCTCCAAAAGAGAGTCTCCTCCTTTCCCGAGAGTTGAGTTGAAGTGGCGAATCTACCGATAAGTCTAGATGCCTGATGGTTCAGCGGCTCGCTTCCTCAAACCCCCCCCCCCGACATCAGGCCGCCTCGGCTCGATACCCCCCCTTTTCTCATTAGCTGGAAAAGATTCCGCGCTGATCCCTTCGGAGACTTCCCTATGCTAGAGATGGTTAAAAAGTCTTCTCAGATTTAGAAAACTCAGCGGTGCGCCGACGGAGGGTATCTTTCGTCCCACCCTGCGACCCAGTTCCCCCCGTAACAAATTCTTCCCGTATGACCACCCCCTTCCTTTCTCTCTTTCCAGAAAGATAGGTATCTCATTTGAAAGACCCTCAAGAGGAGAGCCGTTTACTAAACTCTGCAAACTGTACTTACTTTCTTTTCCTGGCCTTTTTTACCAACTCTCCTACTCATTTTTGGAAAAGATAGAGTGATGGACCTCCGAGGGGAGTGGCCCGCCCCCGCTCTTCTCGCCCTCTTTTCGTCCCCTCCCCGCGCTCGTCCCCCGAGGCCCCAGTACTCTATCTCTTCTCCTTCCAAGCACAAATGTTTCTCATCCTTGTTTCTCCGTTCGGTCCCTCTCTTAGCCAGAGCATAACGGATCCACCCCCGCCCCTTCCGAGCTGGCCTAGTTTTAGCCGCCTGACACGATTGTATCTTATAGCCTTTCATTCCGACCCTCGGTCTTCTTACCCTAACGAAATCGAAACCCTTTTCCCTTTTCCCTCCCTTTCCCGACCTGCCGTCTAACCCTCTTGGCGACAAGAACCTTCCTGTTTTTCTTTTTGCAGTTTTGAGAGAAAGAGAGCCGTATTCCGTTTCGCGAGGACCCCGCCCACCGTGGTTCGCCCGCGGGTGCTTCTTGCATCGAGATACAAGCTGAAATTTTGTTTTTTCTTCCTCAGTTCTTTGCCTTTTACGTTATGTTCTTTTGCACCCAGGACATCTGGCAGGCCGTCTTTTCCCTTCGAGGACGTTATAATGTACTTTTTCCTTGTCCGCTGCTACGGAGGTAACTCCTCGGTCTGATTTTCCCTCTCGTTCCCTCTGTGTTCGTTTGGTCTCCTTAGCTTCCCCCCCCCGTATGCGAACTCTTCCACCTTTTCCTTTTACGCGAGTGAAGGTTTATTTACTTGGATTGATTCCTGCCGATCCTGTGTAATCACGTTCGGGTAGTACTCCGTTCGGTGGGTCCTGTTTCTTTTTCTTTTTTTTTTTTCCTAGCGCTCATTCCCCCTTCTCCTCTACTAGCGCTTCTCCTTCTCCTTCTTCAGGATTGTTTTTCTTCCTCCCCCGAGGTTTGATCTGGCTCCTCTCGTTGGAAGTACCACGGTGGCGGGCTGTTTCCCGAGCCTTCACACAGTTTCCCGGAGTACCCCGATTCCCTCCCCCTTCCTCCCCGTGGATCAATTATGATGACTCCGTTGACCGACTCGAGCGAGTCCCCTCGGATTAAGGTCTGCGGCTCTCGGCCTCTTTATCCCTCTTATCGATTCCGTTCGCTCTTCGATATTGTTTTTTTACCCGTTCACCTAACGCGTAATAGGACGCCAAACTCCGCCCGCCTTTTGCCGTCTATAGAATCTCTTTTCACCTCACCGATACCTCTGCGTTCCCGGACGACCAAACTTCGTCCGTTCTCTGGTACCTTTTAGTTTTTTCTAGTACCGAACCTGGGCCCCTAGCCGCTCGGCTCCCTACTTGAGTCTTCCATCTCGCGACGAGAGTTCCAGATCTCTGATTCTTACTGAAACAGAATCTATGTGCTCCCCGCATTGTTCGTCGA
>Ga0179593_1427317_pt1 | contig 11233 bp, 10 predicted proteins | sample CZODoug2_1_08_16_FD_185931 | JGI IMG/M metagenome (GOLD analysis project Ga0179593, IMG submission 185931) | Vadose zone soil fungal communities from Angelo Coast Range Reserve, California, USA - CZODoug2_1_08_16fungal (PacBio error correction) | ecosystem: Environmental > Terrestrial > Soil >... | reverse complement strand
CGTTGCTGCAAGTCCTCCCAAACGATAGCCGATTCTTCTTTTCTGCTCCCAAGCTAGCCTCCTTCTTGCGTTTTTCCTTTCCGATTTGGGCGCGCCGATCTCCCGCGGCTTCCCTTCGAGCTATGCACGCTCTGTGTGCGGCGGCTTCAGCAGTCTTGCGTATAGATCCGCTCCCCTCGCCGTTTGCTGTTTGATCACGTGCTCGAGCGGCGTTCCCATTTCCAGTTTTGGACGGAGGCACGAGTCTTTTTTTTCCCGAAGGAACAAGAAACGAGCCTCCTTCCCCCCTGAGTTGTCCCTTTGACGCCCTTTTTCCCTGCTTGATTCGTTCCTGCAGCGCCCTCTCCCTTTTTAACGCCAGCCGAGGTCTTGAGCGAGATCGTTTTTGCGGGGGAAACTTGTCCTCTCAGTCCCCCCTCCCCGATCTCATTCTTTAGAGGTCTCTCGCGGATTTTCTGAGATGCTTCGGTTGGCGTTTTTTTTCCGGAATGAGTTCCGTCGACTCCTTTCGAGGTACTGGGAGACCACTGCCCTTGGATAAGACATCTATCCCCCCTTCCTCCCCAGCGCAAGACAGCCTTCGGCCCTGACTTTTTTCCCCTCTGAAACTCACTGCGTCCGCTCGCCTGCGACGAGGGTCATACTCCTAGGAGATAGTACCTTTTGTGTTCTCGAAAGGGAAAAAACTTGTCCCCCCTACCTTCTTCCAGAAGAAGCACACCCTGTGTTTTTCGAACAACGCCCGCTCCTTGCGAATTACTCTCTCAGACGTTCGGATCCTTGCATGGCTTCTTTTGAATCTTGGAAAGAAGGCCTCGCGGATCCTCGCAATTCGTCCCACTGTAGGCTGCCTCCTCTGAGACTTTGCTTTTCCCCCCCCGATCTGGTTTTTGTTGCACCTAAGTCCTATCGCTCGTTTTGAATTTCTCGACCTCATACAGTGTCCGAGCGTCTGGGACTCCTTGGAGGATTCACGCTAGCCCCAGGTCCCCAGACGTCCTCTTCGATTTTTGCGAACGAGCTCTTGCCCTTCTCATCTGCCGGATCGGCTTTTCCCCAAGGAAAGCTTTCGTTCTCGCCGCTTTCTACGCCTTCTAGACCCCTTCGCCCTCCCCCTTTGCCCAATTCTCCTGATCTGTCTCCCTTCGCCGTCTTTCTTTCTAAGGCTTAGTCCTTTAAGACTTCCGCAGCTGCCCGGTCTCCGCTCTTCGTCGGGTCAGGTAAAGAAACACCTTTTTGCTTTCCCCAATTCTGGAGTCGCCATCCTCTCCCTGATGTTTAGAAACATCCATCCTCAGCCCCTCAGCTCTCGGTCTCTCGCTTGATCCTGAACAGATATCTTCGTCAAGTCATCCCCCTTATTCTGGTTGGTCGGGTCTTCCTGCCTTTCCTCTCAATGGGATGGACTTCCGGCACTTTCGACCAGCGCAACGCAGTTCAGCTGTTCTTGTTTTTATTGGATCCGCACTTTCCATGGACGATTCATCTTGGGCTCTTCCCAACATCCTTCCTCAGGTAGGCTCTCTCTACCCCTCGCGCTTATTCGTACTTCAGAGAAGGTTCTCTCCTTCGAAATGCTAGAGGTCATTCCTTCGCTTGCACGTTCTTACATGCAAGATGGCCTCTCTTTTTTCTTTCCCCCCCAGTTTTTTTTTCTAGAGTACCCCCCGGCAGATTTGGCAGTTTTTTCGCATACATTTTCTGACAGGTCCCCGCTTCTCTTGCGTCCGGATACCCTAGTTTTCCCTCCTCTTCCTCCCTGACGACCCTGTTTCACCTTTACGAGGAGCTCCTGCTGGAGGTCTTACTACCGGCTGCAGTTCGTTGCTCGACGACGTCTTCCTCTTCCCCGTCTCCTCCCCCCTCCAATAAACCCCCCAATTCAGGCTAAATATGCTTATGGGCCTGTCCATTGTCGAATAAGGCCCCCCCAATTGAGGAAGGGAAAGAATGTAGACCCCCCTTTTCCTTAAAAGAAACTTTCTTGATGGATCCCTTTGCGCTACTTCTGGATCCTTACTTCTCCTCTGAGACTCACCGCCTTTCAGCGCCCTACCTCGTGAGTTTGCCTTGCTTGTGGTCTACCCTTCCTGTTTGTTCCTCTTTTTTTTGCAGCGATTGGTTGCTTTTCTATGGTACGGAATTGTTTTAAAATAATAATCCTCCCTGCGAAATCTCCGCATTATCTCTAATTGGCCATTCCATGATAAGACTATCCTTCCGTTTTTTCCCTGACCCTGTGTGAGCGGGTAGAAAGCTTCAGTCGGATCATTGTGAAAAGTCTCTTCACACTCTGTAGGTTTTCTTCGGAAGCTCCGTCGGAAAGCTCCCGAGCCCCTACCTTTTCCTGGACCTCTCTCCGGACCTAGACCCTGGCTGACTCCCGTCTCCCGGTAACGATCTGGCCCACCTTTCCCCTTTCTCGCTTTTATTTTCTATTCTGATCGTTCTCTCCCGGGCACCACTTCCGTCCTGTCCCCCCAGCGCGTCTTGGTGTGCAATGCGTTAATTGTTCTTGAAATTGAAGCGCTACCTCACGTCACCTAAGTTTTTGCCTCCCCGAAGCTCCCTCCTTCCCCCCTTCTTATCTCGATCGCACCCTCCGGTAGGCGTATAGCGAAGGATGCACCTTGACTTATTGAAACTCTCCAAAATCGCCGTTCTCAGAGCCGTCCCCCCCCCTAGACTTAGTCTCTTGCTAGTATTAAAAGGCTCTGTAGTTGTTGGTGTCACGCCCCTCACCCTAGGGGAGAGATGCGTGCGTCCCCTACGTTTTCCATGCTTCTATTAGTCCCCTATGCCGTCGTTTCTGGCACACATAAAGAATAGAGAAGTCCCGTCGCGCATGTCTGAAGAGTGAGGTTCTCGCTTTTCGGCGAGAAAGACGTCCCTTCTGAGTCTTCGGTAAGCCGGTTTTTATCGATGTAGAGCCTCTGAGTTTTTTCATTTTCCTCCCTGATTTGTCACAAGTGATCTCAACCGTCCGGAACACACCTCCCCGTACGCTATCTTCCCTCTCTCCCCCGAGAGAAGAGATCGTGTCTGTGTTCCTGATGATTCGCACTTCTCCCCTCTCCGGTCCCCTCCCTTTTTCAAGAAACCTTGTTTTGGTCTTGGCCTCCCCGTCGGAATCTCCTGACTCCTTCCCCCTCGCCCCCGGGAATGCGATGAGAATATTGCGATTCTCCCCCTCATTTGCGAGCTATCTTTGTTCGTAACGTTTTCTTTCGCTCGAGTCGGAGGGGGACGTTCCCTTTTCCACCACTGCATGCTGTTCCTGCGAGATAGAATAACCCCGTTCGTCGCAGGCGGTCTTACGTTCATGATGTTTTGTAGCTCTCTCCGTCCGACTTCCTGTCTTCCGCCTTCGAGCCCCCCGACGCGGGCCGGCCCCCCCGGTATATTCGCTTGTCCCCTTCCCCCGTCTCCCAGCCTCCAGTAGAGATCGAGGCCTCCTCTCTGCCTGATAGCTTCCATGTTGCTCCTCCGAGCCATCACCGGCTGGTCAGTCGTTGCTCAGCCCCCAGCTCCCCATCAGTTTGGTCGATGAGCATCCCCTGCAGACGCGCCCTTCCGATGGCTCTGTCCTCCACGACTTGTTTTTCGCATGAGTCTCGTTTTGGAGACTTTCCTTCGAAAACCGCTGGCTAACGAGGCTCTTCGGGATCGATACTTCTTTATCTGAGATGCTCTTGATCCCCCCGTTTTTTTGGTTCTTTTTTTTACTCCCCCCCTTTCCTGCTTCGTAGACGGCACTTTCCTTTTTTTTCCTTGTTGTGGCAGTTAGGAAGATCTCGCTTTCCTTCCCACATGCTATCTGGGGAGGAGGTTCAGCTTGAAGTGCATCTTTCCCCTCTCGATTCTGGCGGCAGTTGACTCCCCCCCGCACGATCAACTTCGCATGAGCCCTGGGACGTAGGCGTGATGGCGGTCTCCCCGGTTTGGGCAGATCCTCATCAGGCCCTCCCTGACCTTGCCGCTTTTTTTTTCTTGCCTCCGAGGGTGGCCTTTTTGCGAGCATTTTATACCATTTGTGGAGAGAGTATATGCTCGCAAAGCGCCCCCCCTTGATTCCAGAAAGCGAAGTTCGCGCAGGCAGACCTCCTCTTCCCTAGCCCCGCCGTTGGTCCTACCGATCCTAAGAGCTCCAGAGATTTCCCGTGCCCGTTCGCACGACCCTATTAGAGAGTTTTATTTTCCGATTTCTGCATCCAGATGCTGCATATGATCCACCTCAGTCAAAACAATTTCCATTGTCAATTACTCCACGAAGTCTCCACCAACCCATTCTCCTCTCACGGCAGTCTCTATGAGGAAGGTAGACCTCTTTAGGTGCCCTTTCCATTTCCTCCCCCCCCTCCCCCCTCCCCCCCCCCCCCTCCCTTTTTGAAAATTGACAAGCGGGAGCCTGAGCATCTCTCTAAAGCATCCTCTCGGCCCGCGAACCCTACTCTCTCCCAGCAGTTTGCCTTCCCCCCAGTTTTAGTTCCCTTTCATGCAGACACCACCCTACGGCAACCCCAGTTCGATCATCGACACCCCCTCCCTGTTCCTTCGATGAGTCCAAGAATCTTCGCTATCTTAGACAACATGGAGCGCCCCACGACGTGGTGCTTTCGTCGCGATCGATTTCCTCGAACCTACTTCTTTCTTCTCAGATCATTGCGACCCTGACTCCTGGAGGTGCTGTTGCTGCTGCCCCTCCTACTTTCCCCCGTCTAGTACGAGGAGGAAGAGTCGTTCGACGCGCTTTCTAGGTAGCTTTTCCCCCCTTTCAGGAAACTTTTTTCGTCGACCACCATTTCGAAGGTGCATTCACCCTTTGACTTGCGACGCTTATCTCGAGGAGCCCCTTGACGTTTTCCCTTGACGGCCTACGGCCCGAAAGTCTCCAGGACGACCCTAACCTTACTGTCCCCCTATTATGTCATCCCCAATAGTTGTCTATTAATAGGTCCGGTTTGCCTTGATCTTTATTCCCGATTTCCCCCCCCGACTGCGGCCCTGAAGGAAACCCCCCGAGGTCTTTTCTCTCCGCCTTACGAGTTTTTCCCCCCACTTTTTGACTCTCCTTCCCTCCCCGATTCCAGGTTAGGCTCTAGGCGGATCGACTTCCCCCCCCCTTTGTGTCGTGTTCCCCCGGCAGTTCGCTCTCTTCCTCGTAACTTCTTATTTTTTTTTCCTCTCCCTGGAAAATAATCGGTCATAATCCCTCGATCCCCCAAGGACTCTCCCCCTCCCTCCCCTCCTAGGATTTTCTCTCGACCTGCCAGAGCCAAACGCCTCTTTCTCATTAGCCTTCTTTAGAGTTAGTTTTTGAGCTATCCGAAGCTTTGTCTGATCTTTCAGGCGCGTCTCCTCCGGGCCCAAACTCTCCTTTCGCCCGCTTCTTCAAGATGCGGTGTGGGCGCCCCCCTCCCCCCCCCCGCACTCCTTTCCCGACGAGACTCTGAAAATACTATACGTATATTCTGGGGATTTTGTACGCCTTCCTCCCCTAAGAAGCCGAAGTCAGGTGAGGACTCTCTTCTCTCCCCTCCGCAGTTTTTTTTCCTTTTACTGTTTCCCCTTATTGTGGAAGGTAATCGCGATTCCCCCCTTTTCTAGAAGAGGTGTCACTTTTTTTTTTGCCCCGCTTTTCACCTCAGTTCTTGGATTTTTCTACGTCTATCCCAGGACCTCTCCCCCCCAGACAGTTTTTGCAGACGACGACCTTCATTCCGGCTCGGCCGACTACAACCGGGCCCCAGAAAAGTTCTGTTTTCTCCTTTCTTTCTCCATTCGAGAAATACGTTTTTGTATTCCCTCAAATTTTCCAATCGTCCATCGCTGGCCCCTCTTCCCCGTCCTTTCTTAGATTATCCGGTCTGTCTTCGTCGCCGCCCCTTTTAAGCAGATGCGGATTTCGCCTTACTCTTCTGTTCAGGTCCCCTTCCGAGCACCAATTGGCGCTGAAGCCAGAGCACTTGCTAAGATGTAGACGCCACGATCCCCCCCAACGCAGCCCCCCTCTTCTTCCTAACCTTTTTTTGCCGTAGATTTTAATGAGAGTCTCCCGCATAATCCAGCACTTTGGCCCTGGTTCTACTTGCCTTCTTCCCTTGGAAAGGATGGACCCCCCCGGCAATTTCTCCCATCGCCACGAAGGGTTTCAAAAATTTTTTTTTTTTTTCATTGGTCTGGGACTGTCAGACGATCTGCGCTTTCGAAGTCACCGCCAGCTCGATCCTCCCATTTTTGAGCTCCTCTGAGGACTTTGGACCTGAAGGATCCATTCCTGCGTTCCCTGTCTCCCCCCTGAATCCTCGAGTCTTTTGAGTCTGTCGAGTTTGCTCGATTATGCCAGCTTCCCTTGCCTGGAAGATTCTACCCCCTTCTCCTCCTCTTTTTGTTTTCTAGGAGAGCCCCCCATGACGAGACTGGCATCTTTTCCGATTTCTTTTGAGCTACAGCGAACTCCTGCTTATTTTTTTTATCTCGCTTTTTTCGCCGCTCCTCCTCTTCTCCTGAAGTTTTTGTTTCCCTTGAGGATTCCTCAGAGGGCTGCTTCATCCTTGAGGTCCTACGCTGCTCGTTTGAATGCGCTCCCACCAACCCCCTTCCTGATACATTAGTGGCTTTTTGCCTTTCCCGGTAAGGGTCGCCTCCTTTCAACAAAGGGGAGACTTGCAAGGACGAGCGTGTTTATAAAAATCACTTGCTGATTTCGCTGCGATATGGATTTTTTCCTGATCTCCTTCGACCCAATCTGTGGCGAGCCGTTTGATTGCTTCAGTTGTTGTCTCACCCCTCTTCCCTCTTTCGGCTGCCGCTACGCAGTGGGATCTTATGGGCCTTTCCTCCCCCCCTTTCCCCTCATCTTTCTCTTCACACTTTAATTAATGTATGGCTTTGCCCCATCTCGCTCAGCAATAAGTTGTCGCTAAGCCCGCGCGTTTCGTGAGCTGTAAGCCAGCTTCTTCGCGTTGTGTTTTCGTTGATCCCCGGATGTCTGTTTTTTCAAAGATTTCGTCCAATCCGGTTTAGGGCCCGTTTGTCTTTTTAAGGCCGGTCTTATGAAGGATTTCTTCCCTGGATCGCAGGCCTCTCAGGCTTTGCTGCGTATTTTTCTTCGTCCGTTCTCATTAGAACGCTCCCCTCCGTGATTAACCAGCCCCTTTCCCGGCCCACTTTCAATGTTCTAATTTTTTTAGATCTGTGTTCCAGTAATTGTGTAACCCCTTCAAGACTCCTTCTGCGTGTCTTAATATAGACTACACGACAGGTCGTCTTCTAGCCCTCTTTTCAGTTTTATTTTCATATGATACCTAGAGGCTCCCTCCGAGCCTGACTTAGATTCCGCTTTCGCAATTTAGCTTTTCCTTCTGGGGCCCATTTTCCCTTTCCCGGTTATCTTTTCATGCTTTTTTGCGATCTGGTTTGCCCTCTCGAGAGACATTTTATATATTTTTCTTCTCTGCTGCCAACTCGCGCAGTTCCTTGAGCCTTTTGCAGGAGTTTCTTTCCTTTGTAGGGACTGACTTGATTCGGTCATCGGCGTTCCGGTTTCTAGATGTCTTGCCTAGGATGGAAGTAGCTCCGTCCCTGCTCGGCCGTCGTAGCCCTTCCTCTATATCCTTGACAGGACACGCTAACCACAGAAGCGTCTTCTCCCTCAGATGAGCGGAGAGTCTTTCTATCTTGTCTTGGTTATGAGGTTTTCTACATCAGTTCGACGCCCTTACGGTTCCCCTTTGCTAGTTGGCCCCGTTCGAGTTATTTGAGGCTGATGTCTTCACCGATTTTAAATTCATGATTGCTCTATCTTTAGTTTAATACTCAGTGTTTTTATCTCCTTTTTTTTCCGGTTCTGCGAGATCGTTTTCATCGTCCGTCAAGGACAATCTGAGGCTGACTGAGCTTCTCACTTTAGAGACCTTAGGATAGGATCTTTTTTTTTTTCGATATTGGTAAGGACTTTTACTTCCTCGCTAACTTTTTCTTTCTCGAGAGGACCTTTAATCGGTATAGCGAATAATCGATCCACAGCACCTCCCAGGTAGTCGCGAACGAGGGCCTTGATTTGATGATCGTCGGCTCTGTTGATTTTTTCCGCGCATCCTTTTTTTCCTGCTCGTTTCTCAGAAAGAGTCTATCTCCTCTATCCGCCTAGTCCGGCAGCTCTAATTTTCTGATAGCCGTCGGTATGGGTTTGTGAGATCTTCCCGTGCACGGGGGGAGCGTGAGGACCCTCTTGGCTACCGAGGATTTAGGCTGCTCGATCTTCTATCCCCTCTCTGAGATCATGTGATCCAGCTTTTTGGGGACCCCAATTTTCGCTCACCTAAGCTTTTTCTATCTCCCGATTGACTGTTTCTTTCTCTGGGCGGCCGTTCGGCGATAGAGAGTCTTCAACATCTATTGTCCCCTTTTCGGTTTTTTTACAGATGATTGATCTAGTCATCTTAGGGCGGCAGGAAGAACGCGCTGCTCCCCAAGGGGGGTCTTTTCTTGAGAACCCTCCTCCCTTTGCCTCTAGGTCTTATTCTTTCTGTTAGCCTTTTTTTTATAGGACTCGAATTTGAAGCGACTTTTCGATTTCTGACCCTGGGTTGGATGCTTTTTTGCGAGAATATATATTACTCATATCTTTTTTTTTTTTTTGTAGATTGATATGATGACAAATCAACTCGGAGTCCATCAATCTCCCTGTCAGAATCCTTTCCCCGTGGAAGACACCCCCCCCCCCCCCACACCCCAGAGTGTCTACCTCCCCCACGAGCGTTAACTCTTCGCCGGCTCAATCGCCCCCAACGTGTAGCGCTCTTTTTTTCTGTTCATTCTCCAACTCGTCCCCGCCATCTTTTCTATATGCCCCCCCCCGTATCAATCTCGAATGTTTCTCCTCGGACGACTTGCCCACCCTTCTCCGATTAAAAGGAGTTCCGGACCGTTTCCCCTCCTCTTTCTTTTTGCCGCAGAAACTGACCCCCAACCTAGTTCTCCCAGTCGTATCCTCTCGATCTTAATAACCGCCTTACTTTGTAGCCGTCCATCTCCCCCGGGCGCGGACTCTCTTTCCTTTCAGAAAAAAACCGCTGGAACTCACCCCCTTCGATTCATTTTAGACGTATGCCTTGATTTAAGCGCGCGACCTCCTTTATTTAGCCCAAAGATTCTCGTGCTTTCGCGCGAGTCTTTACGGAACTGATAGCCACATATTTCCAAACCCTTCTCTCTCCCCCTGTAGGTGATGTGGAGCTGGCGTCTCTCTCTCATGAGAATCTCCTTGTAGAGCCGGGGCGCTTCGGCTACAGTTTCAATCTACCAGGAGAGACCAGTATCCAAAATCTTCCTTCTATCCCCCCCCCCCCTTTTTCTTGGTCTAGCCCTCTTTTTGTCCACCCACACACCCCACCCCACCCCTTTGGTTCGCTTTTCTTCTCTTTTTCGCCTCAGCCCCCATACTATATCCTCCCCTCTCCTTTAATCCTCCCTATTAACCTCTCCCTCTCTGATTCTCCCCTTCTCACCCCCCCCTACCCCTCCCCGCTTCTCCTCGATACATTTCTTCTCTTTCTCACTCACACACCCTTTCCCATTCCCACATTCTCCACGCCCCCCAACTCTTTTCACCCCACCGTCCTCCATTCCCACCCACACATTCTCGCCCCCATTTCTATTCTCCTACCCCTACACATCCCTCCCAATCACCCCCACCCTCTACCCACACCGCCACAACCGCATTACTCTTCTTGATACCTCTCTCTCTACCCTCGAGCCCCTCTTTCACACCCCCTCCTTCCCTTTCCCCGCTCCCCCGTACCTTACCCCCAACCCTCAATTGCCTCCCCTTCACCCATTCCCCCCTTCTCACTACTCCCTTCCTTTTCCCTCCCACCCCCCCTATGTATACTCTCCCCGTCATTCCACCGTCTTTCTCCTTACACCCCTTCTCCCACTCTAGCCGTTTATACTCCCCGTCCCCCTGTCCTCCCCCCCCCCCGCCCTACCCCCAGCCCTCCCCTCCCCCCCAACCATTCTCACCCTACTCTTTCACTCTCTCTGCCCTTCCCCCCCCCATCCCCTCGTTTCTTTTCACCCCCATCCTTCAATTCGCTTCCCCATACTCCCCCACCCTATTGTCCCTCCTCTACCACTACTCTCCTCCTTCATCATCCCCCCCCTCCCTTACACCTCTCGCCGCCTCTCCCTCCTACCCCCCTCTTTCCCCCACCCTCTCCCGTGTCCCCCACTTCTCCCACTACTTCACAACCCCTTCTCTTACTCATACCCCTACTCACCCCACCCCCCCTCACCATCTCTACCCCAACCTCCCCTCCACCCTCACTCCCCCCTTTAATCACCCAGCTCTCCACCCCCCGCCCCCTGCAACCCAGTTTCGCCCTCTCCCCCCTTCCACCCCACCTTCCCCTACTCCCCCATACCTCTTCTGTCTACTCCATCTCTTTCCCGCGCTCCCCCGTCCCTCCAAAACCACCCTCCCCTCCCCACCCCCTCCCCTCCCAGTCTTCCAACCTCCTCTACACATGTCAGTTCATGTTCTCTTATATAGCTTCTCTTTCTTTGTTTACGGCCGATGGTCAGACTCTTTCCTCGTCAGACCGACTTTCCTTTTACACCTCTCGAAAGGCCTGCGTCCGATATGCTGAGTTCCTGCTTTGCTCCCTTCCCTTTTCTTCCCAACTTCTTCCCATTCCTACTTCGAATTTGGAATTCCTTTTTAGTTGCTAGATCCCTCACAGGAGGGGTCGTCTTGCTCAGAAATGATATCCTTCCTTCCCCTATGCATTTCTCTGCTGGGTCACTCTCTTTCTGGTTTGAGCGTTTGCCGGCTTTCTGAAGTTTCTCTCTATTTTCTGAACTGACACTTCCTCGGCTCCTTGAACGATACCCTTTCAGATGACTCCATCCCTTATTATTTCTCCAGACCGGCGAGACCCAACACTCTTTACTCAGTGATTGCCGCTGTCCGACTACCTACTCCTATAATCAACTAGAGTATTCTGCGTTGCAGGGTCCCACCTCTCTTCTGCATAGAGCGGTGTGCGATTTTCCTCCCCCTCCCCCACCAGCGCCGGCTAAGATCCTATAGTCCTTAGGTAGATGATTCTAGCTATCCCTCTTTCCCCGCTTCATTTGCGAGACTGCGTACTGTAGGCGATCCCTCTTCTTGATCCCCTCCTCTGCGCGTTGCTATCTGTTTTCACCCCCTTTCCTTTTGTAGTTTTTG